>JAEEGF010915387.1_pt1 | contig 62768 bp, 53 predicted proteins | sample 9134171 | NCBI WGS metagenome assembly JAEEGF01 (sample SAMN16246542, study PRJNA631951) | gut metagenome | biome: gut microbiome; feature: rumen; material: AP-attached | host: Bos | place: Iran: Karaj | collected 2018-10 | reverse complement strand
CTTTTTCAAGCCGACTGTTGCGGCGATGCTTCCGGTGCCGTCTTTATTGAGTTTGACGCTCAGATCTTCATAGACGCAGCCGGTGAGACAGAGAGCAAGAGTTACGGCGGCGAGTACAAGTGCAAAAATCTTTTTCATAGAAACCTCCTGTTTGGTTTGAAATAGGGGCGGCGCCTTTCGACGCCGCCCCTTTCAGTTACTTATCTTCTGTCAGGATCAATGACCGTTGTAGTTGAACAGTCCCTGGACTTTACTCGTCACCGTCGGCATGATCGTGCTGTTAAACAGCGCGTACAGACCGGCGAGGAGCAGAGCGCCGATAACGACGGCGATGAGGATTTTCACGCCGGAATCGACGTAGCCCTCGGCCTTCTTGTTGGCGACAAAGGTCTTGGCGGTAATGACAGCGGCGTTAGCCTTGTCGCGGATCTTACTGAAAAACTTCTTCATTGATAATTACCTCAACTTTCTTGATTTGAATTTGGTTTGGTTGGTTGTTTATTTATGCCTGGGCAGTGGTGTCGGTGTTTTTTGCGGCTTCAGCGACTGCTTTCTCGTAGGCGCTGAAAACTGCGGCTTCCATAGCCTTGCGAGCGTCGGAAGTGATGGGGTGGCAGACGTCGCGGAAACGCTCGTTACCATCGTTGTCCTTGTACGCTTCGGAAGGCATCGCGATGAAGCGACCCTTTTCGTTCTGGATGACCTTCACGCCGTGAACGGTGAACTGATCGTCCATCGTGACGGAGCAGGTAGCCTTGAGGGGCTTTCCGTTTTCGATGACCCTGCGTACCTTAACACTGTAATTCATGGTGTCGTTTTCCTCCTTTCATCAAAATTTCTATATGAGTGCTGCGGCAGAGCAAAAAAAGAAGACCGAAACTTTCGTCCCAGCCTGTGCGCACATCTTCTTTTACCTTGCCTGGTCACGTTGCTTCTGCAAATATCGCTTGTAGTATTCAAGCGCTTTGACGATATAGTCCTCAGCCTGTTGATCAGCGTATCCCTGGGGGATAAGGGGACGAAGACGCTCGAATGAAAACTTGAACTTTGGCTTTTGGTTAGGCTTTTCCTCCGCCATAATATCTACGACCTTTTCGTAGTCAATGGCACCGGATTCATACGCCTTACGGATGCGGATCGCCTGATCGTGCGACGGAAACGCTTCCGTTTCATCAATACGGTCAACTACGTCCCGCTGAGTTTCCTCATCGAGATATGATAGCTCGACGGCGGGACGCATTTTGATCTTTCCTTCATCGACGAAATCCAGCAGCTCGGGAACGAGGTTGGTAAGGCGAATATACCTACGAATTTGTTCTCGACTTTCACCCACTTTTTCAGCCAGTTCCTCATTTGTTCTCGACCTTTCAAAATCTGACACCACTGGTGTCAAATTTTCCTTCGTCGGTCTTCCAGGCAATTTGTTCATCGCTTCAAGGCGCATCTTGTAGGCGAACGCCTTCTCGGATGGAAGGATCTCCGAACGCTGAAAGTTGCTTTCTACCATAAGGATCGTTGCTTCTTCCTTATTCATTTCAACAACTTCACAGCGCAGAGTCTCCATTCCGAGTTTTTCGCAGGCACGTTTTCGTCTGTGGCCCGAGATCATTTCATACCTTCCATCAGGCTTTTTCCTCACTGTTGCCGGAGTAATGACCCCACGCTCCTTGATGCTTTCGATAAGCGCGTCCATATCTTCGTCGTCTCTCACTTTGAACGGATGATCCGGGAAGTCATCAATTTCGGAAATTGGAATATCGTAGATCTTTGCAAGTTTTGCTTCCTGTCTCGTCTCCTCTGTGGAAAAGAGATCATCTACTGAGGGAAGCTTCATTTTTAATGCGTTGCTTTTCGCCAAGCTCGATCACCTCCTTCGTGAAACTTTCATACGCTCTGGCGACTTTGCTGTTGCTGTCATAGGTATAGATACTTTTACCTACAACGCTGATCTCGGCGCATTTGATAGCCATAGGGATATGACTGTCAAAAACCTTGATCCTGCTCCCGTAATAGTCGCGGATCGTTTGCTCAGTCGTCTTTGCAAGATTTGTATTTTCTGCGACGAGCGTCAAGACGATACCGTCTATACGGAGCTTCGGATTGATCTGTTTCTGCACTTTGCTGATCGTTTTGGTAAGCTGGGTCATTCCTTTCAGGGGAAGGTAGTGAGCCTGTACGGGGATGATCACGGAATCGGCAGCGGTAAAAGCGTTGACGGTTATCATTCCGAGACTCGGCATACAGTCAAGCAGAATGTAGTCATATCTGCTTTTTACGCTGTTAAGGTACATCGCAAGGATACGCTCACGGTTCATCGTAGAAACGAGCTGTAAGTCCATACTTGATAATTCGATGTTTGCAGGTAGAAGATCTACTCCCTCAGGCTGATGGATTATGCCTTCTTCCGGGGAGATTTCATCATCCTCGATCACCTTTTGCATAATTGTCGATACCGTCGTTTCGATCTCGTCGTTGTCCTGATACCCGCAGCAGATCGTTAAATCGCCCTGCGGGTCACAGTCCACAAGAAGGACTCGCTTTCCCTGACGGGCAAGACCGACGCCGAGATTGAACGTCGTTGTGGTTTTGCCGACACCGCCCTTTTGATTGGCGACGGCAATGACCTTGCATTTGCTCACGAATACACCCTCCTTTTAAGAGACCTTTCATAAGAATCGAGCAGGTTCAGCCCGTCGGCAAAGGCTTCAAGATCATCGATGATGAACAAGTCGCTTTGCCACTGTCCGGGCCAGACTGCACAGATTTTTGTTTCTCCTTTTGTTGCACGGAAGTATGCTTCAATACGAGAATACTCATCCGTCAGCTGGACAAGCTTTCCGTCGTTGAAGACCTCAAAATAACACACGGTCCTCATTCGATACGGAAAGCACCCTGTTTCTTTTGCGCTACGCATAAATTTCCTCCTAAATAATAATTTGGTCACAGATGGGGATGTGACCATGTAATGCCCACCATAGCCAACTAAGGCAGTGGGCTGAACACGAAAAGGTCGTGAGGCCGTTCCACTCAACGGATAAATATCCGTACTATTTGTGGCATGTAAAATCACACGGAGGAAAGGAAGGCTTCTGATCGAAACCGAGGAAACTCCGTGTGACATAAGAAGGAGTGCATACCTATGAGTAAGGTATGTAAATCCGCGCAGAGTGAGATAAGGGAAAATGATAACCCATTAAGCCTCTGCGCAGACTGTTATCCAGCCGGATAACGGGCAGAAAGGAGACATACCGCTGAGATTGACGGTATGTAAAGCCGCAGTATTTGCCACGCACCCCCTGCGGTAAACCTTTTTTCAAAAGGTAGGGAAAACATCAGGCGACTGTTTGCTTTACAGTCTCATGGGACTCTCACCCCCGCGCCTTCATTATGGCCCGGCCGCGAATTACGGAAGTATCATTATCATCGGACCTGTCGTTGCCCGGAGAGGAGCAGCCTCTCCTTTACAGCACTGGATTCTCGCAAATGCGTACATGCTGCTTGGCTATCAGTCCGAATAACGTACCTGACGCTTTGTTTATTCAGTTGTCAAGGAACAGCGAAGAGGCTGTCCCTTGCGGGAAGGTTTATCAGTCCCTTCATCTTCTTTGGACAAAGGGGTGCCAAAATACAACCCCCTAAACAAAAAATATAAAAATTTTTTTGAGCGCAAAAAAATCCCGACCATTTCTGATCGGGATGAATGTATGATCTATTTGTCTTTCCACTCGAAATATCGCTTTCGTATAAAAGCAATATCGGAGTCTGTATCTGTCCGTATGTATATGTTTTTTCTTTTATATATTCCTTTTATTCTCTCGGCGTACTCCAGTTCACTGTCGCTCTTTTTATATGGCATTTTTATGAGATCAACACCGGCAGAAGAACACAAATGCTTTTTTACGCGCTCAATCTTTTCATCATATATTTGAGCCTCAATTGCGAGTCTCTCTTCCGGAATAAGCACCTCTATGGGGATACCTATCAGCTTTTCGTCATTCAGAATCGCGCTCTGTCCGCTTTGCTTCGCATAGTATGAAATGATCAGTTGAGGGAAAACCGCTTGATATTCTTTTTCGCAGGCAGGGCATATCTTATGTTCAAGCGTTCTGTCAGACACCTTTGCTTTACAAGAATGACCGTAACGGCACTTCCACCAGTAGCTATACATTGAAAAGCGCGAGACGCGGGATGGAGAAATTATGTTCTTTTCAAAATCCCACTCAACCATCAGCTCAGGATCTGTTGTCGCAAGGTCGTTATATCCCGGCATCACGCTTCGTTCCGTACAAACAGGACATTTAGATCCGTGAACTCTCGAAAAAATGACCGCTTTCCATTCATATCCGCAAGTATAACATTTCCACCATACATTCAAACGGGATTTTTCGTTTGTTTGGTCCGGCAAGAGAGGATAATTGCGCTCGGACCATTCTTTTGATAGTTCCGGTTGTGTAGTTGCTAAGTCATTGAATCCTTTCAGCAATTCGATCCCGCTGCAATACGGGCAGTTACTTCCATAGGAACGAGTGGAAATGAGGGCGTTCCATTCGTGTCCGAGTTTGCATTTCCACCACACCTTCTTGTTCGAGAACGCTGTGACCATATTCGGTGTTAAGGGAAGATTACGATCCGACCATTCTTCGGCAACATCGGGACTGACGCTCGCCAAATCGTTGAATCCTTCCAATATCATATTATGAGAGCAGTACGGACAGCCGCTGCCGTAAACTCTGTTTTTTATGATTGCCTCCCACTCGTGTCCGTATTTATCTCTCCAAATTGCCTTTTTGTGCGAGGACCAATGAACCTCTGTCGGCTTCAGTTCGTTTTTCGGCGACCATTCACTGACCAAGTCCGGTCGCTTTGAAGCGAGATCATTGAAACCGGGCATAACTCTCATTCCGGCACAGTAAGGACACTTTTCTCCTGAAGATCTGCTTTTTGCACTGGCTTTCCACTCGTGACCGCAAGAGCCCTTCCACCAATAGAGTTTCTTTGAACCGTAGGTTATCTGCTCCGGGGTCAAGGGAGCATTTTTATCCGACCACTCACAAACAAGTTCGGGGTGAATCGAAGAAAAACTATTATCCATATCCAATTCCGCCTTTCCGATTTCAAAACAATTATATTGATTTTAGAGCAAAGGCGGTAGTATGCGATTTTGTGATCGGCGTATTAAAACAAAAAAGGCCCCGGGAAACTTGTGATTTCCCGAGGTCTTTCATAAAAAATATGCGATTTTCAGGGGTCTGCACGTTTTCATGCATCGATTGTTGTACGATTGTTGTAAGTTTGTTGTAAGCTGCCGATTTTTGACCAAAAAACTATGAAGGACATTCATACAACAATTTCAGCGTTTTCAGTACAGTTTTGCACCTGCCGGGATGTGCGGGTCGACCTGCAGCAGATGGAGCTTTTCTTCGTCGCCTTCTTTATGGACTGCGCTGATGAGCATGCCGCAACTCTCTATACCCATCATCGGGCGGGGCGGCAGGTTGAGGATGGCGATGCAGGTCTTGCCGACGAGCTGTTCCGGCTCGTAGAACGCGTGGATTCCGCTTAAAATCGTGCGTTCCGTGCCTGTTCCGTCGTCGAGAGTGAACTTCAGGAGCTTCTTTGATTTCGGCACCGCTTCGCAGGCAAGCACCTTTACGGCTCTGAAATCGGATTTGGAGAAGGTTTCAAAATCCACGAAATCTGCAAATAGCGGTTCGATCTGAACGTTCGAGAAGTCGGGTTTTTCCGCCGAAATGATCGGCGCGCCTTCGATTGCGGGAGCCGTTTCGGCGGGCTTTTCGGACGTCCCGGATCCACCGGACTTTTCGCCCTTTTTGTCGTCTATGGGCTTCATAGTCGGGAACAGCAGCACGTCGCGTATGGAGGCGCTGTCGGTGAGCAGCATGACCAGACGGTCTATGCCGAAGCCGAGTCCGCCGGTGGGCGCGAGCCCGTATTCGAGCGCGGTGACGTAATCGTAATCGACCTGCGCGGAGGTATCGGGTTCCTGCTTTTTCTTTTCGGCGACCTGGCGTTCGAAACGCTCTTTCTGGTCGACCGGATCGTTGAGCTCGGAAAAAGCGTTGCCGTATTCGGTGGCGTTGATGAAGTACTCGAAGCGTTCTGTGAACGCGGGGTCGGAGGGCTTCTTCTTTGCGAGCGGGCTGTTTTCCACGGGATAATCGTAGATTATCGTAGGCTGGATGAGGTTTTCTTCCACGAACGCGTCGAACAGTTCGGCGAGCACGGTGCCTTTGGTGGCGTCGGGAGCGACTTCCACGTGCTTTTCCTTTGCCGCGTTACGGGCGTCTTCGTCGGATTTCCAGTCGTAATAATCGACACCGGCGAACTTTTTGACCGATTCCGCCATAGTCATGCGTTCCCAGTGACCCATATCGATCTGCGTGCCCTGATAGGTGATGACCCTGCCGCCGCATATTTTTTCGGCGAGCATAAGGTAAAGCTCTTCCACAAGGTCCATCATACCCTTGTAATCGGTGTACGCCTGATACAGCTCTATGGACGTGAATTCGGGATTGTGCTTGGTGTCCATGCCCTCGTTGCGGAATATGCGCCCGACTTCGTAAACCTTGTCGAAACCGCCGACTATGAGCCGCTTGAGATACAGCTCGGTCTCAATACGCAGGTACATATCCATATCCAGCGTGTTGTGGTGCGTTTTGAACGGGCGCGCGGTGGCGCCGATCTCGAACGGGGTGAGTATGGGAGTGTCGACTTCCAAAAATCCCTTGCCGTCGAGATAAGCGCGGATCTCGGAAAGTATGCGCGAACGCTTGACAAAAGTTTCTTTTACTTCGGGATTTACGATAAGGTCGAGATACCGCTGACGGTAACGCGTGTCGACATCCTTTAAGCCGTGGAATTTTTCGGGCAGCGGCAGCAGCGATTTTGCAAGCAGCGTGAGCGAATGAGCGTGCACCGATATTTCGCCGGTGCGAGTGAGGAAAACGAACCCCTTTATGCCGACGATATCGCCGATATCCATTTTTTTGAACGCCGAATACGCTTCCTCGCCCAGGTCGTTTATGCTGATATAGCTCTGTATCGTTCCGCTGTTGTCGGCGATGGTGGCGAAGCTCGCCTTGCCCATTATGCGGCGGGACATTATGCGGCCCGCGACCGAAACTTCTTTGTTTTCGTAAGACGCAAAATCGGCTTTGATCTGCGCGGCGAGCGAATCGCGGTCGTATTTGACGATGGTGAACGGATCCCTGCCCGCGGCTTTGAGATCTTCCAGCTTTTTGCGGCGCAGGAATATTTCGTTCTGCTGTTCGGGTGTTTCCGCGCGTTCGGCGCTTGTAAGTTCTTCGCTCATAATGATTATTTTCCTTTTTTTGAATGTTTTACTTGGAAATGGATACCACGGTGCATCTGTAGATGCCCTTGGGAGTTTCGATATTGACGGTGTCGCCTTTGCGGGCGCCTATGAGCGCTTTGCCTATGGGCGAATCGTCCGAAACGCACTGGGGCACGGCGAACGGATCGGATTCGGTGGAACCGACCACGCGGTATTCCGATTCTTTTTCGCGCTCGTAATCGTATATTTTGACCACGTTGCCCACGCTGACCTTGTCGGTCTTTACGTCGCTGTCGTCGAGCACGACGGCGTTTTCTATGGTCTGTTCGAGGTTGGCTATGCGGTTTTCGACTTCCGCCTGCTCGTTCTTGGCCTCGTCGTATTCGCTGTTTTCCGAAAGGTCGCCGTAAGCGCGCGCCTTGGCTATTGCCTGAGCGACTTCTTTTCTTTTGACTGTTTTGAGGTATTCAAGTTCGGAATGGAGCTTCGCGTACCCTTCTTTAGAAACAAAGATCTGTTTTGCCATTGTGAATTCTCCTGTATATGATTATTTATTTACTTCGCTGTTCAGCCATTCGAGCGCCGCCAGATACTGCAGGTCGTCTTCGGTGCCGCGCAGGAACGGGTGGGCGGTGACGGTGAGACTCTGTTCGACTTCGATATCGGGCTTGACGCCTTTGAGATGGTAGTTTTCGCCGAAAGGCGGGTTGTAATACGCCATCGAAACGCGGAAACCGCTGCGGTCGGAAAGATAATATATCTGCTGCATTGTGCCTTTGCCGTAGGTGGTCTCGCCTATGACGCAGGCGACGTTTTTGCCTTCGTGCGCGTAATTCTGCAGCGCGCTGGTGAACAGTTCGCCGGCGGAAGCGGTGTTGCCGTTGCAGAGCACGACGACGGGTTTATCCAGGCACGCGGAATCGGATTTTTCTTCGTAGATCTGCCCGTTGTACTGGACTATGGTGACTATGGGACCTTCGGGCAGCAGCATATCGAGCACTTCGCATATTATGCCCAGGTCGCCGCCGGGATTGTCGCGCACGTCAAAAATGTATCCCTTTACGTTTTTGGATTCGGCTTCTTCAAGCGCCGCTTTGAAATCCTCGACCACATGGCCCGAAAACTCTTTTATGTTTATGAGAGCGTAGTCGCCGACGTAATCGGTATACACCGAGCAGGTGCGGACTTCGCCGCGCACGGGTTTGATGGTGAGCGTTTCGCCGCCGCGTTCTATTACGAGCTTGACTTCGGTGCCCAACTCGCCCGCCACGGAATTGACGCATTCGTCGTAGGTCTCGACCGAGACTTCTACGTCTTCTATGCTCTTTATGCGGTCGCCTATCTTGAGCCCGGCTTTTTCAGCGGGAGACCCGGGCATGACGCGCTCGATATAGAGCGACGAAGTGTCTTCGTCAAAATAGATATACACGCCTATGCCGTAAAGACGGCCCGCGCTCTGTTCGGCGAGCTCTTCCATGTCCGCCTTGGTGTGGTACATCGTGAACGGATCGCTGATGGCGTCGAAATAGGCGTAAAGCAGTTCGTCTTTGATATTCTCCACGGGGACCGAAGTGTCTTTCAGAAGCCGTGCGCTCGCTTCTTCGAGCGCTTTTTCGACCTCCGCCTGGTCTATGGCGAAAGGCGAATCGTCTTTGAAGACGTAGAGCGTTTCGACCGTGCGGCGCGCCTCGGCGACCAGCTGTTTGGCGGCGTTGACCGCGTCGAGCCGTTCTTCGTCGATATCGCCCGTGACGGAGCGCAGAGTGTCGAGTTCGGTGCGCAGCGCGGTGTTTTCCGCCGCGAGCGAAGCGTTTTCGGTTTCGGCGGCGTCGAGTTTTTCTTCGTACTGCACCGATTTTATGCTTGCGGCGGCGACGAACGCCGCGCAGCCCACGGCAAGACACAGTATGATCGCCGCAATAATGCTTATTCTGGGTTTTGTCATATTAAGAACACGTCCTTGAAATCAGTCGAAATAATGGTGGATGTCGAGCGCTTTGAGTATGTATTTATCGAGATATTTCTTGGGGTTGACTACCTCGCTGCCCTCGTACACCTGGAAATGCAGGTGGTTGCCGGTGGAACGGCCGGTGGAACCGACCTTGCCTATGATCTGCCCCTGTATGACTTTGGCGCCCACGTTGACAAGGCGCTTGGAAAGATGATGGTACGAAGTGTACGAACCGTCGTAATGCTGCACCTTGATCCAGATGCCGGCGCTGCCGCCGTGATCGGTGCTTTCCACGACCACGCCGCTCTTGACGACCTGGACGGGCGTTCCGTACGGGGCCGCGATATCGACTCCCTTGTGGGTGCGCAGCTCGCCGGTGAACGGGTCGCGGCGTGTGCCGTAGCCGCTGCTTATATAGCAGTTCTTCCAGTAAACGCTGTCTATGGGCCAGCAGAACGAAGGATCTATGTACGCTTTCTTTTCTTCTATCTGCTTGTTGAGCGCGTCGATCTTCTTCTGCAGCGCCGCCTGACGGTCGGCGTAGTTCTGCGCTTCTTTTTCGCTGAGCGTGACGTCGCTGACGTATTCGCCGAGCTTGGTGTTGAGCTCTTCGAGCAGCAGCTGCTGCTCGTCCAGCATATTCTGGATGTCTTCGTTGTACTGGTCGAGATATTTATACGATTTGGTGATCTCGGCGTAGGTGTTTTCGAGGTCGGTGGTGGCGGCTTCGATCTCGAGCTCTTTCTGTTTCATACTTTCGAGAATGTATCCCACGTAGTCCTTTTTGGTGAGATATTCCGAAAGCGAGTCCGACGAAGCCATCAGTTCGAGATCGCTCGGCTTGCCGTACTTATAATAGTTTATCAGGATATTGTCGTACAATTCGTAAAGGTCGTTTATACGCACGGTCTGCTCGCCGATGCTGTCTTTGAGGCGCTGGATGACGCTTTCGTAACCGGCGATGATCATTTCGGTCTGATTCTGTTCGAGAGTCAGCTCGTCGATCTCCGACTGGATGATATCCATCTCTTTTTCGGTGCCGGCGTACTGTTTCTGCGCGTCCCGTGCCGCTTTTTTGCTTTCGTCGCGCTTTTGTTTGATAGACTCGAGCTCCTTGGTGAGACGGCGCAGCTCTTCCTGGTCTTCGCCTATGGTGGTCTCCTTGGCGTCCGCGTGCGGAGCGACGTTGGAAAACGCTATGAGACAGAAGGCTATGACCATAACGAGCGAAAGCACGAGCGATATTTGCTTTTTCATGAACGTTTACCTCCTAAAAAAGCTTTAAGCGTTGAGATAGCGCTTGACCGAGATGCCGCTGGCGATCACGCCCGCGAACAGACCCACGCCCAGGAACGCGGCGGCTATGTACTTGGCAAATCCGCCGAACGGCGCGAGAGTGCCCAGGCCGTAATTCAACGCGATATCGGTTATGACGTAAGTGTAAAGGTAATACTGGACTATAAACGCCAGCACCGCGGCGGTGAGACCGATGATTATGCCTTCGACTATGAACGGCATAACGACGAACGTCTTGGTGGCGCCGACGTAGCGCATCACCGCGATCTCCTCGCGGCGGGCGAACATACCGAGCCGCACGGTGTTCATTATGACGAACAGCGAAACGACGAGCAGCACCGCCATAAGCAGGCCGGCGAGCACGATCAGACCTTTTCTGGCGTTGCTGAATTTTTCGACAAGGCCTATGCGGTGGCGGGTGTCGGTTATGCCGGGGACGGTCTCCCTCACGCCGTTGGGGTTCATCACTTCTATTTTGAGGTTGCACACAAAGTTGTTGAGCGCTTCGGCCTGGACGTCGTTTTCGAACGTGATCTCGAACGAATCGGGCAGCGGGTTGGCGCGCGTGGCGTGCGTGACGCCGCTTTCCTCCTCCTCGCCGGAGGGTTCGAAATACGGGGCGAGATAAACGTCGTCGCCGAAATCTTCTCTGAGCCGCTCGAGCGCTTCTTCCTTGCTGACGAACACGCAGGTGACGCCCGCGGAATATTCGCTTATGCTCTTTTGCATATCGGCTATTTCTTTTTCGTCGGCGGAAGCCGAAATATACGCCATTATGACGTTTAAGTCTTTTACCTGCTCCAGGCTCTGGTTGAGTCCCGATATCACCAGCGAAAACGTGCCGATGATGAGCATACAGCAGACGAGGATGAGCACCGAGGCGGTAGACATTATGGAATTGCGGAACACGCCCACGAACCCCTGCCCTATGAGGTAAAAGAAATTGCGTATCATTTTCATTCTTCGTACCCTCCCGCTCTGTCGGACGTGACTTCGCCGCCCTGGATGGTGACGACGCGCTTTTTATAATGGTCGACCAGCGCTTTTTCGTGAGTGACCACTATGACCGTCTTGCCCAGCTTGTTGACGCGCATAAGAAGGTCGATGAGTTCTTCGGACATCTTGGGGTCGACGTTGCCGGTGGGCTCGTCGGCGATGATCATTTCGGGGTTGTTGACCAGCGCGCGCGCAAACGCCACGCGCTGCTTTTCGCCGCCCGAAAGCTCGTCCGGGAAGCATTCCGCCTTGTCGGTGAGTTCGACGAGGTTTAAGAACGCGGGCACTTTTTTCTTGATTATGGAAGGTCTTTCGCCGATGACGCGCAGTGCGAAAGCGACGTTTTCGTAAACGGTCTTGTTATCGAAAAGTCTGAAATCCTGGAACACCACGCCCATAGTGCGGCGCAGATACGGGATCTTGCGCTTGGGGAGCTTTTCGAGCTTGAATTTGCCCACTGTGAGTCTGCCGCCGGAAACGCGCTCTTCGCACATAAGCAGCTTGGTCAGCGTGGTCTTGCCGGCGCCCGAATGACCCACCACGAAGACGAATTCGCCGTCTTCGACGGTGAGATTGACGTTCCTCAATGCGACGGTCCCGTTGGGATATACCATCGATACGTTCTGAAATTCTATCATAACAGCCTGTCCTTTGTTTATTTTCAGTAAAGCGAGGGCTTGGAAGCGATATACTTTTTGACCATCAGCGCCACCTTGAACGTTATGGCGTGGTCGAATTCGCGCAAGTCGAGTCCGGTGAGCTTTTTGATCTTTTCAAGCCTGTACACGAGCGTGTTGCGGTGACAGAAAAGCTTACGGCTGGTTTCGGAAACGTTCAGGTTGTTTTCGAAAAACGCCTGGATCGTCATAAGCATCTCGTTATCCAGCGTCTCGAGCGAGCCGCGCTTGAACACTTCCTGCAGGAACATTTCGCACAGCGTTGCGGGGAGCTGATAGATAAGGCGGGCTATGCCGAGATTTTCGTAATTGATGACGTTCTTTTCGGTGTCGAACACCTTGCCGACTTCCAGCGCGATCTGCGCGTCCTTGTACGAGCGCGCGAGCTCTTTTACGTTGGAAACGACCGAGCCTATGCCCACCGTGACGCGGTAGAAGAATTCGGACGAGGCGGTGTCGGCGATGGAACGCGCGTACGCTTCTATGGAGCGGTTCTCGGCGGCGGTCTTGAGTTCCTTGACGAGCACTATATCGGATTCGCTTATGGATATGACGTAATCGCGCGATTTGTCGGGGAATATGTTCTGCACCACGTCGAACGGCACGACCTCGCCCTTGTTGTGGAACCTTATAAGGTAGACCACGCGGTTGATCTCGTTGTCGAACCTGAGCTCTTTGGCTTTGATGTAGATATCGCCGGGGAGGATGTTATCGAGTATGATATTCTTTACGAAATTGCCTTTGTCGTACTTTTCGTCGTAAAGGCTCTTGAACGTGGTGAGCGAGACCGAAATAATGGACGCGATGCTCTTGCTCACGGCGTCCTCGCCTTCGGCAAAAGCGGCGAATTCGGAACGCGTATGCGAGCCGATGGCCTTGTAGGTGAAGCCGTTGATGACTACGGTGTCAAAAGTGTAGGCGATCTCGTCGGCGACCTCGGGCCGGTTTTCGCCTATATGCGAAAGCTGGCTGCACGCCACCACGGTGCCGCTTTCATCCACTACGCCGATCATACGGTCGGTGGTGTCTTTCATCTGGTAGATCATGCTTTGGAACAGTTTGTTGGACATGGTTTTACCTCATCTTTCTGTTGTCTCGCGTCGCAAAAAATCAAAAATCCGTATAGTGATAAAAATCTATATTAATAATACTATAAAAAAACTCAATTTTCAAGGTGTTTTGAAAGATTTTAACAAATTTTAGGTAATTTGTTTGTGAATATTTGCCGAACGCCGTCCCCAAAAGGGCGTTTTTGCGCCGAGTCGCACTTGACACGGGGCGGCGCGTATGATAAAATAAGCTTGACCGGAAAGAAAAATTACAACGGAGGAACACATAATGGACCGCGACGATGAAAGAATAACTTTGACCGACGAAGAAGGCAACGAGACCGAATTCTACGTGATAGGCGACCTCGAACTGGACGGCAAGACCTACGTGGCGTTCGAGCCCTGCGAAAACGAGGAGGGCGAATACGTCATCCTGCGCGTGGAGACCGACGAAGACGGCGAAGAGACGCTCGTCACCATAGACGATGACGACGAATTTGAAAAAGCCGCCGAAGCGTTTGAAGAAGAGTATATGGACGAGATCGATATGGACGACGCGTTCGACGACGAAGAAGAAAGCGAAGAATAAAAGAATAACCTTCCGCAAACCGTCCGGCGGGCGGAAGGACCGTTAAAAACCCAACAAATACGAAAAGGAGCGCATATTCCGCTTTGGGGATGCAGGCCTCCCGACGCGGGCTGTTCAAGCCGCTTGCGGCGCACCCCGCGCACGGACGTTGGAAGCGCAAACAGGCGGAGAGCGCACCGTCCTGCACAAGCAGGGTTTCGTTCACGGTCCTTCCGCGCGCCGGACGGGCTTTATTTGCGGAAACACGCGAAAATCGGAGAAAAAGGCATATGGAACACGTATCATCACGCTCTTTGCGCGCCCTTTGCGCGCTGCTTGCCGCTTTACTTTTGCTGCTTTGCGCGTGCGGCGCGGAAGAAAACACGGAAAGTCCGGCGCAGGAAGAAAGCTCCGCCGAAGAAAGCGAAGCCGCATCTTCGGCAGAAGCGAGCGAAACGGAGGAAAGCATGACGGAACACGAATACAACGAAGACTTAAAAGCTTCGGGCTGCCGCGCGCTCGTTTCGGGCGGCGCCGCGTACACGGTGTCGGCAAAGAACACGGGCGGCGAAGGATTCCTGACCGACGGGAACATAAACGAGATCCAGCTCGACGACGCGGGCGTACTTTACGTCCAGAGCGCCGGCAAGGCGTTTGAGATAACGCTCGATCTGGGAGAAGTCAAACAAAACCTCGAACAGTTCGTGCTCTGGACCGTGCGTTCCGCGAACACCGCCGATATCGCGTCGCTTTCGGTATACTCCGCGGGCGAAGACGAAAACTACACTTGCGTTTGCGAAAAGCAGCGTTTCCCCGCCCGCGCCGCGACGGCTATGGGCAGGTTATACACGCTCAGCGCCGAATGTAAAGGGGTCGACGCGCGCTACGTGCGCTTTTGCGTGACGCCTACGGGCGCAAACAAGGCGGCGTTCGCCGAAGCCGCGGTCTACGCGCACGCCGACGATTCGTTTATCGAAAACGTCCCGGAGCGCACGTACGGATACGACCGCGCGCCCGAAGAAATAACGGTGCCGCACGTTTCGTACAGTATGATAACGACAATGACGCTTTACGGCGCGAGCGATGAAATGGCGGAACGCTATTTCGACACGCTTGAAGAAGCCGGCATGACCGGACTCATCATCCTGCACGGCGCCGGCGCCGACGGCGCGGTGTACCAGAACAGCGCGCTGGATCACGTTTTCGCCCAGGCGAAAAAACGCGGGATGAAGGTGTTTATGGGGATGAATCCCGCCGACGACATCTTCGGCAATACCGAAAAGTACAAAAAGGCGAACGTTAACGCGCTGCAGGCGCTTTACACGCGCTACTGCGTCCCCTACCCGGAAGTATTCTGCGGCTGGTATATGACGCACGAATTCAGCAACGGCGATTATAAATCGCACCAAACCGAAATAGCCGATATCCTGAACACCGTAATAGAAAACATAAACGCGCTCACCCCCGGGCTGCCGCTTCTGATGTCGCCCTACTGCACTTCGTGGGGAGGCAGCGCGGCTCAGCTGAAGAAAGACCTTGAAACTATATTCGGCAAAGTGGAAAAAGCGGAGCAGATAATCTACTGTCCTCAGGACGGCGTGGGGTGCGGCTATTTCAACACCGCGAACGCCGGCGACTATCTTTCCGCCGCGGCGGCGGTATGCGAAAAGCATAACGTGGAATTCTGGGTGAATCTGGAAAACTTCATACTCGGTTCGTCCGTCACGGGCGGCGACGACGATATCCCCGCGCCGGTAAGCCGCTTTATAAAACAGATCCGCACCGCCGCGAAGTACGCCGACACGCTGTGCACTTTCACCTACGAAGCGTATATGCCGGAATTCTTTGCCAACTACACCATCTACAACGACATAGAAGACTACCACAAAAACTACGTATACTACCTCAACACCGGTAATATCCCGGCGGAAGACCTGCCCGCAAACGCGCAGGTAAAAGTCACGGACGAAACGCTGACCGTCTTCCTCCCCACCCCGACTTACGGCGTGCAGGCGGTGAAGATACTGCGCGGCGGCGAAGAGCGCTGGTACAACAAGCGGCTTATCCGCACGCTGGGCGGCGTGAGCTATCTCACGCTCCCCAACGAAACGCCGGACCTGCCTTTTTCGGTGACGGTGTACGACTGTTCGTCCGATTCAACCGGCGCTTTGCGGTTTGAAAAAGACGGGACGCCCGTAAAGGGCGGCGGTCCGGTGGACCGCACCAAGCATGGCGTGAACGCCGCATTGGGCAAGAGCTACGTCGCCACCGCCGCCACGCACGACAACGCCGATTCCGGCACGGAGCTCACCGACGGCAGACACGGCGGAAAGAGCTTTTCCGACCCGGCGTGGCAGGGGTACAACGGCCCGAACTTTGAAGTGACGATAGACCTTGGCGAAGTCACTCACAACATAGGCGATATAGTTGTGGAAGCGCTGGGCGGCGGCTACGGCGCCGTTATGGAACCGCGGTACTTTGAAGTTTACGTGTCGTCCGACGGCGTGAATTTCGACCCCGTCGGCAAGCTCGCGTGCGCCGACGAAGGCACGGGCTCGCTCTATATAAAGCGGCTGACGCTGGAGCTTGACGAATCGGCTTCGGCGCGGTTCGTCAAGATAAGCGTGAACTGCATCGGCTGGTTCTTCACCGACGAAATAGAGATCGTCACGTACGAATGATATTATTTTACGCCGATACGTAACGAAAAACGCCCTTCGTTCATATACTGTGAACGAAGGGCGTGATTTTTATGTTCTGCAAGACCAAACTCGTGGGGACCTGCGCGCTGTCGTTCGGCGCGGGGATACTTTTGTGCTGTTTTCTGCCTTCCACGGTGATGGTGTTCGTTTCGGCGGCGGCGATAGCGGGAGCCGGCGTGCTTTTGATGTTTACATAAGGGGAGATACAGCGTATGAAGATCTATGTTTTGCGCATACCCGGCATACTCAGACCCGTGTTCCGCAAATGGGCGAAAAGCCGCGAGACGAAAAGAGCGAAAAAGCCGCGGAACAAATGACCGTCGTTTGAAAAATAAACAAAACGACGCACGGAATACCCTTCCGTGCGCCGTTTTATTCAGTCTGCGGATTTTGCCCGAGTTCGAGGTTCCGGCAGTTTTCAAAAAAGTCCAGTTCCGAAATATCGTGGGTGATGAATATGACGGTCTTCCCTTTTGCGCAGCACGCGACGTAGGACGCGACTTTGGCTTTGAGCGTTTCGTCGAGCCCCTTGAACGGCTCGTCGAGGATAAGCAGATCGTACGGCGCGAGCAGCGCGCGCGCTATGGCGACGCGGCGGCGCATCCCGCCCGAAAGCGAAGACACGTCGGTGCGGTATTCGTCCTCAAGTCCCAGCGCGTCAAGCGTTTCCGCGACCCGTTCGGGCGCGACGTTCCCGCACGCAAAGCGGATATTCGCCCGCACGTCGTGGCCTTCTATGAGCCGGTCTTCCTGGAACACCGCGGAAATATTTCGCGGCACGTTTTCCACGCTGCCGGAATCGGGGCTCACGAGCCCCGCGACGATAGAAACGAGCGTGGTCTTGCCGCAGCCGGAAGGTCCGGTGACGGCGGTGACGGAGCCGGGTTCGAAAGCGTGCGAAAAGCCGCGCAGCACCTCTTTTTCGCCGTAGCTTTTGTAAACGTCTTTGCAAATAATATCTGTCACAGCTTTTTCACCCCCTTGAACGCGAGCGAAAGCAGAAACAGCGTGAGTTTTTCGAACGCGAGCGAAAGCAGCACGACCACCACGGTCCACGCCAACAGCTCTGCGGAATCGAGATAAACTTTGGAAAAATACAGCTGTTCGCCGATCGACCCCGTGGCGATGGAAATGACTTCGGCGGCGACCCCCGCCTTCCACGCCATTCCGAGCCCCACGCGCGAGCCGGATATGAGATACGGGAACGCGGCGGGGATGTAGATATACCTTACGCGGCGCGAGGCGGGGACTTTGAAGAGATCCGCCGTTTCGAGCAGTTTTTCATCGGCGCTCCTTATCCCCTGGAGCACGTTGGTGTAGATTATGGGCAGCACCATCAAAAACGATATGAACACCGAAAGCGACGAGGACGAAAGCCATATCAGCGCCAGCACGATGAACGACGCCACCGGCACGGTCTTCGCCACGGTCATATACGGCTTTATAAGCGCTTCCGCGGTCTTATAGCGCGCCGCCAGCGAGGCGAGCGATACGCCGCATACGAACGCCAGCCCGAACCCCGCGGCGATCCGCGCAAAGCTGAACCACACGCGCCCCATGAAACCCGCCTGCGGGACGAGCTCGAACAGGCGGCCTGCGACCTGAAGCGGCGTGGCGAGGAGTATGGAGGTATCGCCCATAAAAAGCGGGAATATCTGCCAGACCGCCAAAAACGCCAAAGCTCCGGCGATGCGGAGCGAGACGTTTTTTATATTTATCTTTTTAGTCTTTGCGTTTTCTTTGATATCATTCATAATAGAATCCGCCGTCGGGGAGCGCGCCGCCCACCGATTTGGGTTCGTAGCCGAAAAGCACGCCCAGATACGCCGAAAGCGCCTCTTTCATCTGCGCGCCGGAAATGAAAGTGATGTTGCATTTGGGCAGCGCCTGCTTTGCCACGCCCGTCTTTATGCCCACGTACTGTTCCACGAGCGGAGCGGTCTCTTCGACGTTCGACACGGCGAAATTGCAGCTTGCTTCCGCCGCCTCCATAAATTCGGCGACCGCTTCGGGGTGTTCGGCGGCGAATTCCGCGCGCACGGCGATGACGCTGGTGATGAACGCGCCGTTTTCGGGGAATTTGTTCCATTCGTCGTTCAGACTCAGCTTGATCTCAAGCCCTTCGACGTTGGTCATCGCCGCCACCACGTAGGGCTGCGGGAGCATCGCCACCGCCGATTCGGAAGTCTTGAGCAGAGGCAGCACCTCGTCGGGCTGGGATTTCCATTCGATAGTGACGTCGGTCTCGGGGTCGAGCCCGTTTTGTTCGAGTATCTTTTTGAGCCCGTATTCGGGAGTCGAGCCCTTGCCGGTGGCGTAGATCGTCTTGCCGCGCAGGTCTTCGACCGAATTTATCTGAACGTTTTTGCCTAAGATATACAGCACGCCCAGCGTGTTGACCGCAAGCACCTTGACTTTGCCTTCGGTGCGGTTCCACAAAACCGAAGCCAGATTCGCGGGGACCGAGACTATATCGAATTCGCCCTGTATGAATTTGGGCGTGATCTCGTCGGCGCTTCCCGCCACGGTGAATTCGTAAGCGTTCACAAAGCCGCCTTCGGCGCTCTGATCCATAAATTTCACAAGTCCCATAGACGTGGGCCCTTTGAGCGACGCTACGCGCACGGCCACGGCTTCGCACGCCGGCTCGGAAACGGGTTCGGACGCCGGCTCGGAAACGGGAACGCTTTCTTCGTTCGCGCTTCCGCAGGCGCCAAGCGCGAATATCATAGCCGCCGCAATAAGCAGCGCAAGAATTTTTTTCATTTTACTTTACCTCTCTTTTTTCATTTGTTTCAGTACGGTTATTATACGCATATACGGCGGCATTTTCCGTTGCACGCGCAACAAAACGCAAAAATAATGGCGCCTTGTGCGATTTTTCTGTTGCCACGGCGGCGGAAATGTGGTAAAATCCCGAATAAGGTGAAAAAGCAAATGAAAGAGATTACCGTAAACGCCAACGACGCGGGCAAACGGCTGGACAAATTCCTTGCAAAAACCATGCCCGCGATCCCCGCTTCGCTTATGTACAAATACATACGCACGAAGCGCGTAAAAGTCAACGGAAAGCGCGCCAGAGAAAACGACATACTTTGCCGTGGCGATACCGTCGCGCTGTTCGTGCCCGAGGAGTTTTTAACGCAGCGGAGCGAAGATTCGTTCAAGCGCGTAAAAGCGCCGCTCGACGTGCGCTTTGAAGACGCAAACGTGCTTATAATCCGCAAACCCAAGGGGCTTTTGTGCCATTCCGAATCGCCCGACGACGCCGACACGCTGATAGACCGCGTAAAGGCGTACCTTTGGAACAAAGGCGAATATTCCCCCGAGCGCGAGAATTCTTTTGCGCCGGCGCTGTGCAACAGGATAGACCGCAACACCGAAGGTCTGGTCATCGCCGCCAAGACCGGCGGCGCTCTGCGTGAGATGAACGAGATCATCCGCCGCCGCGAGGTGCGCAAATTCTACCTCGCCGTCTGCCACGGCGCAATGGAAAAGCGCGCGGGCGAAATCAAATCGTATTTGCAGAAAGATCCCGAAAAGAACATGGTCACGGTGCGCGACAAGCCGTTCAAAGGCGCGGTGACCGCGGTCACGCGGTACGAAGTCATATCGTATGAAAACAAAAAAGACCTTTCGCTCTTGCGCGTGGAGCTTATGACCGGGCGCACCCACCAGATCCGCGCGCAGCTGGCGCACGCAGGACATCCGCTGCTTGGCGACGGCAAGTACGCCGTGAACAAGGAAGACCGCAAAATGGGTTATTCCTCGCAGGCGCTGTGTTCGTATTCGCTGAGATTCGAGCTGAAAGACGCCGCCGATTTCCCGCTGCTTTCGTACCTCGACGGAGAAGAGATCACCTCCCCCGACCCCGATTTCGTGAACTTGTTCAAATGACCCGGATATTAAAACATCTCCCGGAAAAACGTGGTTTTTCCGGGAGATTTCCTTACTTTTCAATTTTCAATTTGCAACTTGCAATTTGCAATTATCTGTTATTTATCCTCAGCCCCGCGAGCAGTATGTGCGGTATGGCGCCGAGCTGACGCAGCACGGGGAAAGCGTATTCGCCGGCGCTGCTGAATTCGAACGTGGTTATGCCCGTGGTCTGCAGGCGGATATCCAGCCAGCTGAGCTCGGCGGGCCTGAGCAGCAGATGCGATATCCACGCTCCGCCGAAGCCGCCGTGGCAGAAGACCGCCACGTGTTCGTCGTTTTTGCGCAGCACTTTGTAGCGCGCGCCGCATCTTTCGAACCCCAGCGACGTGAGGAACGCGTCGGAATTCTGCACGAGCAGCTCTATGGACCCGTTGCGGCTTTCGCTGGTGAGGTCGGTGAAATCGCGCACGCCTTCGGTGAGCGTGAAGGTATAAGAGCAGTTGCCCGGCATATCGCAGGGGCGCATATAGTCCATGCTCTCGGCGGTCCAGGGCAGCACGGTGTATTCCAGACCTTTTTCGCGGCAGGTGGGAAGCGCGGTGTCTATCGCCCTGCCCAAGGGCGACGTGTATATCTTATCGAGCGGGAGAGTGCGCATATAGACGGCGAGCGCCTCGGCCTCCTGCTTGCCGAATTCGGTTATGGTGTTGTTGGGATAATCGGGGTCCGCGTGGCGGATGATGTGAAGTATCATTGATCTTCCTCCGTTTCTGCAATAGAATATACCACAAGCGGCGCGTTTTGTCAACCGCGGAATGCGGCGGACTCTTGAAATCCCCGCCGCGATATGCTATAATGAATAAAAAGATACCGCCGCGCGCAACGTCCGCCGCGGGCAAGGAAAGGAAACGTCAAAATATGAAAAAGACAGCGATACTCATCGCAGCGCTCATACTCATCCCGGCGCTCACGCTGGGCTCGGTGCTTTTCCTTCTGCACCGTTCGGATATACCGGAAGACGAAAGCGCGCAGGTGAATTTTTCGGAAACCGACAAAAGCGGCGCGGAAGAAAGCAGTACTGAAGAGCCCGTTTCGCTTTACGGGTGCCCGCACAGAGCGGATTGGTTTTATTTTGAATCGGATTTTGACGAGCACGGCAACGGGACGATGCTTTACAGATGCTATCACTGCGGCAGCGACCTTGCGAAACGCGCGCTTTACAGAACGCCGGAAGGGGTAGTTTATTACGTAGACGAAAACGGCGACTACGCGTTGTGCGGTATAAACAAAGAAGCAAAAGAAACGGTCATACCCGCAGCCGTGAACGGCAGGAAAGTCGCCGGTGTGGATCTGATCTCCTCGGGCGGCAGTCACGTTTACCTGCCCGCCACGATAGAGTATATCACCGACAAAACTCTGAGAGGCATATCTCTTTCCCACTATTTGCTGGACCCGGCAAACCCGTATTATACGCTGACCGAGACCTATCTTATAGATAAGCGTTCCAAAACGCTTCTGCTTGCCAGCGGCGACTGCGCCATACCTTCCGACGGCAGCGTGACGAAAATCGGCGAAGAAGCTCTGAAAAACGTAAAGTCGGTGTATATCCCCGCGAGTGTGACCGAAATCAGCGGAATGTCGTATGTATCTTCGTTTTACGAAGAAACGACCGCATTTACGGTGGATCCGGCAAACGAAACGTATGTATTCAAAGACGGCTGCCTTATAAACAAAAAGACGAAAACACTGGTGTTCGTGACCAACGGGTACACGCTCCCCGCCGACGGCAGTGTGACGCGCATAGGTGAACACGCGTTTTTCAATAAATTTTATGTAAACGAATTTGAGCTGTTTTTGCCCGCATGTATAGAATACATCGGCGAAGGCGCGTTTAAAAACCTGGAAGTGACCAAGCTCACGATAGAAAGCCTTGACGCGTGGTATAACGTGGAGTTTGCCGGTATGGATTCGACGCCGCTCGGCGCGTACGAAAGAAGAACGTCATCTAAAATAAGAGCGGCGTATCTGACCGACGGCACCGAGATAACCGCTATAGAAGTGCCGGAAAGCGTGACGCGCATCAACGATTATGCGTTTTGCGGCTGGAATTCGGTCAGTGAGATAAAGTTTCACAACGACGTCGCTTATATAGGCAAGCACGCGTTCGACGGATGCTGGCTCCGCGAGCTTACGCTTCCCGAACGGGTGAAAGAGCTGGGCGAAGCCGCTTTTGCAAGCGCGAATCTGAAAACGCTTCATCTTCCCGAAGGGATAGTATACATTGGCGAACAATGCTTTGCGAACTGCCGTTTTGATTCCGTGACCGCCGATTTTGAAAACAACGGATCCATAAAACTGAAAGACGGCTGCGTAATAGATTTCCCCGGAAAGACGCTGCTGTTCACCGCGCAGGAATTCGCCATCCCCGACGACCGCAGCGTGATACGCATAGCGGAAAAGGCGTGTTACAGGACCGATGCGAAATCTATAATCATTCCCGATTCGGTGGAATACATAGGCGCGAACGCGTTTGAATCGTGCAAGGCGGAAAGCGTTGTGATACCGGATTCCGTGATCTATATAGGCGACAACGCTTTTAAGAGCGCGGGTATCAAAAGCGTGTTTATCCCCGCAAGCGTGGAATACGTGGGTATTGCCGCTTTTTCCTACTGCCCTTATCTTGAAGACGTGGAATACGAAAGCGGCTGCGCGGCGAACGTGGAAGCGAGCACGTTCTATTACTGTTCCGGCCTGAAAAAGCTGACGCTGCCGGACAGGGCGAGATACGCGGGGGCCGGCGCGTTCAACGGCTGCCCTCTAGAAACACTCGTCATCCCCGACAGCATGGTGCGGGTATTCGCATGGATCCCGTGGGACACGCTGCGTTCGATATCGATAGGCAGCGGACTGAAAATACTCAATGTCGGTTACTCCGCCACTTACCTTGAAAGCGTGTACGTAAGCCCGGAAAGCAAATATTACAAATCGACGGACGGCTGCATCATAGAGATCGCGACCTCTACCCTGGTCGCGGCGGCTTTCGACAGCAGGATACCCGAAGACGGCAGCGTAAAAAATATAGGTCCCTACGTTTACAGCGCATGGAATATCAATAAGATACATATCCCTTATCCCGTGGAAGGCATAGGCGCAAGCGCGTTCGCCGACTGTGCCGAGCTTGAAGAGGTATCGTTTGCCGAAGGGCTGGTGAGCATAGGCGACGGTGCGTTCAGCGGATGTGTGTCGCTTAAAGAAGCGTATTTCCCCAATACTCTTGAAACGCTCGGAGAAGGGGCTTTTTGGGGCTGCGCGGCTTTGAAACGGGTGGATCTGAAAGAAGGCGTGAAGACCGTTGGAGAAAGGGCGTTCTTGGGGTGTGCTTCGCTTGAAGAGATAACGCTGCCGCGCAGCGTGGAAAGCGTGGGCAGGCAGGCGTTTATGAATTGCACGTCGCTCAAGAGGGTCTACGCTTACAGCGGCACCGTGTTCGCCGAAGACGTTTTTGCAAACATACCTGAACCGCCCGAGATAATATATCTTGATAAAGAATAAACGAAAAAACCGCCGGAAATGATCCGGCGGTCTTGTTGTATTCGGTCTTTGTCATTCGCCGCGGGCTTTTTTGATTATGCGCATAATGAGCACGGTCGCGGTATAAAGAACGGTATAAACGAGCGTGAGTATAAAAATGAAAAGCACTATCTGGCGGGCGTCCTTGCCGGGATCGGCCATTATGAGCCCCGCCGCGAGCGTGCACGCATAGAGCGCCAGCGCGTGTATGACGCGCTTTGCCGCGGCAGAAACTTTGAGCGTGAACACCGATTCCAGCGCGCCCATCGCCCACGAATAGACGAACAGCACCGCTATATTCTTAAAAAGCAGCCCGTACGCGCCGGCGGCGGAACGTCCGCCCATGGCTATTGCGAGCGCGCCGGTATACACGAGCGCCGCGACGGAAAAGAAGCTGCACGCCACGAACGCTATCTTTTTGAACATCGCCATCACCGTTCTCCGTTTTCCAAAAACCTTTCAAGCCCCGCGGGCAGCGAATCCGCAAACGCGGAGGCCGTTACGAGACAGTTTATATTTCTTTCTTCTATTATCTTTTCTATTCTGAACATGAATTCCGCAAAGGAAGCCATATCGCCGCCGCATATCTTGAGCGCCGAATCTATGAAAAGATCGGTCACGTCGTAATTGCCGGCGAGCACGCCGCACGCAAAACCGTAAAATTCATACGCGTCCGAAACGCCGTACGCCTTGGCGTCTATGAGCCGCACCTGCGGCTTGAGCTCGTACGAAAGTTTTCTGCCGTATTCTATGCAGATAACGCTGCCCTTGCTCGCAAGTCCCGCCGCGTTAGCCTCTTCTATAAGGCGTTTGGTTTTGCCGGCTCCTTTGGCCCCCACTATCAAACGTATCATTTTGACCACCTTCCGTTTTAACAAATGCGCTCCCTTTCCGGGGCAATTCTATTGTACTATACCCCGCCGCTTTTTGCAATAGCAAATTTGATTTTTTGTACCGGTTTTGCCGCTTTTATTTTAGCGTTTGGCGTTGACAACCGCAGGAACTCATGTTAGAATTTAAATTGTACGGAGGTATTATTATGAACAAAAGAATCGTACTATTACTTATAACGGCAGTATTTATCATTGCGACGATCCCGCTTGCTGTTTTCGCCGATGATACGAGGCACGATATGGATGAAGAGATAGCTGATATCATAGACAGTCGGTTGACAGAATCTGAACGCGTTCTGTTGTCTGACGGCTCCAAATACGACGACTCGTTAAAAGACGTAACGTTAGACGGGCTTCCCATACTCAGAGTCTACCAGCTTCACTGGGAGTATTCCGATAAACCGCTGGATGAACTTGTTGCCGCAGTCGATAAATCAGACGGCAAACTAAAGGCCTCTTTCTACGTTGTTTTCGATGAAGATCCTTATAAAATTTGCGTTTTAAAGAAGGACGACGGATCTGTTTCGATAGGGAAAACGGGAGCATTGTCCGATACGACTCCCACGTTTTTCACGGATATAAAAAACTTATCAGCAGAAATGGTCTTTGAAGGCGAAAGCTGCAAAATAGAAAACATATACTGCTTCGATTCGACGACGTCGTTTTTTGGCGCATCGGTATATATCAAGACCGACAAAGGCGTGTTCGTTAAATATTATGAATACGAACAGTCACAGGGCGTGATGTTCACCGAAACCGAATTCCGCAAGGCGGCGGCGGAGTATTCCGCTTATATTTCATCTTACGAATACAATTACGACGAAAACGGCGAAGGCCTTGCCGGAACGTTTTCGTTTGCCGAATTCCTCAATTCAGGCGTCCACGGTCAAAAGCCGGAAACCGGCAGCAGTCTGACGCCCGTTTATATAGTGCTTATTATCTGCGCCGCTGCGCTGGCGTTATTCTATGCAGTATTCAAAATAATCAGGCGCGCGTGATAACAAGTATTGAATAAAAGACACGCGGCGGAGCGCATAAAACGCTCCGCCGCATTCTTTTTTTGTTTTATTTCTTATTTTATCCGCTCTTCTATGCTTGCGCGCAGGTCTTCGTAGCCGGGCTTGCCCAGAAGGGCGAACATATTCTTTTTATACGCTTCCACGCCGGGCTGATCGAACGGGTTTACGCCCAGCATATAAGCCGAAACGCCGCACGCGGCGAAGAAGAACCAGCACAGCTCGCCGAACGAGCGCTCGTCTTTTTGTTCGAACCGTATCTCGAGCACGGGCACGCCGCCGTCCGAATGAGCCACCGAGGTACCGGTGAACGCCTTGCGGTTTATCTGCGCCATGCTCGCGCCGTCCAGATAATTGAGCCCGTCGAGATCTTCCGCCGCTTTTTTCACGGTGTAGCCGCCTTCGGGAGCTTCTTCGGTGACGACCGTCTCGAACAGTATGCGCTGACCCTGCTGGACGTACTGCCCCAGCGAATGCAGGTCGGTGGAAAACACCGCCGAGGTGGGGTAAACGCCCTTGTTCTGTTTGCCTTCGCTTTCGCCGAAAAGCTGTTTCCACCATTCGCCGTACGAACGCAGGAACGGGTCATAGCTCACGAACAGCTCGCAGCTCTTGCCCGTTTCAAGGAAGTAATTCCGAAGCAGCGCGTAGCGGCAGGCGGGGTGTGAAATCCCCTGCGCCAGAAAACGTTCGCGTTCGTTTATTGTGCCGCGTATGAGTTCGTCTATATCACAGCCGCAGATCGCCAGCGGCAGAAGCCCCACGGCGGTGAACACCGAAAATCTGCCGCCCACGTTATCCGGGACCACGAACGTTTCGTATCCCTTTGCGCGCGCGAACGAAAGCAGCGCGCCGCGGTGCGCGTCGGTGGTGACGAAAATACGCTCTTTAAGCTCCTCTTCGGTGTATTTGCTCTGCATAAAGTCGCGCACGGCGCGGAAAGCCACGGCGGGTTCGGTGGTGGTGCCGGATTTGGATATCACGTTCACCGCCACGCGTTTTTCGCGGCAGAGTTCAAGCACCGTTTCGAGCTCGCCGCCCGAAAACGAGTTGCCTAAAAAATACACCTGCGGCGTATCTTTTGCGAGCTGATTGTAATACGGCGTCTTTATAAAATCCACCCCGGCGCGGGCGCCCAGATACGAACCGCCTATGCCGATGACTATTACGGCGTCGGAATTCCGCTTTATGCGTTCCGCAGCCGCTTTGATGCGGGATATCTCTTCTTTGTCGCAGTTCACGGGCAGGTCGAACCAGCCCAGGAAATCGCTGCCTTCGCCGGTGGCGGAAACGAGCGTACGGTACGCTTTTTCCATGCGCGGCGTAAGCGATCCCGCCTCCTCGCCTATAAAACTATGCGCGAATTTTTCTTCGAGTGTGATCATTTTTTTACTTCCCTTTTTATTTTGTTGTTTTATATTCTCAGTAAAATGACAGCGCCGAACGCAGAATGCGGAAGAATTCGTCGAAAAACGTCATTTCTTTGTCGCCGGTAAGGGCGCAGACGTCCGCGCGCGCGACGTGTTCGCCGTCTATGTAATAATCCACGCTGCCCACCACGTCGCCTTCTTTGACGGGCGCTTTGAGTTCGGGCACCGAATACGACGACGTGAGCGACGCGGCTTTTCCCTTTGAAACGAGCACCGAAGGCGGCGCGTAATCGACTTTAACAAAGCCGTTGTATCCTCCCGATACGGGGAACGGGCCGAGCTCTTGCTTTTGCGGCACGGTAACCGCGTAGTTTGCAAAACCGTAATCAAGCAGCTTTTTTGCCGAAGCAAAGCGTTCGTCGCTGGTTTCGGCGCCGATTATCACGGCGATGAGCTGCATCCCGTCGCGTTCGGCGGTGCCGGAAAGGCAGTATTTGGCGAGATCGGTGAAACCGGTCTTCATTCCGTTTGCGCCGTTGTAAAAGCGTATGAGCTTGTTGGTGTTGGCGAGCCCGAACGAGCCGTTGCGCACGGTGTCCATCCAGATAGTGGTGAATTCAAGTATGAATTCGTGCTTGAGCAGCTCGCGCGTCATAAGCGCCACGTCGAGCGCCGAAGAAAAATGCCCTTCCTCGTTGAGCCCGTGGCAGTTTTTGAACACGGTGTTTTGCATGCCAAGCTCTTCAGCGCGGCCGTTCATCATTGCGACGAACGATTCCTCGCTGCCCGCCAGATGTTCGGCGAACGCCACCGCGGCGTCGTTTGCCGAAACGACCACGAGCGCCTTGAGAAGGTCGCGCACAGAAAACCGTTCGCCGGCTTCGAGATATATCTGGCTCCCGCCCATTTTCGCAGCCGCTTCGCCGGCGGTGACGGTATCGTCAAGCCCCAGCCGCCCTTCGTCGACCGCTTCGGCGACGAGCAGGGTGGTCATTATCTTGGTGACCGAGGCGATGGGATACCGCGCGTTTTCGTTTTGCGCGTAGAGCACCGCGCCGGTGGAATATTCCATGAGCAGCGCGGCGCGGACCGGAAGCGGTCCGGCGAACGACGGCGCCGTGACGTACCAGTACGGTTCGGTCGCCTGCGATGGCGGAAAAACCGCGGTTTCGTCTTCGGCAAAAGCCGAAAGCGGCAGTATCAGCGCGACCGCGGCGATAAGGCAAACGGTCTTGATCAAGCGTTTCATATATCATCTTCCCTTCTTAATGGAAGATTATGAAACGCCCGCGCGGAATATGTGCTTAAAACCCAGCCATGCGCGCGTAACGCGCCAGGATATCGTTTATTGAATAACTTTCCGGTCCGTTGTAGAACGAATACACGGTGTCGCCGAACGGTTCGTACCATTTTTTGTCTAGCGCGCTCATTCCGTAAGCCGCGCCGGCGAGCGAACCCGCGGTGGCGGCGGTGCAGTCGCAGTCGTGCGCCATTGCCACGCAGTTGGCAATGACTTTTCCTATGTCTTTTCCGCCCAGCGCCAGGCCGAAGATCGTGAGGCAGGCGTTATTTATAGTGTGGACGATATGCATCCCGGGGTAGCGCTCGTCGACAAGACGTTCGGCGTTTTTGTAATCGCCGGCATTATCCCAGATATCGAGCGCCCAGCGCACGCCTTTGGCAAGTTCGCTTTCCGCCGGAATGAATTCCAGCCCTTTTTCGAGCGCGGTCTTCACGTCCGAGCATACGAACGCCCACGATATGGCGGCGGCGAAGAAACGCGCGCCGTAAACGCCGTTGCCGCGGTGCGATATGAGCGCGTCGGTCTCGGCCATTTTCACGGCTTTTTCGGGATCGCCCGGCGCCATATAGGCGTAGCCGTCGCAGCGGATGTCGGCGCCGATGAGTTCCTGATACGGGTTGTTGATTTCCGCGGCTTTTTCGACCGGCACGCCGGCGAGCAGGTTATCGATCGCGATCCGCTCGGCGGTGTAAGCTTCGGTTATGTATTTGAGCCAGGCGTTCTTTACGTCTTCGAGCGTGAAATCCCTGCCGCCGCCCTCTTCGGCTATGAACAGCGAAAGCAACGTGAATCCTATATCGTCGTCGCACGGGACGCCGTTGATGAACGGCTTGGTATAATCGCGGAAATGCTGGCGTATATAGCGCACGGTGTCGGGTATGGGCGTATCAGCCCAGTAATACTCGCACGGGAATACGGTCCCCAGCTTCGCTGCATATTCTTCCATTTGTGCGGTCGTCCACCCTTCAACGGGGGCGCCGAGCGTGCATCCCGCCGCGCGCGAAAGGAACGCGGCGCGCAGTTTATCTTCGTATACCGTTCTTTCCATTTTACTCATACCTCGCTTTATTTCTGTTTTCGCGAATAATTTTAACAAAAAAATAACTTAAAGTTATATACAAATTATTAACTTTTTGATAATATATTTGCGTGGGAGAACCGGATAATGGAAAGTTATATAAACAAGCTCAAAAACGGCGGCAAAAACGTGTGCGTTTACGGCATGGGCAACGGCGCCGAAAAGATAATAAGGTATCTCAAAGCGAACGGCATAGAAATAAGCGGCGTGTTCGCTTCCGATGATTATGTGCGCGGGCAGAGCTTTCTGGGGATGCGCGTGCTCACCGAAGCGCAGGCGGAATCGCTGTACGGCGACTTTGCGTGCGTGAGCGCGTTCGCGCTCCGCGGCGAAGACTGCGGCATATTCCGCCGTATGGCGAAAAGGCGCCTTTTCTTTGCGCCAAATCTTCCGCCTTACGGCGAAGGCTGCATAGACTTGCCGTACATTGAGCGCGAAAGCGCGAAAATCGCCGAAGTGAGGTCGCTTTTCGCCGACGAAAGCTCAAAAAAGCTGTTCGATTCCCTGCTCAGATACGACGTGACGGCGGATATCGGCGATCTTTACGTCGATCCTTCCGTCCCCGACGGCTGGTTCGGCAGGACGGGCGCGTATATAGACGTGGGCGCCTACGACGGGGACACCGCGGAGGAATACATACTGCGTTCCGGCGCGAACGGTACGGTCTACGCCTTTGAACCCGACGCCGTGAACTACAGAAAGCTGTGCGCCCGTATGCGCAAATACCCGAACGCGCGCTGCGTGAACGCCGCGTGCGGCGATTTTGACGGAAAGACGTTTTTTGAAAAAGGCAAGGGCCGCGGCGGAAAGATAAGCGGCGAGGGCGCGGAAGTGCGCGTTGTAAAGATAGACACGTACGTAAAAGAGCGCGTCGGCGCGATAAAGATCGACGCCGAAGGCGCCGACGAAGCCGTGCTGTGCGGCGCCGTGAACACGGTATATTCGCAGTCGCCGGCGGTGAAATGCGCGGTATATCACCGCGCGTACGACCTTATCGACATCCCGCTGTGGCTGGCGCGGCAGACGCCGGGGAGCCGGATATACCTAAGAAACGCGGAATACATACCCGCGTTCGACGTTTTTGCGTACGCGGTGAAATAAAGGTTGATTTTACACGCCGCTTGCGGTATAATCATTTTAAATAAGAAAAAACGGAGGAAAAGCGGCATGAAATGTTCAAAAAGATTTACGGCGCTTTTACTTGCGGCGCTCATACTCGTATTCACGCCGCACGTTCCGGTCCGCGCGGAGGAGGAGACGCCGATGGACGTTGAATACACGCTTAACGTGAGCAAATGGGAAAAAGTGCCCAAAAGCGGCGAGATCTCGGTCTTTGAAAACGATTCCGACGAAGTACGGCGAGTTATGACCGACGATTACGATTTCACCACGTCGCAGCTTATGGTCTTCAACGGCGAAGGTATAATGACCGAGGTGGGCGAAAACCTTTACGGCAACAAGGACGGCACCTACGGTTCGCCGCAGACCGAAGTCGATATCCCGCCCCACGGATTTATGATAGTCTACCGCGGGGGCGTTTCGGTAAAGCTTCTGCTGACGTTCGGCTTCGCCTTTGAAGGCGCGATGCTGTATAATTCAACCATGACGGTCGTCCGCCGAATATACGGTTCCTACGACAAAGAAGCCGGCACCGTAACGATAAAATACAACAAGCAGCAGCCCGAAAGCGAAAACTGCAAGTCGTTCCTCTTCGTGGGCAACAGCACCACCTATTTCAACGGGATACCGCTCAAGTTCCGCGCGATGTGCGCCGCGGCGGGGATAGAAGTTTCGGTGACCTACTGCACTTTCGGCAGCGCTTACCTTTACGAATTCGCCGACGAAAACCACGAACGCGGCAAGGCGCTGCGCAAAGCGCTCGCCGCGCGCAAATACGATTACGTGGTGATACAGGACGCCGGCGGCGCGAACTTTGAAGATTCCCAGCCGGCGATGGACGTGCTTATTCCGCTGATACGCGAAAACGGCGCCGAGCCGCTCCTGTATATGCGCTATTCTTCCACCAGCGACGACAGCGCGCGCACCGCGGGCGCCGTGCGCCATTATCAGAACTACATACGGCTTGCAAAGCTGTACGGACTGCGCTGGTCGCCCGTGGCGGTGGCTTTTGAATACTGCCGCACCGAGCACCGCGAAATAAATCTTTACGCCGCCGACAATTCACACCATTCAAAAGAAGGCAGTTATCTCGCCGCGGCGACTCTGATGTATTCGTTCTTCGGCGTTTCGCCGGTCGGCAACACCTACACGGCGTATATGCCGCAGGACATAGTCGACGTGCTTCAGGCCGAAGCCGCCAAGGCGGTGGAGACGGACTTTGAGGCGGGGCGCATCGCCCCCGCGGAAGCGAGGATAAAAGGCAAAAAATACATAAATCTGGCGTACGAAAAGCCCTATACCGTAAATACCGAGCCGTATTCCGAAGGCAAAGCGTATGAGCTCCTTTCGGATATCCGCGCCGACGGCACGTACATTGGAAAACTGACCGACGGTATGAGGACGGCGAACGGGAACGACGTGATGTGCGGCGTTTACAAAAGCGAAGGGCTGACCGTGACGGTCGACTTGGGCAAGCTGTATCTGCTCGCGAGCGCGAGCACCGATATCGTCGGCGGCCCGTGGGCGGGAGATTCCGTGCGCGGCGCCGAAGCGACGTTCGAATATTCCGCCGACGGCGTGCATTTCCGCACCGCTGCCGGAACGGCAAAGGGCTCCACGGTCAAAGTGGGAAACACCGACAAAGAAATGCGCAAGTTCAATATCACCGGCGAAGACGTGCAGACCGAAGCCGCGCGCTACGTGCGCGTGACGTATTCGGTACAGAGCGAATACTGCGGGATAAGCGAGATCGAGGCGTACGGCACGGAAGCCGATTCCCTGCTTAAAGCCGCCGCGGGCGCAGCCGAAGCGGCGGAAAAAGCGCTGGGCGGCAGATAAATTCATCTACGGAGGACACGGACGCAATGAACAGTTCCATAATTGCGGAAAAAATAAAAAGCGGCGCGTTAGACCGCGCGCTTATCGCCCTTTACGGCGAAGGACGGCTCGAATATCAGCGCGAGCGCTATTATACGACCGTTCAGAGCTTTATCGCCACCTACGGCGACAGGGACGCCGAGCTGTTTTCGGTGCCGGGCAGGACCGAGATAAGCGGCAACCACACCGACCACAACAACGGCAAGGTGATATGCGGCTCGGTCGACATAGACATAATATCCGTCGCCGCGAAGACCGACAACGGCGTGATATCGCTCAAAAGCGACGGCTACCGCGAAAGCGTAATAGACATAGCTTCCATAAGCGTCGGCTCAGTCAAGCCCGGGTGTTCCGCGGCGCTTATCGCCGGAGTCGCCGACTGGTTTATGAAGAATTCGCACAAGACGGGCGGTTTCTGCGCCTACACCAAGAGCGACGTCATAATGGGCAGCGGCATTTCGTCTTCCGCCGCGTTCGAAGTCATGGCGGGCGAGATACTGAACGTGTTCTACAACAACGGCGGCATGAGCGCCATGGAGCTCGCAAAAGCCGGCCAGTACGCCGAAAACGTGTTTTTCGGCAAGCCCTGCGGACTTATGGACCAGGCGGCGTGCGCCACGGGCGGGATTTCGTATATCGATTTCGCCGACCCTTCGATCCCATATACAGAAAAACTCACTTTCGATTCCGCGCGGGCGGGCAAATCGCTCTGCCTCATCAACACCGGCGGCAGCCACGCCAAGCTGACCGACCAGTACGCGTCGCTCCCCGCCGAGATGAAACAGATAGCTTCGTATTTCGGCAAACCGGTGCTCCGGATGGTACGCCGCGAGGATGTGTTCTCCTCTATCCCCGCTCTGCGCGAAGCGTACGGCGACCGCGCGGTGCTGAGGGCGATACATTATTTTGAAGAAAACGACCGCGTTGAAAAACAGCGCGCCGCCATAAAGCGCGGCGACTACGCCGAGTTTTTCCGCCTGCTGCAGCGGTCTGGCGATTCGTCGTTCAAATTCCTGCAGAACGTGTTCTGCGCGGAAAACGCCGCCGACCAGGGTCTTTCGGTGGCGCTGGCGCTGTGCGACTGCCGCGGGATCACCGCGCGCGTCCACGGAGGCGGATTCGCCGGGACGGTGCAGGCGTGGCCCGAACCCGACCGGGCGGAAACGCTTAAGCGCGATATGGAAAACGTGTTCGGCAAAGGGTGCTGTATGTTCCTTAACATCCGCCCCTACGGCGCCGTGTGCGTAACGCGTGAATTTGCCGGCGGAGCGCGCGCGTGATGGACGGAAAACGTGTTTATACCCTGTTTTCGTCTTCGGACGGGAACTGCGTGTATTTTGCAAACGGAAAAAGCGAATATCTCATAGACTGCGGCATTTCGGCGCGCTCGTGCGAGACGGCGCTGAATTCGCTGGGCAGTTCGCTTACGAACATAAAAGCCGTGTTCGTGACCCACGAGCACACCGACCACATCCGCGGGCTCGAGATGATATGCAAGCACTTTGAGCTGCCGGTATACGCGCCCGCCGCTTCGTTCGGCGGCATCGCCGCCTGCGCGCCCCACGCGGTGCGGTTTCTGACTCCGCTCGAACCCGAAACCGTAATCGGACTCGAGGGCATATCGGTGACTCCGTTCGCCACCCCGCACGATTCGGCGGCGAGCTGCGGGTTCCGCGTGGAAATGGACGGCGTTTCTTTCGGCGTCGCCACCGATATGGGCTACGTGACGAAAAACACCGCCCGCGCGCTTTGCGGCTGCGGGGCGGTGATCATAGAATCGAACCACGATATAGAAATGCTTAAAAACGGCGATTATCCGCAGAACGTCAAGCAGCGGATCCTAGGCAACCACGGGCACCTTTCCAACGACGCCTGCGCGGCGTTCGTGCCGTATCTCGCTCAGAACGGGACAAATTCGCTGGTGCTGGCGCACCTTTCGCCGCGCAACAACACGCCGCGCGCGGCGTTTTCGGCGTCGTACAACGCGCTTGCCGAAAGCGGCGCAAAAGTCGCCGCCGGGTTCGGCGAAGGCGACGTGCGGCTCGCCGTGGCGCCTGCCTGCGGGATCTGCAAGGCGCTTTGATTCATTTCTTGCGTGCGCGGCGGCGCAGCAGCAGCACCGCAACGCATACCGCGGCGGCAAACGCCGCTATGGCGACGGGCAGCCAGACTGCGACGCCGCCTTTTTCTTTTTGCTCTTCTTCCGAAGGCTGAGACTCTTCCGGCGCGGAAGGCTCTTCCTGAACGGAACTCTCTTCCGCGGGTGCGGAGCTTTCTTCGGCCGCCGAAGGCTCTTCGGACTGTTCGGGCGCGGGGGAAGAACTTTCTTCCGGTTTTTCGCGCGTGATAACAGTCACCGTGTATTCGGTGACGGCGCCGGTCTCGGAGGTGCAGACGAACGTATAGATTATGCCGTCTTCGCCGTAGACCGTGCGGGTCTCGACTGATGCGTATTTGCTGTTTGCGTGAGCGCTGACCGTAACGGCAACGCCCTGCGGCGCGCGGACCGAGTATTCGTTTATCCGCGGCGAAAACGCGGGTTCAAGTTCGGCGCCGGTCACGGTTATCGCGCCGAGCGTGGAATCGCCGTCCGGCTCGCGCTTTTCGCCGTGTTCGGCGTTGAACACGTAAACGAGCGTTTCGGCGGGGGTGACGTAAGTTAAAGTCACCGCGGTGACGCCTTCGTCGGCAAGGACGGCGGGCGACGTGAAGACGAAACATTCGGCGGGCGCGCTTATTTCAAGTTCAAGTTTATTTTCGCCGTACGGCACGGTGAGCGAATAAGAATGCACCGAAGGATCGAATTCGAGTTCGGCGTTTTGGCACTTGACTTCCAGCGCCGCGCCCGGGGCGCGCACCGGCACCGAAACGGCGGCGTCGGCAAGCGAAACGAGTTCGCCGTCACAGTAAGCCGAAATATCCCCGAGCCGCAGTTCGGCGTTCTGCGCGTCTTCGGCGGCGCGCAGGTACACGCATATTATATCGCCGCCGGCGCGTTCGACCGCGGGAGCTATAAATTCCACTTCGCCGTTTGAACGTCCCGTGCAGATCTCGCTCAGGTTTTCAGTCATACGGTCGAATTGCAAAGCGTTTTTATCGTATTTCAAAACTCCGCCTACCGTGCCGCTTGCGAGCGAAGAAACGTCTATATACACCGGGAAGACCGCGCCGGGGCTTACGAAATCGGGCGCCCGGAGCGCGATACTATTTGAAGAAACCGGCGATTTGCCGCGCTGTACGAGCGGATAGATCGCTTTTAAGTCTGCGGAAGTGACTTTTCCGTTGCGGTTGACGTCAAGCGCCGCGGCGACGACGCCGGTCTGCACGCGGCTGCCGCGCAGATGCCGGTAAAGAATATCGACGTCGGCGACCGTGATGTTCCCGTCGCGGTCTGCGTCGCCGGCAACGGCTATTTTAAGCGTGTCGGTCGCTTTGCCGCCGGAACGTTTCTGTACCGTCATTCCGGTGCAGAGCACGCCGTCTTTGACTTCTTTGCCCGAAAGATCGAACACGAATGTGTTTTCGGAATTGACTATATGCGAGAGCAGTTCGGTCGCAGTCGTGCCGGCGGTCACGCCCGAAAGTATGCCGGTCCGGCGGTCCGCGGTGTACGGACCTTCGGCGAATACCAGAGTCTCACGCGCTACGTTTATGCCGCACTGCGCGTAAAGCCCGGTGCCTTCCACGCGCGCGGTTATAACGGCGCTGCCGTGTTCCACCGCGGTGACGCGGCCGTTTTCGTCGACGGCTACGGCGGGAGAATCGGAAGAATACAAAATATTGCAAACCGCGTCGGCGGGCGTGATCCTGGGCGAAAGCTGTACGCTCTGCCCGGGCGCGAGTTCTATTGCGGCGGCGGGAAGTTCTATTTTTTGCGCGTTGCGCAGCAGGCGGAACGTCACCGTGCGCGAAATGCCGAACGGCAGCGCCGCGCGCAGTTCGTGAGCGCCGACTTTTTCGGTATGCGAAACGTTTTCTGTTACTTCGCCGTCCAGATACAGTATCCCCATCTCGCAGCCGAACGACGCCGTATCGTAATACACGCCGCCGTCTTCCACGCCGTAGATGTTCAATCCGTTTGCGATATCGCCGGTGCAGGACACCGAGGCGAGCGAGTTTTCGCCGAATATGAGCAGTTCAAACGCGGGAGTTATGACGCATTTCACGCCGTAGACGGGCGTTTCCGAAAGCCGTTCGCCGTCGGACACGCGGCAGACTCCGCTTTCGCCAAACGCCGCGCCCCCGCGCGAACAGGACGGGGATTCGCCGATATTTGAAACGGGTTCGAGCGTTTCGCCGCGGAACGCGTCCGCTCCCACGAATACGTATTCATCCGAAACGGCGAAACTGCGGCGGAATTCCGCCGATACTCTGCCGCGAACCTTGCCCGACGCGGGATCGTAGACCGACACCTCGTCGCCGGCGAGCACGCAAAGCATATCTTTGTACGCGGCGATCTGCCTGACGTTTTCAAACAGCGCAACTTCTTGTACTTCGCCGCCCGAAGCCGGCGTTCTGAGAAGCGCCCCGCGCGAAACGGCGAAGATCTCGCCGCCGCAGAGGCAAATATCGCTGACGGTATGCGGGAATTCCAAATATTCGCGCGCCGCGGTCAGGTAAACGCAGTTCGCCCTTTCGAACACGACTGCGCAGCCTTCGCCGAACGGCGTTATTTTGAGCGGCTGATATTTTAGATGCGTCACGCTTTTGAGCTCCAGAGTCTTGGGGTCGATCTCGTACAGGCGGTTATCGCCTTTTGCCGCGGCGAACACATAGCCCGAATCGCCGCAGGCGGCGTCGCACACGCGCAGATCGGGCGCAAGCTCGGCGCGGAGCGTGAAATCGTCGGAAGGATCGGCGTCCCCCGCGAACGCGTCCGCGGGCCTTGCGGCGCCGAAACCGTATGCGGACGATGAAAGTATATAAGTCCCGTCGGGCGCGACGGCGGCGGCGTATTCGCCGCAGACCGAATAATACGAAACGAGCGACGGGAACGCGCCGGTACGTTCGGCGGTAACGATATCGTAAACGCCGGCGGAAGTGAGCGCGTATCCGCCCGAGCAGGCGAGCAGCCGCTCGGATTCGGGCACGCGGAAACACGAAACGCCGAAATCTTCTTTATAGACGTCGCCGCCCACGCAGACGTAGGATCCGCTCGCCGAAAGCGAAAAATACCCGGGTTCGTTTGCGAGTTCAAGTTCTTTCCACGCGCCGGAGAAATATTCGTAAATAATGCCGGGAGTGTAGGCGGAATAGGCGTAAACCTTTTCCCCCGCCGAAGCCAGAAGCACCGAACGTCCGCCGGCGGAAAGCATATCTTTTTTGTCTTCGCCGCGGAAAACCGAACCCGATTCGTCGGCGAAGAACACGTCTCCGCCGAGCATACACGCGTCGGAGATATTCGCGTCTTCCGCAAAATATTCGCCCGCGTCGCCTTCGCCGAACAGTATATCGTCCCTCCGGAACGTGCGCCAGCCGCAGGAATGCACGGCGCAGACGAGCCCGTCTTCGGCAAACACGCCGACTATTTCGCCGGGGAGAGTCATTTCGCGTATCGGCGTAGTCAGGTCTTCTAACGCGTAAAGCGTGAGCGTGGCGCCGCCGGGTCCCCAGCAGGCGGCGTATCCGTATTCGGGGTCGAAAAACGCCCCGCCTTCGGCGACCGTCCCGGTGAGCGGCGAATGCGCGATATCCAGCGTGAATGTGAATTCGCGCGCGGACTCGCCGGTGATATCGGTGACTTTTACCGTATGCTTGCCGTTCGTATAGACGTAAGCGCTCCCTTCGAATTCACCGCCGTCGAGGCAGGTCTTGCCTTTGCCGACCGCGGTTATCTCTATCGGCCGGGTACAGACTTCATCCGGCGCCGCGCCGAATACCGCGGGGAGCGAATTTGAAATAGAAAACGATGTCCCGACTTTGTTGCCGTAGGGGCCCGTGAGTTCGAAAACGTGGTCGCCGCGGCGGGTTATGTGCGTGCCGGAAGTGTATTTTTTGCCGTCGAGCGTCGCGCTGCCGCGTTCGAACACGAACGCCACCCAGCCTTCGCCTTTTTCGGTCTCGAAAGTGAGCGGAAGCGTATCGACGTAAAATTCGAACGTGACTTCGCCGCGGGCGTCCGTCACCGTGAGCGTGTGCCGCCCCTGCGAAAAGATGATCTCGCCGCTTTCGTACGGTTCGCCGTCGAGCAGCGCCGTACAGTTTTGGAACCGCGCAGATATTTCGGAAAAATACGCGCCGTTCATCCGCACGCCTTCGACGTAAGGCATATCTGCGCATTCGAGCAGCGCGGGGATATACAGGTTCCCCCAGCCGTTTTTTTCGCCGCGTTTGCCGTTTGCGGCGTATTCGAGCATTTTTTCAAAGCGCGCGGTGTTTATGCGCTCGCCGAGTTTTTCTGTACAAAGCGCCGCGGCGGCGGAAACGTAGGCGGTGGAAAAAGAAGTGCCCTGCGGCATATCTTCCGCGTCCGTTCCGGCAAATACGGCGAGCCCTTCGCCCGGGGCGCAGATATCGACTTTGTCGTTATACTGCGAAAACGCGCTGAGTTTTCCGTCGGCGCCGAAAGACGCCACGCTGACGACGCCGTCAAACGACGCGGGGTAGGAATACCTGCCCGCGTATTCGGGGTCGGCGCCTTCGTTGCCCGCCGATGCGACGAGCACGCAGCCTTTGCTCACGGCGTAGGCGACCGCCTCGCTTTCGGCGGCGTTTTCTATATATCCGCCGAACGACATATTTATGACGTCGGCGCCCGCGTCGGCGGCGTAGTACAGACTTTCGACAAGGTGCGAAGTCTTTATTTTTTTGCCGTCGCCCGTTATGCGCACCGGCAGCAGAGTCGCGCCCTGCGAAACGCCGTAGCCTTCGCCGCAGATTATGCGGCACACCGCGGTGCCGTGCCCCGCTTCGTCGGTCACGACGTCGCCCGTTCCGGCGACAGCGTCCCAGCCGGGCAGGATATCGGCGTGCGCGAGCTGTTCGCAGGTGCGGTCCACGCCGCTGTCCAGCACCGCTACCGTCACTCCCCTGCCGCCGTCGTTTACGGGCTGCACCCCGATGGCGCCGAGTTCGTAAGGGATATCATCTTCCGAGCAGAGCGAAATGTCGTTTTCTTCGTCCGGCACGCAGTAAAGCAGCGCGCCGCCGCAGATCTCGCGCGCTTCTTCCGCCGTAACGCCCACGGCGAACACCATCTGCGACGTATAGGCGAGCGGGCGGAAAGCGCCCATTTTATTAAGCATTTTAAGCGCCGCGGCCGGCGCAACGCTTTGCCTGAACGCGAGCACCGCGCGCTCGCCGCCTTCCGGCAGTTCGCATATTTCAGCGTCCGGGTCCCCCGCGATAAAGCGGGACCTCAGCTCGTCAAAACGCGAAAAAACGCCCGCGCTTTCCGCCCGTGCGGCAAAAATGCCGCAAGGAGCAAGGGCGGTAAGCGTTATCACCGCCGCGAGGAAAGCTATGAGCGTTGTTCTGATGGTCTTCATTTTGTATTATATAGGGCTCAGGTCTTCAGCGCGAGATCGTTCTTTGGGTCTCGGCGCCGAAAATTTTGTGTTCCGCGTCGTCGTATATGAACAGCGGCGGCATCACCGAAGCGCCCGCTCCGCCGCCTTTGCGGAATTCCGCGAGCAGCAGCGAGGGCGGCGAGTTCTTATCCGGGTGGACGAAGCGCAGCCGCTTGAGCGCAAGGCCGTTTTCGCCCGCGGCGGAAATCAGCCGCTGAAGGTATTCCGGCCGGTAAACGCAGCAGAATTTTCCGCCGTATTTGAGCAGATACGCGGCGGCGGCGCAGAAACCGCCTATGTCGGCAGTCGTTTCGTGGAATGCGGCGTGCTTGAGTCCGCTTTCGTTTGTCAGGCCCGTTTTGGCGGGAAGATACGGCGGATTGCTGACGCACAGCCCGAACATCCCCGCGCGGAAATGCCGCTTTACGTCGGCGACGTCGGCGCAGACGCACGAATATTCCTGCGAAAAGCCGTTCTGCCCGGCGTTGCGCACGGCGAGACGCGCGTATTCGGGCGATATCTCCACGCCCGAAACGGTCTTCGCCCTGCCCGAAGCCAAAAGCATAAGCCCTATGACTCCGCTGCCGGAGCCCAGATCGACCGCGTTCCTGCAGCGGGGGCAGAATTCCGAAACGAGCAGCGAATCGGTGCCGAAACGTATGCCGCCGGCGAATTCGGTAAGCTTGATGCCGTAATTGACGGCGGTGGTAACAGTGTTCACTAAATTCACCCACAGATAACTTTACCCATAGACGCTAATCTATGGGTAAAGTGTGTTTGTTTGTTAAGCCGTTTGTTCAGCCTTTGGGGGCGTCAACGGGGCAAACGCCGGCGCATGTACCGCAATCGAGGCACTGATCGGGATCGATTATGTATTTGCCGTCTTCGTCGACGGTGATAGCGGAAACCGGGCATTCTGCCTCGCAGGTGCCGCAGCCGAGACACAGCTCTTTGTCAATTACGTATGCCATAAAAACACACCTCCGTTTTGGGTTTGATTTATAATATCACGTTTTTTTGAATAATGCAATAGCTTTTTATTATTTTTCTTCGTCGGCGGCAAGATCTTTTATGCCTTTCTGCCAGTTGGGGATCTTGACCGTTACCTTGTTGCTGCTGTAATACGCCGAAGGATATGTGACCTGCTTGACGGTGTACTGACTGTAGGCGAACAGCAACCGCGAATACTTGAGCACGTCCGAAAGCGGGATGTCGGTGCGCACCGAGCCGTGCAGCTTGGCGAGCGTGGTGGTGTCGGTGCCGAAGCCCGCTATGGAACACACGACGTGGAAAATGCCCATACCCAGCGTGGAATCCTGGAAATAATAGTCGGTGACCGACTGATCGTCGGCGTAGGAATTGAACACGGGGCCGATGTTTTCGGTGTCGAGCATCACGCTGCCGCTTAAGGTCTTGTACATTTCTTCGGTCTTGTCTTCGATATCTATAAAGCTGGGGTCCAGATACCTGACCTGATACGGTATGTTGACGGTGATGTGCGAACCGGCTTTTTCGGCGGCGGAAACGAGGGCGACGAGCGAATCGGTATTGCAGATTATGTAGTGCTTGAGTTCCCTGCCCACCAGCGGCGAAAGCTTGCGCAGCATATAGTCGGCGTTGTTTGCGCCGAGCTGGGAAGCGAGCGTGCGGTAGATGCCGCCGTCCTTGACGTGCAGGTCGACCGGAATGCGGCAGACCGTGTAGGTCTTGTTGAGTTCCGAGACCGAGACGAATATGAGCGAGCACACCGCGCCGGCGTCGTTCTTTGCGGCGATGATGCAATCGAACACGTTATCCTCGACCACAGCCGGTTCGGAGGCGGAAGATTCGGAAGAGGATTCTTCGACTCCCGACGATTCTTCGACCGGTTCGGACGATTCCTCGGCGGATTCTTCGGGTTCGGGGAACAGCACGGCCCTGATATCCGGCAGCGCCTTATAGGCGATAAAGCCGAACACGAGCAGCATTATTATAAAAGTAAGTATAAAATTCCTGAACGCTGCGGACATTAGACGCACCTCCGGAAAACTGTTGCGTACGTTCTAAGATATTATAAAACAAATTTGTCGTTTTGTCAAATGAATAATTGTTTCACATATATGAGTATTTGTAAACTTTTTGCCGCGTTTCAATGAGCAAAGCATTCGAACAGCGCTTTGGCGTAAAGCGCAAGCTCGCGCGGGATCAGCGGAGGCGAGCACAGAGTCACCGTGTCGCTGCGCATCACTGGGAACGTCGGCGTGAGATGCGCCACGCCGCCCGAAAGCGAATACAGCAGTTCCCCGCCGCTGAGATCGCACATCAGCCGCGAATACGAAGCCAGAAACAGCGTTTCGGCGCATTTTTCGCCCGGCAGGTCTTTGGAAAAGTATTCCGGGTCGAGCAGGCGGCGGAAACGCGCGCCGTTTTGGTCGGTCACCGAAAACATCATATCCGCCGAAACGCGTTCTTTACCGCGTTCGATACGTATTTCCACAAGTCTGCCGTTCGTGAGCGAAAACGCCAGCGCGAGCAGCGATATCACCGCGTAAGCGAGATCTTTTGGCGAAACGAACACGGGTGATTCGCCGGGGTCGCCGGTGCAAACCGCGCCGAGTCCGGACCCCGAGAGCGCGTCGGAAGCCGCGGCGGCGCACCTGCGCACCGTATCGGTGAAATCGAGCGCGGTGAATTTTTCACTCATAGGGAGCAGCGCGCGGGTTATGTATTCGTTTATGCGCTGCTGCAGGAACACGGCGCGCCTTAAGCGCGGCATATTCCCGGGTTCCACGCACGGCAGCGCGCAGATGGAATCCAGCCCGGCGAACACCTCGCGCGTGAGCTCGCGCACCTCCTGCGCGCGCTTGACGAGCGCCGCGGTCACCGAATTTATGCGCACGGTATATTTTTCGCCGCAGCGGCAGACCACCGCGCCGACCGGCGCGGGGCAGAAACAGGTTATAGCCGTGCTTTCGCCGTCGGAAAGGCCGCGGATCGCGTTCATGCCCGCAGCGTCGGTGACGCCGCTCATGCTTTTGCCCGTCCGCAGCGCCGCGAAACGGCTGGACGAGGTGAAGTTTTTGGAAATTATCCTGAGTTCCGGACTCAGGTCGAACGAGGGAAAGACGACGTTTTCGATATACGCCATATCAGACCGCCCTGTTTTGTTTTTGTAAAAAGATCATGCGGAGAAGAAATCCCCGCATTAGATCAAGCTATCATTTCGGGAGTTATGCGCAGTTCCTTTATCTCGGGTTTTGATGGAACGTCGAACATAAAGCCCGTCATGAGTTTTTCGGTTATGGAGCGCAGGCCGCGCGCGCCGGTGTTGAGTTCTATGGCTTTTTCGGCGATCTTTTCCAGCGCTTCGCGCTCGAATACCAGCTCAACGCCGTCCATCGCCATAAGCTTTTGATACTGCTTGACGAGCGCGTTCCTGGGCTCGGTCAGTATGCGCACCAGGCCTTCTTTATCGAGCGGGTCGAGCGCGCAGACCACGGGGATACGTCCGACGAGTTCGGGTATGAGCCCGTACTTGACCAGGTCGTGCGGCGTCACCTCGCGCAGGATACGCGCCTTCGTCTTCTGCTCGCGCGTCATTATGCCCGAGGAATAGCCTATGGCCTGTCTGCCGCGGCGGTTTTCTATTATGGATTCGAGCCCGTCGAAAGCTCCGCCGCAGATAAAGAGTATATTGGTGGTGTCTATCTGAATGAATTCCTGGTTGGGGTGCTTTCTGCCGCCCTGCGGAGGCACGTTGGATATGGTCCCTTCGAGTATCTTGAGCAGCGCCTGCTGCACGCCCTCGCCCGAAACGTCGCGCGTGATGGAGCGGTTTTCGCTGCGGCGGCTGATCTTGTCGATCTCGTCTATATAGATTATGCCGCGTTCGGCTTTTTCTATATCGTATTCCGCCGCCTGGATCAAGCGCAGCAGTATGTTTTCCACGTCCTCGCCCACGTAGCCCGCTTCGGTCAGCGTGGTCGCGTCGGCTATGGCGAAGGGGACTTCGAGTATCTCGGCGAGCGTCTGCGCGAGCAGCGTTTTGCCCACGCCGGTGGGGCCGAGCATAAGCACGTTGGATTTTTGCAGCTTGACGTCGTCTTCGGGCGCTTTTTTCTTTTTGCCCGGCGAAAGGAGCGAATTTATGCGTTTGTAGTGGTTGTATACCGCCACCGAAAGCGCCACTTTGGCTTCGTCCTGACCTATGACGTGCTCGTCGAGTCTGGCTTTGAGCTCGGCGGGCTTGGGGAGCGTTATGGGCTTGGGCTTGCGCGAAGGACCCGAAGACGCCGCTATGGAATCTTCGTATTCGTAAGTGATGGCGGTGCAGATGGAAATGCAGTCTTCGCAGAAATCCATCTGCCTGCCTTCGACGTTGAGCGTTATCGGGCGTTCGGTATATCTGCCGCAGAAGGCGCAGTGTTTGCCGGTTTTGCCGTTTTTATCCATTTAACTGTTTTTACCTTTTTTCAAGAATCTTGTCTATTATGCCGTATTCGAGCGCTTCGGAAGGATCCATAAAGTTGTCGCGTTCGGTGTCGGCGCAGACCTGTTCGTAGCTCTTGCCGGTGTTGGAAGCGAGTATGCGGTTGAGCTTTTCTTTTATTTTTATAATACGGTCGGCGTGGATACGGATATCGGTCGCCTGGCCCTGCATTCCGCCGAGCGGCTGATGTATCATGATCTCGGAATTGGGGAGCGCTATGCGCTTGCCCTTTGCGCCTGCCGAAAGCAGGAACGCCGCCATGGAAGCCGCCATTCCCACGCAGATGGTGGAAACGTCGCACTTGATAAAGTTCATAGTGTCGTAGATCGCCATGCCGCTGGTTATGCTGCCGCCCGGCGAATTGATATAGAGCGATATGTCTTTATCGGGGTCCTGCGCTTCGAGGAACAGGAGCTGAGCCACAACGAGCGACGCCGTGACGTCGTTTATCTCCTCGCCCAGAAACACTATGCGGTCGTTGAGGAGGCGCGAAAAGATATCGAACGATCTTTCGCCGCGGTTGGTCTGTTCTATTACCATCGGGACTAATGCCATAATGTACCTTCTTTCTTTAAGCGCCGTAAAGCGCGGGGTGGGGACGCCCGATCACTCGGCGTCTTTCTTTTCCGCCGGTTTTTTGGCTCTGGGTTTTGCGGGAGCTTTCTTGGCGGGGGCTTCTTCGGACACGGGTTTGTCTTCGGCTTTCGCCTTGGGTTTTGCGGGGGCTTTTTTCGCCTTGGGCGCCGCTTTTTCCTCCTCCTTGGGAGCGGGAGCGACGGCGACGGCGCTGTCTATGACGAGCTCGCTCGCCTTGCGGTATGTAACGTCTTCGCGGATGCTTTCTTCGGGGATGCGCGCCTTGACGTCGTCGAGTTCCATCTTGTACGCTTCGGCTATCTTCTTGTATTCCTCTTCCACGTCTTCGGCGGCGGGGGCTATGCTTTCGGCCTTGGCGACCGCTTCGATCGCGAGGCGGATCTTCACGCGGCGTTCGGCGTCGGGGCGGAACATCTTTTTAAGCCCTTCTTCGTTCTGGCCGGTGTATTTGAACAGCATTTCAAGGCTGCCGCCCTGCGAACGCAGACGGTAGTCGTAGTCGCGCAGGTCGTTTTCGACCTCGTCGTCGATCATACATTCGGGGATCTCGACTTCGGTCTGCTCGGCAAGCGCGTCCATAACGCGTTTTTCGTATTCGCGCTGTTCGGCCGCTTCTTTTCTTTCGGTTATTTTCGCCTTGATCTGCGCCTTGTATTCATCCACGGTGTTCAGATCTTCCGATACTTCCTTTACAAAGTCGTCGTCGAGCGCGGGTATCTCTTCGCGCTTGAGCTCGTGCAGCGCGATTGCGAACACGGTCTCTTTGCCGGCGAGCGATTTTTCGCCGTATTCTTCGGGGAAGGTGACGGTGATATCGAATTTTTCGCCGACGTTATGGCCCACGATCTGCTCTTCGAAGCCGGGGATGAAAGAGCCCGAGCCCAGCACCAGGCTGTGATTCTTGGCTTCGCCGCCCGCGAACTTTTTGCCGTCCAGGTAGCCGGTGAAGTCGATGACGGCTATGTCGCCCGCTTCGGCCGCACGGTCGGTGACGGTGAGCATACGCGAATTGTGCTTGCGCTCGTGGAGTATCTCGTCGTCGACTTCCTTATCGGTGACTTCGACGGGATTCTTTTCGGCCTTGAGCCCTTTGTAGTTCTTTACTTCGGCGACCGGACGGGTGTACACCTTTGCGGTGAGGACCACGCCGTTTTCGTCGATGGACACGACTTCGATCTCGGGGCGCGAGACCACGTCGAGGCCGGATTCTTTGACCGCCTTTTCGTAAATTTCGGGCAGGACGGAATCGAGCGCGTCGTCGTAGAACACCGAGGCGCCGTACATTTTTTCTATGACCGATTTGGGCGCTTTGCCGCGGCGGAAGCCGGGGACGTTGATCTTGCCGGCGTTCTTTTTATACGCTGCCATGACGGCGGCGTCGAAAGCCGGTTTTTCGATTTTGAGCGTGAGCTCGCTGCGGTTTACGCCTATTTCTTTTACGTTTTCGTTTGACATTTGTTTTCCTCCGTATATCAACGCAATCATATATTTACGCATTATAACGCATTCTATATTATTTTATACGTTTTTTGCGATTTGTCAACAGTTTTGATAACATTTTGCCAATTTTTCAAGCGGCGTCAGAAAACCGGGCTCCTGTCGGGATCCAGCGCTGCGCTCAGGCGGCGCGGGACTCCGCGCGGTCCGCGCACGGTGAAAACGCCGAACTCTTCGCACAGCCGCCCGAACGTGAATTCGTCCGGCGGATATTTTTTCCTAAGCTTTATGCGCATGAGCGCGGTTATGTTTATTTCCCCGCCGGAATACTCGAACGGGATATCGGTCTGCGTGACTTCGCATTTGTAAAGCACCGCCGAAACCGGAGCGCCGACGTACATATACACGGTGTCGCCCGTCTTTATCCCCCTGCCCTGTTTCCATTCGATCTCGGCGTTTTCTTCAAACGCCCGCACCACGTCGTAATACCGGGGGTTGGCGGGTATGAGCCATTCCTTGGGCGGACGCAGCGCGCGTTTTTTGCCCGCCGCGGCAGTGGCTCTGAAGCTTATATCGATAAGCGGGGCGATATCGCGGAACGGGACCGTGCCGTCGAGCAGGACCGAGATCCAGCGCCCGCTGCTTATATGATACCCTTTGAAATATCCTTTTTTCCCCAACAGCATTTCCGCAAACATCATATCGTCGAGCTTGAGATTGAGTATATCCACCCTGTTTTTTCCGCGCAGACCCAGCTTTTCTTTGGGAATATCCATTAAGAGCGCATACCATTTTTTGCCGTCGGAATGCCGGAGGACGGCGTAATCGGGGAACCGCATCCAGGGGTATTCCGGCTTTGTGCCGTATTTTTCTTCCGCATATTCAAAGACCTTGCCGCGCAGCGAAACGTTATTCATAATCAAAGCGCCTTCTTTTAACAAAGATCATTTGTGTTGACTCTGCCGTCGTTTTTTATTATACTATATCCGGCAAAAATAATCAAGCGCGCTTTTTCGCGCGCCGAAAGGAAACAGATGAAAAAAGCAGTTATCGCTTTCATACTTACGGCCGCGCTGGCGTTTTCTTCGTGCCTGAAGACTTCCGGCGCGATTTCTTCCGCTCCCGAAACTCCGCCGGAAGAAACGATCGGCGGCGAAAGCGGCGTTTCGGGTTTTTCCACCGCTGCTGCGGCGCCCCGCAATGAGGAAAATTTGACCGTTTTTGTAACGAATTTTAAAACTTTTGCGCGCTCCTATTGAAAAATACGGCAAAAACGTTATACTGTATCGTGTGTAAACCGCAAGGAAAGGAGGCAGACGCATTATGGCGAAAAAACGCAGGAACGCAAACGCGGACGAAGTGATCGCGGAAAACATCCCCGCGGAAGAACAGCCCGAAGAAACCGCCCCCGCGGACGAAATAACGTCTGACGAAACGGCGGCCGACGAAATAACCGCTGACGAAACGTCGCCCGAAAGCGACGCCTCCGCAACCGACGGGATCGCGCCGGAAGAAGTTACGGACGCGGACTTATACGCGGACGAACCCGACGCGGACGAATTCGTGACCGCGCCGCTGGAGGAACTGCCCGGGGCGGGCTTTGAAGAGACAGTCGAAGACGCCGACGTCACCAAGATAAAAAGCACCTACAAAGGCAAAAAAACGCGCGTGCTCAACGCGTCGTTCTTTATGAGATTCCTGCTGCTCGCGCTGTGCGGCGCGCTGTTTATGTACAGCGCGGTGTCGATTGCCAACCGCTTTGCCGACGATATGAAGAGCGAACAGTTCATAGACGATCTGCGCAGCAATTCGGCGGAGCGTTCCGCGGTGGCGCGCCAGCTTAAATCCAAGGCGTGCGTTTCGCCGCTGTGCCTTTTCGACGCACTGGGAGTCGACGAATACACGCCCGAGTTCAACGAGCCCGAAGTTTCGGACCGCTACGATTCGGTGCTGAACACCATATCCCAGTTAAAGGCGATAAACCCCGAAATCTACGGCTGGATCCGCTGCACCGGCGGTATGCTGAGCATAGACTACCCGGTCATAAAAGCCAAAGATAACGAAAAATATCTGCGCCGCAACATCTACGGCGAATATTCCGTGGGCGGCACCATATTCGTGGATTACCGCGACAGCGACCGCCACGGCGAAAGCTACAACACCATATTCTACGGCCACAATATGACGAACGGCACGATGTTCCGCGCCATCAAGGACTGGTTCGAATCGACCGACCGCGAAGCCACCGCTCCGCTGATAAACGTGGAGATAATCACTCCGCAGGCGACGTTCGTTTACGAGATCTTTTCGGCGTACCGTTCGGACGGTTCGGATTTTATCACCGTATCGTTCCGCGACAACGAGACCTATACCAAGTTCTTGAAGACCATACTCAGCCGCTCGGTGCTCAAACGCCGCACGGCGTACGACGAGAACACGCGCATCATCACGCTGAGCACCTGCACCAATTCCGGCCGCAACGAAGACGAACGCTACGTCGTCCACTGCAAACTTATAAAGATAATCAAGTACAGCTGAGCCTTCACGCGAAGAACGGCGTCGCTTTGAGCGGCGCGTAGCCGGGTTCCGTCAGCGCGTACACGCGCTCGGCTCCGAGCGCGAACTCAAAATCGCATACGGCTTTTTCGCCCGCCGCCTTATAGTCGGCGGGTTTTGTTATTACGGGGATACCGAAATCCTTTTTGTTTTCGGCAAGGTATTCCCTGCCGCATGCGTTTGCCGCCAGAAGCAGCGCGTACGACGGAGCCTTACGGGCGAAGCCGGGCGTCACACCGAAATACGAGCACACGAGCGTGCGCCGCACCCGCGCTTTGGTGAGCGTCGCCGAGACCGCTTTTTCGCACAGTTCTTCCACGCCGGAACATTCCATAGCCGCGGAGCATATGCGGGCGAGCACGCCTTTGTCGGCGCCGTAAACGTCGTTTCGCACGCCGCGCAGGCGCAGGTCGGCGATAAACGCGGCGTCGAGGGCGCGTGTATCGGCGAGCGAACCGGAAAGGGTCTCATACGTCGTCTGCGGCACGAGCTTTTTCCAGCCGCGCGGCATTGCGGCGCGGACCTCGCTTGAAGAAGCGAACTTTTCGGAACGTTTTACGCAGCAGATCTGCGCTTCCGGCGCGTATTCGGCAGCGGCGCGCAGATATTCCGCCGCGAGTATGTTGTTGGGCTTTGAAAGCAGCGCGCCGTCGGCGCCCGCTTCGGAAACCGCCGCAGCAACGGCTTTGGGGTACGAAAGTCGCTTTTCGCTTTTTATCAGGTCCTGCACGTCGGCGCCCGACGCCGCAGAAACGGCTTGCTTTATAAGTTCAACGTCGTCTTCGGCGCCGAACCCGAACGACTGTGCGCCAAGGGAAACGCCCATCCGCACTCCGGCGCGGGCGAAATCAGGCGCGGCGAGGCACGAAAACGGGAACGGCAGCTCGAACACCAGGTCGGCGCCGCCCAACACCGCCGCTTTGGCGCGCAGATATTTGTCGGCGCAGGCGGGAGTCCCGCGCTGGACGAACGCGCCCGACATAAGGCAGATAACTTTTCCGTACGAGCGGCGGAGCTCTTTTACGAGATGCGCGTGCCCGCGGGTGAACGGATTGAATTCGGATATTACGAAAACGGCGTTATTCATAGTAAATTACCCTTGCAATTTTACGCGTGTTGCGATATAATCATAACGTATGTGAAAGTATTATAATTTATAAAAAATACATTGTCAAGTAAAAGGAGTTTGCAAAATGTACATTCTCGTCGTAAACGCGGGCAGTTCCTCGCTAAAGTACCAGCTTTTCGATATGGAAAGCAAAAAAGTGATGGCCAAAGGCCTTTGCGAATGCATAGGCATAGACGGCGGCCATATGAAACATCAAGCGGGGGAAAAGAAATTTGAAAAATACGAAAACATCCCCACCCACGCCGAAGCCACCAAGATGATGGTCGCTATGCTCACCGATAAGGAATACGGCTGTATAGATTCGCTCGAACAGATATCCGCCGTGGGCCACCGCATAGTGCAGGGCGGTCCGTGGCTCGTCCAGTCGGTGCTCGTCAACGAGGATTCGCTTGAAAAACTGCGCCGCTGCCTGGACCTTGCTCCGCTGCACACCAGACCGCATCTGCTGGGAATAGAAGGCTGCCTCGCCGTGATGCCCGACATCCCGCAGGTGCTCGTCATAGACACCGCTTTCCACCAGACGATGCCGCCAAAAGCGTATATGTACCCCATCCCCTATGAGCTTTACGAAAAATACGCCATCCGCCGTTACGGTTTCCACGGCACCAGCCACAGGTACGTTTCCGGCAAGTGCATAGAATATATGGGCGGCAAAGCCGAAGGCACCCGCATAATCACCTGCCATCTGGGCAACGGGTCTTCGATATCCGCGGTCAAAGACGGCAAAATAATCGACACCAGCATGGGCTTCACCCCGCTGGACGGCATCATAATGGGTTCGCGCTGCGGCGCCGTCGACCCCGCGATAGTCCCGTTCATTATGGAAAAAGAAAACATCGCTCCTTCCGCAATGCAGAGCTGGATGAACAAAAAATGCGGCCTGCTCGGCGTTTCGGGCGTGGACAGCGATATGCGCAAGGTGATGGCGGCGATGAACGCCGGCAACGAGCGCGCCAAGCTCGCCTACGACATACTCGTTTACGATATCAAAAAATACATAGGCGCCTATTCCGCCGCGATGAACGGCGTGGACGCCATAGTCTTCACCGCCGGCATAGGCGAAAACGACGAGACCGTCCGCGCGGACGTCTGCGCCGATATGGAATATCTGGGCGTTAAGCTCGACGCCGAAAAGAACGCCTCCGTGCGCAGGCTGCCCGAACCCAAGCTCATTTCGGCGCCCGATTCCAAGGTCAGAGTGTACGTCATAGAGACCAACGAGGAACTCGTCATAGCTTCCGACACTCAGAAGATAGTATTCGGCAACTGATAAGCGGCCGCAAAATGCGTTTGGATTAAGGAGGACACGATATGAACTGGTACAAGGAATTCGAAGTGGAAAAAGTCCCGCAGCCGCCCGTGAACCCCGCGCCCGTGTGGAAAGAGATCAATCTCATATCCGGCCAGCCGATATACGGCATACTGCCGCACGGCTTTATGGAACAGCAGTTCTGCACCGAATATTTCAACAGCCGCGAAAACTATAACATCCTCACCGACGGCCGCTTTGCCGAAAAGCCCGATTATCTCGACCCCGCCTATATGCATTTCACCCGCGGGGTGGGCAGGACGATAGTGTTCCGCCTGCCGTACCTTGCGGCGGTCAGCCGCGCAAAGATATATATGCTGCGCCAGGACGACGTGGCGGTGCGTTTGCCGCGCCGCGTGGACGTGCTGGTTTCCGCCGACGGCGAAGCGTGGCAGTGCGTCTGCCGCCTGCGCGGGATCGCGTGCGCCGAAAACGCCGAAAAACACATGGAAGAAGCGGTGTTCGACGGCGTATACAAGGCGTACTACGTGGCGTTCCGCATAGAATCGGTCGGCCACGTCTGGCTCGACCAGATAGAGATATTCGGCACCGAATTTTTCCCCGCCGGGACCAAGGACCCCGTCGCCGAAGACACCAACGCCGGCGCCGAGATAAACTTAGTGAACAAATACCCCGATTATTCCGATTTCCTGGGCGTGCACAACGTGCTGCTTTCGTATAACTGCTGCGTGCCCGAAAAAGTCGGCGCCAACCACGCGGGGCTGACCGACGAAGAGCAGTATCTTCCCTACGTGGCTTATATCAAAGACGGCAAGATAGCCGATACGCTGTTCGACGCGTATCTGTTCCTGCCGTATTCAAACTACACTTATTCCAAGCTTTACAAATGCGCCGAAGGCTGGAATTATTACATAGACAACGTCTTTGCAAAAGGCTACAACCTGGACGCGCTCGATAAGACCGCCGCCCGCGTGGGCGAGGCGCTGGGGATACCCGACTACAAAGTGACGGTGTTCTTTTCGGTGCTCCATACCAACGTCGGCTACGGCGAGCATCCCGAATCGTTCGGAGACCTCGACGGCGACGGCGTCGAAGAAGATATGAAGACCTTTGAAGACCGCCGCAAAGCGATAAAATGGTGCATAGACGAGCAGATCGCCCGTTACAAGGCGGCGTCGCCGCGCCATTGCGAGCTAAAAGCGTTCTACTGGTTCGAAGAAGCCATAAACTACAGCGACAAATACGAGACCGATCTTCTGGCTTTCGCCCGCGATTATCTGCATTCGCTGGGGCTCAAGCTGTTCTGGATACCCTATTTCCAGGCGTGCGGGTTCCAGGACTGGAAAGAAAACGGCTTTGACATAGCCTGTATGCAGCCCAACTACGCGTTCAACAAGGCCGTCCCCACCGAGCGCCTTTACGAAAACGCCGCCGTGACCAAACAGCTGGGCATGTGCGTTGAGATGGAGATAGGGGGCTTTGACGCGTATCACGTGGAAAAGTTCCGCAACTATATGGACTGCGGCGCCGAGACCGGCTATATGGATTCGGTTAAAATGTATTATCAGGGCGGCATGCCGGGCGAATTCTACCGCGCGTACAAGTGCGAAGATCCCGGTCTGCACGCGCTCTACGACGAACTTTACCTTTACTGCAAAGAAAAATACGTATCGCGCAAAGACCGCTGAACACCGCGGTCGCCCCGAAAGGAACGCATAATATGAAGATACTGCGCATATCGACCGCCGCGGCGCTGATACTGGCGCTTGCGCTTTCGCTGTTTTCGTGCAAATTCGTGTTCGACACCCCCGGCTCCAAGCCGGAGGACGGTTCCGACGCGCCCGAAGGCAAGGTGAAGGCGACGTTCACGATACTCGGCGAAACGGTCGGCGAAAGCGACTGGCTCGACCCCGGGACGGTGCTCGAACCCGTCGGAGTGGGCAAAATAGAAGATTCCGCCAACGAATACGAATTCTTGGGCTGGGACGCCGACGGCGACGGGATCGCCGAAGAGTTCCCGTACAAGCTGAACGAAAGCGTCGTTTTCGCCGCGCTGCTAAAAGCGGACCCCAAGATATTCCACTACGATATCTACGTGCGCGGCGAGCTCAAAGTCTCGGCCGACTGCAAATACGGCGACGACATCAACTACCCCGAAGTGTCTTCGTTCATCGAAGACGGCGAGGCTTTCATCTTTATGGGATGGAAGTACGACGGCGCGTTCGACGGGATGATCCGCACCAAGGTGACCAAAAGCACCGTGATAGAAGCGTATTTTGCCGATTCGCAGGTGCTCAAGCTGTATTACGAAGGCGGACTTTACGCCAAGCGCGTGCCGCAGGGCGAGAAGCTCCCCACTCTCGCCGCCTGGGGCGTGCAGCCGCGCGACGGGTACGAAATAGTATGGTACGCCGATCCCGATTTCACCGCGCGTTCCGAACTTGCCGTTATGCCGCAGGGCAACCTTACGCTCTACGGCAGGCAGGAAAAACAGGGAGGGAGCGGAACGATAAGCGTCAAAAGCGACGAACAGCTGATAAAGGCGTTCGATTCCCTGCTTTTGAAGCGCGAAACGGAAGCGGATATTTCTTTAGATTACGACCATATGCCGCTGCAGCAGCTGCCCGCGTACCTGAGCGCGAACTCGATTTCGCTGTTCGGCTACAGGCTTTCGGCTTCGTCTTCGGACGGCCGCACCGTCAAACTTGCCATAGAATATTCGCCGCTTGCGGTGTACAGATCCGAAAACGTGCTTTACACCCAGCTTCCCAGCGCCAATCTGACGCTTGAAAGATCGGACAGGGGCAGCGGTTACAATTCGTTCGCCATAGAAACGGTCGAAGACTGCGTGCAGGTGACGAATTCCGAAGCGTTGTACTATGCGCTGGAAAACGGCGTGCGCCCCGTGCCGGTGGGCAAAGACGCGGAACAGCTCTACGCGGCGATGAAAGACGTGCTGCGCGAATACGTTTCGGATTCGATGACCGACGTGCAGAAAGCCGCCGCGATCTACGAATACCTTATAATGAACACCGTCTACGACGGCGAGCTGCTTGAAAAGGTTATAAAAGGCGAAAACGCCGAAGGCTACCGCAGTTTTTGCCTTGAAGGCGTGTTCGTCGACCGGCTCGCGGTGTGCGACGGACTCAGCAAAGCTTTTTCGTGCCTGTGCCGCATTGAAGGCATTGAATGCGTGCGCGTGACCGGCAAAAAGTCGGGCAGCGGCGTGCCGCACGCCTGGAACAAGGTCAAGCTCGGCGGAAAATGGTATATCGTCGACGTCACTTCCGGCGGAACGCTTACCGGGAACGAAGAAGTGCTTTCGTACGTCTACTTTATGATGACCGACAAGGCTTACGAAAAGGTCTGCCGCGCCGGATCGGACCCCGCCGCCGATATAAAATGCGATACCGAATACGATATCTACGAACAGCGCGGGCTCAAAGCCGATACGCCCGAAAAAGCCGCGTCGCTGCTTAAAAACTACATTGAAAACGCGCCGGAGGGCCGCTCGTCGTTCGAATTCGAACTGGGCTACAAGATAAGTTCGGATTCCAAAGCGGTGAGCGAAATACTCAAGCTCATAAAATCCAGCGTGAACGTATCGTATCTCTCGAGCGGCAGCGTGTTCTGTTTCATTTACGACAAATAGCTTATAAAATCAGCGCCCCGCGGCGTACTTCACAAGGAAGTACACCGCGGGACTTTTTTGTTTTTTGCCCGTGTCAGGTCTGTACGACTCCGTACACCCCGCGGGTGAATTTTTCGAGCGCGGCGAGCTTGTCGACGCGTATCTGGTACTCGTCCTTGTCGTGCTTTTTCATCATCTGCTCGCAGGGGGTCTTGATGCGGTAGATGAAATACGCGTCTATAAGGTCGCGCTGATAGTCGTCGAGCACCGAAAGCCCGGCGGATATCTGCTTGAGCTTGCGTTCCACCATCTGTTTTCGGAATTTCGCGTCGTCGATGAGCGTGATGAGGTTGACGACGTAGTTTTCGTAGCGGCTCGAACCGCCCGGGGCGGTCTCGGGGTCGCACGTATAGTATGAAGAGATCGAATACTTTTCCGCCGAAAGCATTTCTATTTCGTTTTCCAGCGCTTCGCGCGCGGTGATGTATTCGTTGCGGTGAACGAGCAGATCTTTTGCCATGTCTCTGTAATCCATTAAATTCTCCTTTCCCGTTCCGGTCCCTGATGACCGGACGCATTCCCGCCGCGCGCAGCGCGCGGCTTGCTGTTCTCGTCATAAAAACGAACATATGTTCGTTTTTGTCGGCAAAAATGAACTGCCACCCCGGCAGTCGTGTGGATCTGCGCTTTTCCGTATCCCCTCAAAAAAGCGTTGTAAGTTGGTTTGGGCTGTGCTGCGGTCAGTTCGTTTTGCACCTTTCCGCGCCGGTAAAATTTTGCCTTCTCACCCGGCGCGAAACTATTATAGCACAAATGTTCGCAAAATCAATGTGCAAATCGCACAAATGTTCGGATATATTTTTGTATATAATCAATCTTCTTCGGGCCAGAACAGCCGCTCGCCCAAGACGTATTCGCGCAAGATCTCGCAGTCTTCGGCGGTCAGCTCGCCGTCGTTATCCATATCCGCCGCGGCGAACACCGCGTGATCGGAAGTCCCCGCCGTGAGCACGAGCCGCGCCATGATGTAATCTTCGGTATCGACCCTGCCGTTGCGGTCGGTGTCGCCGACGACCACCACGGAATATACTATTCCGCCGCTTTCGACCGGCGCGCCGGTATGCACTTCATCGGGCAGGATGAAATCGCCCACCAGCATACTGCCGAGCGTGTCGACGTCGGTGCCGGTGATGACGCCGGTTATGAGCTGGCGCGCGTGGTCGACGCGAAGCCCGCTTCCCTCCGCGGTGGAAAGACGCGTTTCAAGAAACGTCAGCGTGCCTTCGGCGGCGGAAAACGCAGCGGGCGAATAGTCGTCGTCGTACAGCTCGCTGCCCTGCAGCCTTATGCCCACCGCGGTCTCGCATTCGCCGTACACGGGCGCGAAAAAGAGCGTGAACAGGTTGCCGGTGTATTTGAAAACGCCGGCGGTGGACGCGAAAGCCACGCGGACCTGCCCGTATTCGTTATCGTATACCGAAACGTAATCCACAGGGCATTCCGCGCAGAGTTCCAGCCGCACGAAACGCACGGCCTCGCGGTCGTATGTGAAATTGAGCGCGCCCGACGCTATTCCGCGGTTTTCGGAACAGTAGACGACTACGCCCGCCTCGTCGGCGTTTACGACGGAGGCGTCGCGGACGCCGAAAGCGTAACGGACGTCTTCGGCCGCCAGCGCGAATACCGCGAAACAAAGCAGCGCGACGCAGAGCGCGATGATTTTTTTGATCATTTTACCCTCTTTTTCAAAGGGGCAACATCAATACGCTTTGCCCCAATAGACCATGTGCTTTGCGGGCTTGCCGCAGCACACGCAGGTGTCGGACAAATGTTCCTGTTCAAACGGGATGCAGCGCGAGCAGACGCCGGTGAGCTCTTTGACCTTGTTTTCGCATTCCTCGTCGCCGCACCACATAGCTTTGATAAAGCCGTCGCCGTCGCGGGCGAGCGATTCTTTTATGCCTTCTATGCTCGTGCACGAATGAGTGTGCTTTTCGCGGTTTTCGAGCGCCTTGGCGTAGAGCCCGTCGCGCACTTCTTTGAGCTTGCGCGCGAGAGCCGCCGAAATATCCGAAAGCGGAACGGTCTCTTTGTTGTGGTCGTGGCGGGTGACTATTACGCATTCGCCGTTTTCGATATCGCGCGGGCCGAGCTCTATGCGGCAGGGGACGCCTTTCATTTCGTATTCGGCGAATTTCCAGCCGGCGGAATTGTCGGTATCGTCGAGTTTTACGCGGAATTCCTTTGAAAGCGCGGCGTAAAGCTCGCGGCATTTCTCCAGCACGCCTTCCTTGTGCTGGGCTATGGGGATGATCACCGCCTGCACGGGAGCCACGTCGGGCGGGAGCACCAGCCCGCGGTCGTCGCCGTGGGTCATTATGATGCCGCCGATAAGGCGCGTGGAAACGCCCCACGAGGTCTGGAACGGGAACTGTTTTTTGTTTTCTTTGTCGGTATACTGGATATTGAACGCCCTTGCGAATCCGTCGCCGAAATAATGGCTTGTCCCGGCCTGGAGCGCCTTGCCGTCGTGCATGAGCGCCTCGATGGCGTAGGTCGCGACGGCGCCGGCGAATTTGTCGCTTTCGGTCTTGCGGCCCTTTATGACCGGCATCGCGAGCGAGTTTTCGCAGAAATCGGCGTAGACGTTGAGCATCTGCTCGGTCTCGGCTATCGCTTCTTCCGCCGTGGCGTGGATGGTGTGGCCTTCCTGCCACCAGAATTCACGCGTGCGCAGGAACGGGCGTGTGGTCTTTTCCCACCTTACGACCGAGACCCACTGGTTATAGAGCCGCGGCAGGTCGCGGTAGGAATGGATTATGTTGGAATAATGCTCGCAGAAAAGCGTTTCGCTGGTGGGGCGCACGCACAGGCGGTCTTCGAGCGGCTCGCTGCCGCCCATCGTCACCCACGCGACCTCGGGAGCGAAGCCCTTTACGTGATCCTTTTCCTTTTGCAGAAGCGATTCGGGTATGAACATGGGCATAAAGACGTTTTCGTGCCCCAGGCGCTTGAATTCGGTATCGAGTATCTTCTGTATATTTTCCCAGATGGCGCAGCCGTAGGGGCGCATGACGAGGCAGCCCTTGACCGAGGTGTATTCTATGAGTTCGGCTTTTTTGCAGATATCGGTGTACCACTGCGCAAAATCGACGTCCATCGGGGTTATTTCTTCCACAAATTTCTTTTCTGCCATAAAATGTGTCGTCCTTCCGAAAAATTATTACAATTATTTAATACATTTTTATTGCAATAACGGCGGTTTTGTGTATAATTGAATTGATAAAGTTCCAAACAATCACCGCTTGGACTTTCCGCGCGCCGTTCTTTTCACCCAAAGTATAGCAGAAACGCGCCGAATAGTCAAGTGGGCGGAGTTCAATATGGTAAAAAAATCGTTATGTTTCGCGCTCGCCGCGCTCCTTGCCCTGCTTATGTGCTCGTGCTCTTTTATAGACAGCGCGATGGAAGAGGCGGGGCTTGACCCCGACCTGCGCGACAAGATCAACACCGCCTGGGACGAGGTGGCAAAAGAAGGAATAAAGACCGTCATAGACGACGCCTGGCGCGAATACGGGCTGGGGCGCTCGCTCGAATGGCCCGGCAAAGGCAACGGCGCCCTGATCCCCAAGCTGCGCGACGGCAGCACCGAGTTCGCTTACCGTAGCAAAGACGGCGCGTACGGGTGCATCTGCGTTTCCGGCGTTAGCAAAAGCAAGCTTGCGGAATACAAGAAAAACCTTGCAGAGCTTGGATTCGTCGAGACCGTCGCCGCGTGTTCGGTAAGCGAGCTTTACTCGTGCGACGGGCTGATCGTGGGGTTTACCGATCTTGACGGCGACCTGCTCATATGCTACGGCAATTCCGCGGAAGAAATAGACGCGGCGCACAGCGCCGCAAAGAACGGCGAAGACGCCGCCGGATCTTAATTTACCGAACAATTCACGGAGGAAAAACAAATGAAAAGATTTTCCGTAATAATATCGCTGCTGCTCGCGTTCTGCCTGCTGTTCACGGCCGGCGTGAGCGTATTTGCCGAAGAAGACGTTTCGGACGAAACCGAAAGTTCCGCCGAGGAAAGCGTTGAAGAAAGCTCGGAGGAAATTTCCGAAGAAAGCTCCGAACCGGAGGAGGAAAGCTCCGAACTCCCCGAGGAAAGTTCCGCCGAAGAAAGCTCTGAAGAGAGCTCCGAGGAAGTTTCTGCCGAACCCGAGCCCATAGGGCTCGTACAGCTCAGCGTCGCCGCTCCCAAAGTGGGCGACGCGCCCGCCGACGCCGTATCGGCCACCGAAGGCGTCGCCGTGACAAACAGCGCATGGGATCCCGACCACGACGAGTTCGAAAACGGCAAAACTTACAAGCTCACCGTCGAGATCACTTCCGACCGCCCGTTCGCCGAAGACTGCGTCTTTATGATAGGCGACAAAGACGCGACCGTGGTCTCGGCCGAAGAGACTGCCGCCACAGTTTACGTCGAATACACGCTCGACGAGCCCGTGATCCTCACCCTGCCCGACACCGAAGGCGGCAGATTCGACGTGAGCAAAGGCTACACGTCGTTCAAATACGAAAACGGCGTTTCGGTCTACGGCTTCAAATACGGCGCAAGCGTGACCGTCACCTTCACGCCCGACGAAGGCCTGTTTTTGGAATCGGTCACCGTCAACGGCGCTTCGATACAGGTTTCGGACAGCAAGTTCGAGACCGTGCTCAAATCCAACGTCACCCTCGTCCCCGTCTATTCCTCCATTCCGCTCTGCGACGTGACCGTAAGCACCACGGTCAGCGGCGGAATAACCGATTCGTTCGTTTTCAGCATCGGCGGTTCGCCTGTCGGCGAGACGTTTTCCGTAACTACCGGCAGCAAGGTCACGCTTGAGGTGACCAGCGGGGTCGATCAGGTCTATATCATCTCCTCCGCTTCGTTCGTTTCCGCTTCCGGCGGTTCGGTCGAATGCACGATCACCGAAAACCGTTACATAGAAATAGAAAACGTGAACGAAGGCACGCTGTACGTGGCGTTCGACTATCCGCCCAACGCGGTCATCATCACTCAGGCGCCGCACGGCACCATCACCGCGAGCACGCTTCTGCCCCGGGAAAACGAGACCGTCATATTCACGTTCATCCCCGACGAAGGCTACGAGCTCGACGCGGTGGTCATCAACGACGTCCCCCGCAAGCTCAGCACCAATACCTATGAAGCGATAGCCGCCGGCACGCTGCGCGTGACCGCGCAGTTCAAGGAGATCGCCGCCGACGTGAGCGTTACGCTCAACGTCACATCCGACGCCACCGGCGCGCACGGCAAAGCCAATATTGTGGGCTACACCACCAACCCCGCAATGATCAAGCAGGGCACCTACATAGGCGTCAACACCGTTCCCGATTCCGGCTATCAGGTCGCTTCCATCACCGTCAACGGGACTTCCGTGACTCCCTCCTCCGACGGCCAGACCAGGATCCGCATAGAGAGAGAAAGCGTTATAAACGTAACGTTTGAAAAGATAAAATACCGCATCACCGCGGTCGTCACCAAGCAGGGCGGCGGCTCCATAACCGCCGATCTGGGCGAGATAGTCAAGAACGTGGTCTACGTCCCCGACGGCGAAAACATCACCTTCACCTTCACGCCCGATATGAACTACCGCATCTATTCGGTAAAGGTCGACTCGGTCGAAGTATACAACGAAAGCATGGGCAAGACCTACACGTTCCGCGCGGTCAAGGCGAACCACACCATAGCGGTCACCTTTGCGAGCAAGGACGACGTGATAATCACCCACAGCATAACCGCCAACGCTTCCGCCAACGGTACCATCACCCCCGCGGGCAGGACCGAGGTCATCCAGGGCGAGACCGTCGTCTACACCGTCACCCCCGACGACGGCTATGAAGTCGATTACGTCAACGTGGACGGTTTGGACGTTTCGCTCGAAGACGGCACCTACACGTTCGAAGCCGTTTCCGCCGACCACACGATACGCGCTTATTTCAAACAGACCGCCACCGTTGACGCAAATCTTATCAACGTGGACGACATAGACTGGACCGCCGGCGTAATAAGGATCGACGCCACCTCCAAGACCAAAGCCAGCAAAAAAGTGTTTGAAAAGCTCGTTATGGATTTCACTTCGCGCACCGCCGTGGTGACCGGTTCCGACCATGAAGTCACTTTCCCGGTCAGCGGCACGCTCATCCCGTACGCGGACGTGGATCTGAGCCTGCTCAGGAATTCGCAGTGCCCGGAATACGCGCAGATAGGCGCGGCGGTGTCTTCGAACCCGCAGTACGCCAACTGCATCTATTCGGTGGTGAAGTTCAGCGATATCTATCCTTCCGGCGCGCAGGCCGACCTGCGGCTGGGGACCGAGTTCGCCGATATGGAAGTGGGCTGCTTTGGCTTTGAAAGCGGCGCGCTGGTACGCGTTTACGAAACGCTCCAGTGCGGCGAGGGCGGAAGGGTCCAGATCCAGCTCAAAGAGCACAAGACCCTGGTTTTCATAAGCAAAAAGGCCGTTCTGCCCACCTACGACGTCAACGTCATAGTCGGCGAAAACGGCAGCGTCAGCCCCAACGTCACGCAGAACGTGGAATCGGGTATGCCCGTCACGTTCGACATCACCCCGGACAAAGGCTACGTCATCAGCCGCATACTCGTCAACGGCGAGGCCGCAGAGGCGGAAGACGGCAGGCTGACCATAACCGTAACGGGCAACACCACGGTGGATATCCGCTTTGCGCTCGCCGAGGAGACCGAAAGCGGTTCCAAAGCCGGGCTGATAATTTCCATCGTCATAATCGCCATAGCGGTGATAGGCGGCGCGGTGCTGTTCTTCATCAAACTCAAACAGAACAAATACTGATACCAAGCAGAATAGAAGAATATAAGAAAGAACAGACCAGAGGGAGAGACTGCGTAAGTAAGTAGTCTCTCCCTTAATTGTAACTTTTTTTGTTTTTTATAAAATGGTATTGCTATTGTTCGAGACATCGAATATAATATTATCAAATATTATAAAAGGAGGAACGATTATGGAATATATGTCTGCCAGAGAAGCAGCTTATAAATGGGGCATTTCACAGAGGCGAGTTGCTGTTCTTTGCTCTGAAAACAGAATTAACGATGCAACTATGGTCGGCAAAATGTGGATTATTCCTATTACCGCAGGAAAGCCTACCGACGCAAGAAGCGTGCGTTATTCTAAGGGCGATGGCAAGAAAGTCAAACCTTTTTTGAAGTGGGCAGGCGGGAAAGGACAGCTTCTTTTAGAAATTGAGCATTATTATCCTTTTGAGGACGGAAAGACTTCAAAATACGCTGAGCCGTTTGTTGGGGGCGGTGCGGTTCTCTTTGATATTTTGAGCAAGTATGATTTAGATGAAGTTTACATCAGTGATATAAATGCCGAGCTTATCAATACATATTGCATCATCAGAGACCATATCGATGCCCTGGTTGAAATGTTGAAAGAAATGCAAAATGAATTTGTACCTGCCGATACTGATTAT
>JAEEGF010098102.1_pt1 | contig 62949 bp, 48 predicted proteins | sample 9134171 | NCBI WGS metagenome assembly JAEEGF01 (sample SAMN16246542, study PRJNA631951) | gut metagenome | biome: gut microbiome; feature: rumen; material: AP-attached | host: Bos | place: Iran: Karaj | collected 2018-10 | reverse complement strand
TCCTTAAGCACCTTGATGATCTGCTCTTCTGTGAAACGATTTTTCATGGCCTTCAGCCTCCTTTGTGGTAATTATACCACAGCCAGACTAAAGTTCAGAGTGGATCAGTTTTTGGGGAGCAGGTCAACAGGGCGAAAACTTTTCGCTCGCCACTGTTAATCTGGCAGAACTGCAACGCAGGACAGGTATTTCCCGTAGCAGACTTGCTCTTTAACTGTCCCTTTGATATAATAAGGGACAGTTAAGGGACAGTTGTAAGTGTCTCGGAATAAGGAGAGAAAGAATGGCATTGCCGATAAATGTTGAAGAGTTAATACGGAGTAATATTGTTGAAAGCACGCGTATAGAATATAAGTCTGACTGGAATCCGGAACCTGTTATTCATTCTATCACTGCTTTTGCTAATGACATTGATAATACCGGGGGAGGATATATTATTTTAGGTATTGAAGAAGAAAACGGAATGCCTAAATATCCGGTAACAGGGCTTAAAAAGCGGTCCATTGATCGTATTCAAAAAGAACTTTTGAATAAATGTAATTTAATCGAACCAAGGTATCTTCCTATAGTGCTGCCGGAAAGATTTGAAGGTAAGGATATCCTTGTGATTTGGGTGCCGGGGGGCGATGACAGGCCGTATAAGTGTCCGGTTATTCTAAGTTCGGATGGATCGGCCAAACGCAGTGAAAAAGCATACTATATTCGGAAAATGGCCAATACGATCCGAGCAAATGCCCGGGAAGAAAGGGAATTGATAAGTCTTTCCAGAGATGTCCCGTTCGATGACCGTGTAAATCTCCATGCGGAAGTTGCCAATATGAGATCAAGCCTGATTTCCGAGTTTTTGCATTCTGTTGAAAGCGATTTGTATGAAGGTTCTCTGACACGAACCGTAGATGCAGTGGCTTCAGATATGCAGCTTGTCAGAGGGCCGGCAGAATACAGAAAGCCTGTCAATGTTGGGCTGATGTTTTTCAATGAAAGGCCTGATTCTTTTTTTCCATATACACAGATAGAAGTGGTTGTGAAACCGGATCCCACAGGTATAGGGATGCGGGAACGGATATTTCGCGGACCATTGGATAAGCAACTCAGGGATGCATTGGAGTATGTAAAGAATTCTATTATTGAAGAGTATGTAACAAAGGTACCAGATCAAGCTGAAGCTATCAGAGTATTTAACTGGCCGTACAGGGCTATAGAGGAAGCTCTCAGCAATGCGGTTTATCACCGGTCATACCAAATTCATGAGCCGGTAACTGTAACAGTTACACCTGAAAAAATGGAAATACTGAGCGTCCCGGGGCCGGATTTATCTATTACAGACACCGATTTAGAGAATAGAATTTTAGTAGCAAGCAGGTATCGTAACCGGCGCATTGGGGATTTCCTGAAAGAACTTAAGATGGTGGAAGGAAGAAATACGGGAGTACCGCTGATTGTAAATGCTATGCGCCAGAATGGTTCGGGCCTGCCTGAGTTTAAAACGGATGCCATGCGCAGTTATTTCAGGGTCATTTTGCCAATACATCCTGTATTTTTTGAAAGAACACAAATAGTTAACCGAGACATTACCGTGCAGCCGGAAAGGAAAAAAATCACTAGAAGGACACGGGAAGAACTGCGGCAACTTGTAATAGTAGCGTTAAGACAAGATGAACAATCAATGCGGGACATCGCTACGCAGCTTGGTTATTCCAAGTTGACAGATACATTGCGGTTAGTGATAAAAGAATTGATTGATAATAATATTGCAGAGTACTTATATCCGGGAAAAGCGAACAGTTCTAAACAGAAGATTCGTTTGAAACGCGAAAAGGGCTAATATAGTTGCAGATAAATGATTAAATGAGTGTTATATTTTATGGACAAAGAATTCAGAGAGTGTTTGATTATTACAGGAATCATCTGTTTATGTACCGGGCTGTTTTCCATGGCCTGTCCGGAAGGCAAGGTTAACGATGCCGTGCTGGCGTGTGTGAAAAAACACTATGATATGGCGTTTCTGGCCGAGGTTTCCCCGTAGGAAAAGCAGACGATGTATACGCTGCAACGCTACGGGGTGTTCAGTTGGAACGAGCATATTGAGTCTATATTCAGGAACAGGTGAAGATGGGAAATGACTTCTTTATTTGCAATTCTATAAATTTTAGCTTACAATATTTCTTTTAAAAGTCTGCAAAAGCATAGTTTTCCGGAGCTCTTAAAAACTCAGATATATCTTCGCTTTTGACTACATAATAATATTTACTCTTGTTCAAATATTGCAGGTCATTGTTTGGGTGGATTTGCGTTTTTTATAATAGGATGGTTTGTTGAAAGAGGTTGCACTGTGAGAGATGATTTTTCAAAGCAGGTTAAAGAAACATTAGCAAAACGAGTTGCGTATTTTTGCAGTAATCCAACTTGTAGGAAATTGACTATCGGTCCTAGTGTAATAACCAAAGATAAGACGACTAACATAGGGGTTGCTGCACATATTTGTGCTGCATCGCCTGGCGGACCTCGTTTTGATGCAACTATGTCTACGGAAAAAAGAAAAGCAATAGAGAATGGTATTTGGCTTTGCCAGAATTGCGCACACCTTATTGATACTAATTCCAAGCTTTTTACAGTAGAAATGTTGAAAGGTTGGAAAGAAAATGCGGAAAACGAGGTTTTAGCTGGTATTACTACAAAATTTAAAGAAGCAGAACCTACTATTTCTATTGAAGTGAGAAACAGAATAATTGGTGCGGCACGTTGTATAAAAGAGCAAGGTAACTGTATTTGTGATAATTACTCTGGTCATCGTGTTGGTTATATATACGATACAGATATTGCCGTATACAATATTTGTGTTAATATAGTAAATGCAAAGAAAACAATTAGTCAGCTTGAGTTTCTGAATCATATGCAATTACATACTTTAAATTTAGATGGCTTAATATTTGAAATCGTTAATTCTTTACCAGAGTTTTATGATGAAAAAACAGATGGTACGGGCAGTAGTTTAGTTGTTACCGTTTATGATTATATTCAGTTTTTCAACTCTAAAAAAGGGAAAAAACTCTTGAAGAAATGTGTCGAATTCATTGAAATCATGGAAAAAATCTAATAGAATTGTTTCGGGACGAAGTAAATTTTTCACAAATATATTAACCAAAGGATTAATAAACTATGTCAATTGAAATTGAAGGCCCACAAGGCTATGAATTATCTCATGGTTGAATAGAATTTGATAGGCAGTATCTTATTGGGCGCTTACAGAAATGCTGTCTTTTTTGTATTTTTGCACATTAAAAGGCACGATATTACATTCGTCGACGGAAAATTACACAGATTTATTGACGCTTACTTTATTTGAGTGGAACTTTTTCTGGAAGTTAAGAAAAAAGTGAAAACGCTTGACTTTTTGTACGGGCCGTATTAAAATAAAGTTGAAAGTAAGGAGGCGGGAGTAATGGTACGATTAGGTAGGCCTAAAATTGAGAACCCAAAAAATATCCGTCTCGAAATACGTTTAACCGAAGCTGAAGCGATTAAATTGCAATATTGTGCCGAACGGCTTAACACAAACCGCACAGGCGTCCTTATGCAAGGATTACGGTTGATGGGAATAAGAAAAGAGGTGCGTCATATGAACGCTGATGAGGCTCGCAAGAAGAGCGAAATGGGAGCTATCAAAAATATTGAAAATTTGATTGAGCGGGAGGCTGAAAAAGGATTACGTAGTTTGGATTTGAACGGTTTTGCTGTTGCAGAGAGCTTTACGGAAACGGTTCAGAATTACTTTGAAGGTCAGGGCTTTGAAGTACGTGGTACGGAAATTTTTTGGTAGAATTACACTGAACAGATGAACAGGTGCCCGAATAAGGGCACCTGTTTTTGTAAAGAGAGATAAGAAAAATGCGAAGGATAAAAGAGTGCCTTAACAACGGTAGTATGGTAATTGGTATTGTTTTAGCCGTTATGGGGTTGTTTCTTACACTAAAAAACGATACGGAACTGATTTCATTTCAAGCACGTTGGTTTTGGCTCACGTTTTTTATTGTTGTTGTATTACTTACGTTACTGCTGGTCGTTATTTTCAATCAGAATGAATTATTAAAAGATGTTGACGAACACTACATTGAACGTTGTTATTATGAAAATGATAAATTGTTTCTTAAGGCAGACTATATTCCTATTTTACAAATTGATCATGTTGTGAGTATAGTCGCAATGATTGATGAAAGGGAAAAAACAATAGGATTTGGTAAAATTGTTAATTCAAGATATAATGATTTTATAGAAATTGAAATGATCCGTACTACACAGGAGGATTTGTGGGAACAAATTAAGAATAACGATAAAGCAGCATTAAATAAGGCATACATCTTGCCTACGGTAAAGGTTAGTGAGGTACGAACATGAGCAAGCCAATCAAAGCAAATTTAGTTGGAAGAAGAGTTATCATAGGTAAAGTTGCTCATATTAAAAAAGGTGATGAAGTTTTGGTAGTCAGACCATTAAGAAAATTGGTTACCAGTTCCAGAACAGGAAGAATTATGGGAAGAGACGAAAAAATCATTGGACGTGGAATTGTTACAGTTAATACAAAGGGCATGCTTGAGGTTGTCTTACCAACTACCGTTAAAGTTGTAAAACCAATACAAAAACGATTGTTTATACCGAACGAAGAAGATGAAGTACTAGTAAAACTAATTAATGATAAAACTTGGTAACCCAGTTATTGTCTGTAAGTGTTAATGAATATACAAAATACTATGTCTTGACAGTCCCTTCAAACGAAAAAACTTTGTAAGCGTCTAATAAGAGGCCATTTCAGGCTTGTAAAAGCATACTATTTTGACAAAAATAATGAAGATAGGGAGTGACTTTGTATTGTATCTGAGTAAAATTCATATTGAAAATTTCAGATTATTGAAGAATGTGGATATCACTTTTGATCGCAATCTTACTCTCTTTGTTGGGAAGAACAATACGGGGAAAACATCTGTTATGGATGTAGTAACACTCGTGTTATCTGATAGGAATTATTTGGCTTTTGATGATTACCCGTTAACAGCGAGACAATCTCTTTATACGGCTGTTTTGGATTATTGGCAGAACCAGGATTTAGATACATTCCAAAAGTCTGTTTTTACTACAAGTATCATGTTCACAATTGATTATTCTGACGGCGAGATTGGAAACGCGGATGCTTTTGTGATTGATCTTGATGAGAAAATCAATTATGCTGTAGTGCGGGTGTCGTTTGATACAACCCCTAACGTGGCTGAGTTGTTGGATTATTGCCAGCATCAATATAATATGTTGATTCCGACCAATCCATCAGAGGATGACAAGAATAATTGTTTGATGCGAGTTGTCAGGAAAAATTTTAGTGATTTCTTTGCTATAAATATTGTAGCTGTTAATCCTACCGATACAGAAGATTTTCTGGTGAAGAAAAGGGCTGATTTACAAAATCTATTTAACCTGAAATTAATCAGAGCAGAGCGTGATATGGATGAGTCGGATTCGGCAAATAGAAATCCTATTGGTCAGATTATGAAGCGGTTGTTTGGAACAGAACTATCCAATATCGACAATAAATTGCAACCATCAATGGAAGCACTCCATAGAATTGTGGACGATGCTAATTTTAATCTACAGAATCAGATTAATACCCATATGGATAGAATTGTTGCTAATATGATGACGTTTGGCTACCCTTCTGGGGAGAATATGCAGCTGCGTGCTAATACGAGCCTTGCGCTTGAACGTCAGCTTATCGATGACACAAAGCTTACCTATTCTTCTAAATTTACAGATGAAGCATTGCCGGAATCACATAATGGGCTTGGTTACAAGAACCTGATAAAGATTACGATGGAACTTCATGAATATGCCAGAAGTTTGAAGGAGGATTATACAAAAATTCCACTTCTCTTTATTGAAGAACCCGAAGCACATATGCATCCGCAACTACAGACGGTATTTGTAACTTTTCTGAATTCGTTTTTGGCAAAAGAAGTTGGAGAGAATCGTGTTCAGACTATTATTACATCTCATTCCGCACATATAGCTAATGCCGTGCCGTTTAAACAGGTTCGCTATATGCACAGATGTTTGTCGATGGTTGAGTGTAAGAGTATGGAAGATTTTCCTACTACAGCAAAAACCGAAAATGAAAAAGTAAAACGTTTGGACTTTCTTCAGAAATATATGAAGTTAAGTTACTGCGATTTATATTTCTGCGACAAAGCGATTCTTGTTGAGGGTGCTTCAGAAAAGCTCTTGCTGCCAAATATGATGGAAAAGTGCAGAAAGGCCGGAGAATTTGACGGAGTACCGATTCCTCTTACAAATCAGTATTATACGATTGTGGAAGTTGGCGGGGCATATGTACATCATTTTTTTGATATCGTAGATTATCTTGAAATTCCTACACTTATTATAACGGATATTGATTTCGTTGGCAGCGACAGAAAGAGATGTCAGAAGGATATGGCTGTACGTTCTTCAAATGCTGCTATTAATGCATGGTGCTACAGGCAATATCAAATAACCGGAACTGTGTCGCTCGAACAAGTGAATGAACTTGCGAGTGACGCTACAAAACGAACAGAGAAATTACGGCATCTTGAGTTTCAAAAAGAAGAGAATGGCTTTCATCCCAGAAGTCTGGAAGAGGCTATTATCAACTGTAACCGAAGCATGTTTGGCAAGTCGGCAACCGAAATGTTAGACTTTATGGACGAGGGAGAAAAAAAGACAGATTTTGCCCTGAAATTATTGACTGATTCTAGCTACATTGATTATCAGATACCTTTATACATCCGTGATGGCCTCGTATGGTTAAACTGCCAATCAAGGGGAGGCCAACCATGACAAATAGGGAAAAAGCGGAAAACCGGGCCAATGGAATTGATCAACAGATTATAGAAACATTAAACCGCGGAGATAGTTTTCGGGTTGAAGCTGGTGCAGGTGCAGGGAAGACATATTCCCTCATGAGAGTCGTTGAGTGGCTTGAAAAAGAGAAACGACAGGTATTGCAAAAAAAAGGACATAAGATTGCTTGCATCACATATACTAATCGAGCGGTAGATGAAATAAAAACGCGGTTAAAGAGCGATGATTTTATCCGTCCTTGTACAATCCATAATTTTGCATGGAGTTGTATGAGTGGCTTCCAAAGTTCACTCATTAAGATTGTGGGAGAGTTGGATTTACTTCCTTTTAATGAAGAAGGGAAGGAGAGAATTCCTCTTAACAATGTTGAAAGAGTCAGCTATGAACTTGGTGTAAGGTATTTTGAAGACGGAGTTCTCTACCTTCACCATAATGATGTGATATCTGTTTTTGTTCGATTGTTAGATAATGCGAAATTTCGGATGATTTTAGCAAAAGATTATCCTGTCATTCTCATTGATGAATACCAGGATACTTTTCGCTCCGTTATGGATCAGTTTTTAAAGTATTTTATTGAATCTGGAAACAAGCCGCAGTTTGGTTTGTTTGGTGACGCATGGCAAACAATATATGCTGACAATGGCGCCTGTGGTGAGGTAACCAGTGATAAACTTGTAGTAATCAACAAAGAAGTCAATTTTCGGTCCGAGGAAGTAATAGTCGCTGCTTTGAATAAAATACGGCCAGAACTTCCACAAATATCAGCATCTGATGAACGTGATGGAAGAATTATAGTTATTACGACTGATGATTACAGGGGGCAGAGACAAACAAAATATTACAAAGGCGAACTGCCGGACAATATCCTTTTTCAATATATTGATAAGGTTAGGGAAAAATTAGCTACTTTAGGATGGGCAGACAATACAAAAACGTTGATGCTAACCCATAAAATGTTGGCAAAGCAGCAACATTATGAAAATTTGTTGACTGTATTGGGGAATCATTTGAAAGAGGCGGATGATGATTATTTTCTGTTTTTTATGAATCGGGTTGAACCGGTTTTTACTGCGCTAATAAGTAATAATCCTAAAAATTTATTTGAAGCGTTAGGCGCCGAACGTAGACCAATTCAATCTGTTGCACAAAAAAATCAATGGAGAGCATTGAAAGAGAACCTTGAAGTGGCAAGGACACAAAAAATAATTAATGTTTTAGAGACCGTGCAAGCAAGTAGACTTATAGGATTACCGCCAAAAATTGAAAACTGTTTAAATGCTTTTAAGAATGGTGAAAAGAAAATAGAATTTTGCCATAAGCCCATAGAAATATTTTATAATATTGAATACACTGAAGTAATAAATGCCATTGAATTTCAAAAACCTGAAACGGATTATTCCACCGATCACGGCGTAAAAGGCGAAGAATATAACAATGTTATCTTAATAATGGGGCGCGGTTGGAACAATTATAAATTTGATGAATTGTTATATCAAAAAGCCGAACTAATTGGGGCACAAGACCGTGCTGCATATATTAGAAATCGTAATTTGTTCTATGTTTGTTGTTCGCGGCCCAAAAAAAGATTAGCGATATTTATTACTGTACCGGTAAATAGTTCTTTCAGAAGTTACCTTAATAATATTTTTGGCGCAGATAATGTGATGAACTACAGTCAGTTTTTAAACTACTCGTGAGTCTATTGGGTGTTTACACTACATCACTTACCATACGTTCATATTACTTAAGCGCCTCGTTCATTTTTTCTTCTACTGCATGTAAGTGATCCTGAACAGTATCAACATAAGAATCAAGATTCATGCCGGCATAATCGTCAGGAACGACCGGACAGAGTCTGAACCCGTTGGCCTTTGCCTTTTCTACTGTGGATGCAAATTTTTTGTTGGTTTGCATCAGCCTGTTGAACGCAGACTGTTTGATTGCATAGTTATCTCTGACGTTTAAGGTTCCCAGCATAGAGGCAAAGGCCCTTAAATTTACAAGGTGGTCTTTCAGCTTATAAACATCTTTCGTCTTTTTATATAAGGCACAATCAAGACAATTGTCGGCATCTGCGCTAAAATTTATTCTTCTGAATTGTTCCCAATCTGCGTCATCCAGTACTACCACGCCAAAGGGTACAACATCTGACCAGGCGAGCTTAAAATCATTATAATGCGGGAATTTGAACAGGCCGGCCGTGCCGTTATACTGATTTAAAATAACACGGTCCTTTTTCGTTTCAAAAAAATAGCCTAACTGTTTCGCTTCAGGTACCGATATTCTTACTGGGTTGATGAGCGGCCTTGAATACTCTTTCATGAAGAACTGGCAGAGAGTAACGTTTACAATTGGTGTGGCGTGAGCCAGGCTCGAGTCAGCCTTTGCCTGTGGGCTGTAAAACAAGGAACATAAAACCAACACTGTTGCAAAAACCTTTTTCATGATGAACATCCTCCCAGTTGCAATTGGTAGCGCTGGGAGTTTTTATGAAAGGCTAAGTTGGCCCGGCGCTGACACAATAACTTTTTTCCAAATTATACTGGGTATTTGTGACGTTAGCGTGGCGGTTAATCGTGTTAATTGAATACTGCTTATAATATTTTCAAAGCCTGGCGGATTGTCGTCGGGCTTTTTGATATTTGTCTGTATGCTTCTATATTTTAACTTTACAATCCGGGTACTGTATGATAAAATAATAACGAACAAAAGTTCTAAAATTGGCTGTGGTTGCGGTGTTCCATTGACATTATGCGCATAAATACGTATAATGTCAATGGAGCAAATAACAATAAAGAGGTGCTTAATTTTGAAAATATCTGAGTTATTAAAGCTCCTGAAGGATAATGGTTGCTTTTTTGTTCGACCAGGTGGAAATCATGATATATATCATAGTCCGATAACGGGAAAAGATTTTCCTGTGCCGCGACATTCTACTGCTGATGTTAAGAAAGGACTGCTGAACCGGATTTTAAAACAATCAGGGATAAAGTAATAAGCAAGTTGCTTTACATGGGAGGTATGTGCAATATGAAATATAAATTTCCTGCATTGATTATTAAGGAAGAGGATGGATTTGTAGTTGAGTTTCCGGATTTGGAAGACGCTTTTACGCAGGGAGATACCTGGGAGGAAGCGTTTGAAAACGCAGAAGATGTATTGAATCTTATGTTATGGAACCGGGAAGAGAATAATATACCCATTCCTCAACCTTCATTGATTGATGAAATTGATGTGCCGACAAACGCAACGATTGCTTTGTTTAAAGCAGATACATTGGAATATAGGAAGTTGCACGACACCAGGTCTGTCAGAAAAAATGTAACGATTCCGTCATGGCTGAATACATTGGCCATCAATAAAAACATTAATTTTTCTAATTTGCTGCAGAATGCGTTGATGAATGAACTGGGGATTGAAAATAAGTAGATATCGATTGTTTATACCTATTCTTAAAAATCTTTATATAGAGCCGTCAAGTTTTATTAAGCCTATTAAGGAAGGTTAAGATCAAATATGGACGAGAACCACACATATAATCCTTTCAAACACTCAAACTCTTTCGACTAATTTTACGAAAAAATATTGAAACAAGACTGCTTTTATGGTAACATGAGGTAGCGGCGCAATTTGTTGCTGTTGCGAAACGATATATGTTGTTCTGTTATCATATAAAGCAGTTTTATTTTTTATGAAAGTTGAGGTACTCTTATGCCTGTGATTGCTCCTGTTTCTGAACTGCGTAATTATGGAAATGTGTTGGAAAAAGTTAAGGCCGGTTCCCCAGTGTATTTAACCCGTAATGGTCATGGCGCCTACAGCATCCGTGATATGAAGGACGAGGAGTACTTCCAGAAGGCAGAGGCGATGATTCAGTTGTTCTGCGAACTGAATGCGGGGATCCGGTCTGCGGAAGAAGAAGGCTGGGTATCTGAGGAAGAGATGAGAGAGCACTTTCATCGCCGGAGGGAAGAGGCAAAGTGAGTTATGTAGTCCGGTATTCGCCTTCTGCCCGGAAGGATATAGATAAGGTTTGGGATGATGTGTTTTCTGCTTCGGCCAGTTTGGAGGTTACGGAGCGTTATATTACGGATTTTTTGGATGTGATTGCGCAAAAAAAGGAGTTTCCGGAAAGCGGTATTCCTTTGTATTACCGGGGGCTCTTTACCGGTTTTTATTCTGTGAATTTTAAGGCGTACAAGGCTTTTTACCGTGTGCGTGGCAATTACGTGGAGGTCGTTCGCGTTCTGTTGCAGAAGCAGGAATATATGACGGTGCTGTTTGGGGAAGAAGAGTAAGAATCGTTTTAACGTGAGCGTTTTTGATATTTTTTCAAAATCGCTCACGTTAACTTGCTGTTGCGGTATTTCAACTCTATCGGTGCCCATGCGTCCGGTCTGATTGGGGAGGATCCCAACGGCATTCCCAATAACCTGATGCCCTACATCACCCAGGTGGCGGTGGGCAAGCTGGATACGCTGCACGTGTTTGGGGATGACTACGCTACACCGGACGGAACCGGTGTGAGGGACTATATCCACGTGGTGGATCTGGCCAAAGGTCACGTGAAGGCGTTGAGAGCCATTGAAGAGAATTGCGGCGTGGCCGTTTACAATTTGGGAACTGGCAGAAAAAGAACCCGGCGGGATATGGGGGAGAATAGACTTCTTTTCAAAAATCTCTGTTTTGTAAAAAACACCGCTTGCTGTATAATATAATATAGTAAGCGATTTATTATTTTATAATGAAGGGCTGACGTTAGAACTCGATTGTTTATGCGGAGGGAAATCATTATGAAGCGAAAGCTGTCTGTTTTTGTTTCCGTAATATTTTTACTGTTTGCAGCTGTTTTTTCTTTGCCGCAAAGCTGCTGTGCAATGGCAAAGAATGCAGAGGTTCAGGTGGAATATTTGAGGCATCGTATTTATGCCAGACGTTTTATTGATAATTATAATATTCATGTTTTCCAAAAGGCACATGAACACGCAGGCCTCACGTTCCACAGGGGCATTACCGTAACCCGTCCCCGTGGTTATACCACCGAAGATAATATTCGTCGTGACAGCGACGCGGTAGGGTTGGGCCCTGCCTGCATGATTCGCTGGGAACGTCCGATCAGCGGTAAATTGTACGGGAATCTGGAGTTTTCCGGCTCTTTCCTGATCTATAGCAAAGCATTTCCGGCCCAGGGGCGTCCCTGGGGGTTCATGTGGCGCCTCGGTCCCCGTCTGACCTGGAAGTATACGAAAAATAATTCTTTCAGCCTGGGATATATGTTCAGCCATAGTTCAAACGGCATGAAAACGAAAAATCCGGGACACCATTCCTTTGGCTTTTCGATTGGGTTCAATCATAATTTTTAGTGAGATTGTGTAAAAACGATGTTCGGGGAAGGGATTTTTGGCATGACCATCATTGTAACCGGCGGCGCTGGGTTTATTGGAAGCAATTTTATTTTTTATATGCTGCGTGAGCATCCGGATTATCGGATCATCTGCCTGGATAAGCTTACCTATGCAGGGAATTTATCTACATTGAAGTTTGTTATGGATAACCCCAATTTCCGTTTTGTGAAGCTGGATATCTGTGACCGGGACGGCGTATATAAACTGTTTGAAGAAGAACATCCTGACATCGTGGTGAATTTTGCCGCGGAAAGTCATGTGGATCGGTCTATTGAGGATCCGTCCATCTTCCTGCAGACGAACATCATCGGCACATCGGTGCTGATGGATGCCTGCCGCAAGTATGGGATCACGCGGTATCATCAGGTTTCTACCGATGAGGTATATGGAGATTTGCCGCTGGACCGACCGGATTTGTTTTTTACAGAAACCACTCCGCTTCACACATCTTCTCCTTACAGCTCTTCCAAGGCGGGAGCGGATTTGTTGGTGATGGCCTATCACCGCACCTATGGGCTGCCGGTGACCATCAGCCGTTGTTCCAATAACTATGGGCCGTACCATTTCCCGGAAAAGCTGATACCCTTGATGATTGCTAACTGCCTGAACGACAAACCCTTGCCTGTTTATGGGGAAGGCTTGAATGTTCGGGACTGGCTGTATGTGGAAGACCACTGCCGCGCCATTGATCTGATCATCCACAAAGGCCGGGTGGGGGAAGTGTACAACGTGGGCGGTCACAATGAAATGCGCAATATTGACATCGTGAAGCTGATTTGCAAAGAACTGGGCAAACCGGAGTCCCTGATCACCCATGTGACAGACCGCAAGGGGCATGATATGCGCTATGCCATCGACCCCACCAAGATTCATAACGAATTGGGCTGGCTGCCGGAGACGAAGTTCGCAGACGGAATTAAGAAAACCATAAAGTGGTATCTGGAACACCGTGACTGGTGGGAAGAGATTATCAGTGGGGAATACCGGCATTATTACGAAAAGATGTATAAAAACAGGTAATGGTTTGCTTGTGTGGCAGAAAAGCATATGGGAAATGATGCCTGCGTTCGAAATGGGCAGTGGTGGAACGGTTCCCTGTGTAAGGAAAGAATACCAAAAGCGGGAAAGGGCTACATAATATATAATATGAAAGTATTTGTTACGGGCGTCAACGGGCAGCTGGGCCACGACGTGATGAACGAACTGGCGAAACGCGGACATGAGGGCGTGGGTTCGGACCTTGCGCCGGCGTATCACGGTGTGGCGGATGGGTCTGCCGTGACGACGATGCCCTATGTAAGTCTGGACATTACGGATAAAGAAAAAGTGGCCAAGGTGATTGCGGTCGTGAAACCCTATGCGATTATCCATTGTGCTGCCTGGACGGCGGTGGATATGGCGGAAGATGACGACAAGGTCTCCCTGGTGCGTGCGGTGAATGCCGGCGGCACGCAGAACATGGCGGAGGCAGCCAAAGCGGTGGATGCCAAGTTGTTGTACCTTTCTACGGATTATGTGTTTGACGGGCAGGGGGCTACCCCCTGGAAACCGGATGATAAAAACTATAGACCGCTGAATGTGTATGGGCAGACCAAGCTGGAAGGGGAGCTGGCAGTGGTCCGAACCTTGGAAAAGTATTTCATCGTCCGTATTGCCTGGGTGTTTGGGTTGAACGGAAAGAATTTCATCAAGACCATGATCAATGTGGGAAAAACCCATGATACCATGCGTGTGGTGAATGACCAGATTGGTACGCCGACCTATACCTTTGATCTGGCCCGTTTGTTAGTAGACATGGTGGAGACCGATAAGTACGGCTATTACCATGCCACCAATGCGGAAACAGAACCGGGCGGATACATTAGCTGGTATGATTTCTGCGTGGAAATTTATAAGCAGTACGGCTTGAAGACAAACGTTGTTCCCGTAACCACCGAAGAGTATGGGTTGAGTAAGGCGGCCCGGCCGTTCAATTCCCGATTGGATAAGAGCAAACTGGCTGAAGCGGGATTCAAACCGTTGCCGGACTGGAAGGACGCGGTGAGGCGGTATTTGGAAGAAGCGAAACTGTAGACCTGTTAAAATATGTGAAGATTGGCAAAGTTGGTTTTGATAAAAGTGCAGTGTTTTAAGTGCGGTGTTTTACGGAAAACCGAATAGGAGCAGACAAGAGAGGTTCTGTTATGGGACAGATAAAAGTAGAAAAAAACATTGGCGGTATTGAAGGATTGTGTGTGATCACCCCTGCTGTGCATGGAGACAGCCGTGGGTATTTTATGGAAACCTATTCCCAACGGGATATGGAAGAATCGGGGTTGTGTTATAATTTTGTGCAGGATAACCAGTCCGCTTCCACGAAAGGCGTGTTGCGAGGCCTGCATTTTCAGAAGCGGCATCCGCAGACAAAATTGGTTTGGGTGATCCGAGGCAGTGTCTTTGACGTTGTGGTGGATTTGCGCTCTGATTCGTTGACTTATGGAAAATGGTATGGGGAAATACTTACGGGAGAAAATAAGAAGCAGTTTTTAATTCCCCGGGGCTTTGCGCACGGTTTTTTGGTGTTGTCTGATTTTGCGGAGTTCTGTTACAAATGTGATGACTTTTACCATCCCAATGATGAAGGCGGCCTGGCCTGGAATGATCCGGAAATCGGGATCGTGTGGCCAAAATTGGTGGGAGAATATAAAGGTTCTGCTTCTGCAGAGGGATACATCGTAGATGGAGTACCCCTGATTTTATCGGATAAAGATCAGAAATGGCTGGGGATAAAAGATACGTTCCATTTTTAAACAGTATTTCGGAGTTTTTTGTGCGATTGTATGCTGTTCAAGTTCAAAATTTTTACGATTAGACAAACCGTTACGACAACGACACATAGGTGTTTAAATCTTCTCATAAAGTTGAATTAACCGTTTTCAAAGAAAGCAGGTAGAAAAATGAAAGGTATCATTTTGGCCGGCGGGGCCGGAACGCGGTTGTATCCGTTAACAAAAGTAACTTCAAAACAGTTGTTGCCGGTATATGATAAACCTATGATTTATTATCCGCTGAGCACCCTGATGCTGGCGGGCATTCGAGATATTTTAATCATCAGCACCCCTGAAGACACGCCCCGTTTTGAGGCGTTGCTTGGGGACGGTGGGCAGTTTGGCATTTCCATTTCTTATAAAGTGCAGCCTTCTCCGGACGGGTTGGCTCAGGCGTTTATTTTGGGAGAAGAATTCCTGGCCGGTGAGGCGGGGGCTATGGTGCTGGGAGACAATATTTTCTACGGCAATGGGTTCCGCCGGTTATTGCGTGCCGCGGTTTCGAATGCGGAAGAAAACGGACGGGGCACGGTGTTCGGGTATTACGTAACGGATCCGGAACGGTTTGGCGTGGTGGCCTTCGATGAAAACGGAAAGGCTACCAGTATCGAAGAAAAACCGAAGAAACCGCAATCCAATTATGCGGTCACGGGGTTATATTTCTATCCCGGCGACGTGTGCAAACGGGCGAATCAGGTGCAGCCGTCTGCCCGTGGTGAATTGGAAATTACGACATTAAATGAAATGTATCTGGATGACGGCTTGTTGGATGTGCAACTGTTGGGCCGCGGCTTTGCCTGGCTGGATACCGGTACAATGGAATCCCTGCTTTCTGCGGCTAATTTTGTGGAAACCATAGAATCCCGCCAGGGCATCACCATTTCTGCGCCGGAAGAAATTGCGTTTATTAATGGCTGGATTGATCAGAAAACCTTGCTGAAATCGGCCAAAGCCTATGGAAAGAGCCCCTATGGGGCCCATTTGAAAGCGGTGGCGGAAGGAAAAGTAAAGTATTAACCGGTTTATAAGGTGAATCAGAAACTTGTCCATTTATCTAAACAATGTTATAATTTCTTAATACAATGTTACATATTAAAGGTTTGTAAACAATACGAACAGACAGACCCGACGACGGAAAGTCAATACAAACACTATGCTGGCTATATAAGAGTATAGGAGGCATTGCCATGGCAACAGTAAGAGGAACTGCAAAAACCGATAAAATTACTATAAACACAAGCAACGTCATCGTTGTGACTGGGAAAAAAACTGAAACGACTCCCATTACCAAAAGCGGGAAAAATTATATTTTCGGCGACAAAGGAAATGACATTATTTTTGTCAAAGGCAGCAAGAAAAACTACATTTTCGGCGATGATAAAAAGCATAAAATCTCCGGGAAGGATAAGATAACCATCACCAGCGGTACTGACAATATCGTTTATGGCGGTAAAGGGAATGACACCATTACTATTAATGGCGGCAGTAAGAATACCATCTACGGTGGCGCAGGAAAAGATACCTTTATTTTTGGGAAAAAAGGTTCCGCCACCATTAAGGATTACAGATTCGGGCAGGATACACTGAAATTTAGCAGCGGGATTGTTACATCGGCAAAACTTTCAGGAAAGGATAATGTAATCTTCAAAGCCGGCAATGCCAGTGCAACCCTTGCCGGTGTTGCAAAACAGGCTGTCAGTCTGAAAGACAAACGTGGCAGTTATATAGTTTCCGATACTATGATTGCGCTTGGCAAGGATTTTACCGGTACGATGAATGTAAACAAATACCTGACTACAGTTACTACTATTGACGGACGCAAAGCAACAAAAGCTGTGAATATTACTGGCAATGCCCTGAATAATACGATTTACGTCGGAAATGCTGGCGGAACGGTAAATGGTGGTGCTGGTAATGATAGAATATATGTTGGTTATGAGTTCAACAGCAATAAAATGACATATGGAACGCAAACCATTAACGCCGGTGACGGTGATAATTATATTGAGGTTACTTTTTCGCAAAAAGGAAAGAATAAAATTACAATAAATGGCGGAAAGGATGCGGACGAAATTTGGATTAATGATGCGAAATCCAAAAACATGACAATAAACGGTGGTGGTGGGTTTAACATTTTTGATATATCTGGCACCGGGCATACTGTAATTGGTGATGCAGGGAGTGATAATTATGAGATTAAGGGAACCGGTCACGTATTGAAAAATGTTGGCGGCGGGGACAATATTGATATTGTCGAATCCATGGCTGGCAGAAGTTTAACAATAGAACGAAAATTTTATGCAGACGATATAGACAACGAGGATGTAATATATTTTAGAAGTGATGCAGTAGAAGATATGAAGTTTGCAACATCCGACGACCTCCTGACTATTACTCATAAAAATGGTGGAGGGCTTTCCATTTCTAATTGGGACAGTGAAAGAACTTTGTTAATTATTTTTGGAGATTACAGTGATCCTGCTTATGACAGATTCACAATTGGCACAAATGTTAAAGTGAAAGGTGCTACTCCGGGATGAATTGTGCAAAATAGCAAACAGGATTAAGATGGTATTGGTAATTACAGCACCCATATTCGGAGCAGATAAAAGGCGTTTCAGTAAAACTTGATAACCGGAAAGGAGAATCCTTATGGCTACAAAGAAACCGATGAAAGTAACGGGAAGCAGCCAGACTAAATTCGGCTCTGATTCCACCAAGGTCACTGATGTGATCAGTGTTTACGGAAACGGAAATACAGTTAAAGCTCAAACTGGGAATGATCAGATAACGGTTTACAAGGGAAAGAACCATAAAATTTACGGTGATGTTGGCAAGGATACCATTACGGTTACGAAAAATGCCAAGACCGGAATCAAGGTTTACGGCGGTTCCGGAAATGATACCGTCAAAATTCAGGGCGGCTCTAAGGTGTATGCCTATGGTAATGCCGGAAACGATAAAATTACGGTAAGCGGCGGCAACAACCATGTACTTACCGGAGGCACAGGCTCCGATACGTATACCTTTTCTGCTGCAATCGTCAAGGCTACAAGTCTGACGATTAATCAAGGCGGTGCAGCAACCGACGATAAAGATATTCTGAAACTGACTAAGACCAATAGAAACGATGTAAGTTTCAGTTACAACAGCAGCAAAAAACTTCTGACAGCAACCCACAAGACCGGTGGGAAGATTATCGTTAAAAACTGGGCAACCCATCCGCTGGAGGAAGTACAGTTTGCCAATAAGGAATCTGTGCATGTGATTGCGGGAAAAACTGGAAAGACATTAAAAGGGACAAGCGCGGATGACTATATATTGGCGGTCAGCTCCAACAAAACGGTGAATGCCGGTGCAGGAAATGATACGGTGATTGTTTCGGGTGGCAGCGGCAGTACGGTTAACGGCGGTTCGGGCGCGGACACGATTCGTATAAAATCCGGCTCCGGGTTTGAAATAAACAGCGGAATCGGAAGCGATAAAGTTTATGTGGACGGCGGTTCGGTAAAACACATAGTAAACAGCGGCGGAACGGACTACATTGAAATAGGCAAGAACGCCGGTAACGGTGTTAAAGTAGAATCGTTGGGCGGAGGCTCTGTCGGTTATAAGCTTGTTGCAAAAGAAACGGTTAATGTGTTAGGCGGCAGTAATCATGATATCCGTCTGTACGGTGGGGATGACAAGGTGATTGTGGCCGGGGGTTCCGGGCATGTTATTTACACCGACGGGCCTACGGGCGGCGGAGACGCAGGCGGCAACGATATCATCGTGATCCAGGATGGCGGTACAGTGAAAAAAATTGTGGCCGGCAACGGCAACGATGTAATTGCGGTGGCGAACGGCGCAGGTGATGGCAGTGTGATTTATACGGGGTTGGAAGATCCGAACAGAAAGAATTCAGGCACGGGAACGAATACCCTCAATCTGTTAGGCGGCTCCGGGCATAACGTATATCTTGGCGGAACCTCAAACCATATTTTGGTGGAAGCGCAGAATGTTACACTGAATAAATACGCCGGTACGGCAGACGATATTACGGTACGCTGGTCGGAAGAAGGAACCGGCACCTTGCGTATAAACTGTCCATCGACAGGCAGCAGCGTGAAAAGCACGTTGCGGTTTGAAGGGGTGAACAGCTGGGACTTCAGTTTTAGTTACAAAGAAGTAGATATAAAGAATGCAAATGGTGTTGTTTCTGAAAAACAAAGAGCTCTCATTATGACTTTTGACGGAAACTATACCCGGGAAGTTAGTAATGTAACAAGGGGATATCAGTCGAATGACGTGGGGTATACACGTCTTCCGGTTTACGTAAATACGAACGGTTCTGTTCAATACAACTGGTGTGCAGGCAATCAGGCGGCTTCATCATATACTGCGCGAACCGTTGCGTATTCTGATATGCCGACTGCACGGATAGAAATTACCCATTGGGATTCGTTACACCTGTTTGATGGTATTACATTTGATGACCGCTCATGGAGTTTTTCCGATATTTGTTCTGCGGCAACTCGTGATAATCATAAGATTGGCATGGGATAAAATGAAATAGTATTATAGGTTTTGTTATATTATTAATGAGTATATGTATTGGTTTGAACAGTATTTAAGAATTTGAAAAGGACATGACGTTATGGGAAAAAAGATAACTGTAAAAAAAGGGAACAAAACTTATAGGGGGACAAACGGGAAAGACACAATTGAAATTGTTGCCAAAGCAGGTAAGAAGACTAACATTATCGCATTGGGTGGCAATGATATTATTAAAGTTAGAGGCGGTTCTGACCACACTATTGATGCAGGTGATGGCTCTGACAAGCTTTATGTGTATGCCGGTAAGGTAAAAAGGCGACTCTTGGAAAAGGAAATGATATTGTTTCCGTAACCGGTGGAACGTTGAAATCAGTTAACCTGGGTGCTGGAAAAAATACAATTACCGTAACGGGCGGAACTGTATCGTCTATTACCGGGGGTTCCGGTGTTGATGCAATTGATGTGTCTAAACAGAAAAAAATTAACATAAATGCCGGCAGCGGTAACGACAGCATTACAGTCAACGGGATTGATAATTCGTATTTTTCTAAGGTGTCTACAGGAACGATAAGAGCGGGCGCTGGTTCAGACACGATTACCATTAATAAAGGCGGCTTTTATAAAATAGACGCAAGTGACGACAATGATGTTGTTAAAGTTACTGGCGGGTCTAACATTGTTTCTGGTGGAAATGGCAAGGACACGATTACGATTAACTCTAAATACGCCAATGCAGTTGATGGCGGACCGGGAAACGACAGAATAACGTTATCTGGGAAAGGGTATAACAGTGCTCTTATTGGCGGTAATGGAAACGATACGATTATAGTGAAAAATACCCATACAACGGACTTTTTCAATGTCGCTGAAGGTAACTCAGGCAATGATACCTATCATGTTTATTCGTTGGACCACAACCTGTTTATAAACAATGGTCCACATTTGTCAACGGACGTCGATGTGTTGAATATTCATTGCAGCAGATTTGAAGTTGGCTTGTTGAATTATGACCCTGATTACGACGCTCTGGTTATTAACGGGCACGTTGTAGTTGCAGGGGTTTCTTCTCTAAGTCGGATTATAGTTGACGGTTATGAATTTACTGCAAGTGAAGCAATATCTGCTGCTTATTATATTGATACAGGGAACGTTATAGGAGAATGGATAAACGAATACAATAGTAATCTTAATAAGTTTGCATATGGCGAAGCGATTTCAAATGACCTTGCGCGCAGAATAGGATATAAAGGGAAATAAATAATACAAGAAGACAGATTTTTGTTTATGGAGATTGGTTTAAAGATGGGTTGAAATATACTTTAGGAGGTCAAATTTATGAAACCAGGTAAAAAAGCAACAATTACAAAAGCGTGGGCGACGTGGGATGGAACTAATGGAAACGATACTGTCACAGTAAAAGCTAAGGAATATGTTACTGTGAATACTAAGAAAGGAAATGACAAGATTTATCTTAAAAAAGGGAACTGGCATCAAATTAATGCTGGAGCCGGAGATGACGTGATCACTGTTACCAAAGGGAATAATCATTCCATTGATGTCGGAAGCGGTAAAAAAGACAAGGTTACCGTTAATGGCGGAAATAGTCATGTGATTGGAAATTTTACTACCGGGGCTACGGGCAATGTTACGATTATCATAAATAATGGCAAGCATCATGCGATTAATGCAGGAGCCCTCGGGAAGAATGTTAAGGTTTATCTGAATGGCGGTCATACGGATTCCATCATTACCTGGGAGGGGAATGATACTGTTGTGGTAAGCGGTAAGGGTAATATGTCCAATAAGGCCTGGCAATATGTCAACCCCGCGAGAAAATGTGCAATAGATACCGGTAGCGGAAAAGACAGCGTGACATTTGAAGCAAAAAACGGTAAGGGATTTATAGCGTATACTGGCGCAGGTAACGATACTATTACAATAAAAAATGGGAAAAAGCATCAAGTTCATACGGATGCAGGCAATGATAAAGTGAAAATTACAGGAGGGACAGGCCATATCGTATACCTGGGCACAGGAAAAAATGGTGTAACGATGGAAAATACAAAGGCTACAGTATATACTAAAGAAGATGCCGTTGACAACATTACGATTAAATGGAATCAGAACAAAACAAATAATTACACAATTAAAACCCCTGAAATAATCTCAACGAGCTACTACGGAATAACAGACTCCCTGACAGTTAAGGGGATTAAGAGTTCGGCAGTCACATTTTCCGATAAAAACGGAACGCTTATTATGAGTGCGGCTGGCGGTTCCATTTCCATCGATCATTTCGATGAATCATGGAAGTGGAATAATGGGATGTTCGGTACTACAAACTTCGGAAACGGCATTAAATTCGACGACGGTCTGTTATCATTAGACGCTATTCGTAACCGAGTTAGCGGTATATAATTCCAGATAAAAAGGATACATAAATAATTCTGTGGTTTCCCATGTTGTTGTATTTAGATATATATGATAAAATATACAAAACATTCTTTGTTTAGGAGGTAATTTTATGTCGAAAAAGATTGATGGAAGTCCAAAGGGCGACACCATAACGGTTAAAGAAAGTTCCCTTATTGTCAGAGCAGGAAAAGGAAAAGACAAGATTACTGTTATTAAGGGTCATATTAATGAAATCCATGGTGATGCGGATAACGATACTATCACTATTAAAAGTAAAATTGGAAAAAATAACGAAATTTATGGCGACAAAGGAAATGATAAAATTAGTATAGCCGGCGGAACAAAGAATGAATACCATGGTGGCGCAGGGAAGGATACAATCACTATAACCGGCGGAAAGAAGAATATTATCCACGGCGATGCCGGGGTGGATACCTTTATTCTTCAAAAATCGGTTCCATCGGGCAATAAGATTTACGGCGATACAGGAAAAGACATTTTTACTGTTAAAGGCGGAACCGGCAATTTTATTTATGGCGGAAAAGATGGCGATAACTTTACTGTAACTGGTGGAAAGAAGAACGAAATTCATGGTAACGCAGGAATAGATACTTTTACAGTCAGCTCTTCTGCTACGAAGGAAAATGTGATTTATGGCGATGAAGGTAAAGATGTTTTTACAATTAAAGGCGGAAGTGACAATAAAATTTATGGAGGAAAAGACAACGATAGGATTACAGTAAGCGGCGGCAGCAATTTAATTAATGCTGACGCTGGAAATGACACAATTATAATTAACGGCGGAACAAACCGGCCGAAACGAGAGATTAGTTATGATGCTTCTCAGAAAAAAGTAGGTAAATTTTACGCTGGCGGAATTTTTGCCGGCGCCGGTAGTGATACGATCACGGTAAATAAAGGCAATAATTATATTAGTGCAGGCATCGGGGACGATGTTATTAACGTGAACGGGGGGAATAGTGAACCCAGTTATAAATATGGGAAAAATAAAGATACAGAGTTTTTAGGTGGTGTCTTTGGCGGAAACGGAAATGATACGATTACCGTAAAGAATGTCAGCAATAGTTTGATTTCCGGAGGCGTTGGCAATTTCGTACAAAAAGGAGAAACCTTCGGCAAAGACGGAAATAATAAAATATCAGTTACCGGCGGGAGTAAGAATTCTATTGACGGAGGTAACGGTGACGATATTATAACTGTAAACGGAGGCAGTGATTCCTGGATTACCGGCGGCGGAGGAAAAGATACTATTACAGTTAACAATGCAACTAATGATATTATTTCTGGTTCCGGAAACGCTACGGTTACTGTTACGGGGGGAAGTCAAAATAAAATTAATACATCAGATAATGTAAAACTGTATGTTAAAAGCGGTACGGGACACGTAATTACAGACGAAGGAGATAGTGGTAATAGTTATATAGAAATAACACAGGCGAACAATGTTACGCTCAATTACAGGGGCGATTACTGGAACAACGGAACAGGAAACTCTTCCAGCCATACTTCGGAATTTGCAATTAAAGGGGGTAACGGACATAAAATAAATCTTGCAGATTCAGGCGCAACAGTTTCCATTACAGGCGGAAGCAATCACACATTAAGTTTTTGTTTTGAAGACGATTTAGGCAACCGCGATTATGGAATGGATAATACCGTCAATGTAAAATGGACACAGGGAATTGGCGCGCTGAATATTTACGAAGGCGATGGAACTAATATATTAAATATCAGTAATGTCAAAAGTAGTAGTTTTAGCTTCCAGTTAAAGGGGAGCAACCTTGTATTAACTAATACGAGTTCAACAGGAGACAGCATCATATTTAATAATTGGTTAAATGCTGAGTCTATGCCGGAACTTAGATTCAGTGACGGATCATATGATCATTATGCTATTGAGGAAAAGTTAGGTCTGTATTCATAATTTGTAAAGAGGTACAGTAACAATAAAGTCTCAGAAGAGTCTCTGTTTGACTAATAATAACTTTCAAAACAAGATAATAATTAACTGAAATAAAAACTACCTGCAGGGGCTGTAACAGTAGTGTGCCTATGCAGGTAGTTTATTGTCAAAAAAAGAGGGCTACCTCTTCAAATTAAGTTGCTTGGGATTAAGTTGTTCTTTTCGTCAATTGGGAACGGCTTCGGGAACATGCAGATGATGCCGCCGTTTCCCTGAATGAGAGAAGTCTTTTCGATAACGGAAAACTTTCTGATCTCTTTCTTTTCGGGATTGGCGCTCTTTTTGATTTCAAGCGGATGAATCAGGCCATTCTCTTCAATAAATACGTCTATCTCCTTTGCTTTATCGTCCCGGTAGAAGCTGAGAATTGCGCCATTTTTTGCATAAGCGTAGTTCTTCACCAGTTCCATGATTACATAGTTTTCGTAGAAGTGACCGCTGGCCGCCCCTTCCCGCAATGACTCCGGCGTAAGCCAGCGGGTCAGATATGCGCACAGGCCGGTGTCACCGAAATACAGCTTCGGCGTCTTGACGAGCCGTTGCAGTTCATTGTTTGAATAAGGCTCCAGTAAATAGATCACATCCATATCCTGCAAGATGGCAAGCCATTTTTTAGCGGTGACTTCTGATGTGCCTGCTGCTTCGCCTAACGTCCGGTAGTTGACAAGGTTACCTGCCAGTGCGGCACAGGCACGGATGAAGCGCTTGAACCCTGCTATATCTTTGATTCCCTCATCATTCACAGCGTCGGCAATCAGGTAGTTGTCGATATACGACTGATAATAGGTTTGCGACATCTCTTCCGTAGCGGTTTGCACATCTGCAAAGCCTCCCTTCCAGATATGATTGAACACGGTTGTAATATCGTTATCCGGCAAGTCTTTCTTCCGTTTCATTAAGCATTCCATGGAAAAATCCAGCGGCGTCGGGTCAAGAACCTCCATTTTTTCACGCTGGGAAAGGCTGTACAAGCGCAGAATACCAAGGCGTCCGGTCAATGTTTCCTGTGAACGCTCCATAATTTTTCGACGCTGGGAACCGGTCAGCCAAAAGCGACCCCGCTCGTCACTTTCATCGCACATGATTTTGATGTGTTCCAGGAGGTTGGGGGCTTTTTGGATTTCATCAATGAGGATGGGCGGCTTGTAAGTTTGGAAAAACAGTCTGGGATCATTCAGTGCCAATTCCCTCGCAAAATCATCATCCATCGTAACAATGATTCTGTTTTGTTTCTCTGCCAGATGCTTAAGCATGGTAGACTTTCCGACCTGGCGGGCGCCGATGACAAGTACTGCTTTGAAGAAACGGTCTGCTTCCAAAAATTTTCTTTCCAATTCACGTTTAATATAAACCATTGCGTACTCCAAATGAAAGGTGAAATAGTTATAAATTAGCGGTAATCCAAAGTTCACTTATATTATACCGAAATTTTAAATGATAGGCAACAGCTATTTTTTATAATTTGAGAGTTTTCTTCCCGTTGTATGTCGTTTTTTGGATACGGGTAGAATGAGAAGTGGTTTAAAGGGAAAAATTTTATGGAACCCCAACAAATGGAAAAGAAGCGAGAAAACGCGGATGTCATCGAAGCGGGAAAAAAGCAGGATTACCATAACGGTAGTCCTGCTTTGCTGTCTTAACTGTTGTTTTTCGGACCGGTGCGAACACCTGGCTCTTAAAGCCGTTTTGAATTGATATAACTGGTATTTGAGAAGCCGGTAACCTTACTTTTTGGAATATCCGGCAAACACTGCAAGAGAGTCGCTGGAGAAGCCTAGGGCAGTTCCGTTGGGACCGATTGAGTTCCAGTTAGTCTTGATGTTAGTGACTTCAGTATTAACAGATGAGAGGCTAGTAAAACTATTTGCATATAGTGATTGTGCTAATGAGCTCTTTAAATAATCAACGCATTGTTTACCTGTTTTATCCAACTTCACATCATTAAAATATATATCGCCTATATTGCTAAATTTGATAATACTGAAATTATAGCACTTCAGAATATCATTATCCTTGTCGTATTTAATATGACTAAGTAACGCAGTTGTGCTGCTAATATTAACACTCTTTGAGTTAAGCTTTAATACATTTCCTGTACCGCCATTCGTGTTATCAATAATTACATAGCTGCTATGTGCGGTATTAATAATATAAGTGTCCTTCCCGGCGCCGCCCATAACCAGATTTTTATTCGTATTGTTTATAATGATGGTATCGTTGCCAGCGCCTCCAATAATATAATTGTATTTCCTGCTGCCGTTCAGCGTGATGTTATCATTGTGTGCACCGGCGTCCACGTAATTGGAACGGTTGGATTTTATGGTAATAGTATCATTATTATCGCCGGTTTTGATAATGTTAGAACCGCCTTCAACCTTTACCGCATCAGTGCCTGTTCCGGAATTGACCCGGTAAAAACCGCCGGTTTTTACTGTTATTGTATCGTTACCGGAACCGGCATTAATTGTGCCCTTGCTGGCAGAGGAAGCGGTCGAGTTGTCAATGCCTGTCACGGTAATTTTATTCGCACCGTTACTGGCGTTAATGACAATATTTTTCTGTTTGGAAACAGAAATAACATCTGCCCCGGCTGTGCCGGTAATATTGGACACAGTGCCGCCGGTAACCGTAACCTTACTAGTGCCATTGCATTTCGTTACAGTACCGCCGGTAATTGTAATTTTGCCATTGCCGCTGATTTGGCTTACAATACCGCCGGAAATCTTAATGTTGCCAGTTCCACTGACTTGATTTACTGTACCGCCGGAAATCTCGACGCTGCCGTTGTTGCAAGTCGCAGTGTTCAGTGAGCCGTTGGTTACTTTAGCGGAACCGCCAGAAATGGTGAGGGTATTAGTCCCTGCACCGGCATTCAGGTTTTGCACGCTTCCACCAGTGACAATGATGGTGTCGTTACCTGCATCTGTATTCAGTGTACCAACAGAACCGCCTTTAACTTCAATAGTATCCGCGCTGCTGCCGAAGTTTGCTGTGGTAACCGTGCCGCCGGAAACATTGAGTTCATTTGCGCCTGCTCCTGCGTTCAGCGTACCGATGGCGCCACCGGCTATTTTAATAATATCTTTGTCAGATCCGAAAGCCGCATTGTTAACAACACCGGTTCCGGAAACCGTTAGATTGTTAGTTCCTTCGCCGGCGTCCAAATCTTGCAGGGTTCCGCCGGTGACATTAATGGTGTCGTTACCCGCTCCAAAGGTTGCTTTTGTAATAGTGCCCTTGGAAACGTTAAGTACATTAGCGCCCGCTCCGGCATCGATCTGGTAGAACCCGCCGCCATTAACGGTGATGGTATCGTTGCCGGAACCGGCATTGATAGTACCTTTGCTGGCGTCAGAAGCCACATTGCTGTCGACACCTGCTACGGTTAGTTTATTGTTTCCGTTTCCGGCGTTGATGGTTACTGTTTTTTGTTTTGGGACAGTAACAGAAATAACATCCGCATTGTCCGTGCCTGTGATTTCAGGTACATAGGCTCCGGCAATCGCAACAGTGCCGTTGCCGGTAATATTGGTTACTTCGCCGCTGGAAAGGATGACTTTGCCCGTACCGGTACAGTTCACAGTATCCAGCTTACCGCCGGTGACAGTGACTGTGCCGCTGGAAACTGTGAGGTTGTTAGCTCCTGTGCCGACATTCAGACCTTTTATGGTACCGCCAGTGACTGTGATGGTGTCATTGCCTGCGCCTGTATTCAGCGTGCTAATAGAACCGCCTTTTGCTTCAATAGTATCTGCACCGCTGCCGAAGGTTGCCGTGGTAACAACGCCGGTTCCGGAAACAGTGAGCTTGTTATTTCCTTCTCCGGCGTTCAGACCTTTTACGGTTCCGCCAGTGACTGTGATGGTGTCATTGCCTGCGCCTGTATTCAGCGTGCCAATGGAGCCGCCTTTTGCTTCAATAGTATCTGCACCGCTGCCGAAGGTTGCTGTGGTAACAACGCCGGTTCCGGAAACCGTAAGCTTGTTGTTCCCCGCAGTGGCAGTCAGTGTCTGCAGGTTACCCTTTTTGTATACTTTAATGACATCATGGCCTTTACCCAAGCTGGCTTTTTTAACTGAGCCGCCGGAGATATTAAGTACGTCCATATTACTGCTGCCGGTGATGGTAAGCTCGGTTGCCGCCGTCACATTAACGGTGTTTTTCTTTTTGGCGGATCCCAGTGTAACCGTATGCCCGTTCCCTTTCTTGAGATAAACGATATCGTTTCCCGAGCCGGTTTTGATGATATGGCCTGAACCACCCTTCACGGTGATTATGTCGTTTCCGCCTTTGGCATAAATCTTCCTTTTATTGCCGGAAGATTTTGTAATATTAAATTTTTCTGCTTTATTTGTTCCATTCCATTTTTTCTTTGTTTTTTTTACAGTAATGGTTTTCATGGCGGAAACCTCCGGAATGTTGTTAAGGAAGTACTGGTTAATTTGTCTGTATACTTGGCAGTATGTTTTGCAAATGATGCATTACAAACAAGCCGGTCTTTTTACGCTTTCGTATATTTGGAAAACTGTGGTATTTGCTTTGTTAGGAAGCCTGAAGGCGTTACGTTACAGTATATCTTTGATTTAGTTCCACTTGCTCTTGATTGAATTCATATCATTCGTGATATTTAAAGATCCAGGATATCCCCTTACGATGTCTAAAAGACTCTTATTTCCTAAAGAAGAATTGGCCTCATTGACATAAAAGGAATGACCCTCGTTGTCGCTTACAGTAGACAGATTTTTGAATCCAACGATATAAAAATCCCTGCACCTTAGAATATCATTATCATTACTTTCATCGTATGTTACTTTAGTGGTTAGCAAAGAGAGAAAGTCTGTACTGCCTGTATTGATCTTCAATGTATCATTATCGTTAATAGTCCTTCCGGTTATGTTATCAATAATCACTTGACTGTTAACGTCATCGATGAAGTACGTGTCATTGCCTGCGCCGCCAACAACTAGATTCTTTTCCGCATTAGTTATGATAATGGTATCGTTGCCAGCGTTGCCGATAATGTAATTGTCTGCACTGTTGCCGGCAAGTGTGATGACATCGTCTGCCGAACCGGCGTCTGCCATATTGGCCCGGTTGGAGTTTAAATTAATGGTATCATTTCCTATGCCAGTTAAAATGCGACTGGAGCCGCCGTTAATTTTGACATCGTTCTTTCCATCGCCTGCTTCAATCCGGTAGAACCCGCCACCATTAATGGTAATTGTATCGTTACCGGAACCGGCTTTAATTGAACCGCTACTGGCAGAAGAAGGTGAGTCGCCATCAATACCTGCTACGGTTACCTTGTTGGCGCCGCCGCCTGCGTTGACAGTTACTGTTTTTTGTTTGGACACGTTAATAACATCTGCGCTATCCGTGCCGGTAATTTCGGATACGGAACCGCCGGCAATCGTAACGATGCCATTGCCGTTGATTTTGCCCACAGTGCCATTAGAAATCGTAAGATTGCCTTTACCGGTACAATCCACGGTGCTCAGATTGCCACCGGTGACATTAACCGTGCCACCGGAAACTGTGAGTTTGTTCGTCCCTGCGCCAACATTCAGATTATTAATGGTACCGCCAGTGACGATAATGGTATCATTGTCTGCGCCGAAAATGGCGTTATTCACAACACCGCTCCCGGAAACCATGAGCTGAGTTGCGCCTGTTCCTGCAGTCAATGTACCGATAGAGCCGCTGGAAATGGTAACTTTACCTACAGCGCCTCCTTTTTCTCCTTTAATTTCGGAAACGTTTCCTCCGGCCACATTGAGGCTGCCCATGCCAGCCTTGCTGGTAAAGCTAACGGTCTTCAGTATGCCTTTGGTGAATTTAACGGTTCCTCCGGAGATAGTGAGGGTATTTGTTCCGGCACCGACATCCAGAGCATCAATAGACCCACCGGAAATGGTTATACTGTCATCGCCTTTGCCAAATTTAGCAGTCTTAACATAGCCGCTTCCGGAAACAGTAAGCTTGTTTTTTCCGGCTCCAGCATCCAGGGTCGTCAATTTTCCTGTTTTGGATACGGTAATAGTATCGTTGCCTGCGTTGAGGTTAGCTTTTTTGACTGTCCCTTTGGTAATCTTAAGCACGTCAGCCTTTTTGCTGCCGGTAATGGTATGACCGGTACCTGCGGATACCGTAACGGTATTTTTCTTTTTGCCATCGCCTAACGTGACCGTATGCCCGTTTCCTTTTTTTAGAAAAACCTGGTCATTGCCCTTGCCGGTTTTGATGATGCTGTACGAACCACCCTTCACGATGATTGTGTCGTCACCGGCCAGGGCATCTATCTTTATTTTTTTGACTTTCGCCTTGACAGACTTGGGTATCTCGAAAACATCTGCTTTCGGGGTGCCTCTCTTCGTACCTTTTGTTACGTAAATCGGTTTTGCTTTTGCCATAGTAGAATCTTCCTTTCATGTGAGCAAGATAAGTGAAAAGCACAAATGTTTAAATGAAATATATAAAAAATCAACTTCTCAAAAAATTATTGATTTCATTATAAGTAAGCGATTCTCCGGTCAGCTTGTTATTTTTGTCCACGAATAAAATGGTTCCCTTGAATGCGCAGTAACTGCTGTTGTCAGACCAGTTGTCGATAACAACTTCGCCTACGCCGTTTATAGATTTATCAAAGTCTATGGTCAGCCTATAGCCGTCCTTGGAGAAATTATCTTTGCTGAACGCCGCCTTGGTCGTGTTTTTAAAATACAGAGTATCGGTTTTTGCATCATCATTAATAATAAATTTGCCGATAGCCGTAGGTTTGGCCCAGTCGACGTATACCTTGCTGTTCCCGTCGCTGTAGCCGGTGAGCGTGCCGGAGCCGCCGGAAATGTTAGCGGTAAAGTTGCCAGAGCCGTTTGAAATATAGTTTCCGGAGCCGCCTTTTATATTGAAGGTGTCGTCTCCCCAGCCGCCGTAGATTTCGTTATTATTGCCGCTGTTAATGGTAATGGTATCTTTACCATCCCCGCCGGATATACGACTGTTACTGACATTGGCCAGGATAATCTGATCGTTTCCTTTATCATAGTTGCGATAGTGATCACCGTAGATGTAATGTCCGGAACCACCGGTAACCGTAATTTTATCCCCGCCGTCACCGCCTTGAATAAAGTAATTGCTTTTAGCTGTTACAGTGATGGTATCAGCCCCTGATCCGCCTTCAATTTCGCTGACAGGTTTATCATTTTTGCCATATATATAAGTGTTACCCATTGTGTCTCTTTCATATACAAGGGCGTTGCCGCTCTGTACGTTTTTGCCTTTTACTTCGATATAATCCTTCCCGTCGCCCCCGCCCAGGTAACTGAACCTTCCGTAACTGAAATAAATTCTATCATTTTGGGCTCCGGCATCGATCGTTTGCTCGGTTCCGCCTTTGACAACAATCTTATCAGCATCCTTTTCTCCATAAACGATGATATCTTTTCCGGCTCCTTTATAAATCGTTATTGTATCTTTGCCTGCTCCGGCTTCGATATAATGCTTTTTACCTTTGTAAACATAAATCTTGTCGTTGCCTTTGCCGGATTCTACTTTAACAGCTCCGGTGGTTTTAATATAAATCTTATCATTTCCTTTACCTGAATCTCCGTAATTATCACCGTAAATAGTGTGCTCGGTACCCGTTTTTACAGTAATTTTGTCGTTACCGTCGCCGCCGTAAATTTTGTGAGATTTACCCTTTGTGATGGTGATCTGATCGTTGCCTTTATTGGCAAATACGATTGCGTTTTTCTTTGCTTTAACAGTGATTACGTCAATAACATTTTTGTCGTTGGATCCGTCAGCTCTTCCAGCTTTTGTAACGGAAAATCTGTTATTCTTCGCCATGATTAATAATCCTCCCTGAATCCTTTCTGAAAAAAAGAAATAATCAATTTTAAAACAACCGAAGCATCAGCTAACTCAACGGTTTTATAACAATTGTCATAAAGAAAGAAGCGTCGTACTTTTTCAGTTACTGATGCTCATACGGGGTGCGTGAATTTATTTCTTAATCGCATCTTTGACATCTTGAACCGATAGGGGTTGGACATTTCCGTTTGAGTTGATGAATGAGATGCCGTTGGAAAACGCGCCGCCGGCGACAAAGAAATCCTTAGCGGTAAGATAGGCATAAGTGCCTGCGCCATTGCAAATGGCCAGGTCATTCCCGCTTTGCTTAAAGGAATACGAAGCATAATAGCCGGTTGAGTAATAGCCATTCACATACAACTGTTTGCCAAGCGCGGTGCCGTTTTTGGCGCTAACGGTAAAGTAGGTACTGCCACCTGCAGTCAGCACAAGTTTGCTGCTTCCACCGGTCAGTTCAACACTTCCCGTACCAGACATATTGATGGTATTGGAACCGCCGGACACTTTGATTGTATCCTTGGAAGAGGCTTCTACCGTATGGCCCGAACCGCCTTTGATATAGATGGTATTTGAGCCTGATTCGCCATATACGGTATTGCCGGAACCACCGGTTACGCTTATGGTATCGTTGCCGTCGCCGCCGAATATGTAAGTAGAAGACGAACTGACGGTAATCATGTCATGGCCACCGTTGCCCGTGTCATAGCTGTAGTCGCCGTATACCTTATGTCCCGTTCCGGCGCTGACAGTAATGGTGTCTTTCCCCATACCGCCATAAACCTTGATGTCGGAGCCCGGCGTCGTTTTGGCTTTTGGGTTCTTCATCACTTTGATGACATCGTCCCCTGTGCTGCCAGAGACTTCGTGTTCTTTGCCGGCGTATACATTAATGTAATCTTTTTTCTCGCCGCCGTCAATTCTATGTCCGTTGCCTTTGTTAACAGTAATGGAATCGGTTCCGCCTTCGCCATGTACCCACATATAATTGCCCTTGTTCAGGGAAATTGTATCATTGCCGTCGCCGCCGTAAATTAAATGGTTGCTGCCTCCCTGGATATAGATTTTATCTTTCCCGGCATCGCCATAGGCGTAGTTGGAAGTACCGCCTTTTATATATATTGTATCGTCGTTTGCGCCGCCATACGCCCTGTTGCTCGAGCCGGCATTAATGGTCAGCTTATCGTTGCCAGCGCCGCCATACGCTTCGCACTGGTAGGTCTTTTTGTAGTATATGGTAATGGTATCTTTTCCGGCGCCTCCTTCTCCCGTCAGGTCACGACCGTCCCCTTTCTTTTTGGGGAAGATTTTGATTATGTCGTTACCTTTTCCGGTGTTGATGCTATTGCTCTGTCCGTACATCGTAATTGTATCGGCGTACTTGGTGGCATAGCCGTCGTAAAATTTACTGATTGTCGTATTGTCCGTAATAGTGTGAGCTCTTCCCTTCTTTGCCATGGTAATAAATATCCTCCTTCTCTGTAATACAGATTGAAAATTAAAAATTTGAAAATTGTTTGACCAAATATGTTCCGAATTTTATACAGGATTTATTATTTCTTGTTTCCGGCAAAACGAAAAATTGCGACCGCAGCGCTTATACTCCGTGTATTTCTACTTCAGTCAGAGCCGGTTTGCTTGTTTTGGTTATGTTATCTTTCGCAAAGTAAATGTCGAAGGTCGTTGTCCAGCCGCTGTCCCAACCTTCCAGCGTAATTGTCGCGCCGGTTTTTATGTTTTTCATAATCCAGCAGTCGGTTAACATTAAGGATGGACCAAAAGGATCATAAAATCTTGTTACCTCGAACTCCTTACTGCTCGCCCCTAACACGGTCAGCCGGTTGTTTGCCAGGCAATCTGCTGAAATTTCCCAGTTGCCAACCTTGTTTTTCCCGTTGGCAAAATCAATGGTAACGGCATCTTTTTTTCCGCCATCTTCCAGCGTCACGGTTCCGCTGCCGCCCTTGATTTCTATCGTTTCATTGGTTGATCTCCAATCGGAATCAGAAACTGTAAGATTCGTGCCGCCCTTGATTTCAACCTTGCCGCGCTCCGCGGTAACCTGGTGACCGGTACCGCTGTTTATTGTAACTGTTGTATCCTCGGCCATGATATGGCCATTTTTTCCGCCGGCAATGGTGATACTGCTGCCCTTGGAATAGTTGTCGACTTCAAAGTTCTCTGCCTTTTTTACAGTAATTTTATTTCTTCCGTTTTTGTCATAGATTTTATAGTAACTTCCCCCGGTCACCGTAATTGTATCATGGCCTTCTGCGCCATCAATATCATAATATTTACCGTTGGTCACGCTAATCTTGTCATTGCCTTTGCCACCATCAATATCGGCGTAGTCATTTTTTTTACCGGCCCTGGCCCCTTTGTAAACCGTTATAGTATCATGACCCTCACAGCCACAAAGAACATCGAAGCCCGCGCCTTTTTTTACATAAATTTTATCATTGCCCTTATTGCCCCAAACATAGTGGCCTTTGCCGGAGACAAGGGTGATGGTATCTTTCCCGGAATAAGTACTGTAATAATAGCTCTCGCCTTTATTATCTCCCAAAATCTTGTGATAATTTCCTTTTACGTTTATGATATCATTTCCTTTACCGCCTTCAACCTTTACATATTTCGTCTTCGACAAGAAAGTAATGGTATCATTGCCATTGGTACCATATTCAAAATACATACTATAATCACCACTTCCGGAACCGGATCTTCTAACTGTTATTTGTTTCCCTTTCGTTTTTTTTGCCATGGCCAATACCTGTATGATGGGGCAAATGCAACCTCATACTTTTCCTTTCCTCGAAATTATGCAAATCATCTACTAATACAATTAATACAATAATATCAAATTATTGTTAATAATATCAATAACACTTTCTACAACTTATTATAAAATCCTGCTGTACCGTGGTACAGTTTTTCCCATACTTTTTTAAATTTACCTATACTTTTGTGGATAACCACCTGTACTTCTGTGGATAAGTCGCAAAAAAGAAAGAGGTACAGCTTTAAAAAGAAGCTGCGGTTTGGTATAATATGTATGTGAGAAGAATATATGAGTGAGAAGAAGACAGTATAATGCTTTAATCTTTTTTCACTTGTGTCATGAATAATATAATGGGAAGATATGTGTTTCATATAATTCCGGAAAGGATAAGCTCATGCCCTGGAACCTGATTCTGTTTCACAGCGCTTTGTTTTTCATCTATGTGATGATTTACATCGCGTTGCTTACCTCTTCCCTGACCTTTGCCGGGAAGCTGGGCCCCATGGAGATGAATCTGTGGCTGGTGACGGCGCCGGTTACAGGCTTTTTCCTGTTTGGATTCACGTTCCGCCGGTTTTCCCGTAAACAGTTCCGGCAAATGCTGGCCGGTTTTTTGGGAGTACTTGGTATTGCTATTGTAATGCTGGGGCTGGGGGTTGCCGCCGGGGCAGGCCCGCTTTGTGTGGGCATCGGTCTGCTTCTTTTCCCTTTGGGAACAGGATACATTTACGGTTATCTCCACTATCTGATGTGCTGCTGGCTGCCTTCCGGACGCCGGGGCCTGTGCATCGGTCTGGGTTTCGCCCTGCCGAATCTGCTTCAGTTCCTGGTGGACTGGCTGCTGAAAATCACAGCCGCCCCGCCTTTATTCCTCTGGGGTCTCCTGCTGGCAGTCCTGGCCATGATGGCGGCCCTGCTGCTGCGGACGGAATCCTGGGGACTTGAGGAACTGCCCGTCGCGCCACGCCCGCTCATCATTCGCAGTCTTCCCTTGCTTTGCTGCATCGGTGCGGTAATGGGTCTGCTGGTGGGGCTTAACGATACCGTCAGCCTGGTTCGTTACGATGAGTATGTAGACTTTCACTTTTTATCCCGCGTGTACAGCGCCATCGGCTTTTTGCTGGCAGGGTGGCTTGCGGATCATTATCCCATGTGGCTGCCTCTGACCGCTCTCTTGTCCAAGGCTGTTGTGCTGGGGTTCCATGTGCTGGCGCTGGAAGGCTATCCCTTCTGGATCACCGTGTGCGGCGACGCGTTCTTTACGGCAGCGCTGAATTTGTTCGTCATCTGGCTGTTCGTCAGCGTAGCGGTGCAGACCCGCCGTCCCGAACTCTGGGCCGGTATGGGACGGGCCGCAGAACTTCCTCTCGCCGGTCTGGGTGGCTTGCTGGGCGTTACCCTGCTGCAGGCTTTTCCCATGTCTGTCACGTTGCTGGTTTATGTGGCATCCCTGCTGCTGGCCGTCGTGTTGTTCTACCGCTGCGCTCTTCTTTATTCCGATTCACTATTGAGATCCCGGTCGCCGATTTTATTACCCCAGTCTTATGAACCGGTAATCATAAACGTAGGGGCTGCTGCTGCGGGGCCAACCATTCCGACAGGCGAAGTAGTAATCTTAAACGCGACGGCTACTATTGCGGAGGTACCTATTCCGACAGATGAAGTGGTTGTTGCTCAAAGCATAACTGATACCGGAAGTGCTTACGAAGAACGGCTGCGAAACTATAAAGCACGCTACCAGCTTTCTGCCCGTGAAACCGAAGTGCTGGAGCAGATCCTGCAGGACCGTCCCATCAATGAAATCGCTAATGTTTTGTTTATCTCGCCCCGCACGGTGAAATTCCATGTGGCGAGTCTTCTGAAAAAAACCGGCAGCAACAGCCAGCGGGGGTTAAAGCTGACGCTTCGCGAATACGACAGGCTGCTGGAGAAAGAACAAAATAAAAAAGCAGAGAGCGATATATGAGTATTTCATAAATGTGCGTATAGTGGCTGCTGACAGGTCATTTATATATCTATTTTAGGAGGTTCCCGCTATGGCAACAGCGACAATATCTAAATCAAATCAAACCGAAACGTTTGGCAATGCTGCGGATATTATTATAGTTACATGCAGCAAAAACAGGATTTATACCAAAGGCGGAAAAGACAGGATTACCTTGTCCAAAGGAAAAAATAATATGATTGATGCCGGTACAGGCAATGATGTGATCATTGTAAGTTCCGGCAATAAGCATACGCTGCTGGGCGGCAAAGGCTCGGACAAATACCTTGTTAATTCCAAAATTACCAAAAGCACCTTGCTTGCCATTGACCAGACCGGTTATAAGAAAAAGGATGCGGATACGTTACAACTGTCAAAGGTAAAAATGGCGGATGTCTATTACAGCCTGAACGAGGGGACGCTGACCATTACCCATGCCAATGGGGGCAAAATATCGGTTTCCGGCTGGACAGGTAATCCGTTGGCAAAGATAGAGTTTGCGAATCACCAACCCGATCTGTATCACAGTAACTCTGTCACCGGCAAGCAGATCAACAACTATCTTGCCCTTGCTTCCGGCAACGTTATTAATGTTACGAAAACGCATACGTATAAAGCTGTCAAAGCAAAAGAGTTATTCCAGCCCAGCGGTTTTGGATGGAAGGCGACGATACAGGGCGCGGACAAGTCTGACGCATTGGATTTGACCCGGTATAATCTGGAATATGTGGACTGGGAAGGCCTCGAAAAATCAGGCAATGACCTGTGTATAACGCTGGTTAAAGAGGGGAAAGGTTCTAAAAGCAGCAGAACAGCTTCTATCAGGGTAAAAAACTATTTTACATCCGCAAACAGTCTCGGTAAAATTGCCTATTATGATCACGGAGACGCCGACTATGACGACGTTGTTAATATATCTGACAAGACAACGCTTTGCGTCATGAATATAAGGTACGGAAAAAATGGCACTAAAGAAGATGATTATATCCAGGCTGTAAAAGGGGGCAAGTTAAAAGGCGGAGCTGGCAACGATTATATTATGGGTTCTGATGAAAAAAATACGCTTTACGGCGATGCCGGGGATGACCTGATTTGCGGCGGTGAAGGTAATGACAAATTATATGGCGGAGCCGGCAACGACGAAATAGACGGTGATGAAGGGGATGACATATTACACGGCGGCCCGGGCAATGACTGGCTTTCTGACTCTGAGGGGAAAAATGAGCTTTACGGGGAAGCCGGGAATGATTTACTGACTGTGGAAGGAAACGCCGGTCACTATTTGAAGGGTGGCAAGGGTTCGGATTCTTATTTTATTGATTATGTCCCATCCGGTGTAGCTATTACCGTTGACCAGACCGGTTTCCAAAAGGGCGACAAAGATATACTGAATCTGACGCATATTAGTAAAGACAGTGTAGATTTTAGCTTAAACAGCGGTACGCTTACCATTGCTGCGGATTTTGGAGGAACGATCGATGTGTTGGGCTGGGACGTGAATCCCTTATCAAAAATCGTGTTTGAAGGTAAGGATGTCGTGCTTGGTTCCGATATTTCCTGACAATGTTGATATAATAACTAAACCCGGCGCCCGCCAGTATTTTTAGCGGATGCCGGGTTTTAAGTTTCTATTCCCGTTGTTGTCATTCAGTTACCCAAAACATATTTGACTAAAAGATTTCCCGCAGTGTTATGGCTTCTGCTAAATTTTGAGCGCAAATATAAGGCACGTATTTTAGATGTACATACCTTGTTCTGCCCAGGGTTGTAACTTACCGTCCGCACCGACGGCGCTGATATCGAAAATTTCAGTTACAGGCCGGCCTTGGTCTTTATTTCGTTATAACTCATAGGAATGCTGTTGTCGCTGAACTTGATACCGCCGGCAAAAGCCCCGTTGGTAAAATTATAGATTGTCAGGGAACCTGCCCCATTTCCTGTCAAGGTCAGGGTAGAAGAGCCGACGTGATCAAACTTAAACTGGCTGGAAGAGTTGGATAAAGTAATCATATCGCTGACCAATGCTCCCTTGGCAGCGTTAATCGTGAATTTTCCACTGCTATAGTAGTTAAAGCTCAGCGCGGTCTTGCTTCCCGCCTCCAGCGTGGCGGAGCCGCTGCCCGGCCCTATGGTGATATCGCAGGTGGTGCCTTTTCCGGATACGGTTACCTTTCCGCCGAGGCTGTTGATAACTTTATGTCCCGTGCCTCCTCCTTTGATGATGATGGTATCTGTTTTGCTATCGGTGCTGCTATAGCTGATTTTATTATTTTGGCCGCCGTCAATGGTAATTTCATTCGCGCCTTCGCCGGGATCCACATTGCAGCTGCTGCATTTGGTGAGCGTGATGATATCTTTTCCTGTACCGCAGGTGATTTCGGCTGAACTAAAGTAGCCTCCGGACGATTTGAGGGAGGTTGCGTTGATGGTGTTGCTCCCATACTTGTCGATAATGCCGTTATCCGTTCCCCCGGTCACGTTGATTGTGTCATTATCGGCTCCTCCGTCAATACGGGTATTGTTGGATTTGCTGACGGTGATCGTGTCGTTTCCGTCGCCCCCGGTAACCTGGGCATACGTTTTACTGTTCTTCAGCGTGATTTTATCTGCGCCGTCGTCTCCATAGATGTTGTAATTAGTGCCGACGGAAACCGTAATCGTATCTCCTCCGGCGCCGCCGTAGATGTTTGCGGTATCATCCTTGGACGCGCCCCCCTTGGCTTTTTTGGAAACGGTAATTTTATCCCCGCCGCCGCCGCCGTCAATTTTGTCAAAGGAGCCTCCGTGGATATAAATAATATCGTTTTTCTGCAAGTTCTTATAGATATCGTTATTACTAAAATCCCCGTATATAGTATGTCCGGATCCGCCGTAAACTTTAATAGTATCCGTACCGGCTCCTCCGGTGATATATAAATTCTTCCCTCCCTTTACGTTTATGGCGTCGTTACCAGCCTCGCCGAAAACACCGATGCTTTTTCCTCCATTTACGGTAATCGTGTCTTTGTCGCCTTTCGTGGTATACCCGTTAGTGTAGTAATCATATTTGGACGCATCGCCGTAAACATCAACAGAAGTACCCGTTTTTACAATAATTTTATCCTTGCCGGCTCCGGCATAAACTTTGTGGTTAGCCCCCTTGCTCACCGTAACCGTGTCATTGCCGGCATAGGCAAAGACATCCACGTTTTTTTTGGCAGCAACTATCAGGTTGTCTTTGCCTTTGGTTCCCTTTAAAGGCTTATTGGACTTTTTCTGCGTAGCCATAATCTCACCCCTTTCCGGTTAAATATATACAAACTTGATCAACTATCCTTAAATTTTCAATGCAAATTCAAATAATCCACTTCAGCCTTAGCTGGTACGCCTGAAACCGTCACATTATCTTTCTTAAAGTAAATGTCAAAGGTCTTTGTCCAGTTGCTGTACCAACCGTCCAGCGTAATTGTGGCGCCGGTGCTTTTCTTTGTCATGATCCAGCGGTCATATAAAAGCAGGGAGGGACCCATAGTTTTAAAATCTCTTTTAAAGTCGAACTCCGTACTGCTCGCCCCTAATACGGTGAGCCGGTTGTTGGAAAGGTAATTTGCTGAAATATCCCAGTTGCCAACCTTATTCTTCCCGTTGCCAAAGTCAACGGTAACGGTCTCCGTTCCCTTATCTCCCATCGTTACAGTTCCGTTCCCGCCGTTGATGGTCACTTTTTCGTTGGTTTTTTCCCAATCGGAATCTATAATGGAAAGATTCTTGCCTCCATTGATGATAATCTTAGAACCTTCGCCTGAAACCATATGGGAACTGCCGCTGTTTACCGTAACGGTTGTCTTAGAGGTACCGATACTGCCCTTTTTACCACCGCTGATGGTAATAGTACCCTTGCTTTCCGCATAGGTATAAATCTTAAAGTTGTTTGCATTCGTTACTGAGATGCTATTCTTTTTTCCGCCTGTGTCTGTGATTTCGTAGTAACTTCCTCCGTTAATTTTTATTGTGTCATTACCTTCTCCGCTTTCAATATCGTAATATTTACCGTTGGTTACAGTAATCTTGTTATTGCCTTCATCGCCGTCAATACTGGCGTGGTCGGATTTTTTGCCGGCCTTTGCCCCTTTATAAACCGTAATGGTATCGTTGCCATCGCCGCCAAGAAGGCGTTCAAAGCCCGCGCCTTTTTTCACATAAATTTTATCATTGCCTTTGCCGGCCCAGACTTTATGCCCTGTTCCCCCGGCAAGCGTTATGGTATCGTTGCCTTTATAATTACTATAGTCGTTTGTATCATCGCCATAAATCGTATGGTAATTTCCTTTCACGGTAATGGAGTCATTGCCTTTATTGCCATACAGTTAGTTGTGATTGCCTTTTTTTACGGTAATGGTGTCATTGCTTTCATCCCCGTATATCGTGTGGTAATTGCCTCTGGTAACGGTGATTTTATCTTTGCCGCTATCGGCATACACCCGGTTATTTCCGGATCCGCTGACCGTAATTTTGTCCGCTGTCGGCGTGCCATAATAACTGTCACCGGCTTTGGTCAGTTTTTTGGTTGCCATGATAAAACTCCTTTCTTCAATCATTCCGGTTAATTATTCACAAACTTAATCAGCTATTATTCTACATATTGTCGGTGTTTATATTATAACAAAAAATCTTTCAATATAAAATAAAAGTACTTTTTGAACCTCTGTATTTGCTCCCTGGTGGAAAGCTTGTAACAAAACAATAATTCACTTTAAGTAGAACAAATGGTGAATGATTATATTTATTTTAATGTGAAAGATATTTATAAATAACGCACGGAAGCATAAACTTCAGAGCGTTTTGAAATACTTGAAAAAGTTATCTTCCCGACAATTCCCAACCACTGTTTCTTATCCGGTATAACCGGGAGTGGCCCGTGCGGCGTCTAATATAGGGCTCTCCATGGGCTTGCTGTATACGATTTTCTTATCTTCGGAAAAATACAAACCGTACGTTGTCGCGTCATTTTCGCTCCAACCGGCCAGTGTGATAGCAACCCCGCTACTCTTGTTGGTAAAAATCAGATAGTCGTGATCCACATAGCCCAGTCCCCAATAGGAATAATCTCTGGAAACCGTAAAATCTGTACTCTTTGCGTTATTGATTACAATCCGGTCGTCCAATAATTTATCCGCTGTGATAAAGTAATCGCCTACTGCCTTCGACCAATTGATGGTGACCTTGTCTTTGCCGCTGCCTGCATCCACTTTCCCGGTTCCGCCGGAAATGGTTATAGTATCGGCGCAGTCATTGGTGCTGATATCCAGCCCCGTACCCCCTGAAAGGATGACGGTATCCGCGCCGTATTCTTTCCCGTCATAGGTTCCGCCCGAGCCTACGAACGTAATGTTTTTCCCGCCGGAAATTTCAACCCGGTCGTTGTCGCATCTTGCATCGTTTCCCGGTACATACATGTGGGATTCATTAATTCCGTTCTTAATGAAAATATTGCTGCCGCCCGATACAAACACCTTGTCCTTGCCCCAGCCTGTAAAGATTTCGTGGTTCGTACCGCTTTTTACAAAAATGGTATCATGACCTATTGCGTTGCCGCTGGAACTGTACGCGTAATCGCCGATAACCTTATTGTAGCTGCCGCCGCTTACCTTTATAGTGTCGTTGCCCGCGCCGCCATAGACTTCAGTCTGATATATGGTCGTTTTCTTCGTGCCGTCATAATAATCATAAACAGTGTTGTAGTGCGTGCTGTTCTTTAGTGTAATTACATCGTTGCCCGTACCGCCGTAAATCTTGTGCCGCTTGCCGCCTGACACGGAAATCTTATCGTTTCCCGTACCGCCGTCAATGCCGAAGAAATTTTTTCCGGAAGTCACTGTAATCGTATCCTTGCCGGCGTCGCCGTAAATCTGGGTATTAACGCTTTCGTATCCGCCCTGGCTTTTTGCTTTTTTATCCAGGATGATGGTATCGTTGCCTGCGCCTCCCTCGACCTGGAATGAGCCAGCGTGAATTTTAATCGTATCGTTGCCCGCGCCGCCATAAAGGTAGCCGTTGGCCTTGGTACCGCCGTTCACCGTAATGCTGTCGTTGCCGGCGCCCCCGTCGGCGTAGGCGAAGACAACATTGTTAAAGGTGATGGTATCATTACCCTTTACTTTCTTTTTATCAGAAGGCCGGCTGTCGCCGTACACGCTTACCGATGATCCACCGTTAACGGTAAACTTATCATTGCCTGCGCCTCCATACAGATTCGCGTAAATCGACTTGTTCTTTTTGACGACGAAGATATCGTTGCCTGATCCACCATAGATAGTATGGCTACTCCACGAATTTCCGCCTTTGAAAACGGTAATTCTGTCCGCACCGCTATCACCATAAACCGTGTTTTCTTTGCCATACACGTTGATGATGTCCTTGCCGCCTTTACAGTAAACGCTGTTTTCATAACCGTATACATTGAAAGTATCGGCAGCGTTAGTGCCTGTTTTTGTACCGTAATTTGTTGTAACATTGTACTTTGCCATAAATAACACCTCTTTCGAATTAATCGGTGTTTCTTCAGATGCGTTGGAAACGACCGGTTGCATATTCAAATACGCTACAAATACTGCAAGATTCCTGGCGAAGAAGCTAGGGGTGGTACTGTCTGGATTGATTGGGATTCACTTATGTATATTATTATCATAAATATTATATTACACTGTACCATATTTTAGCAAATACTATTTTATGGAGTTTATGAGTAGTTGGATGAATCCACATTGCTTGTGAAATCTGCAGAAAAGGCACTCAATGCGGCGGTGAAGTATGCCTCGAACAATAAATTTACAACTTGGAAAGCGCTGCTGGACAGTTTTATCAGTGATGTACGGAAGCATGGCAGTAAAGAAGAGGTTACTTTTGAACAGGTTAGCAAAGAAGACGGAAGTACAGTCTTCATTCCGCAAGCGGAAACCCATGCGTTTCTGACTAAGTATTGCGGTATTGACCTGAAGAATGAGGATACAGGAGCCATTACCGGTTTTGATGCAGGCGGAAGCAAGGTTAAAACGGCCAAGAGTATTGTGCCGGAAAATGGTACGATGGCAGATATAAAGGAACCGGTCGGCAAAACGACAACCATCAACGGCCTGACCTTTCATTGGCCCGAAGCGAAAAATGCGACGCAGAAAACTATCATCAGTGCGATCAATACCTGGTGGGCAAAAGAAGGACTTTCGCTGGTTCACGCTTCCTACGGACTGGACTTTCAGGAAAAAGGCGCCACGGTTTCGGACATTGATGTGAAATTTGTTAATGAGGAAAGCGACCAATTGGCAGAGGTTCGATATACATTTGACGGAAAAACAGGAGAAGCGAGCCGGTTATTGTTGAATATTAACATGAAAAACTACAAGAAAATAGATTTGAAAGATGTGAGCGGGTATGCATGGGAAACCTCGGGATATATGGACCGGACCCTGGCCCATGAACTGACCCATGCGGTGATGGCGGCCAATATTTCAGGATTTAATAACCTGCCGGATTGCGTTAAGGAGGGAGTTGCCGAACTGGTGCATGGAATAGACGATTTCCGGACTCTTGATATTATTGCGCTGGCACAGGTTTCCAACTCGGACAGCCTGCAGGAAGCCCTGTACAATATGGATCCGTATACACGCTATAATATTAATTATGCCGGCGGTTATATGCTGCAGCGGTATTTCGCCAAACAGGTGGCGGACAGCTTTGTTTGAGAAAAACGTATGACGTTGGAGATACAGGATAAATAAAGCAGACCTGCTCATTCACAATAAAGTGAAAAGCAGGTCTGCTGTTTTAAAAAATATCAGAACCTTTCACGACATTATTGCCTGCATTTCTTAAATATAACAGAAGCAGGTATAAAAAATTGAATTTCCCGAATCCGGCTCAATATTAAAAGCTCGCAATAATTACATTAATCGTAAAAGACTGTTTTTTTGCGCTTTATTTTGTAGTGTGATATAATCAGTTTGAATAAATAATGAAGTATATCTTATATAAAAAATAGCGATAAATACAGGGAGGAACATAATATGGCAGTTACCGTCGCAAAAAAAGGAGTGTTTACGGGTACGTCGGGCGATGACGATATTCGCATAAAAGGGGATTCCGTTGTTGTGAATGCCAATAGCGGGGATGATACCGTAACCTTAAAACGCGGGAACAGGAATATTATTTATGCCGACAGCGGGGACGACAGCATTACTTTCTCTAAAGCTGCTGGAAGCCGGAACCGCGCGGAAGGCGGGCGCGGAGAGGATACCTTCGTCCTGAACGGCGGCAATAAAAACAGGATATACGGCAATGACGGGAAGGATACCTTTATCCTGAACAGGACGATTGGCGCCGGGAATAATGTTTACGGCGGTCGTGGCGCCGATACCTTCGTTATTAACGGAGGAAAGGCTAAAAATACGGATTCCTGGATTTCCAATACCGCTTACGGTAACAGCGGAAACGACAGGTTTTTCCTGAAAGCGGGCCGCGATTATCAATTGTACGGCGGAGCAGGAAAAGATTATTTTAAGATTACGGGCGGCGTGAATAATACGCTGTACGGTGACGCCGGTAACGATACCTTTGAAATTTCCGGCGGCAGGAACTTTATCGAGGCCGGCGACGGGAATGACAGTATCGCTGTCGGCAACAAGAGCATAAAAAATGATATCAATGATGGCGCGGGTGATGACGCAATTTATGTCAACAGTGACAGGAACTATGTGTTTAACGGCGTTGGTAATGATGTAATCAATGTACAGGGCCACGCCAATAATATCAGTATCGGCGCAGGCGATGACAAAGTATATATAACGGGCCGAAAGAACGAAGTCTGGGGCGGATCGGGCAATAATATCATTGAAGTGAAGGGGAATGCCAATAAGGTGCATTCCGTGTCCAATAACGGTTCGTCCGATATTACAGTTACCGGCAATAAGAATACGGTGTTCAGCAGCGAAGCGGTTGTCCGGGTAACAGGTAAACAAAACGAAGTATATTTGAGCGCCCCGTATTATTATTATATTTATCGCAATATTGACTATGCGAATGCAGCAGCTGCAGGGGATAATGTTAATGCAGTAAAGACTGTAGATGCAACAGAGGCGGCGGAGCTTGTCAAAGGAGGCGTCCCCGTTTATCCGGTAGAAATAAGGGATGTAACAGGCAAAGTGATTCTTGACGGCGGCAGCAACAATAAAGTCGGCGCCGATAATAACAGGGTGATTGCAGAGATTACGGTAAAAGACAGCAACAGCAATGAAATCCGCCTGGGTAATCACAGTTTTAATTCTGTCACGTTAGAGGGGACAAGCGCGAAGAACCGGCTGTTTGGCGGTGACGGCAAAGATTTCTTCTTGTTGCAGGCCTGCCGGGGAGACAAGAATGTTGTCCGCGCAGGCGATGGCGATGATTTTATTATTGGCGGAATCGCAAATGAGACGCTTTACGGTGATAAAGGCAATGATACGGTTTTTGCCGGCGGCGGGAACGATATCATCTATTGCGGCGGGGGAGATGATGTTGTCAGCGGCGATAGCGGTGACGATACAATCTATGCCGGTACGGGGGCAGACATGCTGACCGGCGGAACAGGCCGCGATGTGTTCTGTTTCGGTGTAGCGAAAGATGCAAAGACTGTTGTCTGCGACTATGAAAGCGGCGATGTGATCCGTTTCCTGTCAAATGCGGTATTTGATCAGTATTCCGTGTCCGGCTCCGATGTTTTACTGGATTATATGGGCGGCACGATTCAGTTATCAGGCGCCCGGGATAAGCAGGTCACATATCAGTACGCGGATGGGAATGACGGCTTTATCACCAAAAAGGTTAGGTTTGTGTAAAATTCAATCCGGACGTATCTGCTTTGCCAACGCTGCCGTGTCCATCCCTGTGCGGTAATCCGCCTCATATTCGTCCAGCATACCTTTGATGCCGGGTTCCGAAAGGCTCATATCCTGGATTCCCGTGAATCCACACTAGTTTAACACTAACTTTTGAGCATTAACACATTGGAAATACTGGATTTTATGACAAATTGCTTGCTATCTATAGCATAGTGTGGTGCAATATAACCACACTAAATAGCATATTATCTAATCCTCGAGGATGAAAATCCGCTGTACAGGTTCAGCAAGTGGGGAAAGCTCCACCGCCCTCCGTATGGCAAGGACATATCCTCTCAGGGCATCGCGTGCCGGAGCATGAGAAGGAGTACAGAAAAAACAGACCTGCCTGTTCACAATGAAGTGAAAGGCAGGTCTGCTAAATTTATAAGGCACGTATTTTAGACGTACTTACCTTGTTCTACCCAGTTGTAACTTACCATCCGTTCTGGCGGCGCTGATGTCGAAAATTTCAGCTCAGCCAGGCCTTGGTCTTTATTGTGTCATAACTCATAGGAGTGCTACTGTCGCTGAACTGGATACCGCCGGCAAAAGCCCCGTTGGTAAAATTATAGATTGTCAGCGAACCTGCCCCGTTTTTTCCTGTCAAGGTCAGGGTAGAAGAGCCGACGTGACCAAATGTAAACTGGTCGGAAGAGTTGTATTTAAAAGTAATCAAATCGCCGGTCAAAGTGCCCTTGGCAGCGTTGATTGTGAATTTTCCGCTGTTATAGGAGCAAAAGTTCAACGTGGTCTTTCCTTCCAGCAGCGTGGCGGAGCCGTTGCCCTGCTCTATGTTGATGTCGCAGGTGGTGCCACTTCCGGATACGGTTACCTTTCCGCCGTAGCTGTAGTTGACAACATGCCCCGTGCCGCCTTTGATGTCGATGATATCATCGCCTTTGTAATCGTAGTTGTCATAAAAGATTATATTTTTTTGACCGCCGTTAATTGTAATTTTATTCGCGCCTGCACCGGGATTCACATTGTAGCCGCTGCAGTTGGTGAGTGTGATGGTATCATTCCCTGGGCTACATTCGATTTTGGCGGAACCACCACCGGACGATTTGAGGGATTCTGCATTGATGTAGTTGTTTCCCTCCTCGTCGATAATGTGGTTATCCGTTCCCCCGGTCACGGTGATTGTGTCATCATCGCCTCCTCCGTCAATAAGGGTATTTTTGGAGTTGCTGACGTTGATCGTATCTTTTCCGTCACCCCCGTCAACCCAGGCATACGTTTTACTGTTCTCCAGAGTAATTTTATCGTCGCCGACGTATCCATAGATGCTGTAGTAGGTGCCGGCGCTAACCGTAATTGTATCTCCTCCGGCGCCGCCGTAGATTTTCGCGTTATTATCCTTGGTGCCCCCCTGGGCTTTTTCAGAAACGATAATTTTATCCCCGTCGTCATAGCCACTGCAATCAATTTCTTTAAAGGTGCCTCCGTAGATATAAATGTTATCCTTTTCCTGCCCTCCGTTTATTTTATGTCCGGATCCGCCGTAAACTGTAATGGTATCCGTGCCATCGTCTCCCCAGATACATAAATCCGTTCCGTCATTTACGGTTATGACGTCGTTACCGCCGTATCCGTGAACGTAGATATTCTTTCCGCCATTTACGGTAATCGTGTCGTTGTCGCCTTTTGTGGTGTAGGAAGAATTATCGCCGTAAACATTAACAGAATTCCCCCCTGTTACAGTAATTATATCTTTGCCGGCTCCCGCTTGAATTTCGTGGTTAGTCCCCCCGATTACTGTAATTGTATCCTTACCAGCGCCTCCATAAATCTCATGCCAACTTCCATTTTTAAGTTTAATTGTGTTACCTTTATCGTTGCCTCTAACAACAATTCCGTTCCTTTCAACAACTTTACTTGCGTCGATTGTGGTAACAAAGGAAGGCGCTTTAAATGTTCCTGTAAAGTTCTTCTTAAGCGTCACTCCGACAACACCTTTCGTTACTGTGTAAATGTTACTGCTGTCTTTTACGGTAAAGGTTTTTCCTTTGGCGTTTTTCAACGTTAAAGAAGCCTTTCCTTTCTTACCGCCATAAATTATTATGTCTTTCCCTGAACCTTTTATGTTTTTTACAGTGCCACCGGCAACCTGTACGATCTCCTTATTGGAGAAATCTTTAACAATAGCAGTGCCGGTGCTTTTCTTGCTTATTACAAAAGTGTCGCTTCCTTTGCTGCCATAGATATAGTTACTCTTCCCGCCATTGATGGTAATTGTATCTTTTCCGGCGCCACCATTTATTGTATTTTTCCCGCTTTTGGCAATAGCAATCTTCCTGGGTTTTTTCTTGCCGGTCACTACGATAACTTCACTTGCGTTTACGGTAATTTTGTCTGCATTGTTAGTTCCTTTTGCTTTTCCCATGTCAGGCCCTCCTTTTAATTAGGATATGGAAATACAAGTTTATACTCTATCATGCTAGGTTTATACTCTATCATTATACTCTATCATGTTATATATTAATTATATAACAGTTGTAATCTTTCCGCAAGGTTTTTAGAATTAGTGTATTTATTTTTTCATAAATTTTGTATGATAATTTTATGCTGTGGCGTTTTACGGTATAGGGTGAAAGATGAAAAAGCAGGATTGCCTAAAAAGTCAATCCTGCTGGATACTTGAGTATCGTTAATCAATAATTATGGAGAACTATTTCACGGAGAGAACTATTTCAGACCCAACCAGCCTTTTTGTTGATGGTTGCGAAAGACTGCCACCCATCGGCAAATTTAATGCCTGTAAAACATGTTTGACTGTCAGCAGAAGTTGGATTATTCTCATCTGCCCAATAATGAATTAGGATTTTACTCCCGTCTGTACTAGTTAAAAGCAGATTTTTACTATAATAACCATTATGTTCAATTTGGAAAGTAAAACTGTCTACCATGCATACAGTGATATGATTAAATTTGGAAGCGGAGCAAGCGTTTCAAAATATTATAATGAGAGTTTCGATGCGATTCTAGAACTTTCGAACGGTGGTATAATTCGTATTTACAATGCGGCTCAACAGATCATTCAAGTTGGAGGGAATAGCCTTGATTTTAGCGATCTGGATTAACAGAGAGTCAACGAGTTATAAAGACGAAAAAAGTAGACATTCGCGAGCTAAAAAAACTTCCGAAATAAAAAAACATATCAATAGCCGGTTGGAAAACCAACCGGCTATTGATATGCCTTGAATGATACGCTATATGTAAGATAACTGAAATCCACATAAAAAAGTGGTTTTAGATCCTCAAAATCGTAGAAGACCTAATTTACAGAAATAGTTCACACTCTCTGAAGACTAAAAGCTTAAATTGGCTTTTTTGTTTATATCGGCGAAACTCATTTTACCATTAGCGAATTGGATGCTATCAAAAGCTGTTGGATTTCCACCGTAATACCACTTGTTAATTAATATTTTGCTGCTGCTGTCTGTGGTACTGGTCATGAGTAAATCTGCACCCCAATAAGATCCGCTATATGAAAACGTAAAGGACTCCTTATTTGCCTTTATTATTAACTTGTCTTCTAATGCAATACTACTATTAGAGTTTGCATTAATTGTGTAAAGGCCTCTGTCGGTTCCCCAATTGAGAGTGATATTGTCTTGTGAATTAGACCTCAAGTTAACAGTGACATTCTTTGCAGATGCTGTAACTTTATTGCTGCCTTCTTCCAAATGGATGGTATGCCCGCTTCCACCGGTTATTTCGATGATATCATCGCCTTTGCCGGTATAAGCAAAATGATTCTTTCCCCCCCTTATATATATCTTATCATCTCCGTCTTCCGTTTTCATACCAATACCGTTACCAGCGTCAGCAGCAATAGTAACTTTGTCGTCGCCTGATCCGGTTTCTAAACTCATATTCCAATAACCATTATTATTGTTATTTACATAGGCGCCGGTTTTTACAAGGATTGTATCATCTCCCCCATTGGTCTGGATTCGCGCAGCATGAGTTTTTTTACCTTGAACCGTTATGTAGTCTGTGTCATCTCCGGTTGTGATGGTGTGGTTTTTCCCACCGCCAATTATAATCCTCTGGTTTTCACCATTTCCTAAGCGGATTGAATGATCATTCCCTCCATAGATTTCAACCCTTTCGCTTGATGAATCAATACCCCGGATAGTCATATTGTTTCCGGCTTTTTTGTTTACGATAATTTTGTCGTTGCCGCCAAAACCTTCCGTCCATTCTTCGTTTTTATTTGCAATAGTATGTCCTGAACCGCCGTTGATGATTACTTCGTCTTTTCCGTTTCCGGTATATACTTTGTGGGAGTCGCCTTTGTTGACAGTGATTTTATCAACACCTTCTTCACCATATACTGTTACAGAGGAAGGTTTGGATTTAACTTTTGTGCTTCCAACGGTAATAACATCTTTTCCTTCGCCTCCGTATATAATATGGTCGCGTCCGCCTTTCACAGTGATTTTATCAACGCCTTCTTCGCCATACACCGTGGTTTCAGTGCCCGCATTGATTTCTATTGTATCCCAGCCTTTTTTTGTACTGCTCCCAGCATAAATGGTATGATAATTACCGCCCTTTACAGTGATTTTATCATTGCCCGCTTCTCCATAGGCTACGTTTTTTTCCTGCGCACTGGCATAAATCGTTATTGCATCATTACCGGTACCGCCATAAACTTCGTGGCGGCCAGCTTTGATATAGATTTTGTCGTTTCCGGCGTCGCCATATGCTAAATCTTTATCTCCCCAATTATTCCAATTATTTCCATTCCAGCCAACATTTTTTAACGTGATTGTATCGTTTCCGGCGCCGCCTTTAACGGTATGATAAATTCCTTTTTTTACAGTGATGATATCATTGCCTTTTCTGGCGTCTGCCACATTTCTTTCACCAATAACAGTAATATTATCAATTACTGAAGTTTGATTTAATCCCTTGTAAGGTTTGCTGCTTATTCCTTTAACAGTGTGTTTTCTTTGAGGTTTTGCCATAGTAAAATCTCCTTTTCTTAAAAATTCATAAAGTAACTACTTAGTATAATTATAACCTATTACAAAAATAATCGCAATATATTTTGACTTAATTTATAATTTTTTTGTATTCTTTGAGTTCCCGAATATCAGATTTAGCAATTAAAAATTAAAGATAAAATACCTGTTCTACCTCTCCCTCAACGCCTCACTCTTATACGTCTGGAAGGGCTCTAAGAAGAAATCGATGATGCGTTTCTTTCTCGTTTTAATTTCTGCGCTGACGGCCATGCCGGGGTATACCTGCAGGTCCCGGTTATCCATGTGGAGTTTTTCTTCGTCCAGGGATACCATGACCCGGTAGAGCTGGCCCCGTTCTTTGTCCTCAATGGCGTCGGGGCTGATTTCCCGCACTTTGCCTTTCAGGGTGCCGAATTTCTGGAAGTTGAAGGCGTCCACTTTGATTTCTACCGGCATTTGGGGGATTACAAAGCCCACATCTTGGTTTTCCATCCAGGCTTCCACTTCCATGGGTGTTCCTTCCGGCACTACTTCCATCAGGGGCTGGGCTTCCGTTACAACGGCGCCCACGGTATGGATATCCAGTTTATGCACGGCGCCGTCTACCGGTGCCTTGATTTCAATCAGTTTGTTCTTCAGTTCCGCTTTGCGTTCCGACTCTTTCAGGGTGTTGTACTGTTTGCGACTGTTGATCAGTTCTTCCTGCAGCTGCCGGTTCCATTCCGCCAGATACTGGGCTTTTTCTTGCCGGGCCGCGCTGGCTTCCGCTTCGGCGGCGCTCAGTTCGGACAGGTTCATTTTCACATTCTGTTCCAGTTCAATGCGCTTTCCCTTATACTCCAGATAGGTATATTTAGAAATCGCGCCAACCTCTACAATTTCTTTCAGACTCTGTTCCCGTTCCCGGGCGATGGACAGCAGTTCCTTGTATTTGACCAGGGAATCCTTCGCCACCTGCACGTTGTCTTCTTTTTGTTTGATCTGGGCCGCGTAGAATTCCATACGGGCCTTTTTCTCGGACTGGCGGCTCCGGTACAGGCTCATCTGCTGGGCAAAATCTTTGGAGTCTATAGGACTGTCGATTTCCGGCAGAAACGGTTTGTCTTCCAGTTCGGCCATAATACGACGGATACTGGTGTTATAATAGGCGATTTCCTTTTTCAGGGCGTTCAGGTCGGATTCCGACATAGTCCGGTCCAATTCCATCAGCAGGTCGCCTTCTTTCACTTTCTGGCCTTCCTGTACCAGGATGCGTTTGACGATGCCCTTATCTTCCGACTGCAGCACTTTGGTGTAACCGATGGGGATGACCTTGCCTCTGGCAACTACTACTTCGTCGATTTCCCCGATAAAAGCCCATAAAATAGCCAGGATGAACAGTCCCGCTATTACCCAGATCAGGACGCGGCCTGCAGGGGAGGGGGGCTTTTCCAGAATTTCTACGGCAGGGGGCAGGAATTCCTTGTCTTCGGTATCCGCTTTGAGCAGCCATTTTTCCATGTATTTTTCTAATTTTTTAAGCATGGCCTTTTCCCTCCTGCTCCCGGTACATGGTGGCGTACATGCCGTTCATTTCCATCAGCTGTTCGTGGGAACCGTATTCCACGATGCTGCCTTTGTGCATGACAAGAATCACATCGGCATCCTGTACGGCGGCCAGGCGGTGGGCGATCATCAATACGGTCCGACCCTGCCGTACCTGGTGGATGGCGTTCAGTACGTCTTTTTCAGAGAGGGCGTCAAGCGCGCTGGTGGCCTCGTCAAAAATCAGGATACGGGGGTTGACCAGCATGGCCCGGCTAATGGCGATTTTCTGGCGCTGCCCGCCGGAGAGGGAGTCGCCCCGTTCACCGATTACGGTTTCATAACCGGCCTTCATCTGTACAATAAAATCGTGGGCGCCGCTCATGCGGGCCGCCTGTTCAATTTCTTCATTGGTAGCGCTGGGACGGGCAATGGCGATATTATCCCGCACCGTGCCGCAGAAAAGGTAATTCTCCTGCAGTACCGTGCCGATCTGGCGGCGGTAGGCCGCAGGGTTGTATTTGCTGATATCGATGTTGTCTACAAAAATACGTCCTTCTTCCAGGTCGTACATACGCTGCAGCAATTTGACAAGTGTGCTCTTGCCGCTGCCGGAAGGACCTACGATACCCACCATGACACCGGGAGCCAGTTTTACGTTAATGTTCTTAACCACCTGGGGCTCGTCGTGGCTGTACCGGAAGCTGACCTTTTCAAAGAAGATCTCACCCTGCCGGATGGGGGACATCTCGCCCCGGCCGTCGCTTTCCTTGGGCAGGTTCATGATGTCGCCGATACGGTCGATAGAGATGCGGGCCTGTTGGAACTGCTGCCATACGCTGACCAGACGCAGCACGGGGCCGGAAACCTGACCGGCCAGCATCTGGAAGGCAACCAGCTGGCCTACCGACAGATCGCCGGCCATAACCAGATGGGCACCGACCCACAAAATAAACAGGGTGGAAAGCTGCTGTAAAAAGCCGCCTAAGCTGTTGGCTGCATTGGCCACGTTGTTTACATCAAAAGAAGTCTTTACATAATGACCTAATAAATCTTCCCAGCGCCGGGTGAATTTCTGCTCCAGCGCCAGTGCTTTCACCGTGGCAGCCCCGGTGACGGATTCCACCAGAAACGACTGGCTTTCCGCATTGGCTTCAAATTTGGTTTCAATCCGTTTACGGTAGATGGGGGTGGCGATGAGGTTCAGCAACACCATGAAGGGAATCAGGGATATGGCCACCAGGCAGAGCTTGGGGCTGTACCAGAACATGGCGATGATGAAGATGAAACAAAAAGCGGTGTCAATGATCAATACCAGGGAAGAGCCACTGACAAAGGAACGGATGGTTTCCAGTTCCTTTACACGGGCTACGGTTTCGCCGACCCGGCGGCTTTCAAAATAGCGAAGGGGCAGAGAGACGATGTGGTTATACAGGCGGGCACCCAGTACCACGTCCACTTTGTTGGTGAGCACGGTAAAGATGTAGGTTCGCAGGTACTCCAGCACCATGTGGAATACTGCGATGATGATGAGGCCTACCATTAATACATCCAATGTGGAAAGGCCTTTATGAACCAAAACTTTATCGATGATAACCTGGGTAAACAGGGGGGTGATCAGGGTGAATACCTGCAGCAGGCAGGAAGCCGCCAGCACTTCGTAGAAGAAGCGCTTGAACTTCCAGAATACCGGCAGGAACCATTGCATGTTGAAGCGGGCCGGCAGTTTGCTCAGTTTCAGTTTGGGCGACATTAGGAACACTTCGCCGTCCCACTGCTTCCGGAAATCTTCAATGGTGATGATGACGGAACGGTTCTGCTCCAGATTGTATGTCAGGAATTCCTTATCATTGTTTTTCATAATGATGATGTATTTGCCGTCCATTTTGGTGATGAACGGCTGGGGCAGTTCCTGAGGCATCCGTTCTTCCGGGTTATAGTGGGCCCACTTGGCCTTGAATTCAAATTCTTTCAGGGCGCGCAGCAGTTCCAGAGACCATTTTTCCGGTTCCAGGGCCGAAAGCTTGTCTCGCAGCACGCTTTCCTCAATAGGAGTTTCCTGGATCTGGGACTGGATCAGGACTGCTTTCAGGAATTGTTCCCGCTCTTGCGCATCGGCAATGATAACAGGTTCGTTGTTTGCTTTCACGTATAGGTTCCTCTCTTTATGTCAAATAAAATTTATTAGAAATGATTATACTATTATAAAACATTTTATGAAGAATAGCAAATGATATGATTGTAAAACAAACTTTGCATGAAAAGGTATTGTATCAAAACGTAAGTATATAGAAAAAACTTGCACAGGGATAGTAAGCTGTAGTAAAATAAAATATATATAAATAAAAGTGCGATTCGCTTAAACCAGGGTAATTTTACTCATGAACATTTTATTTTTGCACAGGAATTTTCCTGCCCAGTTCAGGTATGTACTTCAGGAACTGGTTAAAGACAAGAACAATACGGTCGTTTTTATCACAAACAACAGCAATACGCCTCCTTGTGATGGCGTTACGAAGGTGGTTTATGAGCTGAAGCGCGAAGTCCCTGATAATTGCCACAGGTATACAAGGTTTTTTGAAGAATCGATTAATCACGGACAGGCTGCTGCGGAAGCTCTTCTTTGGCTGCAGGAAAAAGGTTTTACTCCGGATGTAATTATCGGTCATTCCTGGGGCAGTCCCTTGTTTGTGAAAGAAGTGTTTCCTGACGTTCCTTATATTGCATACGTTGAGTGGTATTTCAACTACACTAATTCAGATGTCGATTTCGGAAAGAACGAATTAAATGTTGATGAAAAAGCGAGGCTGACGTGCTGCAATGCGCATCTGTTACTGGATCTTGTAAAATCTGATTGCATCCTTTGCCCAACCCGGTGGCAAAAAGCGCAAATCCCGAAGGAATTTTGGGGAAAGGTGACAGTTTTGCATGACGGTATTGATACAGGCTTGTGCAAACCCAATCCGAAAGCGAGATTTAAAGTTCCCAAAAAGAAGTTAGTATTAAGTGCAAAAGACGAAGTCTTAACCTATGCAACGAGAGGAATGGAAAAATACCGCGGTTTTCCACAGTTTATGGAAGCCGTTTCTGTTTTGCAAAAGCAACGGCCCAGTCTTCAGGTCGTTATCGGGGGTGAGGACCGGGTTTATTATGACAATCGGTTTGAAGAGGAATCTTCCGTGAAAGAAGGTTCACTCAAAAAAAGAATGCTGAAAGAATTTAATTATGATATGCGCAGGCTGCATTTTACGGGATTTTTGCCGTATGATAAGTATGTAAGGCTTTTACAGGTTTCTTCTGTGCATGTTTATCTTACATATCCGTTTGTTTTGTCCTGGTCTTTCCTGGAGGCTATGGCGGCCGGATGCTGTATTATTGCATCCGATACCCCGCCGGTAAAAGAATTCATGACGGATGAGTATAACGGAATCTTAACAGATTTTTATGATGTGAATGCTCTGGTAGCGAAAATAAATGACGCTTTGGATAACCGTGACAAATATCTGCAGGTAAGGAAAAACGCAAGAGGTACCATAGTTAAGAATTACGAATTGCGGGACATGATTACGAAACAGGTTGCACTGATATACAGCATTGCAAATCAGAGGAGGGGTGATTTTAGCGTTTAATGATAACGTAATGACTAAAAGAAACGCGTTGTTTCAATGTTCAGATATTACAATAATCATAATGACAGGAGGATTTCATTATGGCGAAAGAAACGATTTCAAAATCAGGTGTAAAAAGGGTGTATTCCAACGCTGCGGACATTATTACCGTTGAGGGGAGCAAAGACAAAATTTATACCAAAGGGGGAAAAGACAGAATTACGCTGTCAAAGGGTAACAGCAATCTTGTTGATGCCGGTACAGGGAATGATATTATTACCGTAAACGCTGGCAATAAACATACATTGCAGGGCGGTACGGGTTCGGACAAATATATATTCAATACAGAGATATTAAAAAGCTCCCGTTATACAATTGACCAGGGCGATTATAAGAAAAAAGATGCAGATACCTTGCAGCTTGCGGAAGTCAGCAAAAGAGATGTAACTTACGGCTTGAAGAACGGAACCATGACCATAAAACACAGAAGCGGCGGTGCGATTACCGTTTCTGGATGGGATGAAAACAAATTCAGCATGATTCAATTCAGTGACGGAACGTTAAAATCTTCACAGTACAAAAACAACATCTATAATGTGGTGGCGCTTACGAAGAATAAAACCTATACGGGCGCCGCGAAAAGTCATGAGGAATTTGCCGTCAAGTTTTCCACGAAAACCAATATCGTGATTGATTCCGCTTCAGCCACGGCAGATCGGATTGCGTTCACTAACAGCGGCGGCTGGTCAAATGATCATGAAGACCTGTATGTAAAAAGAGATGACCTGATTCTCGGAAACTGGGATCCTAAAAAATTAAAATCTGTCAACGGACAGATTACCATTAAGAATTTCATGAAGAGTTCTGTAAAGGAAATTGATTTTTCCAACGAGACATATCATTTGATTACAAAATCCGGTTCATGGACGGGTTCAGCTACGTACGGCGATCGCTTTATGATTCTGGACGGAGTGAAGAACGGAAGCAAGCCGGGTGTTGGTGACTGGAATGTTACACTGAATAATGTCAGGAAGAATGACTGGATCGACATGCGGGCGCTGCCGGTTAATTCCCGTTACTACTGGATCAGCGGTGATGCTGACAAAAAGGACTTCGTTCTGAACTATTGGTATACAACAGACAGACGCACGGAAGAGCTTCTCGGTACCATCCGTCTGAAAAATTTCTTTAAAAAAGACGGGACCATGAATACGGCGAACGGGTATCCGAAGATCCATATTAAGCGTGAGTTTTATACAGGAAAGATGAGCGATGCTGCTTTTGACGGTTTGGTATGGGAACGGGTAAAAGGAACCGATGCGGAACCGGAGAAATATTACAGAAAAGCGTTTTTGAATGTCGGCACGGCGGAGAGTGAAACGGTAGATCTGGGCGATCTGGCCAAACCCAATTCTAAAATGGTCTGGATGTACTATGCCGGCGGCGGCAACGATACGGTTACCTCTCATGCCGGGGATATTGTCTACGGCGGTGGGGGCGATGACACCCTGAATGTGCAGGGCCGGATGTCCGATATCCATGGCGGCGCCGGGAATGATGTTATAAAGGTTAGTGCTATAGACAATATGAATCTTGATAAAGTCAATGTATATGGCGAAAAAGGTGACGATACGATAGAAGCCTACGGATCCTATCACTATGTAAGCGGTGGTTCCGGAACGGATGAAATCCACCTTTACAGTGGAAACAATTCCTTTATCAGCGGTGGTTCAGGCGATGATACTATCTATATCCACAGTGGCCATGATCACCGCGCGAACGGCGGCAAAGGAAATGATAAATTATATGCGGAAGCGGGCAAAAAACACGTGTTGATTGGAAAAGACGGGAATGACACGATTACAATTAATGGTGGAAATAACAGTGTCATGCGTGGGGGTCTTGGTTCGGATAAATATATCGTTAATGCGGATTTTACTTCAGCTACAAAACTGTTTATTGAGCAGAGGGATTTTGTAGCAGGGGATGCGGATTCACTGCAACTGACCACAGTTAATAAGGGCGATGTAACGTTTGAATTCAACAAGAAACAAAATTGGTTGATCGGTCATGTGGAAGGAGGCGGGGAATTTACTGTCAGAGCGTGGGACATCAATCCGCTGAACCGTATTACATTTGCTGACGGTGGTGTAATGACGAAAAAGGAGATTAATAACAAGTTTGGGCTTTCCTAAATTTACGGCATGACGGGTCATTTTAAATTGAAAAGGGATTATTAAGATACTTCCGTTTGTTTACAAACCAAGTCCGGTCACTTATGTGGCCGGACTTTTTTAGCGTACCTGATCGATGCGAATCCTGTAATATACTATTTATCGCTGTTTTCAGTTGGATAAATCTGTAACAGAACTGCGTAAATAATTATTGATTAATTATATTATATGTAATTGAAATAAACACCGAAAAACGATATAATTTAATTATATATATCGTAATATGTTGAGAAAGTAGTAGCGGCGATTATTGTGTCTGAGCGGATCGGACAGAAGTATGAATGATGGTTAAACCCTATAATTTGGGAAAGGAAATATCTTATGTACAATTACTTAATAGTAGGTTCAGGTTTGTATGGCGCGGTGATGGCGCAGCAACTGCACGCTGCGGGGAAAAACGTTCTGGTCATTGATAAGCGCCCCAATATTGCAGGGAATGTGTATTCGGAAAATGTGGAGGGCATTCAGGTACACAAGTATGGCGCTCACATCTTTCATACCAATGATAAAAAGGTCTGGGACTACCTGCAGGCTTTTACGGTGTTCAACCGTTTCACCAACAGTCCGGTGGCGAATTACAAGGGGGAATTATATTCTCTGCCCTTCAATATGTATACCTTTAATAAAATGTGGGGCGTGGTGACGCCGAAGGAAGCGGCGGCAAAGATTGCGGAACAGCGGAAAGAGATTACCGGAGTGCCCCGCAATCTGGAAGAGCAGGCCATTTCCCTGGTTGGTCGGGATATTTTTGAGAAGCTGATTAAAGGATACACGGAAAAACAGTGGGGCCGGGACTGCAAGGATTTGCCGGCATTCATCATCCGGCGGCTGCCAGTGCGTTATACGTTTGATAACAATTATTTTAACGCCTTGTACCAGGGTATCCCCATTGGCGGTTACACGAAGATGGTGGCCAGGATGCTGGAAGGTGTGGAAGTGCGCCTGAATGAAGATTATTTAGCTGACAAAGCCAAATGGGATGCACTGGCTGAAAAGGTAATTTATACCGGTCCTATTGATGCGTATTTCAATTATAAACTGGGGTATCTGGAATACCGTTCGGTGCGTTTTGAAACGGAACTACTGGATATACCAAACTTCCAGGGTAATGCGGCGGTGAACTATACGGATCGGGAGACGCCCTGGACCCGGATCATCGAGCACAAATGGTTTGAGTTTGGCAAGGACGAGGCGGGGAACGATCTGCCCAAGACGGTGATCAGCCGGGAGTACAGTTCCGAGTGGAAGCCGGGGGATGAGCCCTACTATCCGGTGAACGACGAGCGCAACAGTACGTTGTATGCCTCCTACAAGGCGCTGGCGGACAAGGAAGAAAAAGTAATCTTCGGCGGCCGCCTGGGCGAGTACAAGTACTATGACATGGACCAGGTGATCGCGGCGGCGTTGGAGAGAGTGGAAGGGTTGGAGTGAGAAAAGATTTCATAGTGAAATTGGCTGAGCTTATGTATTGCAAAACGACAGGTTTATATTTGGAGAGGATCCTTTATTTGCAATTCCAGAGGTAAAATCCTATGAAACTGACAGTTCTTATGGATAACAACACGTATATCGATCAGTATTATCTTGGCGAGCCCGCTTTCAGTGTATATATTGAGGACGGGGCGGAGAAAATTCTGTTTGACACCGGGTACTCCGATGCGTTTCTTCGCAATGCGGAACAGATGCAGGTTGATATGAACGCGTTGACGTATATTGTTCTTTCCCACGGGAATAATGACCACAGCCGTGGCCTTACGTATTTATGGGACAAATATGACTTGAAGAATGTTAAGCTGGTGGCTCATCCGGGAGTTTTTGTGCCGAAGAGGTACATGGGTGTGGATGTAGGCGCGCCTTTTTCAAAGCAGGATTGTATTGACCACGGTCTGCAGGTGATTGACGGCAGCGGACCGGTGAAGATTACGGAACGACTGACCTTTCTCGGTGAAATTCCAAGAGTCACTCCCTTTGAGTCCAGGGAGCCGATTGGTGAATGTACGGATACAGGGCTAGCCGATTTTGTGATGGATGATTCGGCCCTTGCCTATGAGGGGAAGGAAGGCGTCTTCATCGTTACCGGCTGTTCTCACAGCGGAATCTGCAATATTGTGCTGCAGGCATTGCGAATGAGCAGGCATAAAACGGTTTCCGGCATTATCGGCGGATTCCATCTGCTGAAAAAGAATCAGCAGCTTACGGAAACGATTCGCTTTCTGGAACACTATACGAAGGGGATGCTGTACCCCTGCCACTGCGTATCGTTCGCGGCGAAACACGAGATGATGAACACGCTTCCGCTCACTGAGGTGGGGGTGGGCTTGAAGTTAGATGTAGAATAATGGCAATCACAGACGTTATGCAAAAAAAGATGGGTTTTGGGAATGTTAGTTTAACAACGGAGATACCATGCTGTATGTTGTAAAATTGCTGTATGCCTGGCTGTTGCCGCCGGGTTTGTTTATACTGTTGCTGCTGATTGCGCATATATTGTTTGTAAAAACCCGGAGAACACGGTATTATTTCCTTGCCCTTGCGGTGATGTATTTGCTGAGTATTACCCTGGTGTCTGACCGTCTCCTGAAGCCGCTGGAAACGTATTATGCACAGCCGGAACTGTCTGCCTTGCGGAATGCGGACGCGATTGTTGTGCTTGGGGGTGGCAGCGTTGGCGGAGTCAAAGATTTTGACGGGGAAGGGCAGGCCGCCGCGGACCCGGCTAACCGTCTGTTGATGGGAATCCGGTTGCACAGGGCTCTTAATTTACCGATTCTGGTATCTGGCGGACAGGTGTTTTCGTATACAGGGACGGAAGCGGAGATTGAATACCGGTTGTTGAAGAGTGCCGGGGTCGGCGAGGCGTTTATACTGAAAGAGGACCGAAGCCGTAATACAGTGGAAAATGCCCGGTATACTAAGCAGCTTTGTGAAAAGATGGGGATGGATAAAGTTATCTTGGTAACTTCCGGCTATCATCTGCCAAGGTCCGTATTGATTTTTGAACGGGAAGGCGTGCCTGTGATCCCGTATCCGACGGATTATAAGACGAATCAAGAGATTGTCATCGATACGTTTTCTTTTACGCCGTCTGCGGAAGCGGTACGAAATTCTGCCATTGCCATGAAAGAGTATCTGGGGATACTGGCAGTGAAGCTGGGGGCGCAGTGAATATGAAAAAAGATCAACTCTATGAAATCCTGCGCTTCGCCATCGTCGGGGGCGCATCCTTCCTGGTGGATTACGCCCTTCTTTACATATGTACTGAATGGTTTGGCATCCACTATCTGTACTCCGCGGCCATCTCCTTTACGGTTTCGGTCGTTGTCAACTACTGGCTCTGCGTGCGGTTTGTATTTACCGGCGCCGGCAAACAGACCGGCCGGCAGGCGGCGCTGTTCATCGGATCCAGCATCGTGGGACTGGGAATCAACCAGGTCTGCATGTGGCTGTTTGTGGAAAAATTCGGGCTGCATTACATGCTGGCGAAGATAGGGGCTACTTTCATTGTGATGTTCTGGAACTATGTGATGAAACGCAAAGCGGTGCGGGGATGAGATTTTTGTAAATCGATTTTTTATAAACTGGCAGAAAAGCGTATCTCTAAACACAACCGTTGCCCGTAAATATTTTGCACAAATCAGGTGTCTGTATGTTGCTTATTCGTCTTAAATATAGTATGATAGTAATATAACATAATATGGAAATTAGTGTATACTGTTCTGTATTATAAAGTATAGGAACGTGCAAAATTTTTAAATTTATTTTTAGGAGGGATGGTACATGGATTTACAGCAAGAGTCCTTGAAAATGCATCTGGAGAATCACGGTAAGATGGAGATTCGCTGCAAAGCGCCTCTGAATGACCGGCACGACCTGGCGGTTGCCTATACCCCCGGCGTGGCGGAACCCTGCAAGGAAATCAAAAAAGCCCCGGACATGGCCTTTGAGTACACCTGCCGCGGCAACATGGCCGGTATCTGCACCGACGGTACCCGCGTGCTGGGCCTGGGCGACATCGGCGCTGCTGCTGCCATACCGGTTATGGAAGGCAAGGCT
>JAEEGF010861489.1_pt1 | contig 62969 bp, 54 predicted proteins | sample 9134171 | NCBI WGS metagenome assembly JAEEGF01 (sample SAMN16246542, study PRJNA631951) | gut metagenome | biome: gut microbiome; feature: rumen; material: AP-attached | host: Bos | place: Iran: Karaj | collected 2018-10 | reverse complement strand
CCGTCATGCTCTTGTCATACTCGTTGGCAATGGCGATAGTCGAAGCCACATAGCTGATGGAGTCAATCTGGTGGTAGATTTCCGCACGGCGTTTGTCGTCGGTGGTCTTGCGGTAGACCTCGTAGAGGGCTTCAATCTTGTCGAGCTCCACTTTTTCGCGCTTCCAGTCGGTTGTGCCCAGTTGGTGGCTGCCCTTGAAGAGCATGTGCTCCAGGTAGTGGGCGAGGCCGGTGGTTTCCTTGGGGTCGTTTTTCGAACCCGCGCGCACGGCGATGTAGGTCTGGATGCGCGGGGCGTCCTTGTAGACGCTCATGAACACCTTGAGGCCGTTCTTCAGTGTGTACTCACGTACATTCAGCGGGTCGTTGGGATAGGTTTTGTACTCGTACTTCTGTGCACTGACACCCTGAAAGAGCATCGCAGCCACGAAGCATAGCATTACGGTAACTTTTTTCATTTTTCTATTATTAATCAAATGTTTATATAAGAATTCGTGTTAGGGTTCCAAATGCAAATATACAAAAAAAACTTGTTTCACAGAATGTCTAGGTCGTTTTTGTGTAAAAAGTGTGAAAAAAGTAACAATTCAGTCTCTTTTTTTTTGTATCTTTGCAGCCAAAGACTATCTTCTAGAGGGAAAGGATAATTTGTTATAGGAATTTGATAATCAAAATCTAAAATAGAACTATTGAAAATATAGAATGATGAAAAAAAACTCCTTGAGAACTCTTTTATACTATAGTATTTTTGCCTTGGCAATCTTGCAGACTGTGGCCTGTAGTAAGGACGAGATAACCAATGTTGATTCAGGTAATGATGACAATATAACCGACACTATCATCGTCGACGATGAAGACTATGATCGTATAGTAGCCATTGTTTTCTCTACATCGGATGACGCAACGGTGACAGGTACCGGCGACAGTGTGACAGCCGTAGTGAGTGGTAATGATGTGACGGTGACCAATACCAGTAGTAAGAAGGTGATGTACCGGATCTCCGGCTCGACCAATGATGGGTTCTTGAAGATATATAGTGGTCGAAAACAGGGAATCACACTGGATGGTGTGAGTATTGTGAATACGCGTGGCGCTGCCATTAATGTGCAGGGACTTGTCGAGAATCCCAGTAAAGGCAAACGGGTGGATTTGGTGCTTAACGGCAGCAGCTTGTTGGCCGATGGAACTGTCTACAGTCTCACGCCCGACAATGAGGACGAGAAGGCTACAGTGTTCAGCGAAGGCCAAATTGTTATCAGTGGTAATGGCGAACTGACAGTTGATGCCAAGGGCAAGGCCGGCATTACCAGTGACGATTGGGTGCAATTTGCGTCAGGTAAAGTGAATGTCAGTTCTTCGGCAGGCCATGGTGTACGAGGCAAGGACTATATCCTTGTTAGTGGTGGCACGGTGAATGTCAGTGTGTCAGCCGACGGCAAGAAAGGATTCAGCAGTGACTCGCTGGTGCGCTTTGATGGTGGTGAGACCACCCTCTCCATTACGGGGAATACAGTGGTGACTACTGAAGATGGCGTGAAGGATACCAGCGGAACCGCTGGTGTTAAGGCCGACCAACTCTTCATAATGAACGATGGCGTGCTGACCATCACCAACAGTGGTACAGGAGGAAAGGGTATCAGTTGTGATGGCCCAGCCTATTTCCGCGGTGGTATGGTTGACATCGCAGTGACGGGATCCAACTTTGGCTCGAGTAACGGCGGAGGTGGTGGACATGGTCCTGGCGGTGGTGGCTGGGGTGGCCAAAGCAATGATAATAGCGTAGGCGCCAAGGGTATCAAAGTGGATGGAAATATGGAGATTTCAGGCGGGAAAGTCACTGTCAAGGCTTCGAATCACGAAGGTATAGAGACCAAAGGTGCTCTGACCATCAGTGAAGGAGAGGTGTATAGCCAGTCGAACGACGACGCCATTAATTCGGCTTCCGACATGACTATCACGGGTGGCATGGTTTGCGCCTATTCCACAGGTAACGATGGCTTCGACGCCAACGGCAACTGCTATATTCAAGGGGGTGTCGTCTACGCTATCGGTAAGGCCTCTCCGGAGATGGCTATCGACGCCAATACAGAGGGTGGCAAAAAACTTTACATTCAAGGGGGAGTCATTATAGCCATCGGTAGTCTCGAGAATGGAGCACAGCTGACACAGAGTTGTTACCAGGCTTCGTCGTGGACGAAAAACGCATGGTACAGTATTGCCGTAGGGGAGGAGATATACGCCTTCAAGACACCGTCGAATGGAGGCACGAAGTTGATAGTCTCGGGTTCACAGCAGCCGATGGTGAAGAAGAGTGTGACTGTCAGCGGAGGTGCTGAGAGATGTAATGGTATGCTTAATGAAAGCCCCGAAGTAAGTGGTGGCAGTGAAGTAAGTTTGACCAGCTACTCTGGCGGAAATGGTGGTTGGGGATGGTAAGATGGTGAGTGTATGATGGTTTGAAATAAAGCAAGATGAGAAGATATTCGATACTTCTGGCCATGGTTTTCATTCTGCCTTTCGGATTGATGGCGCAGACCGATGTGAGTTTGGATTCAGAGGTGGGCGGACGGCTTTCTTTGATGTTCAATAAAAAGTTGTCTAAGGGATTGCATATCAGTCTAGAAGAGGAAATAAGGATGGACGAAAACTTCGGTTCGTTCAACCGTTTCCACACCACGTTAGCTCTGTCGTACAAGGTTCTCCCCGAGTTGAAGGTGGGCGTGGGATATGCGTTGATAAACCCTTATAGTTCCAGTGAAGCGGCATTTAAAAACAGCCGACATCGTCTGATGGTCGATATGGCCTATACTTACCGTTATGGTGATTGGAGCCTCTCTCTTAAAGAACGTTTTCAAGCCACTTACCGAAGTGGCGAAATGAATGAATATCAGAACCCTCGCACGACATTGGCTTTGAAGAGCAGACTAAAACTTACCTACAAGGGATTCCGCCGTTGGGAACCTTATGGTTATGTGGAGATGCGCAACACACTGAATGCTCCGGTCATAAAGGCCAACTTCGATGGTACCTACTACATCACCGATGCAGGATCTCGAACAGGAGAAGCTGGATGGTTCCTTGACGGTTTCAGCGGATGGTATGTGAACCGCTGGCGCGGAGCTCTCGGCGTGGAATACCGTCTGTCCAAAACTGGCCGACTGGAGGCTACACTCTTGGCCGATTGGGAGACCGACAAGGTTGTTGACGCGAATGCCGAGGGAACGAAGCTGAAGTCTTACACCCGCGAAAGTGGCTTCATAGGATGGTTCGCGGTGGGATACAGTTACTCGTTCTAAAAATGATTAAATTATAGAAAAACAAGATTTTAGAAATATGAGAAAACAGTTGTTACTATTGATAGTGGCTTGCCTGATGGGAGGTGTCTCGACGGCACAAAGTGCGACGGATAAACGCGAGCGCAAGAAAAACCTCGTAGTGAGGGAGTGGAACCAGAAACAAGGCAGTAGTACCCCATATCTTGACAATGTGGTGACATACGACGAATTGGGCCGTAAGGTGGAGGAAATAGAGTATGCCTCCTACGGGCAGAAGAAACGCACCACCTACAGTTACGAGGGTACTTCGACGAAGTGCAAGGAACAGGTAGAATACAACGAGAAGAACAGGCCTGTCCGCATCAAACAGTTTGAATACAACGAAGACGGCACCCGCAAGAAGCAGTACAACTATAATCCGAACGGCAAGTTGGAATCGACGAAGACCTTTGAGTACTCGTATAAATAGCCATACATGAATGTGCTGGAACAGATGGAACCCATCGGGTTGGAGGACATGAAGGCCGTGCGGCTGATGAACCGCATGGATCAGAAATATATGGCCGCGGTAGACCAACTGGACGAACTGCTGGGCAGGGTGGCCGCGGGCTACTATGTACAGCATATTGGCGGCAACCCACAGGCCCCTTACCGCACGCTCTATTTCGACACCGATGACCTCGCTATGTACACCATGCACCACAACAAGAAGCTGAATCGTCAGAAGTTGCGCGTGCGCACCTACCGTTCGACAGACACCACATTCTTTGAAATCAAAAACAAGGATAATAAGGGGAAGACGCGCAAGGTGAGAATTCCCATCGACGTGACGCTGTTCGACCGCAGCTTGGATGTACCTGAGGTGTCGGAATTTGTAAATAGGAAGACTCCTTATCCAGTCTCGGTGCTGCATGCCTGTCTGGAGAATAGATTCGAGCGCATTACGTTGGTCGACAAGGGAATGAGGGAACGTGTCACTATAGACCGAGGTATCGCTTTCCACAACCGTGCCACCGGAATCGATGCAGATGTCAGCCATCTGCTGGTTATCGAGGTGAAGCATGAAGTGGGGGCTCCTACGTCCGATATAGAGAAGGCACTGCACGAAATGCACATACTTCCGAGACGAATGAGCAAATACTGCATCGGGACTGCATTGACAGACCCCATTGCCAAGAAGAACCGATTCAAAGAAAAACTATTATACATCAAAAAATTAAAAGCAAAATAATATGAAGAAACTTTTTGTGATAGGTTTACTCGGTTTTATTGGACTCCTATGGCCAATAAGTGTTTATGCTGAAACCGATGACGACCTGTTGATTGCAGATCCAGAACCGTCGTCTTTCCATGAAGCGCTGAAGAATAACTATAGGGAATCGATATTCGTATCGGGTTCGGACTACAACAGCGACATTGCCAACCGCTTTGGCACAGAAGAAAATGCAGTGCAGTTTTTGGATGGCGAAGAGGAAGGAACCCCGTTCTTTTATGGGCCAAGACTTTATAAGATGCTGATATTGTTTGGTATCAATCTGTTGGTGTGCTGGATTATCACCCATTTCTTCTACTACCGGAAGAGTCACCGCAGGGATTATTATTTCACCTATATTCTCTTCAGCACCGCCATTTTCTTCATCCTCTATCAGTTGCAGAACATGAAGGTGGAGGTGGGCATCGCCCTCGGTTTATTCGGTATCTTCAGCATGATACGCTATCGTACTGAACAGCTACCTATACGTGAGATGACTTATCTGTTCGTACTTATCGGCATCAGCATTATCAATGGTGCCGGCATGGCCACAAGCTATGTGTCGTTCATTGCTGTCAACCTGATTTTCATCCTTCTTATCTGGATATTGGAGGCGGTAGGTATGTCGAACCGCAACGCGCAGAAAATCATTACCTATGAGAAGATAGGCCTCATCCGTCCCGACCATCGCGAAGAGCTACTTGCCGACCTGCGGGAGCGCACAGGACTCGACATTGTCAAGGTCCAGGTGGGGAGCATCGACTTCCTTAAAGACACCGCATTCCTGAAGGTGACTTACGTCCCTGACGATCCGGAACCCAACGATATCGAGATGGTGACGAAATTTAAGAAGAAATAAAATCTCCCAGAATGTAGTCTGGCAAAAGAGGAAAAAAGTTATCAACCCATGGGTTTGATAACTTTTTTCCTGTGTGTACAGTAAAAAGTAAAAAATATACTATTTTTACAAGTGGAAAATGTGCTGTGTAAATGGCGCAAAAATTTTGTTATCAATAAGATGAATAAATATAGTACGATGAAAGACAATGTCAAAGAACTGACCGAGGGCATGCAGCGGTTGTGCGCCATTGCCAACCGGATAGTGGGCCATCAGGGCGAAGTGAGCATGATTGAGCGGGATATGCTGCTGGAGGATTTGCGTCGTTTGTACGATGTGGCCCTGCGTCTCCATGTCGATGGAACAAACAATGTGGAACAAAGTCTGGTGAGCGAGGAGCACAGTGCAGAAAGCGGTGAGCGTGACGCGGAAATGCCAGACGAAGAGATGCTGTCGTCGACGGTTATGGCCACGATGGCGGCAATGAGCGTGCCTGCAGAAGAACCGGAGCCTGCCCCTGCTCCCGAACACACGCCTGTCCCTGAACCGGAAATCACGCCTGAGCCCCTTTCGGAATCAGAGCCTGTCATGGAGCAGCAGCCCGAGTTGGAAATTCCTTCTGAGATGCCCAAAATCGACGATATGGTGACGAATGAAAACAGTCTGCTTTTCGACGAGGTGATTATTGAGGAGAATCCGAAGGCGCCCTCTTATCTGGAACCTGACTTGGAGCCGGCAGCCGACGATCATGTGCCCACACCTGTTCAAGAGACTCCGGTGGAAGAGGCTGTGGCAATGGAGGTTTCCGAGCAGACAAGTGAACCCAAGATGGGTCGTCAGGCATCGTTACTCGACTACTTAAAACAGACGGTGGAGGAGAAACCTACGGTGCGCACAATCGGTGATACCTTGGGAGAGGTCGAGAATGGTAAGAGAAACGGAGAGACTGGATGGAACCAGAAAGTGTCGGATCTAAGAACGGTGATTAATATCAACGACAAATTCAGTTTCATGAGCGAGTTGTTCCATAACAACATGAAGGCTTACAACGATTTCATCCTGCGGCTGAACAGCATCGACACTCGTGACGAAGCGCTGCTGTGTGTGAACGAAGTGTCTGCTCAGTATAAGTGGGATGAGAATTCCCTGGCCGTCCAGTCGTTCTACAAGATATTCGATAAGAAATTCTGATTTTATGGGCAAAGCGATTCTTTTTTCGGCACCGTCGGGTTGTGGTAAGACGACAATTATCAAGGAGTTGATGTCTTTTTTCGATAACTTTGACTTCAGCATTTCTGCCACCTCACGTGCGCCGCGCGGGGAGGAGGAGAATGGGAAGGATTACTATTTCCTTACCCACGAGGAGTTTATGAATCGTGTGAGAAAAGATGAATTTCTGGAGTGGGAAGAGGTTTACAGTGGCACTTGCTATGGCACCCTGAAAAGTGAAATCGATCGTATCTGGGATATGGGGAAGGTGATAGTGTTTGATGTCGATGTGAATGGTGGACGCAATATTAAAAAATATTTTGGCGACAATGCCCTCTCTATTTTTGTGATGCCACCTAGCATCGAAGTGCTGGAGCAGCGGCTGCGCAGTCGTGGCACTGACAGCGAGGAGGCTATTGTGAAACGTCTTGGCCGCAGCGCTGAGGAGTTGAAACAAGCCCCGGCATTTGATGTGACTATTGTGAACGACGATTTGTCCCGTGCCGTGGCGGAGACTAGGAAGGTGATAGAAGAGTTTTTGAATGCATGATAGCTTGATGTATGAATGAATAGGAACAAGTTGATACAGCTGTTGAAGAAGTACGACTATGTGGTCGTTTTCTTCCTGTTGGTAGTAGTGAGTGTAGTGCTGATGTCGCGCACCAGTTATTACCAGAGTTCCCGTCTTATTGCCTGGACCAACAGCATTGCTGGTGGTTGGTATCAGGGAGTGCATAGCATCAGCGGCTACTTCGGCTTGAAGGGCGAGAATGACCGTCTGGCAGCGGAAAACGCTCGCTTGAGATCTCAACTTGCCTCATCGTACTTCAGTAGCACTGATGAATGGATTGATATCGACAGCACTTATACGGTCAATGACACGAGCTACCGTCGTCGATTTACATATACGGAGGCTCGTGTCATTAAAAACTCATGGAGTCAACAGAATAACTACATCATGATCGGCAAAGGGTCGGCACATGGTATATCGCCCGACGACGCTGTTATTTCACCCGATGGAATTGTAGGAGTGGTGGTGTCAGTGTCGAAAAATTTCTCCACCATCATGCCGGTGTTGCACAGTGACAGCCACAACAATGTCAAAGTAAAGCGTACAGGCCTCAGCGGATCACTGGTATGGGATGGAGATGACTACCGCTATGCGCAGGTGGTCGATGTGCCGACAACAGACAAGTTCATCCAAGGCGACACCATTGTCACTTCTGGCCTTGCTCTCGATTTTCCCGAGGGTATTCTGGTGGGTTATGTGGTAGATGCCGAGAACCTGTCGGGAAGTGGCTTCTACAAGATGAAAATCCGCTTGGCCACTGACTTTAACAAACTGGATCACGTCTATGTCATCAAAAACCATTTCCGGGATGAGCAGAAACAACTGATGGACCAAACCACAGCACGAGACAGAAAAGATAAAAGATAAACAATATGAAAAGGTTATTATCCATTTTGACACTGGCCTTGCTGGCCTCGTTCTCTTCGCAAGCCCAGATTCTTTACAAAATATCGGGCAATGGTCTCTCGAAGCCTAGCTACATCGTGGGCACCTATCACCTTGCGCCGGCAACCTTTGCCGACAGCATCCCTGGTCTACGTGAGGCCTTTGCAGCCACCGAACAGGTGTATGGCGAAGTGGACATGATGGAAACGTTGGCACCAGAGAATGCTGCCAAAATGCAAGCAGCGATGATGCTTCCCGAAGGGAAGACACTATCGACGCTGCTTACCAAAGAGCAGATGGACCGTTTGAATGCCTTGATGCGTGAACTGATGGGAGTGGACATGACCAACGAGGCGGTAGCAGGACAACTGGACAAGTTGTCGCCCATGGTACTGGAGACTCAGTTGACACTTTTGGTGTACATGAAGAATATGAAGAGTCTCGATCCGACAGATCTGATCGACAACTATTTCCAACGCGAGGCCACCAAAACAGGCAAGGCTATCGGTGGCTTGGAGTCTGCTGAGTTTCAAATGGAGTTGCTCTATGGCGCTCCGCTGGAGGAGCAAGTGGAAGGATTGATGTGTTTCGTCGATAATTTTCAAGAAAGTACTGAAATAGCCGACTTCATAGCAGCGGCCTACTTTTCCCAAGATCTCGATATGATTGGTGAATTGACCGTCGAAGAACAAGAGGGTGCATGTGGTGGAGATCCGGAAAGCTCTGCCAAACTGATATATGACCGCAACGAAAACTGGGTGAAGGCTATGCCCGATATTATGAAGCAGGCCCCCACATTCTTTGCCGTCGGTGCCGCTCATCTTTGTGGTGATAAAGGAGTTCTGCATCTGCTTGAAGAGGCTGGCTATAAAATAGAGGGAGTAAAGAAATGAATAAGCAAACCTGGAGAATCATAGGCCGCTTCATACTGCTGATTTTGATTCAGCTTCTAGTTCTCAATCATGTGTATTTGGGAAGTTATGTGATTCCTATGCTCTATCTGTTGGCCATTCTGATGCTTCCCACAGACATGAAGCGCATTCCCATGCTCCTCACGGCCTTTTCTACAGGATTGCTGATTGATATTATGAACAATATGTTGGGTTTCCATGCCTTGGCATGTACTGTGATGGTTATGATGCGTATCCTTTTTGCCGACCGCATCCTTACGCGTGGCGAGCCGACCACGGTATCTACCCCCAGCATCTACACCGTCTCACCCCAGTATTTTATCAGTTACCTTCTGATACTCCTAACCATCTTCTACCTGGTGTTCTATACTGTCGAGCTTTTTGGATTCCGCAGTTTGGGTGACCTCCTCTTCGCTACTGTGACCAGCACCGTGACCACATCGTTATTGGCAGTGCTCTACCAGTTTATCTTCCTGAAAAAAGAAACGATATGAAAAAATGGCCGCTAATAAAGTGGAATATGCTGTATGCCAGCATGTTTTTTGTTTTTTGCATTTCACATTTCACTAGTGGTCAGGCTCAGACTGCCATAGGCCATTGGCGCGATTGTCTCGACTATTCCAGAGTGAATCATGTGGTATGTTCCGACGATTGTGTTTATGCAGGTACACGCGGTGGCATTTTCTGCTATGACTTTGAAGACAACACTCTCACACGTAGGTGTAAAGGTAATGGCCTCAACGATGTAGGGATTGCGACATTGGGCTACGATCCTGTCACAAAGTGCTTGGTGGTGGCCTATAGAAACTCTAATGTGGATCTCGTTGTCGACGGCCACCTATACAATATCTCTGATATCAAACGCAGCGAGATACCTGGCGATAAGAGCATCTTTCATGTGCGTTTTGCCAACCGTCAGGCCTACTTGACCACGGGCTTCGGCGTGGTGGTGGTGAATATCGACCGCCAGGAAATCAAGGAGACCTGGTACCTCGGCGCTGGTGGCGCTTTTACTCCGGTCTACGACCTCGCTTTCATGTCCGACAGCATCTATGCTGCCACGGGCGAAGGGTTGAAACGTCTCTCTCTTGATGAGACTCATCCTACGGTCAGTGACCGCTGGACCACTGATCCCCGCCTCAACGGTTCAAGTGTCTTTGAGCTGGCAGCAGCAGGAAGCCACCTGTTGGTGGCCGCTAGCACTTATCTGCCCGACAGCAGTGTGGTTTACACCAAGGACGACACTGGTTTCGTGGCTACATATTTTGGCGATATTCGCTCCATACATGAATCCAATGGCTACCTGACTATCTGCCGCGACGGTGGCGTGATGATCTTCGATACCGCCCTGCACTATTATGGCGACCGGTTTACCTACCAATGGGGGGAACTCGATGCCAACGATGCAGCCTATGACCGCAACGGCACCCTGTGGGTGGCACACCCGTGGGAAGGTGTTGTGGGACTGCACGGGGATGGAACCGAAGAGTATCACCGCCCCGATGGCCCCGCCTCTGCCGACAATACCTATCGCCTGGTTCCTTTCAACTACCGCATGATGCTTTGTCCGGGAGGTCATACCTCTACCTATGCGAATAGTTACCTCTCTCCCGAGCTGTTCACTGCCGTGGGACGCGAATGGAGCTCCCTCGACAAGACAAACGGCATGCTCGACGGTATGCACGACTTGGTGGATGTGGCTGTCAATCCCCTCGACACTAACGAGTTGATTGTTGCCTTATGGGGCTATGGTGTGGCTTCCGTCCGCAACAATCAGGTGCAGACTTTCTTTGACGCCGCTACCACCAGTGGAGCCCTGGTACCTTATTCCTCGGGCTCTTATAGCCGTCTGAACACCGGCGCGGTGGCTTTCGACCGTAAGGGTGACCTCTGGGTGCTCAACTCCCATAGTACCCATGCCCTCGCTGTCAGGCGCTTCAACGGTATGTGGGAGAGTTTCCCCACAATGTCGCTGGCCGCTACGCCTGAAGTTGACAAACTCGTGTGTGACAGCGTCAACGGCTATAAGTGGTTTTGTGGCCGCGACAACGTCATCTATGTCCATGACGGTGTAAATAGGATGGCAAAGGTAAACCCCAACAATGGCAGCAAACTCTCTACAGATGCCGTCACCGCCCTGGTGCAGGATCAGAATGGCAACCTATGGCTTGGCACCAACAAAGGTATCAAGGTTATCTATGATGGATACAAGGCGTTTCAAAACGGTGGCAGTGGCGAGGTCTCTCCAGTCTCCTGTAGCAATATCACTATCACCAACGGCGAGTTTGCTGAATATCTCATGGCTTACGAGAGTGTCACCGCCATTGCCGTCGATGGCGCCAACCGTAAGTGGGTTGGCACTGCCAACGGTGGGCTCTACCTTATCTCTGCCAACGGTCTTGAGCAGCTTGAACACTTCACTGTCGCCAACAGCCCACTCTTCTCCAATAAGGTTATCTCTCTCGGTATCAACGAGCGCACGGGAGAGATTTACATAGGCACCGATGCCGGCCTCCAGGTATATCGTTCCACGGCCACCTATGCTGAAAGTTTCCCGCTGGACCGGGTATACGCCTTCCCCAACCCAGTGCGACCCGATTACGACGGGCCTATAGCCATCAAGGGATTTACTCGCAACGGTATTGTGCACATTACTGATGCCGCGGGACACACCGTCTACTCTACCACCGCCAATGGTGGCCAGGCTATATGGAATGGACGCAACCACAGCGGAGAGCGTGTGGCATCAGGTGTCTACTATGTTTTTGCTTCCGACGAGCAGGGTGATAATCGGTCGGTTGCTAAAATACTGGTTGTTAGGTAGTTTTTCTCAGTAGTCCATAACTCTTATTTTTTGACGAAAAGATGCTTCTCTCCACTCCTGGTCTAGTGCTTCATACCACGCCCTACTCCGAGTCCTCGGTAGTGGCCAAGGTGTTCACTCGCCAGCTGGGTGTACGGTCCTATGTCATCAAGGGAGTCCGTGGTCCTCGTGGACGGGTGAAGCAGAACCTCCTACAGCCCCTCTCCAGCCTCGATATGGTGGTCTACGATAATCCCAAAACCGACCTTAACTATATCAAGGAAATCTTTCCACGCCATCCGCTCCCCGCCACCCATATTTCGTTACCTACTCAAAATGCCTTGTGCTTTTTCATGACGGAAGTCCTCTACAAGGCGCTTCGCGAGGCAGAGCCTATGCCCGCCCTCTTTGATTATATCGAATCTGCCCACTTCCAACTCTTATCTCTTAACTCTAATCTCACATCTCTTCCTATCTCCTTCCTCCTTACCGTCGCTCGCCATCTCGGTATCGAGCCCCTCGACAACCGCTCCCAGCGCGAGCCCCTGTTTGACCTTCAGGAGGGGCGTTTCGTCTCCTCCTTCACCGATACCACCCTCTCGCCCGAGCTCTCTTCTCTCCTCCACGAATACCTTCACCCATCGTGTGTCACACAGCCCCCGCCGCTTGCAGAACGCGTTACACTCATCGACGCCCTCATCACCTACTATCACCTTCATCTCAGCGGTTTCTCCCATTTCCATAGTCACGAAATCTTGCACACAATATTAAAATAATTTAAATACGAAACATTATGAAGAAGTTTTCGTTTACAGCCTTGATACTTTTTGCCTCTTTCTTTTCTCTTTTCACGTCTTCCCATGCACAACAGGCCTATTGGGTTTTCTTCACCGACAAGCAAGGCGTCTCTTTTGACCCCTATTCTTATTTTGATGCCAAGGCTGTGGAACGTTACCAACAATGTGGAGCCGACCTCTATGACATCACCAATTATCCTGTATGCCAAGCTTACGAGCAGGGTGTCAGTACTTTGGCTGCCGAAGAAATCGGAGTCAGTCGCTGGATGAACGCCATCGGCGTCATGGCCACTCCCGACCAGATTGCCACCATCGAGGCTCTGCCCTATGTCCTCCGTGTCCAACCTATCGAGGCCACGGGTCTCCAGCTCACTGTGGCCGGCGGATCAGTCGCCGACAGCCCCGAACTTCCAGACCTCTTCGACATCGCCACCGTCGACGGCCCCCTTGAGGCCCAGCTCGTCCGCATGGGTGGTCAGCACTTTCGTGACCATGGGTTTGACGGCCACGGCATCCGCATCGCGGTCTTCGATGGTGGATTCCCGCAGGTCAACACCCATGCCGCCTTCCGCCACCTCCGCGACAACCACCGGATTATCAAGACATGGAATTTCCCCAAGGACATGGAAGATGTCTACGGATGGAACTCCCACGGCACCATGACGCTCTCCTGCATCGCCGGACGCATGGGCGACCGCGACCTGGGCCTCGCCACTGGCGCCGAGTTCCTTCTGGCACGCACCGAGGTCAACTCCGAGCCTTTCAAGGAAGAGGTCTGGTGGCAGATGGCTGTCGAGTGGGCCGACCGTAACGGCGCCAACATCATCTCCTCCTCCCTCGGCTATGGCAAGGAGCGCCACTACACCACCGACATGGACGGCACCTCCTATGTCGCCAAGGCTGGCAACCTTGCTGCCCGCAAGGGCATGCTGGTGATCAACTCCGCTGGCAACGAGGGCGACGACAAGCAGTGGAAGACCATCATCACACCCTCCGACGCCGACAGCGTGCTCTGTGTCGGCGGCATCGAGAACAGTCTCACAGAGTACAACCACATTTCCTTCTCTTCCTATGGCCCTAGCGCCGACGGTCGCCTCAAACCCAATGTCTGCGCCTTCGGCTACGCCCGCACCGCCAACACCGGCAAGGGTGACAACAAATATCACTATGTCCACGGCACCTCCTTCTCCTGCCCTCTGGTGGCAGGCTTCGCCGCCTGCGCTTGGCAGGCTTCTCCGGGTAAGACCGCCATGGAGATGTTCCACGAGATTGAGCGTAGTGGTGACCTCTACCCTTATTACGACTATTCCTTCGGCTACGGAGTGCCGCAGGCCTCTCATTTCCTCCGTACAGCCGTTGAACCCCTCGCCCCCACCTTCCGCTTCGAGAAGAAAAATGGAGACATCCTCGTCCGCCCGTTGCGTCCCATCGTGGGCAAGCCCATCTTTTATAAAGAGCAGCATCCTGACGGGCGGCGCATCGAACGATATGCCAAGAGCAACATCGTCTTCCTCGACACCACCGGCGCCCTACACTTCACCCTCCAGCCCAACCATACCCTGGTAGTCCACCTTGACGGCTACACCGCTGTCTACACCGCCATAGACTCCTTCTCCAGTACTGCCAAAGTCCTCGATGAATACCTTTTTGGCGATGTCGTAACCGCGGACAACCCTTATGTGTTGAATGATCCCGACTACCGCACCCCGGAGATGAATCTCACCCCCTCCGAATGGGGTAGCAACGCCAAATACCGTTGGAATGTCTATTTCGGCTTCGGCCTGCCCATCTCCACTGAGAGTGCTGAAATGCCTGTCAACTTCTGGTCGCCCAGTTGGAGCTTCGGTTTCCGTTTCCTTCGTGCCTACAGCAAGACCTATTGTCTGGGTATTGGCATCGGCATGTCCTTCTCGCATTTCCGTTTCAACGATGCTCCCATCAACGCCCTTGAAACCTCGCTGGGCATCACTCAGGCCGACATTGGCAATTACAAAAAGGTCGTCAACCGCAGCCTCAAGATGAACGAAATCTTCAACATTGAACTCTTCCAACGCGTCCGCTTCCGTGCCCTCGGCCTCTTCAGCAACGGCCTCCACTGGGATCTCGGCATCTACGCTAGCGGTTGCAGCGACACTTACACCCTCGGTGGCGACACCCCCGATGGTTCCCCCTCCGACTACACAGAGCATTCCTATGTCGACCCCGCTGCCACCGATGACTATCACATCAGTTATGGTGTCGTCACTCGCCTCACCTACGACGTTATAGGCATCTACGCCCGCTACCGCCTCGAGGACCTCGGCAAAGATCCCACTCCCGGCAAGGTTCTCCTCCCGCGCCTCACCGTCGGTCTCCAACTCCAGTTCTAAAAAACTTGTCAAATCGAAAAAAAATCGTATTTTTGCACCCGAAAATCCTTTTGTTAATTAAAAAGTTGCGCACGTCACGTATCAGTGTAATAAAAAATGAAAAAAATGATCAAATTATTGCCTTTGATTGCTGTTGTCTTTGCGATGACTGGACTCGCTAGTTGCAAATCAAATGAAAGTAAAATTGTCGGTAAATGGACTCTTGTGGCATATTCAGATGATGGAGAATGGAGGAGTTTGGAGCCGGGGTATAATACGCTTGAGTTTGAGGAGGATGGAACTGTTACAAAATATGAACATTTCGGGGAGGATTTTGATGGCAGACATGGATGGTCTATTGATGGAGACGTTCTGACAATTGGGGACTGGGATCCCATGACCATTACTAAACTGACAGATAAAGAACTGGAAGTCAAATCATCGGGAGAATTCGGAACCGAGTGTTTTAAATACAAAAGGATGAAATAATTGCCATGTAATCTTGTCACATAACACGTCTGAAAACCCTATCAAAATCGTACCATCTCCTACCATCGTAGGAGATGGTACGGTGTTAATAAGGAGATGGTACGGTGTTGGGTAGGAGTTGATAGGTTTTACATGTTGGAAATCAGCAATTTGAAAAATGCAATGCTCGATTGTTAAAATAAATATGTATTAATTTATAAATCAGTATGTTGAGTATTTTCTAGTTTTTAGCGTCCACCCAATGGAAATTTTTTAGTATTTTTGCATCCGATTACCACAATGAAAAAGAAATGAAAACAACTAAAAATATTATCCTTATTTTTGCAGCCTGCATGTTTTTTTTCGCAGGTTGCAAAGATGATGATTTGGATTACCGCGACACATGGGTGGGCTCGTATGAGGGATACTGCGAATACCATTCCTCCACGGGATCAGACTATCAGTTCGACACGATATATACCAACGAATCCTTGTCTGTCTCCAAACAGGGGGACGATGGATTGACGATTGACTATCTAGGCCAGTTGTTCCCAGTACACTGCACCTCGGAAGGCACTTTTACCTCCACTTCAGACAATCCTCACAGCGAGTGGAATGGTTGTATCAAAGGAGACAGCCTGTTTTTTAACTATCACGATGTCTCGCAAGGACACTCCTCCGCACGCCATTTTAAAGGAAAAAGACAAAATAAAACAATAACAAGATGACACTCGAAGAATTTCAGAATGAGTTGCGCCTCGGTATTCCCGATCCGCTGCCTGAACCCCAACCTTATGACCCCACGGTGAACCATGCTCCCAAGCGCAAGGATATCCTGACGCCTGCCGAGAAGAAGCTGGCTATTCGCAATGCCCTTCGCTATTTCCCCGCCAAGCACCACAAGATGCTGGCCAAGGAGTTCGCCGAGGAGTTGAAGCAGTATGGCCGCATCTATATGTACCGTCTGCGTCCCACTTACAAGATGTATGCCCGTCCCATTGACGAGTATCCCGCCCGCTGCCGTCAGGCTGCCGCCATCATGCTGATGATCCAGAACAACCTTGACCCTGCTGTGGCACAGCATCCCCACGAGCTCATCACCTATGGTGGCAACGGTGCCGTATTCCAGAACTGGGCCCAGTACCGCTTGGTGATGAAATACCTCAGCGAGATGACCGACGAGCAGACCCTCGTGATGTACAGCGGCCATCCCATGGGACTCTATCCCAGCCACAAGGACGCTCCGCGTGTGGTCGTCACCAACGGCATGATGATTCCCAACTACAGCAAGCCCGACGACTGGGAGCGCTACAACGCACTGGGTGTCACACAATACGGCCAGATGACCGCCGGCAGCTATATGTACATCGGTCCGCAGGGCATCGTACACGGCACCACCATCACTGTCTTGAACGCTGCCCGTAAGCTCGGTGGCGGTACGGCAGGCAAGCTCTTCATCACCGCCGGCCTCGGCGGCATGAGCGGCGCCCAGCCCAAGGCTGGCGACATCGCCGGCGTGGTCTCCATCACCGCCGAAATCAACCCCGCCGCCACGCAGAAACGTTACGAGCAGGGCTGGGTCGACGAGGTGCACGCCGACCTCGACGAGCTCTTCGCGGCCGTCAACAAGTCCATTGCTGCCAAAGAGGCTAAGAGCTATGCCTATCAGGGCAACGTGGTCGACCTCTGGGAGTACTGCGCCGAGAAGGGAATCCACGTGGACCTCGGCAGCGACCAGACCTCGCTGCACAACCCCTGGGCCGGTGGCTACTACCCCGTGGGAGTGTCGTTTGAGGATGCCAAGGTGATGATGGCCGAGAAACCCGAACTCTTCAAGGAGAAGGTGCAGGAGAGCCTGCGCCGCCATGTGGCCGCCGTAAACAAGCTTACCGCCAAGGGTATGTATTTCTTCGACTATGGCAACGCCTTCCTGCTGGAGAGCTCGCGCGCCGGTGCCGACATCTGGAATGCCGACCACACCGCCTTCCGCTATCCCTCCTACGTGCAGGACATCATGGGCCCCATGTGCTTCGACTACGGCTTCGGTCCCTTCCGCTGGGTTTGCACCAGTGGCAAGCCCGAGGACCTCGACAAGAGCGACCACATCGCCATGGAGGTGCTGGGAGAGATTGCCGCCACGGCTCCCGCCGAGATACAGCAGCAGATGCACGATAATATCCAGTGGATTCGCGGCGCCAAGGAGAACCACCTCGTGGTGGGTAGCCAGGCCCGTATCCTCTATGCCGACTGCGAAGGCCGCACCAAGATTGCCGCCCGCTTCAACGAAGCCATCAAGAAAGGGGAGATCAGCGCGCCCATCGTGCTCGGCCGCGACCACCACGACGTCAGTGGCACCGACAGTCCCTTCCGCGAGACCAGCAACATCTATGACGGCTCGAACCGTTGCGCCGACATGGCTGTGCAGAACGTCATCGGTGACAGTTTCCGCGGTGCCACGTGGGTTTCTATCCACAACGGCGGCGGTGTAGGCTGGGGCGAGGTGGTGAACGGCGGCTTCGGCATGGTGCTCGATGGCAGCGAGGCTTGCGACCGCCGCCTGCGTATGATGCTCCACTGGGATGTCAACAACGGCATCAGCCGTCGCAGCTGGGCCCGCAACGAAGGCGCCATGTTCGCCATCAAACGCGCCATGGACATCTGTCCCGAGCTGAAGGTCACCATGCCCAACCTCGTCGACGACAGCGTCCTGGAAGGCCTGTTCTAATCAACCTTAATAAAAGAAATCGCCCCTTAGCATCTTAGTCTGGGGGCGATTTCTTATTTGTGGGAAGCGGTGCTGTCGGCGGGAGGGGTAGGGCTACTGTGTTTGCGTCGGGGAGTGGCGGGGATGGGAGCGGTGTACCAGAGGTGGTTGTAGGATTTCTTTTTGGCCACGTCGGCTTGGTACTTGAGGCCGGGGTTGTCGCCCCGGGAGAGGTCGGCGCAGGCGGGGCCGGAGTCGGTCATCTCGCCGCTGAAATTCCATAGGCGGAAGTCATTGGGACTGACGATGAGCTTATACCCTAAGTCGTGATCCGGCATCGGGAGCACCCGGCGGCGGCCATTGATGGTGACGGTGTGCAGGTTGATGAGCTGTATCGTGTCGACATAGATGCTGAGGTTAGCGGGCTCGCGCAGCTCGAAATCGTTCTGGTAGAGGGTTACGCTTCCTACGCCAACGCGGAGGGTGTAGAGACCCGTCGGTAGGCTGTCGATGATAAAAAATCCTTCGTCGTCGCACACACGAACAGCCTTGGCCACGCTGTCCTGCACTAGTTGTACCAGACAGTAGGGCTCGGGATTCTTGGTGTGCAGGTTGTACACTGTGCCGGTGACGACGATGGGGTCGCTCTGCGCACGGCAAAAACTTACAGCGGCCAGCAGCAGGAGGATTGTCAAGGTCTGTTTCATTGCTTTGGATGTTTTGTCAGTTTCAGCTCCAGAAGGTGTACGACGTAGGAGTCGATGGGGATGGTGTTGTAATCACCCCAGAAAGCAGGAGTGAAGTCGCTCTGCCCAAAGGCGCGGTCGAGGGCCACGGGGCGGCTGTCGAGAGTCTCGCCCTCAGTGGATGTGGGCTCGGTGGTGAAGTTGGTGAGGGTCCAATCCACGCTGTGCCGCCACACCTGCTCCTCGTCGTCGTGCCCGCGACCCTTGGAGGTGAGTCTGAGGGTGGTGGTGGAGTAGTATCGCGTGAGGGTCAACTTGCCATCGCGCTCGTCGTAGATCCATGTCGTGGAGTCTGTGTCGACAGCCATGTTGGTAAAGTAGGTCTTCACCCAAGCCTCCTCAGGGGCAAGCTTTTGGATGGGCTTGGCAATCCACGAGGTGATACGTACCAGAGCTAGGCCGCGTTTGCGGATGACATACTCGTAGTTCGTCTCTCGTGAGAGGCGACTGGCACCGATGGAGCGCACAAGGTAGTAGCCTTCGCCATTGTCGTCGAACTCCATGAGAGGCATGAAAGTTTGGTGCATCAGCATGCTCCGTGAAAGGCTGTAGCTGGCGTTGGGTGCCGCCACTGGGTCATAGAAGAGTTCCTCGTCGGCATATTGCATCATCTCGTCAATGCCGTCCTCGTGGCCTACTTTCTGTTTGAGCAGGCTGCGGTCGTTCACCAGCAGGCGGTGGCGCAGGATGGTCTTGTAGTTGGTCTCCATTTCGCGGAAGGTTGACTTGAAGTTGAAACTGCGCTTCTCGGCATATTGGCTGTAGGGGCCTCGCTCCACCTCCATGACGGCTTCGTCGAAGAGGTATATCTCGTTGTCTACGGCGCGCCAGTCGCGATAAAAGAAAGTGGAGTAGGCTGTCTGCTGCTGGAAGTTGTTGTCGAGGCTGTGCAACACGTCCAGCATCAGATCTATGCTGTAGCGATAGCGTGAGACATTCACCTCGTGCAATTCGATGGCCTGTGGCCTGAGTTTGATGTGGCTGCGGCTCTTGAGGTCGTTCACGCTGAGGCGCAACGGCTCGTAGCCCACCGAGCGCACCAGCACGCTGTCGGCGGCATGCCCAGCGGGGACTTTCAGCTCGTAGTCGCCTTGGTCGTTGCAGCAGACGCCGATGGTGCTGTTACCTAGCTGCAGCGTGGCATAGGGCACACCGTTACGGCCGTCCATCACGCGCCCTTTCAGCACCAGTACCTCCTGAGCCGACACAGTGCTGGCAGTAGCCAGCAGAAACAATAGTATGATACCTCGACGAATCATGGCCCTTTTGTAATCAATACCCTTTTCCCGCTCAAAATCTGACATCCTCTCAAAAAAATCCAAGTGCAAAAGTACAAAAAAAACCTCGAATGTACAAAAGAATCTATTTTGTAACTTTACGTAATGAAGTCTGTGGGGAAATAATATTTTGCCAGTTGAGAAAATCTTTGTATTTTTGCAATCTCCAAAAGAGAAAGAAATAAAAACATAATGATATGAAAGCAAGTAACATTCCGTTCAAGAAGAACTACATTATGGGCATCAGCATCGTGCTGGCGGCCTTGGTGTTGGGACTTTTCCAAGTATGTACCGTGAAGACCCTGAAGTCCTACGACGATACCGTTACTGTCCGAGGCCTCTGTGAGAAAGAGGTTCCTGCCGACCGTGCGGTGCTACGCGTCAATTATTCGGCCCAGGACAATGACCTTGCCAATCTGAGAAGGACCCTTGAGAATAATGACAAGGTGATTATCAGTATGCTGAAACAGGCTGGATTCGGCGACGATGAGATCAAGTACACTTCGGCGCGCATCAACGATCGCTACGATAGCTATTACACCTCGAACATTACCTATCGTTATGGTGCTAATCAGACTATCAATGTCTTCACCTCGAAGATGGATCTCGTCGGCGAACTCCAGAAAACCCTTGACGGTGATCTTCTCAAAAAAGACCTTGTCAGCAGCACCTACGCCACCTATGAATACCATGGCTTGAACGACATAAAGCCATCGATGATTGCCGAGAGCCTCAAGAACGCCCGTTCTGCTGCCGACGAGTTTGCCAAGAACTCCGGCAGTGAAATTGGCAAGATGCGCACCGCCTCACAGGGCTACTTCGAGGTGGACGACCTTGACGAGAACACACCACAGATCAAGAAAGTGCGTGTGGTCTCTACGGTGGAGTATTATCTGAAATAAAAGGGCAGGGGTCTTCTTGCAACCCCCTTTAACAAAACAAGAACAATGGCAGAGAAAGATTCTGTAATCATTTATTCCGGTGGGCTTGACTCGACCACGTTGCTTTATGAGGAGCGGGAGCGCATCGCGCTGGCAGTGACCTACGACTACGGCAGCAATCATGCTGCCCATGAGGTGGCCGCCGCTAAGGCTATCTGTAAGCGGCTGGGGATGGAACATCTGGTTGTGGACCTGACGTTTATGAAACGCTATTTTACGTCGTCGCTCCTCAGCGGAGCCGACGACATTCCCGAAGGCCGCTATGATAATGAAAATATGAAAAGCACCGTGGTGCCATTCCGAAATGGCATTATGCTCAGCGTGGCTTGTGGGTTGGCGGAGAGCCGTGGCCTTACGCGTGTGCTCATCGCCAACCATGGGGGCGACCATGCCATCTACCCCGACTGCCGTCCGGCGTTTATTGACGCGATGGATGCAGCGATGCAGGCGGGCACCTATGTGGGGGTGCGGGTGGCGGCTCCTTATACCAATCTCACCAAGGCCGATTTGGTGCGCCGCGGTGCAACGATGGGTATAGACTACGAAATGACTTATTCGTGTTATAAAGGTGGCGAACGCCACTGTGGCCGCTGCGGTACCTGTACCGAACGCAAGGAGGCTTTCCGCCTTGCCGGCGTCCCCGACCCCACAATATATGAATCGTGAATTATGATAATTGAAATTGGAATCGCATAGTTCTAAATTCAAGTTTTAATATAATAGTAGATGTATTACGTAACCAAGCATATAGAGGTCTCTGGAGCTCACAGGCTGGAACTCGACTACCCCAGCAAGTGCACACAACTGCATGGGCACAACTGGAATATCACCATTCATTGCAAGGCTAAGGAATTGGACCACAATGGAATGGTGGTGGACTTTTCCAAAATCAAAAGCCAGATTGTCGACAGGCTCGACCACCAGGTAATCAATGATGTCATCGGCTGCAACCCCACGGCGGAGAACATAGCCCGCTGGTGCCAGCAACAGGTACCTAACTGTTACCGTGTCGACGTGCAGGAAACCACAGGGAACGTCGCTACTTATGAGATTGACAACCAATGAAAGTAAACGAGATATTCTATTCGTTGCAGGGTGAGGGCTATTATGCCGGCACCGCAGCTGTCTTTGTGAGGCTGAGTGGCTGTAACTTGCAATGCCCATTCTGCGACACACAGCATGAGTCGGGGGTGGAGATGAGCGATGCGGAGATTGTCGCCAAGGTGGCCAGTTATCCTGCACGGCTGGTCGTCATTACTGGTGGCGAGCCCTCGCTACAACTCACCAAGAGCCTTGTCGACGCCCTGCACCAGGAAGATAAGTTTGTCGCCGTGGAGACTAATGGTACGCACCGCCTGCCTTCCAATGTCGACTGGATTACCCTTTCGCCCAAGGACCTCTTCATTGGGAATGAGGCGAAGGTGGAGCTCTCCATTGTTGATGAAATAAAAGTGATATACGACGGAGAGCATGAACCTCACATGTATTCTGAAATCATGTGCACCCACGCCCGTTTTCTACAGCCTTGCGATACCGGCGACGCAGCGCGCAACGCCGAAATCGTGAACAGCGCCGTTGAATACATCAAGCGCGACCCGCGTTGGAAACTCTCGTTGCAGATTCATAAAATACTAAATATTAGATAGATAATGAGTAATCGTGAACAAGACCACTTGCAGTCTCTCGGTCACAAGGCCGATATACCCGAGACCTATGCCCCCGAGGTACTCGAAGCTTTCGAGAACCGCCATCCAGAGCGTGACTACTGGGTAGAGTTCCTTTGCCCCGAGTTTACCTCGCTCTGTCCCATCACAGGACAGCCCGACTTCGCTGAGGTACGCATCCTTTACATCCCTGACAAAAAGATGGTGGAGAGTAAGAGTCTGAAACTCTATCTCTTCTCGTTCCGCAACCACGGCGACTTCCATGAGGACTGTGTAAACATTATCCTTGATGACCTTGTGAAGCTGATGGATCCGCGTTATATTGAAGTTCTAGGACTCTTTGTGCCGCGTGGTGGCATCAGCATCCATCCTTACGCCAATTACGGCCGTCCGGGGACGCCCTACGAGACTTTGGCAGAGCATAGGCTGAGAAACTACAAGCTCTCCTGACGTCGTTTCATACAGTCGGAAGGACGTTTTATACAATGGTCCTGCGAGGAAGCTTGCAGGTCCGTTTTCTTTTGTATTTTTGCATCTGAAAACAAGCAACATGAAACCAAACATTCACACAATGAAACGATACCTCTTTCTCCTCCTGCTGGTGCCGCTGGCAACCGCCTGCAAGCCCGTCAAACCAGGCAATACCGTGAGGGCAGTCTATCACTGGAAGACCACCTACAACCCCACACAATATGAGCTGCAGTGGCTGTGCGACCACCAGGTGACACGCCTTTACCTGCGTGTGTTCGATGTTGACGTGCACGAAAGCGAATATGCGGCACCAATTGCCACCACGCGTTTCCTGCAACCCCTGCCCGAAGGCATGGAGATTGTCCCAGTGGTGTACATCACCAACGAGGCGATGGAGCGCTGCTATTATTGGGTAGGCGAGTTAAGTCATAAGATCGCCGACCGCGTCATCAAGATGGCCGAATGCAATGGGTTTGAACTGAAAGAGATTCAGGTGGACTGCGATTGGAGCGAGCGCACTGAGACCGGCTACTACGAGTTCTGTAAAGAGATGCAAAAATACCTGAAGAAGAAAGGCATCCGTTTCAGCTCGACGGTGCGTCTGCATCAGGTGGATTCCGACCTCGAAGACCTGGCGGTCGACTCGAAAGTGCTGATGCTCTACAACACCGGAAACCTGCGCTCGTGGGAGACGCGCAACTCCATCCTTGACTATAACGACGTGGAACCCTATCTGAAACGTCTCACCCCTGAGCGTATGAGAACCATGGGTGTGGCCTGGCCCGTCTTCGGCTGGGGCGTGGCCTTTGACACTGCAGGGCATTTCTCCCACCTCGTTAATTCTTCTACCCTTGCCGATTCTCCTGGCCGGGGGACGGGCCTGAGAATCGAATGGGGCGAGATAGCCGAGATGCGCCGCGTGAGAGAGAAGATGCCTCAGCCTACCGGTGACCATGTTGTTGTCCTCTATCACCTTGATTCTATTAACCTTTCAAAATACACTTACGATGAGATTGAAGAGATTTATAGCCGCTAGCGTATTGTTCTTCTGTGCCCTCCGCGCCATTGCCTGCGGACCAGGCCCTTTCATTCTGCCCGACGACTGCGACCTCTACCGCCTCCTGCCTTACTATGCCGAGCTGCAAGAGCCCGACTATGGTCGTGTCGCCGTCAATTGCCAAGCCTGGATGAAAGCGGTGCCCGATGTGCCGGAGACAGCCATTCGTCAAGCTATCTACGACTTTTCTTTGGTCGACTGGCAGCGTGTGCAACGTGGCGACGACCGCGGGAATGCCTTCTGCCGCCGTCTCATCGACACCCGCGACAGCGATGCCGTGCGCTTGCTGGTGTGGAGCAAATACTACGAGCAGTGGAGCGAGCAGATGCGCTCGCCGTGGTACTATGGCTGCGGCATGGACGACGGCGGACTGGACGTCGACAGCATCGCTTCCGTCGCCGCTACCTACCAGGGTCGCTATGCCGACCGCTACCTCCTGCTGGCAATGAAATGTCTCTACCGAGGCGGACGCAACGAGGAATGCGAGGAACTATGGAAACACCGCAAGAGGGTGATGAAAAACAGCCACCTGTGCGACCAGGCCGAGGGCTACCTCGCCGCCTGCCTCAACCGCATGGGACGTAAGGAGGAGGCCATAGACATCTATGTGCGTTTGGGCGATGCCGCCTCGCTGCAGCTCCTTCAGGACGACAAGGTGGCGGTCTTCGAACAGGTGATGCGTCACCATCCCAACTCTCCATTCTTCCCTGTGGCTTTGCAACGCGTGCTTTTCGTGCTAGAGAACTATTCCATCGACGATCGCTTCACGAAATACAACCTCGACGACCGCCAACTCAGCCGCCTGCTGGCATTGGCCACCCGCGCCGGGCGTGATCCGCGGGTGAAGGATCAGGCCATGTGGCGCTATGTCGCCGCCTGCCTCCTCGACCATGCGGGCCGCAGACACGAAGCCTTGAAACGACTCAACGGGCTGATGGCCAAAGACGAATTCCTCGATGCCTCCATCCGCATCCTGCGCATCCATCTCCATGCCCAACTCGACCGCGTCGACGACCGCTACGAGCAACAGCTCTTTGACGACCTGCAGTGGATTGACAACCGCATGCAAGACGAGTGGGCCGCCCTCGACAGCGCCGAGCGATACCGTCTCTCCCATTTTGAAGGCTTCGGCTACAACTGGGATGTCTTCCGCACTGTTTACTCCTACGACGCCCTGCGCCGTATCGTTCTTGGCAGTGGCGGGGTGGCCGATCGCTTTGTCCGTGCGGGACGCACCACGCGCGCCATTCAGCTGGCCAATATGGCCGACAACCGCTTTCTTCAGATTTCGGGGAACGTCGCAATCGACATCTACAGGAAGGGAGCAGAGAAGACTGTGTATTATACATGGGATCGCGTAGATGACTCCAAAACCTACAATGGATATGGTATTTCCATCATTGATGTGGACTCCTCTCACATGAAGGGTTGGTGTGGCGTGACAGAGAATCTGTTCAACTCGCACGACTACAGCAACCGTCTCTTCGTCCACATTGACCGAATGGGGGCAGACGTGCTGAGCAAGTATTGGGAATCCGTGGAAAACAATCCCCAATATATAGACCGATGGCTCAACGAACGCGGGTACACCGACAGTAACTACTGGTGTGACATCATCGGTACCCACCTGCTGCGCGAGATGCGCTTCAGGGAAGCTACCCACTGGCTGGCCCGTGTTGACAGTAGCTACCAGTACAGGCTCAACACCAGGGATTGGATGACCTATAATCCCTTCTGCTACGAAGAACAGTACTTGTCGGAAAAGCAACGCGAGAACTATAAGCTGCATTTTGCCCAGAAGATGGCCTATCTTGAGATACTTGGTAGCATCTCCTTTTTACCCAACGTGCGGGCCGATGCCATGCTGACGTTTTCCATCGCCCTGAAGAATGCTTTCAGCGAACGATGCTGGCCGCTAGTTGCCTATGGTTACTATTATGGCTTCCAGGATGATAGCGAGGACTATCCAACCCAGTGGGATTGGGAAGGTTGGAGCAACTACCAGACACCCTTCGAAGACCCCTATTACTTACCCTCCTGCATGGCTTCCTCGGCAGTGGCACCTTACGCTGTGCGTGCCGAAAAACGTGCCGCCGAACTGCGCAGGAAAGCTTTCGCTACCTACACCGACCCCGACCGCAAGGCGCAGGGACTGCAAAAGGTCTATGAATACACCTATCTGATGAAGCACTATGCCGACACCCCCACAGGCCAATATATCGCTCGTCACTGTGACAAGTGGAAAGACTACCTGATACAATAAATAATATCACGGTGCGTTATCACTCCAAATGAGCATGGACGAACATATTGTCATCAGTACCAGTGCCGACCTGCTGCGTATTGCGGCGGCCGAGCTGGTCTATGCCGAAGCAGACGGAAACTACACTACCTTGATGCTTACCGATGGCGAGCGGCGTGTGGTGACGATGCAACTGGGACAGCTGGAAAAACTCATCGCCAGCCAGATGCCTCAGGCGGCACAGAGATTCGTCCGTATCGGTAAGAGCCTCATCGTGAAAATCAGTAGTGTGCGCTATATCCATCCGTCGCGAGGGGTGTTGGAATTGCAGAATCCTGCAGGACAGAAGCATGAACTCTCGGCCTCGCGCGAAGCGTTGCGGCTGCTGAAGGAAATGATAGAAAGGAATTTATGATGAAAGAAATAGATGATAATGAGATACGAGTCATAGGAAAACCTTCGCCACAGCCGGGTCATGGACACTGGTGGATGGCGGTGCTGGTGATTCTGGTACTGGTAGTACTGGTGGCAGTGGTATTGGGTAAGTCTTCGCACAAAGAGACCTTTGGGAAGGTACAACAGCCTGCTACAGAAAATCCTATACCCTCTCTTTCCTTTGAGGAAGGCAACTATTTGGTGGTGACAGATACACTGATTAATGATGTGCCGCTTACACTCTATATGCCCAGCGATGCCAAAGCTACCCTTCAGATAGGGGTGCCCGATGTGAGGGATACGTCGTTGGTGTTGGCTGTTATGGCGGCTGACATCAGGGCCGACAATGGCGGCATCGTGGGTGACTTTATTGTCGACGGACGTGTTTGGGCCCGTGGCGAGCGCAAGGAAGGCTGCTGCGCTATTATTGATGGTGTTCCTGAGTTTGGCTATGATGGAGATGCCATAGTTGACCGGGTGCTGGCTGAGAACGGTAGCCTCTTCCGTCAATATGTGCTGGTACGTGGTGGTCAACCAGTGCCACCTAAACCCAAAGGGAAGAATCATCGTCGTGCATTGTGCAAACTGGGTCATTCAATCATTGTGGTGGCATCGGGCGACAGGGAGTCGTATCACGATTTTGCCACTGCCTTGGCTGACCTGGGAGTAAAAGAGGCTATTGCCTTGGTGGGGTCAGAATCGTTACTGATGTATCGTGCTGAAGGGGGACTGCTGCATTCTTTGGGCACTGCTTTTGATAGTCCCAATATCAATTTTATTGTTTGGAAACGTTAGACCTGTCTTATTTTCCCGTCGCTGCCTCGTCGATAGAGCGTGAAATGGTTTTTGACCTTCTCAAGAAAGGGACTGAGGGCGTGGAGGGAGCGGCCATAGTAGCTGTCGTACAAGATACAGAGGCGACGTTTGGAGCGTGAGAGGGCCACAAAAAGACGACGTGCATCCTCTTGGATCTGCTTTTCAGTCCAGCTGTGCGCGCCAGGATAGGAACCATCGATAGCGCGGTAGATAATCACTGTTTCGAATTCCAATCCCTTGGCTTTGTGAACGGTGGAGATGATATAACGTTCCTCCAGTGAGCCACCGCACATATCGGCTTCCTTGCTGGTGTTGAGGTCGGTGACATAACGTTCAAGTTGTTGGCGTAGGGTGGGGTAGAGGTTAGTTCGAATGAGGTCGTTTTCAAGGTAGTGAATGAGGTGCCGCCATTTGTCAATGGGCTCTATAAAGTGTCTGGTAAGCCAGTAATCGTAAGCATAGCATAGCTCGTCGACGATGCCCGATTGATCTAGATTCTCCATGGCGTGACAATGAATTTCAGCATAGCGCTCGCGAAAGCGTTCCACTTGCCGCCGGTGGTCACTAATAAAGAGACATTGGTCGGCAATCATCTGTCGTGCAACGTTATGACAGAAGTTAAGTAGCGAGAGGGTGGCCAGTATGTCGTCGTCGGCTTGGTGGCTGTTCTGGCCTTCCAGATGCAGCACTTCGAGGAGGTGCCCCAGCTTATATTGTCGCAGGCGTGGTCGTATGAGGCGGATATATTTCAGTGTGTCGAAATAGCGCGGACAGAGTTTTTCGAGGCATAACCCGGGGCAGTCGCGGTGGAGGTTGTGACGTAGAATCTGGTAATCGAAATCCACATTATGCCCCACCAGGGTTTTGCCAGCGCAGTAGTCCATGAAAAGTCGCAACCCTTCGGCTCGTGAATGCCGTTTGCTGTTTTGGTAGACTTCAAGCATGGGGTTGAGGTGTCCTCCTACGGTTTCGGGGAGCTCTTGGTCGGTTTCCATAATGATATTGAATGGCTTGCCTACCACTTTTCCTTGGCGGACACGAACAGCTGCAATCTGTATGATGTCATCTCTATAGGTGTTGAGACCGGTGGTCTCGGTGTCGAAGATGATCAGTTCCTCGTTATCGTAAGCGTGCACAAAAGATTGAAGGTAAGAGGAATCGGGGTACAGTAGGAAATCGGTAGGTAGCAGTGCTCTGCGCCGCAGATCACGCATGAAAGCGCGGGCGGCAGTGTAGGAGGGTGTTACGTCAAGTCCCCACAGCAGGCGCGCCCATGCGATGAAAACCATTTCGTCGGACAGCACGCTGAGATGTGCCGTCAGCATCCGCATAGAAGGTAATGAGAAAAGATCGGTACCACTGATTTTGAAATGACTGATACCCATGCCACTCATCATCTCGCCGATGGCGTCTGCCTCATGATTGGTGCTGACGAGGAGGGCTACTTTCCCCTCAGTATCGAGTTCTCCGTAACGTTTGGCAAGACGTGAAGCATAGTAGCTTTCCAATTGTGCGTCGCCGACATCGAGCAGGCAAAGATCCTCTGGAGTATGTTCAGGGGCATTGTCGGTGCTGGGTAGCATGTCACATTGTATTCCGAGGTTCCGTATGGCGAAATCGTTTTGGACATCAAGTAGATAGCGTGGTGAACGGTAGTTGGTGTGCAAGTGGTGGATGTTACCATGGCAGCGGTGTTTGAGGGCTCCGAGAGTCTCCAGTTTGGCTCCAATAAAAGAAAAAATGGCCTGCTGCTCGTCACCCAGGTATACGATGGTGGCGTCAGGAGTGGCTAGGAGGTCTATCAGGGCTAGTTGTAAAGCATTGAGATCCTGCACTTCATCAATCTCTATCCAACGGTAATGTCTGTTTCGTCCATCTGACCTATCGGCTCTATTAAGATAATCGTATGCTTTGATTAGGAGGTCGTCATAGTCTAGCAAGTCGTTTTCCTCTTTGTAGTGCTCGTAGGCCTTGGCAAGCAGCATGAGGTTGGCAGCCGGCAGTTCTTGCAGCACGCTGTAGCGTTTGGTGAGACTCTCAATGTTGGTGTAGATGTCGGCAATATTTTCTTCATCGAAGGGTCGTCCTAGCACGTCGCAGAGTTTTGAGATATTTCCGGACCGGAACATCTCGTTGTGTAAAACCAAATCTCCATGTATGCCTAGGACCATCTGCTTCAGGCCGTGTTGAAAACGCATCAGTTCTGTGGTGCGGCTTTCAATGTGGAGCCGTTTGCACAGTTCTTCCTGGATGATGTTCTCCATGTCACCTTCATCGATGATGGCACTATTGTGATTCACCAATCCAAGATTGAAAAGCATTTGTGAGCAGTAGCGGTGGATATTGCCAACGAAGAGGTCATCAGGCACGGGGTTGCCCGTGCGGTCGGCGATGCGCTGCGCCATGCCCTTGGCAGCGCGGTTGGTGAAAGTGAGACAGAGCATGTCGTTGTATTCCACACCGTTGGAGTGTGCATGAATGATGCGCTCCGTCAGGATGTCTGTCTTTCCGCATCCCGGGGGGGCCAGTACCAGGTGCCTTCCCCCCTGTATCTCAATGGCTTCTTGCTGCCACTGGTCAAATTGCCTTTCCATTGAGAATGGCTTTGGTCATCTCGTCTTGCACGTAGATGAGTTTGAGGGAGAAGAACGGCTGCTGCTCGTCGAGCAGTAGGCGGAGGAAGATGCGGTCGCCCTCCCAGAGGGCAAGGTCGTCATCGCCAACGCCAGGCATGACGGGCAAATCGGTTTTTCGGATCCAGGCAAGTTCGCCTTCATCGTCGATGCTCATGTCGGGTTCACCTCGCCAGGCCGTGGCGGTGAAGAGGTGCATGTACTCGTTGGGCCAGGTGTCAGAGATAAAGGTCACGATACCACGGTAGTGCCAGTGGGTGATTTCCAGTCCAGTCTCTTCTTTCACCTCGCGCAGCATGCATTCGTCGGGACTCTCGTCGGCTTCACATTTGCCGCCCACACCAATCCATTTGCCATGGCTGGCGTCATTCGCTTTCTTTACGCGGTGCAGCATCAGGTAGCTATCGCCGTTGTCGATATAGCAAAGTGTCGTCTGTTTCATGGTACAAAAAAGGCCGCAACACTGCGGCCTCAACTGTTCTGTGCGAAGTGATTAGTCCTCGGCGTTGATGATGGCTTTGTGGACAGCATTCCAACCAGCAGCGGTGATACCCCAGTTGTTGGTGGAGTTCTTGTTACCGTTGATACGGACCTTTCTTCTCTTCACTTTTTTGTTAGCATTGATACCCATGATGTATACTTTTTGTTGTTTATTTACTTGATAATCAGTTTGTAATTTGCATTTTGCTCAAAACAAACGTGCTGCAAAGATACAAAAAAAATGAAAAATGGGAATTGAAATTTAAAAATTTAATAATTTTTTTAATTCCAAATTATTCATTATATATTATACATTGTTCATTATCAAAATTTTCCGTGTGCACCGCCGCCTCCAAAGCTGCCGCCACCGAAACCTCCGAATCCTCCACCGCTGCTCCAGCCCCCACCATGGGAGCTGCCTCCTATAAACCAGGGGTAGCTTCCGAAAGTGTGACCTCCTGTGCCGTGGTCGCCATGGTTGTCGTTTTTGAATTTCTCGGGGTGTTTGCGGTAATAGAGCCATAGTAGGAGAGCTATTACGCCAATGGAGCCCACGAAGATGAGCAATGCAATGAGGGCGCTGGAACGTTTGTCTTTTTTGTATTGTGCGTAGCTGTATTCGCCTTGCAGGACAGGCTCGATTATGTCAAGGGCAGCGGTCAGCGCCTTGTAGTAGTCGCCGTCGCCCAGCGGACCGATCATCTTGTCGTCGATGATGCGTTTGCAAAAGGCGTCAGGCAGAACGGCTTCTACCCCTTTCCCTGTGGCGATAAAGACATCGCCGTCAGGTTCTTCCTTGGTCTTCGACTTGATGAGGATGACCACGCCGTTGTTGAATTCTTTCTGTCCCACGCCCCATTGCTGTCCGATGCGTGTGGCTACAGCCCAGGAGGCGTCGCCATGTAGTGTAGGGGTGATAACGATGACGATTTGGTTCGAAGTGGAGTCGTTGAAGGCCACCAGACGCTGCTCGAGTGTGGAGAGTTGCTCGTTGGTGAGGATATGGGAATAGTCGTTCACCAACTGCGAGCTCTTTTTAGGAGTCCACTCGGATTGAGAAAAAGCTGCCGACAGACCTGCCAGCAGCATTAACACTAGGGTTGTTAGTTGTTTCATTTAGATATCGAACTCAATATCAGCGGGTTCTTCGGTCTCTTTGGGGGCGTCAAAGTATTCTCTCTGATTGAAACCAAACATGCTGGCGATGATGCTGCTGGGGAAGCGACGCACTTTGGTGTTGTATTCCTGAATGGCTTTGATGAAATTGGAACGGGCTGTGGCGATGCGGTTCTCTGAGCCTTCGATTTGGGCTTGGAAATCGCGGAAATTCTGAGTGGCAGTAATATCGGGATAGTGTTCGACTGTGACTTTGATGGCGTTGTCAATGGCTTTCATGAGATTTTTGTCGGCTTGTTCGAGCGCCTTCAGTTGATCGTTCGATGGGTTTGACTTGTCTATTTTTACCTGCTCGACTTTCGCGCCGGCCTGCTCAACACCCGCACGGGCGTTGGTGACTTCGGTAAGGACGCCCTTTTCGTATTTCGCAGCTCCTTCCACAATGGTTTTGAGCTGTTTGACGAGGTCTGTGCGACGTTTGTAGGCGTTCTCCACCTCACTCCAGGTGCTTTTTACAGCCTCGTCTTTGGTTACAAGACTATTGTTGGTGCTGATGCCCCATATAAGCACGATGGCAATAAAGGCCACGATGCTGATGATGACAATGTTTGATTTCTTCATATTAATAAAATGAATGATTTAAGTTCTCTTGGTTTTACATCTCGAGATGCTCCTTGCGCAGCAGGTCGTTGACTGTCTTGACGGGATTGAAGGTGGCTACAGGGACTTCGACGAAGAGAGTAATCCAATCGGCCATGGCACCGTTCCAAAGACCGGGGAGTTCCTGCGATTTCAATGTCAGAGCTCCTTTGGTTTTCTTGCTGATGAATCCGGTTTGCGGGTCGACATATTTCCTCAGGTCGAAATAGCGGCCACGGTAGTTCTTGGTGCTACAGACTAGATCGACGGGGTTGAAATGGGTTGATGATTGGAATATCTTCTCTTGTTGCGGATCTTTGTGGTTTATCTGTGCCGACTCCACAATTTGGAGGCTTCTTCTTCCCTTGGTATCAATAGTATAGAATGGACCACCTCCTGGTTCGCCCAAGTTCTTCACCATTCCGCACACGCGCATGGGTCGGTTGAGAAGCAGATGGAGCGTTTTTTCGTCGCAACCATCTGGTACCATGATATTAAGCTCTTCTTTTGCAAAGCGAACAATCTTGTTTAGGGTGCGTCTGTCGGGATGACTGTCGAGGATATGCAGCATGTCAAAGCATTTCTCGCGCAGTTCGAGGAGCATACCGGCCAGCACTTGCTTGTATATCACTGTGGTATGTTTCATCCAGTCCGGCACCACGTTGTCAATGTTCTTGATAAAGATGAGATCGGCGTGTTGCTCGTTGAGGTTTTCGATGAGTGCTCCATGGCCACCTGGACGGAAAATCAGATGCCCCTCATCGTCGTGAACGGGGTTGTTCTGTTCGTCGACGGCGATAATGTCGGTATAATGTTTTTGTTCTGAGAAACTTATCTTTAGCTTGATGCCGAAGGTGCTTTCATAGTATTGTTTCACTTCTGCTATTTTGCGACGGAATGCATTGCGGTGTTCCGGCGAGATGGTAAAGTGCAGGTTGACGCTACCGTCGCTGCTGCGGGCATAGAGAGCCCCCTCAACAATATGCTCCTCAAGAGGAGTGCGTTGCACAGATCCATAGCGGTGGAATTTCAGCAAAGCCTTGGGCAGGCTGCCATAGCTGAGATACTTTTCATTGAGAAGAAAATTGATGACAGTGGTGTAGTCGCCCCGACGCATATAGTCCTCAATGTCGAGATCGGAGGATTCCATGCATGTTTTCAGGTCGTTATAGAAGGCAAAGGTGCGTAAGTTTTCAAGGAAGGCTTTGACTTCGGGAAACTCTTTGTCGAAGTTTTTTGCCACACCGAAGTAGGTTGATGAGAAGCTGTAAAGATCCTTGAACATGCGTGTTGCGGCTCCAGACGCAGGGACGAATTTCAAAATCTTCTTGCCTTTGGAAAGGGCGCGATATTGTTTTTCGTAACGGGCAATCTCTTTGTCGCTAAGGCATTGTATACCATTGTTTTCGGGAGTAGCTGCGGCGTCGAGATGGCATTTGGGAAATCCTTCTTTGAAATGATCTATCTGTTCCTGCACATGTTCGCAGGTCAACCCCAAGGCCTCAAGCTGCTCAAGGTCTTGTTTTAATGGTTTAAACGTCATGTTCTATTGTCTTTGTGTTTAGAAATAGTATTGGTCTGTTAGTTGGATTGTGGCATTTAAGGTTTCCCCCTCAAGCAAGCGGACTTGGGTCTCTCCGCGTCGTTCTCCACCGCCTTCTGCCGCGGGTCTTGGCAGGGATGCTTTGACTTTGACGATGGCGGGAGATTTGAACGAGGCTTTGAAGATGCCGTCGTTGCCGGTGGTGCCAGTAACATGAATGATGCCGCCATTGGTCTGGGAAATATCCACAATTGCGTTCGGAATTGGAACTTTTGTGGCGTCGTCCAACACTAAAACCTCCAGATAACTATTGGTATCTTTGTCGCAGCTGCTAAAAAGTGACAAAGGTAAAATGCTGAAAAACAACATTGCGGAGATGAGAAGGATTTTTTTCTTCATAAATATGAATTTTTTGGGTTGTTGTTTCTGATTTTATTCTTATTTTTGCATGCAAAATTAGCAAATTTATTCTATATAGGATGAAAAAAATATCTTTTTTGTCGATTTTTTTATTTGCAACTCTTTCTGCAGAGTCGCAAGGGGCTGATTTGCAAAAGGAAAGTGCTGCTGGGAACACCCTTGTCGAAATGCAGACTTCTTATGGTAAAATCGTTGTCATGCTCTATGATGATACCCCTTTGCATCGTGATAATTTCATAAAATTGGTTAACGAAAATGTCTACGACAGTCTGCTATTCCATCGCGTCATCGAGGGCTTTATGATTCAGGGCGGTGATCCTGATTCTAAGAATGCCCGTCCAGGGCAGATGCTTGGCGAAGGCTCCCTGGGATACAATATCCCCGCCGAGTTCCGGCCGAACCTCTTCCACAAGAGAGGGACGCTTTGTGCAGCACGCGAAGGTGATGATGTCAATCCCCAAAAGGAATCCTCTTCCTCACAATTCTATATTGTACAAGGGCGAACATGGAACGATATGGAACTCAATATGATTGAGCAACGGTATGGCAAACATTTTCCCGAGCAGCAGCGCGAGGTCTATCGTACTCTCGGCGGTGCACCTCACCTCGACGGTGACTATACAGTATACGGGGAAGTGGTTGAAGGCATGGAAGTTGTAGATGAGATTGCCGCTGCCAAACGTGACCGCTTCGATCGCCCACTGAAGGATATCAGAATCATCAGTACCAAAGTGATAAAAAAGTAATTTAAAATATGCTGAAAGATCTTATTTCTAAGTACATTGAAGAAATTAACTCGACACACATTGAGGGATTTGAAGACCGTGCTGCCGAGGTGGAAAAATTCCGTGTCCGTTTCCTTGGACGCAAGGGAGTGATGAACGAACTGTTCGAGCAGTTCAAGGCACTCCCCAACGATCAGAAAAAGGAGATGGGTATCGCTCTGAACCAGCTGAAAACTGCTGCTCTAGCCAAAGTGGAGGAGTTCAAGAACTTCGTTGAAGAGTGTGCCGAGAAAGAGGAACGCCATGACTTGACGTTGCCTGCGGACTTCGCTGGTCGCGGGAGCCGTCATGTGCTGTCCGTGACAATGAATGAAATAGCCGAGATTTTCGCCCGTATAGGCTTCACTATCGAAGAATCGGTGGAGATAGAGGATGACTGGCATCTCTTTTCAGCACTGAACTTTCCTCCCGACCATCCCGCTCGTGACATGCAGGACACTTTCTTCGTTCAGAAGGAAGAGGGCAAGCAAGACATAGCTCTTCGTACCCATACCTCCTCTGTGCAGGTACGTGTGATGGAGACCCACAAGCCTCCCATCCGTATCATTGCACCAGGTAGAGTGTTTAGGAATGAGGCTATTAGCGCCCGCGCGCATTGCATCTTCCACCAAGTCGAGGGCCTTTATGTCGATAAAAAAGTTACTTTCGCCGACCTCAAACAGACCCTGCTCTATTTTGCCAAGGAAATGTTTGGCCCCGAAACACAGATTCGTTTGAGACCCAGCTATTTCCCATTTACCGAACCCAGCGCAGAAATGGATGTCTCGTGTAATATCTGTGGAGGCAAAGGATGTAATATCTGTAAAGGGACTGGGTGGCTCGAAATCCTTGGCTGTGGCATGGTCGACCCCAATGTTCTTGATGCTTGTGGTATTGATAGTAAGGAATATACGGGTTTTGCCTTCGGTATGGGAGTAGAGCGTATGGCCATGTTGAAATACCAGATTCGTGACCTGAGACTCTACTTCGAGAACGATCTCCGCTTCCTGCATCAGTTCGATAATATCATCTGATTCCATGGCTGTTATCACAATAAATGATATGCGCTTCTATGCGCATCACGGCTGCTTTGAGCAGGAGCAGGTCATTGGTACCCATTTCAGTGTCGACCTCTCGTTTATGACCGATACCTCTAAGGCGGAAGTGTCTGATAACATAGCTGATACGGTTAGTTATCTGGATGTCTACCAGGTGGTGAAGGCGGAAATGATGAAACCTTCCCATTTGTTGGAACATGTGGCCCGGAGGGTAGGGGAGGGGGTGCTGACTCACTTCCCTACGGTAGACAGCATCACCGTGAAGATCAGCAAACTGAATCCTCCGCTCGGCGGGCAGATGGAGTCCGTGAGTGTGGAGCTTACTTTTGATAAATAGTTTTTTAATGCTGAAAATAAATTTTTTAAAAAGAATCACAAGTCTTGCATTTTTATTTCTTGCTTTGTGTTCTTTGTCGGCCTGCAAATCGGCTCCTGAGAAAATCAACGAGGATGCCGGCTCCGGTATGACTATAGTCCTTGAAGTACTGCCTTCCGAAGCGTTGCGTGACATGGCCAATAACCAGGATTTGTCGCTCGCAGATAATTATGAGTACGCATGTCAGATTGTCGCTCGCCGTATTGATCGTTTTGGTGTGGCAAGTTGTTCTTTGGAGAAATATCCAAAGATGGACTCTATAAAGTTGAATGTCAGAGGGTTCAAAGATACGTCTAGTCTCATTAACCTCTTGTGTACCACAGCTCATCTCGATTTTTGGCTTACTTACCCTTATGCCGATGTCTGGCCTGTTTTAGTGGACATTGATGAGTCCAGCGAAGGGTTGTTCGGCAAACTCATGAGGTATCCGACGGACTCGCAATCTCCCTGTGTCGGAATGGCCCGGCTCAGTGATACGGCAGCTATTAACCGAATACTTCTCCATTCTATTGATAACAAGATCTTTGACCCGCAATCGATAAGATTTATGTGGGGGGTCAAACCCGACTCTGCTGACATGATCTCACTATATGCCATTGAGGTGACTAGCCGTGACGGTTCTTCCATGCTCGATGGGACTTGCCTCGCCAATGCCAATATGGAGGAGTTTTTGGGCGGATACGGAGTCGTCTTGAAAATGAATAGTGCAGGAGCCCGGGAGTGGAAGCGCATCACGGGTGAGAATATAGGCCGTTGCATCGCCATTGTTGTTGACGGTAGGGTCTACTGTGCCCCTTGTGTCAATAGCGAGATCGCCGGTGGCCGCTCTTTGATAACGGGCAATTTTACCGCCAACGAAGCAAAAAATCTAGCCATTGCCTTGAAGACGGGCAAACTGCCTGTGCCTGTGCGCGTTGTAAAGTGTTATGTGAACGGGAGGTGAGTCGGTTTACACCAGCCCGTTGTCGTGGAAACTATAGTAGTCGGGTTTCCCTGAAGGAGAGATGCCGACAATGAGGTGTTCCAATAGTTTGATATCTAGAATCTTGCCTGCTTCAAAGAGGCGTTGGGTGAGACTCTTGTCCTCAGTGCTGGCTTTGAGTGAGCCAGAGGGGTGATTGTGTGCCACCATAAGGTTCACGGCTTTGCATTCCAATGCTCCACGGAAGACGATGCGCGGGTCCACCGACGTGTGGGTTTGTCCACCTATGGAAATACGTTGTCGCCCCAGCACCTTGTTTCGATTGCTGAGATAGACAGCCCAAAACTCTTCGTGGTCGAGGTCGACAAGAAGGGGAGCCATATAGATGAACAAATCTTTACTATTGCTGATTATCAATTCCTTATCTCTGTTTGTCTCCCCTTGCATACGCCAGCCCAGTTCCAGCGCTGCCATTAGTGTTGTCGCCTTGGCTTTTCCTACCCCTTTGATTTTGCTTAACTGGTTGAATTCCATCTGGGAGAGTGTGGTCAGACTGTTGTTGGCTTGTGTCAGTGTCTCCTTGGCAACCTCCACCACACTTTTCCCTTGAAGTCCGCTACGCAGCAAGATGGCTATTAGTTCGGCGTTGGTCAGCTCCTTTTTACCCTTGGCGAGCATCTTTTCCCGAGGTTTGTCTTCGTCGGCCCACTCTTTGAGTGTCAATGAAAAAAAATCATCCATATCTCTCTGTCTTTCTAGAATTTTTGTGCAAAGATACATGTTTTTTTTCGATTTTGCTTGCTATGTCAATATTTTTTATTATCTTTGCATGTTCAAAAGAATGAAATAAAAAACATAAATTTATATATAAAATATGCAGAATAAAGGACTTATCAAATTCTTGACTTGGACTTTCGGCATTGCTTGTTTGTTCCAATTGTCGTTTACAATTGTGACGAGTGTGGTCGAAAGCAAAGCAAAATCTCAGGCTAACTCTTACGCAGCAAAATTGACGGAGCAGGATTTCCAGAAGTACAGAGAACTCAACGAGGGTACCAAGCTGGCTTCTCTCGACGAGTACAAGGACTCCATAGCGAGCGCCAAAGAAACTGAAATCCTCAACAACAAGGCCAACGAAAATGTCTACCTGGGTTACACTTATCGCGAATGCCAGGCCCGTGAAATCAATCTCGGTCTTGACCTTAAAGGCGGTATGAACGTGATGCTTGAGGTCTCCACCTCCGACGTGGTGCGGGCTCTCGCTAAAGAAAACGATCCCTTGGTCAATGAGGCCATCGAAGCGGCCCTCGAGGTTCAGAAAAACACTCCCAATACCGATTTCGTTACGCTGTTCTATAATGAAATCGTCAGACTCGATCCCAATGTCTCCCTCTTCCAGAAATTTGGCAGCGGTGATTTGAAAGATAAGATTAAACCCGACAAAAAAACCAACGATGATGTTATCGAGGCCATCAGACAAGAGACCTCGGCAGCATACGATCGCACATACGAAATTATCAGCCGTCGTATCGACCGCTTCGGTGTGGCACAGCCCACTATCCAGAAGCTGGCGGCTACGGAGCGTATCCTCGTGGAGCTTCCTGGCGTGAAGGATCAGGAGCGTGTCCGCAAACTCTTGCGCGGTACCGCACAGCTTGAGTTCTGGATGACTTGCGAAGACGCTCAGGCTAGAGAGTACCTTGACAATATCAATGAGTTCTCAGGTGAAACTTTTGACGGCGATAGCGCGCAATCTGGCAAGACCGGCATGAAACTGTACGACAAACTTACCGCTGTCCCCTTCAATGGAGCTGCCGGTATGGCCAAGCTGACCGATACTTCCAGTATCAACAGGATTCTCGCCATGGCTGCCAGAAATGGTGACTATGATCCCATGATGGTCAAGTTCATGTGGGGCAACAAGCCTGAGCGTGGCGATACCATCCTTCTTTATGCTATCGAAGTAACGACGAAAGACGGTTCTCCGCTGCTCGATGGTAGCTGCATTACCGATGCTTCCCAGGATGTGGGTCCCAAAGGTAATATCGTGAACATGAAAATGAATTCCACGGGTGCACGCGAGTGGAAACGTATCACAGGACAAATTGTCAGTGAGAAAGTAAGACGCTGTGTCGCCATTGTGCTTGATGACCAGGTCTATTCCGCCCCCGGTGTCGAAAGCGAAATCTCCGGCGGACGTTCCGAAATTAGCGGTAACTTCACAGTCGAGGAGGCTCAGGACCTTGCCAACGTGCTGAAATCTGGTAAGCTCCCCGCTCCTGCGCGTATAGTGTCCGACACTGTGGTCGGTCCTTCCCTGGGTCAGGAGTCCATCCGCAATGGTCTCATCTCCTTCATTCTGGCATTCATCGTGGTGCTCATCTATATGGTTGTCTTCTACAATCGTGCCGGCTGGGTCTCCGTGATTGCCCTTATCACCAATGTGTTCCTCCTCGTTGGAGTCTTGGCGGCTCTTCGTGCCGTACTCACACTTCCCGGTATTGCCGGTGTGGTGCTAACTATGGCTATGGCTGTCGATGGTAACGTTATTATATATGAACGTATCAAGGAAGAACTCCGTGCAGGTTCCAGTGTGGCTAATGCAGTGCAGAACGGTTTCAAAAACGCCTATTCCGCTATTATCGACGGTCAGGTGACCACCTTCCTCCTGGGTCTTGTGCTGATTATGTTCAGCTCCGGAGCTGTCCGTGGCTTCGCCGTCACCCTTTGTATCGGTATCGCTACGTCACTCTTCACTTCCATCTTCATCACCCGTCTGCTGATTGACGCCGCCATCCAGAACAACAAACGCAAGATGAGTTTCTCCTTCTCTTTCTCGGAGAACTTCCTTCGTAATGTCCACTTCGATTTCCTCGGCAAGCGTAAAATGTTCTACATTATTGCCGCTACAGCAATCGTCATCTGTGCCGCCGGCATTGGCTTCGGTGGATTGAACTTGGGTATCGATTTCACAGGTGGCCGCACCTATGTGGTCCGCTTCGATAAGTCCGTTGATGAAGAAGCTGTCCGTGATGCTTTGGCCAAGGAATTCTCCGAAGCTCCCGAAGTGAAAGTCTATGGCGGAAGCAGACAGCTGAAGATCACCACCAAGTATCTTGCCCGTGAAAAGGGTGACAGCATCAACCGTGAGGTCCTCATGAAAGTGTACAATGGCACCAAGGACTTCTTCGACAAGCCTATCGACACTGCTGAGTTCAAACCCAGCTCGTCTGATGCTGGCAGCAAGCGTGGTGTCCTCCAGGCCGACCAGTTCGATAGAGGCGTGGCCCACGACAACTTGATCAACTCCATCTGGGCTCTTATCGGAGGTCTGCTTGTGATGTTCGCCTACATCGGTCTCCGTTTCCGCAGCTGGCGTTTCGGTATCGGATCGGTCACCGCTTTGGCACATGACGCGATCCTTGTTATCGGTGTCTTCTCGCTCTTCTACGGAATTCTGCCCTTCAACCTCGAGGTCGACCAATACTTCGTGTCGGCAGTACTGACAGTCATCGGTTATTCCATCAACGCAACGGTGGTTATCTTCGACCGTGTCCGCGAATACCGTAAACTCTATCCCAAGCGCGACATGATGACCCACATGAACGACGCTATCAACTCTACTTTGGCCCGTACGGTCAACACCTCCGGTACCACCTTCGTCACCCTGCTGATGATGTTCATCTTTGGCGGTGAAGTTATCCGCGGATTCATCTTCGCTCTCCTTGTTGGTGTCATCGTCGGTGTCTTCTCCTCTCTCTGCATTGCTTGCGCCGTGGTATACGAAGTTTCCGGCAAGCAGAAAGTCAAAGAAGTGACCAAGTAGTTTGTGAGTATATATAATATATATTGAATACAATATTAATAATAGGTAACAGAAAATGAGCATAAGCACCATATTGCTACTCGTCCTCTTCTTGACCCTTTCGTTTTTCTCGAAGGCCAAGAAAGTTATGGAGGAGCAGGGCGCCCCACAAGGGCATCCTGCTACTCCCGGCTCGGACGCTGTCGATGCTCCTGAAGAGGACGAGTCCTCCTATTTTACCTATGAGTCCGATGCTGAAAATATGCCCCGCACCTCCCAAGCTCCCAAAGCGCAGTGGAAAGCCCCTGCCACGGCAGTGGCCCCCGTCGCCGACGAGCCCGTGCGCAGCCAGTTCGACCTCCGTCAGGCGGTCATCAGCCAGGTGATATTGAACAATAAATATATAGACGAAATCAATCAACAAAATCAATAATTTAACATGTAAACGCAATGAGAATGTTTAGAAAAGTACTATTGACATTCGGACTCTTGCTGATGGCGGAAATGGCTGCCCTGGCTCAAGGAACGCTGAAGGGTACCATTACCGATGCTAAAACGGGGGAAGAACTTCCCTTCGTCAACATTATCGTCAAGCAAGACGGCAAACAGGTGCATGGCGGTTCCACCGACCTCGATGGTGTATACTCCATCAAGCCCCTCAATGTGGGTACGTACGACATTGAGGTGTCCGCGCAGGGCTATGGCCGCTACGTGAAGACTGGTGTCCATGTGAAAGCTTCGGGTTTCACCATTCAAGACATCAAGCTCAACCCCACTGCCACTAACCTCCAAGAAGTTACTGTCGAAGTGGATGTGGCGCCTGTGATCGAGATTGGCTCCCCTGAGCAGGGCGCGCGTATCACCAGCGAGGACATCGCTCACATGCCTGGTAACTCGGTCGACGCTATCGTCGCCGCTGTCGGCGGTATGGGCTACAACGATGGTGGTACCAGCTCCGCCCGTGGTGAGGGTAACATGGTTACCATGCAGGGTGGCGTCCGTAAACGTACCGGCATCAATGTGCCGAAAGACGCTATCGCTGAAATCCAGGTTATCCTTGGCGGTACTCCCGCCAGCATCGGTGAGGCTATCGGTGGTACGCAGATCATCACCCTCAAACCCCCGACCAGCCAGTTCCAAGGTCTTGTCCGTTGGGAGGGTTATCTCGACTACCGTCTCTACAACACCCTGATTGTTTATCTCACCGGCCCCGTCTATAAACAGAAAATCAAAGACGAGAACGGAAACGTCACCGGCGACCGTACCTTGGTGGGTTTCCGCTTCACGGGTCAGGCAGCTTATGAGAAATCTCCGTTCTACCGCGTGAAAGGATACCGTTATCAAGTTGTGAAAGATAATCTTGTCCGCTTTTTTGAGACCAAACCTTTGTCGTATGATCCTCTCACAGGTGGTACAAACTATACTGCTGAGACCGAGTTGCGCAAGGAGTCGTTCCACGAAATCACCCGTTTGGGTTCCGACGACTTCACCTCTGCCAGTCGTGTCCCCGATCTGCAGTACTACTCCATCGCCATGGAAGGTGCTCTTGATTTCCGCTTCTCGGAGTACACAAGCTTGGTGGTTACCGGCGAATTCAGCGCCAGCCACTCTCCCAGCGCCTCCATCTCGCCGCTCAACATGCCCCTCTCGGGCTCCACTGTCAGCGAGTCGATGAACATGGTACTTACGCTTGACTTTACTCAGCGTTTCAAGGACCCCGAGGTCGCCAATGAGGATGATTCCAAAGCCTCCTCTCCCATCAAGAACGTGATGTACAACATTACTGGTATGGTCAACCGCACCACTGCCAAACAATATAATGAGAACTTTGGTAGTAGCATTGACGATGTGTTCAAGTATGGCTACATCGGTAAGTTCATCACGGAGAAGTTCCCCAGCTATGAGAGCCGTCTTGTTGACTACCGTGGTACCCAGCGTTGGGCCCAGGTTCAGAACAACTGGTACGACCAGGTGACCTACGTCTCTGGTAGCGGTATCTACAATCCCATTTTGGCCAACTACAACGAGCAGCTCTTCAGCCATGATTACAACATGGAGCACTTCGGTTCTGATGAGTTCGAGGGTATCCGTAGCAACCTCATCACCATGGACTACATCCGTGCTTACAAGGGCCTCTTCAACGGCGACTCCCCCGCATCCATTTATGGCCTCATCTCCAATGTCGGTGTCCAGGGCGGTAGCTATGCAGCCAGCCAGAATGACTACCTCTACCTCTCCGCCAAGGCTTCGGCCGACATTTTGGGACACGATATAGAAATTGGTTTCCAGTATGACCAGCTCTGGAACTCTTACTATGGACTCTCTGCTTATGGCCTCTGGACGCTTATGCGCAACAACGCCAACGTCCACATCTCGCAGATGGATGTTGACAATCCCATCTACGAGATTCGCGGTTCGCAGCTCTATGTCAACTACAACCGTAAACTCAACGAGTCCCAGCAGACCTTCTTCGACAGAGCTTTCCGCGATTATCTGATCAGCAATGGTGCCACCAATACTGATGGTAGCCTTATTGACCAGCTCACTTGGATCGACATTGACCGCTATATGCCTGATGACTTCGTCAGAGCTGGCGGCCTCAGCATGTTTTCTACCGACGAGCTCTTCAATAGCGGCAACTCTTATGTCTCCTTCTATGGCTTCGACCACACTGGCGAGAAATACAGCGGTTCCAACTGGAGCCTTGAGAAGTTCTTCAACCCCGGCGATGGTAAGTTCCGTTACCTCCCCGCCTTCTCGCCCATCTACGCCGCCGGTTACATCCAGGATAAGTTCTACTTCCAGGATCTTATCTTCAACGTCGGTGTCCGTGTCGACTATTTCAACGGCAACCAGTACGTCATGAAAGACCCCTACCTGCTGTATGAGAGCTTCACTGTTGCCGACCTTCGCAACAATCCTGCCCTTATTGGTGGTGGCGGACAGTACCTCTACAATGCTGGTGCCGATTGGGTGCCTTATGTCAACCAGACCCCCACGGTCGGTGAAAACGGCTCCATCTCCAATGCCGGTAGCATCAGAATTGTCGGTTACCGCGACCAGTCTGGCAAGTGGTATAACGCCGACGGTGTCGAGGTGGCTTCCCCGAGCGCTGTCAACGGTAACACCGGTAAACCCATACCTTACTATACTTCCAATGGTGTCAACGCCATCAACAACCGTACCGTCGGTACTGAGGCTTTCGAGCGCTACACTCCCCAGATTGTTGCTATGCCTCGTATCGCCTTCTCTTTCCCCATCGGCGAGACATCTCAGTTCAAGGCCAGTTACGACATTATCGCCCGTCGTCCCTCGGGTGGTTGGGAGGCTGAGTATACCAAGTATCTCTTCATGTCTCAGATCTCCAGCATCAACAACCCCAACCTGAAACCCGAGCGTATCACCAACTACGAACTTGGATTCCAGCAGGCCCTCACCGACAAGTCTGCCATCAGCGCCTCCGCTTACTACAAGGAGACCCGCGACCTTATCCAGCTTGTCCAGTATGCCGGTGCCGACCCCAACCCCAACTATTATAGCTACGACAACAAGGACTTCCGTACCATCAAGGGTGTCACCTTGGCCTACGACCTCCGTCAGAGCGGCAATATCCGCATCAACGCCAACTACACCCTCCAGTATGCTGAGGGTACGGGCTTGAGCTCCACGACTATGACCGAGCTCATCAAGGAAGGTTACACCACCCTTAAGATGCTCAACCCCATTGCTGACGACCGTCGCCATGAGTTCAAAGCCAATGTTGACTTCCGTTACCGTTCCGGTAGCCAGTACGATGGCCCCGTCATTACCCGCATTGTCACCGATTCTAACGGTGAAGAGCGCAAGAAAGATATCAAGCTTCTTGAGAACTTCGGTATCAACTTCATGGCCGTTGCTCAGTCGGGTCGTCCTTACACCAAGGCTTTCTCCAACTCGCAGAACACTATCGTCGGTGGCTACCGCGGTGCTCGTCTGCCCTGGGGCTTCTACTTCAATGTTGTTATCGACAAGGTTTGGCCTGTCAAGGTTGGTAAGCGTGACACCTACATCACGGCTGCTGTCACCATCAACAACCTCTTCGACATCCGCAACGTCCTTGACGTCTTCAAAGTTACGGGTAACCCCGAGGATAACGGTTACCTCACTGACCCCGAGTCGCAGCAGGTCATCAATGCCTACCTCGACCCGCAGGCTTTCCGCGACATCTACTCTATCGTTCTTCGCAACGGCACCTGGAACTACTCCAGCCCCCGTACTATCAGATTGTCTCTCTCTTATAACTTCTAATCTTAACGCGATAAATAATTATAAAGATGAAAAGTATATATAGCAAATTGGTATTGGTATCCTTGCTGCTCGTCTCCTTCTCGACAGCTGTGTCGGCTCGCGAGTGTGTCGAGTGCTTGAGAACCAACGCACAGAACAAAGCTGTAAAAGCCAAGGCCGCTGCGTGTAAGCGTGCTCAGAGTACTGCTGAGCTAAACATCAACAACGTTCGCGCCTTGATTAACGGTTATGGCAACATGTGGTACGACGGTAGTGTGGCTCAGTATCATCTGCCCAAGAACACCAACACCTGCCCCTTGTTCTGCGCTGCCCTCTGGATTGGTGGTAACGACGTCAACAAACAGCTCCGTATCGCTGCTCTGCGCTTTGGCTCCGAAGGTGACGACTACTGGCCCGGTCCCCTCAAAATCAATGGAACGGCCTCCGTCGACCTCCCCACCTGCAACCGCTACGACAAGCATTATATCATCACCAAGGCTGAAGTGCAGTCCTTCATGGAGCACTTCGACTACTCCGGTCCCACCCCCGTGAGAAAGTCCGACCTCACCGATGTACCCGATGTCATTCTCAACTGGCCTGCCAGTGGCGATGGTGATGACCTCACCAGCTACCTCGCTCCTTTCTTCGATGCTGACGGTGATGGTGTCTACAACCCCTACAATGGTGACTATCCTTGGTATGACTTCAACAACGACCTCTGCCCGCGCACTCTCAAACAGCGTAACCCCAACATGTCGAGCGTCCGTCTCCCGACTATGGAGGAACAGGCTGGCATCGTCACTGGCGGTATTCTCTCCGACCAGGTCCTCAAGGGCGACCAGACCATCTGGTGGGTCTTCAACGATATGGGTAACACCCACACCGAGACCCAAGGTCAGCCCATCGGTCTTGAAATCCGTGCTCAGGCTTTCGCCTTCTCCACGAATGACAAGATTAACGACATGACATTCTACTCCTACGAGATTATCAACCGCTCCACATACGAGCTCAGCCAGACCTACTTCAGCCAGTGGGTTGACCCTGACCTCGGATATGCATGGGACGACTTCGTCGGTTGCGATGTGCGCCGCGGTCTGGGCTACTGCTACAACGGTAAAGCTCAGGACACCCCTGGTTCCGGTTCCTATTCCGGTATCCCCCCTGCTGTAGGTATCGACTTCTTCCAGGGTCCTTATATGGATCCCGATGGCTTGGATAACCCCAAGATCGACATCCCCTACATTCAGAACAACGGCTCCGAGCCTCTTAAGAAACTCTTGGCTAACTACGCCAAGAAAGATGCCAATGGCAGCTTCATCGGTTATGATACTGTCGACATCTCCTACCACGCCGACGATTTCTTCGCAGTCGACCCCATGAGCTGGTATTTCCGTGCTGGTGACACCGTTGGCAACTGCGCCATCAATGGTGTCAACTTCGGTAACGGCATCGTCGACGATGAGCGTTTCGGTATGCGCCGCTTCGTGTACTACGACAACGGAACCAACTCCATCAATGGTGAACCCTCCAAGGCTAGTGACTACTACTACTACCTTTGTGGTAAATGGAAAGATGGCCGTCGTATGATGTATGGTGGTAACGCCATCACCCTTGATATCGACCCCGCCAATCTTGAGTGTGACTTCATGTTCCCCGACGACAGTGACCCCTGGCACTGGGGCACCAATGGCGTCGTCCCGACCGTCACCCCCAACAACTGGACTGAGATTACTGCTGGTGCCTCCGGCAACACCCCTGGCGACCGCCGTTTCATGCAGTCTGCAGGTCCCTTCACCCTCAAACCCGGCGCCTTGAACTACATCACCGTCGGTATTCCCTTCGCTCAGGCCTCTTCCGGTAACAACTGGAGTTCCGTGCAGCTTCTCCGTCAGATCGACGACGTCTGCCAGCGCCTCTTTGAGAACTGCTTCAAAGTTCTCGATGGTCCCGATGCTCCTACGCTGACCGCTCAGGAACTCAGCAACGAGATCATCCTTTATCTCACCTATGAGAATCCCAACTCCAACAACTACGGTGAGTCCTACTATGAGGCTTCCCCCTCCATCCCCAGCTTCTATACTGATGAGGATGGTGCTGCCCACTCCTATGATGTCTTCTACCGCTTCGAGGGCTATCAGATCTATCAGCTGAAGGATGCTAGCGCCTCCATCGCCGACATCACCGATCCCACCAAGGCCATCCTCGTGGCCCAGTGCGACCTCGAGAATTACTACGACTCCGTGCTCATCGATGGCACCGACACCGTGGTCAATTCTTCGCCGAGTCTGCCCATTGGAACCCTCGTCAACTTCACCACCGACACACGTACTGGTATCCTCACCGGCAATGTTATGGTTGAAGGCGCCAACAAGGGTATCCAGCATGTCTTCCGCATCACCAAGGACCAGTTCGCCACAGGTGTGAACACCAGCCTTGTCAATAACAAAGAATACTACTTCATCGCTGTCGCTTATGCTCAGAACCGCTATAAAGAGTATTCGCAGACCGAGGCTGCCTTCCTCGATGGTCAGAAAGAGCCTTACCTTGCTGGACGTAAACGTGAGAAAGACGGTGGTAGCATCGTCCCCATCACTGTTATTCCCCACAGCCCTGCTGCCGAGGATGGCGGTAAGATGGCTCAGGCTCAGTTCGGCATGTGCCCCCAGATTATCCGTCTCGGCGGCTACGGTAACGGTGGTTCCATCCTCCGTCTCGACACCGTCTCCATACGTGAACTCATGGGTGCTCCTGGCCAGCCTGGCAAGGGTCCCGGTGAGATGACCGGTCGCCTCAATAACAATGGTACCGACAACTTCACCATGACCGACCCCTGCATCATCCCGAATCCTGTCTATGAAGAGAACTTTGGCCCCGTCAATGTGCGCGTTATCGATCCTCTCAAGATTAAGGAAGGCCGCTTCAACATCCTCTTCAACAACGCTACGGCCAACGACACCACCAACATCAATGCCAATACCCGCTGGTGTGTCGTCCGCATGGATGGTCCTTCGCGCGACACCATCTGGTCCGACTTCACTATCGGCCGCTACAACGAGCAGATATTCCTCAACCTTGGTATCGCTATCACGTTGGTTAACCCCAAGTCTATCGCTACGGAAATGGAGTTCTACGGCACTGCTGGTAACAACTTCGTAGGCCGTTTCTTCGGCGGCTTTGCCACCAAGGGCGCTCTCTTGAACTCTGAGATGCACTTCGCCGATGTGAACAAGCAATGGCTCAGCGGTATTCCTGACAACGACAACTACTATGTCTACAACTGGATTCATTCCGGTTCTCAGTTCTCGGAGAAGTCCTTCTCTTCCTTCACCTCCCAGACTACCAAGTACAACCCGGCTGAGCCTTACCTGGACGAAGACTTCTTCAAAGGTTTTGCCAGCCCCTACTCCATGAGCAGCCAGACCCAGACTGAGGCTCTCGACAAAGAGCAGACCTTTGAGGGTGTGGTCGAAGGACTCTGGTCACCCTATGGCCTCGTCTCCATCCAGCCGTTCCACCCCGGTTTCAACTTCTCGTATTACATGGCTCCCGACGATACCTTGAATTATGTCGGCGGTGCCACCCTCGCCCCTGGCGAATACAAGAACAAACTCGAGCGTGAGCTGATGGTCAGCATCTATAACAAGTCCATCAACTTCCATGACCTTTCGGCGCTGCCCAGCATTCACTTCGTCATTACTGCCGATACCTCCAAGTGGACCCGCTGCCCGGTTGTCGAGATGTGTGACGACCACACGCAGTCTGAGGGCAATGCCCGTAAGTTCAGCGCTCGTAGGCACGCCTCTGTCAACAAGGAAGGCAAGACTTGCGCCGAACTCGGTGTCGCTCCCAACGCCAACGATCCCGACAACCCCGCGTACATTGCCGACTCGGGCATGGGCTGGTTCCCCGGCTATGCCATCAATACCATCACCGGCGAACGCCTCAATATCATGTTCGGTGAAGATTCACGTTATGTACAGCACAACGGCCGCGACATGATGTGGAACCCCGTCAGCACCACCATCGAAGGTACTGGCAACTATGTCCTTGGTGGACGCCACTACATCTATGTGATGAATGCCACACGTCAGCCCTTCTATAACATCGCCTCTGTTGCCAGCAACCCTGTTGTCACTTCCTTCACCAACTACACCACACCGTCTTACGACGCCGGCCGTTGGGCTATGAAGATGCTCGGTTCTGTCGACAGCCTGATGAACACCTCCCTCTTCAAGTCGGGTAACAGATGGCTCGCCCATGGTATTTCGCAGAACCCCACCCTCATCAACGGTATCCCCGTGCGTGACTCCATCGCCCTGCTCTATGCCTCGGCAGCGTGGGTCAACATGCCCATGGTCAGCAGCCGCTACACCATCAACAACCCCATGACGGACATCCCCTGCGATGTCACTGTCGATATCGATGTGCGTAGCCCCTATGGCTCCTACCTCTCGCCCAACCGTACCAAGTCGGCCAGCTCCGACGCCACCAACGTCAACCATGAGATGCCTGCCTATCAGTTTGTGCTCTCTGCCAAAGACGCTGTCCTCGATGGTATTGCCACGGCGAACAACTCCCGTCAGGAGTATATAGATTCCCTCCTCGGACAAATAGCCGTTGTCCCGAACCCCTACTACAGCTATTCTCAGTATGAGACCGCCAGCCAGCTCGAAACCAAAGTCCGCATCGTCAACCTGCCCACAGGTCTTGAAAACGGACAGGCTCAAGGCTGTCTCATCCGTATCTACACTGTCGACGGAACCCTTGTCCGCACACTCGGTCCCACACCCGTCAACACCACCTACATCGACTGGGATCTCCACAACCAGACCGGTATTCCCATCGCCGGCGGTATGTACTTGATCCATGTCAGTGTACCTGGTATCGGAGAAAGGGTCATCAAGTGGTTCGGCACCATGCGCCCCGTCGACCTCAACTCGTTCGGATTCTAATAGTGTAAGAAACAACTAAAATATTACAGAGATGAAAAATACATTAAGAATATTTGCTGTAGTTGTGCTTCTCTCGGTGCTCTCCGTCCCGTCGGCCCAAGCTGGCAACGACGAACGTCGCGGCACCGCCGGCGCCTCCGAGCTGCTCATCAACCCCTGGGCCCGCAGCACCGGTTGGGGTGGTGTCAACATCTCCAATGTGCGCGGCCTCGACGCTATGTTCGGCAACGTCGCCGGTCTGGCTTTCGTCAACAACATTGAGGTGGCTTACACCAATTCCATCTATTTTGGTGGCCGTAGCGGCCTTGTCAGTGGCGCTTCCATCAACAGCTTCGGACTTGGCGTTCGACTCTTCGACGCTGGCGTCGTGGGTGTCTACATCATGTCCATGGGCTTTGGCGATATCGACATCACCACTGAGAATAGTCCTGAATTGGGTACCAACGGTACTTTCTCTCCCAGCTATATGACCATCAACGTCGGCTACGCCCACAGCTTCACCCGCAGTATCCATGGCGGTGTCGTCTTCAAGGTCGTCTCCGAGAGCACCGACAACGTTTCGGGCTCCGGCTTCGGTATCGACGCCGGTATCCAGTACGTCACTGGTGAAAACGACGAGTTGAAGTTCGGTATCTCCCTCAAGAACTGGGGTCCCTCCATGAGCTTCGACGGCACCGGTCTCTCTCTCCAGATGGACGGCGTCGGCGGCAACGACTTCACCGTCGAGACCCGCTCTGCCGAGATGGAGCTTCCCACCTGCCTCAACATCGGTCTCTCCTACGACTTCTTCTTCGATAAGTGGGATCAGCGCCTTACCGTGGCAGGTAGCTTCACCTCCAATGCCTTCCTCCGCGACAACTACGCCCTCGGCCTCGAGTACAGCCTCCTCAAGAAGTTCCAGCTCCGCGCCGGCTACGTCTTCCAGCCCGGTCTCTTGGACAACGACGCTGCCACCGCCAACAACGGCTTCTGCGGCGGTGCCTCTGTCGACATACCCTTCAACGACAAGACTGGCCTCACCATCGACTACTCCTACCGTTCGGCGTCGCCCCTCAAAGGCACCCACTCCATCGGAGCAAGCTTCAGGTTCTAAACCTGGACAACGACACATAATCCTGGTAGGGAAAGGCTTCGCAAGAAAGCCTTTCCCACCTTTTTAAACCTAAAATAAAAACAGTCAATCATGGCAGAAATAAAATACTACAGCGAAGAAGGGCTCCAGAAACTCAAGGACGAACTCCACCATCTCATCGTCGTCGACCGCCCCGCAGCTTCCGCAGCCATTGCCGAGGCACGCGACAAAGGTGACCTCTCCGAGAATGCCGAATACGATGCCGCCAAGGAAGCTCAGGGACACCTCGAAGCCCGCATCTCCAAGCTCCAGGAACTCGTCGCCAACGCACGACTCCTCGACGAAAGCAAGATCGACACTTCCAAGGTCCTCCTGCTCTCCATTATTACCATCCGCAACACCAAGAACAAGATGCAGCAGACCTATACTATCGTCCCTGAGAGCGAAGCCAACCTCAAGCAAGGCAAGATATCCATAACCTCGCCTTTCGCATCGGCTTTCCTCGGCCACAAAGTGGGCGATGTGGTGGAAGTCAACGTCCCTGCGGGTAAAATGACCTTTGAACTAACTAAAATCGAGAGATAATGGCAACAATATTCAGCAAAATTGTGGCAGGCGAGATTCCATGCTACAAAGTGGCAGAGACAGAGCACTGCTTCGCTTTCCTCGACATCAACCCTGTTGTCCGCGGACATGTACTCTGCATCCCCAAGAAGGAGGTTGACTACATCTTTGACCTCGACGACGACCTCTTCACAGAGCTGCACCTCTTCGCCAAACGTGTAGCCAAAGGTCTGAAGAAAGTCTGCCCTTGCATCAAGGTTGGCGAAGCCGTGGTGGGCATCGATGTCCCCCACGTCCACATCCACCTCATGCCCCTCAACAAGCCTGGCGACCTCAACTTCTCACACCATGTCGAGATGACCCCCGAGGAACTCAAATCCCTCGCAGCCGACATCGCCGCCGCTATTGAGTAGAAAGATTTCCCATTTCACTGTATTTCAATACGGTATATCGATTATGTTATGTCCCGCCAAAAGCTGGACATAACATTTTTTTTGTCCTCATCTAATTAGCACTAAATCAATATCATCTCCTTATCAACTCCTACCCAACTCCCTATCAACTCCTACCAAAGTAGGTGTTGGGTAGGAGTTGATAAGGTCTTGGTATGTTCATGGTCGGTCTTTGGGAACAGTGTCAAGGGAAAGTGCCGCCAACTTTCTTAATAAAAGTTAAATATTGGATTTTTTGCAGATTTATTTGGTCGGTTTGGGAAAAAGACGTATTTTTGCATTCGATTTAAGAACAGAAACAAGAACAAAAAGTAAATATAACATATTATGTATCTGACAAAAGAGAAGAAAGAAGAGATTTTCGCCAAGTATGGCAAGTCCGCTAAAGATACCGGTTCGACCGAAGGACAGATTGCCTTGTTCACCTATCGCATCCAGCACCTCACCGAGCTGATGAAACAGCACAAGAAAGACCAGGTCAGCGAGCGCGCCCTCGTGGGTCTTGTGGGCAAGCGTCGCCGTATGCTCGACTACCTGAAGAAGGAAGACATCGAGCGCTATCGTGCCATCATCAAAGAACTCAATCTCAGAAAATAGTTTTTCATATTTATTTGGTTATGGTTGGGATACTCCAGGATTCTCTGGGGTATCCTTTTTTTGGGGAAGAGTCTTTTTCTAGACTTGTATTTGGGTATGGATATTGCACTGTCAGGACATTATAGTTACCGGCGGCTGATGCAGACAGCGGCACCGAGCATAGGAATGATGCTTGTGTCGTCGATCTATGGCACGGTGGATGGGCTTTTTGTATCCAATTTTACGGGTACAACGGGATTTGCAGCGGTGAATCTGATGTGGCCGGCCATCATGGTGCTGGGAGCGCTGGGCATGATGGTGGGCAGTGGCGGTGCGGCACTGGTGGGCAAGATAAAAGGGGAGGGGTACCCTCTCAAGGCCAATCGTGTCTTTACCATGCTGGTACGCTTCCTGGGCTGCTCGGGAGTGGCCGTGGGGATTTTGTTCGGATTCTTGGCACCTCAGGTGGCACGCTGGCTGGGGGCCGATACATCGATGCTTTCGGATTGTGTCACCTACAGCCGTATCTGCATGGCGGGTATGCCCTTTTTCATGATGATGAATGCTTTCCAGTCTTTTTATATGGCGGCAGAGCGTCCGCAGCTAGGCACATGGATGAGTGTGGCTTGCGGTGTGGTGAATATCGTGCTTGACGCTGTATTTGTTTCCCTGCTAGGCTGGGGAGTGGCTGGCGCGGCGGCGGCCACCACGCTGTCGCAGGTGTTGGGTGGTGGATTCCCGTTGTTGTATTTCAGCTCGAAAAAGATGAATAGGGGAAGTTTGCATCTGATTCATGGCGCACGAACCCTCTGGCCATACGTAGGCAAGGCTTGCGGCAATGGTCTGTCGGAGTATGTGGGTGTCATCTCGCTGAGTCTGGTAAGTATCTGCTACAATTTGCAGTTGATGCGCTATCTGGGCGAGGACGGCGTGGCGGCCTATGGTGTGGTGATGTACATCTCGTATGTGCTGGCGGCCTTCTTCATTGGTTACAATATCGCCCTGACCCCTGTCGTGGGCTACCACTATGGTGCCCGCGACCTTGACGAACAGCGGTCGCTGTTGCGAAAGTCGATGGTTGTCATTTTCTTTGTAGGAGCAGTGTTGACGCTGGTGGCGGAGCTCTTGGCCGACCCTGCAGCAAGGATTTTTGTAGGCTACGACGAAGGTCTGACGACTCTCACCACCCGTGCTATCCGTATTTACTCGCTCTGCTTCCTCATCTGTGGCTGGAGCATGTTCGCCTCGGCACTCTTCACGGGATTGCAGAACGGTGTTGTCAGCGCGGTGGCGGCTTTCATGCGCTCTCTGGTATTCGAGATGGCGGCAGTGTGGATGCTGCCAGCGCTGGTGGGCATCGACGGCATCTGGTGGGCTGTTAATGTCTCCGAGATCCTGACCCTCTTATTTTGCATTTGGCTCCTTTGGCGTTACGCACCACAGCTGGTGCGACGGAGTTGATATCCCCTGTGGTATACAGAAATAATAGGGATTGTTGTATTTCGAGTTTTTTCGCATTTTTGTATTTTAAAATACAGAAAAAAATAAAATATAACACAATGAAAAAGATACTGTTAGCTATTTTGGCGTCTGCAATGGCTTTTGTGGGCAAGCGTCGCCGTATGCTCGACTACCTGAAGAAGGAAGACATCGAGCGCTATCGCGCCATCATCAAAGAACTCAATCTTAGAAAATAGTTTTTCATATTTATTTGGTTATGGTTGGGACTGCCCGGTTTTTCCGGGTAGTCCTTTTTTATATGCCATAAACACAAATCACCATTTGTGGTGATTGCCTAGACCGTCGAATAGGGTTATTTTTGCAGTTGCTAAAAATAACTGTGATATGAGACTAACTCTAAGTGTTCTAACTTTTTGTATTCTATTTACATTGGACGCAGCAAGGCCTGTATCTGCTCAGGGCGACACTGTGGAAGTAAAAAACCGGCTCACTGTCGGTGGCTATGGCGAGGCTGTGTTCAGTCGTCACTTCTATTCAGACAATGTGTTTCGCTATTCGCACGCAGACCGGTATAAGGATGCGCCTGCCTACTCGCGTCTTGACTTGCCCCATGCCGTCATCATGTTGGGTTACGATTTTGGACGTGGATGGAGCATCGGTACCGAGATTGAGTTTGAGCATGGCGGTGTGGAAGCTGCCGTAGAGAAGGAAACCGAAGAGACAGGTGAGTTTGAGCAGGAGGTGGAACGTGGCGGCGAGGTGGCGCTGGAGCAGTTCTGGGTTCAGAAGAGTTTCGGCGCATATCTAAATGTCCGTGCCGGCCATATTGTGGTGCCTGTCGGCATGACCAATAGTAACCATCTCCCCACCCAGTTCTTCGGCTTATTCCGTCCCGAAGGAGAGAATACCATCATGCCCTGCACGTGGCATGAGACAGGCGTGAGCCTGTGGGGGAAAGCGGACAGTTGGCGCTACGAGGTGCAAGTGTTGCCTGCACTGAACAGTAATCTCTTCAACGATGCTGGCTGGGTACACAACGGATCGGCATCGCCCTACGAGTTTCGTCCGGCGAATAGTCTTGCATGTGCAGCCCGTGTGGATTGGATTGGCATACAGGGGTTGCGCCTGAGCGTGAGTGGTTATATGGGCAACACTTTTAATAACGACATCACCACCAGTATCTACCCTGCAACTTCTCGCTACCATGGCGCCACGGGCACTTTGTTGATAGGCTGTTTCGACTTCGCCTACAAGAATCATTGGCTCACTATGCGTGGAAATGTGGATTACGGACACCTGGGCGATGCCAGCCTCATAAGCACGCGTAATAAGAACCAGACCACCATGACCGGCAATCCCTATCCTCATACGGCTGTGGGTGAAAGTGCATGGGATGCCTCGATAGAAGCCGGCATCGACCTGTTTCAGATTTTCGGTGTAAATCATTCGTACAACCGAACCCTCGATCAACCCAAACTCATCTTGTTTGGCCGATACGACCACTATGATAGTTTTGTTCCAGCAGATGGCTGGGCCGATGTGGAGTGGGCCGAGCGGCAGGTGGTGAGCGCTGGCGTGAACTATTACCCGTTGCCAGAAATAGCCATCAAAGCAGAAGGGGGTGTGCGTTTGCTGGCCAGCCAATACAACCACGAGCCTTATTTCGCAGTGGGTATCACTTGGGCAGGATTCTTCAAGCATTGAAAAAATAAGTCATCCTCTATAAACAGAAAACATTAAACTTTATATAACATGAAACATCTATTCAGAACTTTTGCGGTGGCCGTGATGGTCGCCATGACTTTCGCAGCATGCGAGAAAGAGAACAACAATCCTTCGGGTAACGATGACCAGCAAGCGCAGGCTGTGGTTGCCCAATTTGTCGACCATACCGTGGCTCCTACCTATACGGCGTTGGCTGCCAAGACGGAGTTGCTTGCCAGCCAGCTGGCAGCCCTCAAGGTCAATCCCACCGACAACGGAGTGCGCGAGGCTTGCGAGACGTTTCTGGCTGCCCGTGAGCAGTGGGAGAAAAGCGAAGCTTTCCTCTTTGGTGCCGCTGGCGACTATGGTGTGGACCCTCACATTGACAGTTGGCCTCTCGACGAGGATGCCTTCGCTACACTGATGAACAGTCCCGCCATGCTGGAAGCCCTTGATGGTGAGGATGGCGACATGGTGGCAGGCGAACGTCTGGGCAACGCCTTGCTGGGTTTCCATGGCATCGAATACATCTTGTTCCGCGATGGCCAGCCCCGTGCCGCCAGCGCTATCACTGCCGACCAGTGGAAGTACGTGGCGGCAGTGGCCGGCGACTTGCGCAATCGTTGCTATCAGCTTGAAGTGGGTTGGCTGGGCGATGCTGCTCCCGCCTCCCATATTGCCAAACTCGATGAAATGGAAATGCAGTACACCGTGGCTGGCGGCGACTATAGCTATGGAGAGAATATGAAGCGTGCAGGAGAAGCCGGTAGCACCTATGGCACGCGCATTGCGGCTTTGATGGCTATTGTGCAGGGCTGCGCCGACATCGCCGACGAAGTGGGCAGCAGCAAGATTTATGCTGCCTGGCATGGCGAAGATATTACCTATATAGAGAGTCCTTATAGCTACATGTCTATCACCGATTTCCGAAACAACATTCTCAGCATCCAGAATGCCTATATGGGTGGTGTCGAAGGCCAGCGCGACGAGAGCAAATCGCTGCACAATTATGTGAAGAATCTCGATGCAGGACTGGACGGTCAGGTGCTGGGCGCTATTGAGGATGCGCTGGCAAAGATAGATGCCATGCCTGCTCCCTTTGCATTGCACTACAGCGATGCCGCCAACGGCGAAGCTGTGGAGGCCTGCGCCGCATTGAGCGAGGTCCTTGACGAGGTGATCGAAACTATTAGAAACAACTAAAAATGTACGGAAATGAAAAAAACAATATTGCTTATATCTGCAGCAGCATTGGCTGTGGCCTTTGCTTCCTGCAACCGCGACGAAGAGCCGCAGCCTGACCCGCAACCCGGTGTCAGCGAAGAGACTTATGCCGGCGGTCTGCTCGGCACTACTTTCAACCAGAGCGCTTCGGCTTACGAAGACCCTACACCTGCTGTGGAGCAGGCCGGCATGGTCAACGCTTTCAAGTATGGCGAGATGTTCTTCGAACACACTGTCACGCAGAATAACCCGCCTTTCAACGGTCTTGGGCCGCTCTATGTTCGTTCCAGCTGTGAGAGTTGTCATCCTGGCTATGGCCATGGCCGCCGAATGGAACGCTATCGTGCCGATGACTGGGGCAACGGATACCTGCTGGTGGTTTACAACAAAACCAACGATGCCTATGAAAAGTCTGTGGCTGGCATGCCGCAGACAAAGGCTGTGGCACCCTTCAAGCCCTCCATCGACGAGGAGAAAATCAACATCGCCTGGATGCCTTACACCGACGAGTGGGGCAACCGCTTCCCCGACGGCGAGACATACAGCCTCATTTATCCCGAGGTGACCATACCTGAGGATGCCTTCTACGCCCCTCTCGATGTTCCCTATTCCAATCTCGCCTTCCGTCTCGAGAGCACCATCGGCATTTACGGAACAGGCTTGCTCGATGCCATCCCTGACGACTCTCTCAAGGCGCAGTATCAACGAGAACAAGATGCGGGCGCAACCTTGAATCCCGCTATCTGGGCCGGTGGCGACTGGTCATCGCTTTATGGCAACACTAACCACCCCAAACGTTTCACCTATGCCCTCAGCCGTGGTCCTTTACAGGATGCTGCAGGTGCCAATGCCATCTGGAATATCACCAATGTCACCCGCAGCGACCGTCGCAAGCACTACCTCAGCCTCGATCCCACCATCTATGCCACCCGTGCATCACAAGACCCCGATGTGCAGAGTCAGTTCTACCAGTACTTTCCTGAGTGGAACAAAACCGGCAACGTGCAGCAGGATATCTACAACTACCTTACCAGCACTGAACTGCCGGTGGAAATGACCGATCAGGATTATGTCAACTTCATGGTGTGGCATCGAGGACTGGCTGTGCCTGCCGCACGTAACATGAACGACCCCGAGGTCCAGCGCGGCAAGCGTCTCTTTAAAGAGGCGGGTTGTGCCACCTGCCATCGTCCCAGTTGGACCACTGGTCCCGACAATTTCAGCGACCCCAACGGTTTCTTCACCGATGGCGACTCGCGTCTACCGCGCTATCCTTATCAGAAAATATGGCCCTACACTGACATGGTGCAGCACCGCCTGTTCATGAAGAACGACATCCGTACAGGTTGGTGCCGAACCACTCCGTTGTGGGGACGCGGATTGGCGCCCATCTGTTCGGGCCATGCCGACCGTCTGCACGACTGCCGTGCCCGCAATGTCATCGAGGCCATCATGTGGCATGGTGCCGCTCAAAGCGATGCCCGCTGGAGTGTGGAAAAATTCCGCCAACTCAGCAAAGAGGAACGCGATGCCGTGGTGAAGTTCATTAATGCCATCTGACGAATATATAATGTTTTGTGGCTTAGCTAAAGGAGAAATGCCCCATGGGCGTTTCTCCTTTTTATACAAATCACTACTATTGGTGATTTGATAGTAATGTGGAATTGAGTATATTTGTATTTTAAAAATATCTGTTTATGAATGCTAGAATGAAGACATTCAGAGTGATACTGATGGTGCTGGTGGCTGTGGTATTGGCTGCGGGCACGGTTTTTGAGAAATACCGCGGAGCGGAATGGGTGGCCAGCCACTTTTACGGATCGTGGTGGTTTGCGGTGCTTATGGGAGTGGTGGCCCTTGGTGCCATTGTCGCCATAGTGCAAGGGAAGATGTGGCGCCGCCCCTCTGCGCTGCTCGTCCATGCCGCTGTGCCGGTCATCCTGTTGGGCGGTGCCCTCACCACCTGGACAGGGCTGCATGGCAGCATGACACTCCAGCCAGGTTTGGCATGCAATGAGTTCGACGGGCACAAGTTGCCGTTCAGCATTACCCTAGAGAGTTTTGATGTGGTCCCCTATCCTGGCACACATACACCGATGGACTTCGTGAGTCACGTTACTGTTGCGGACGAATCGACTGCCAGCAGCGAGACCATTTCGATGAACAATATCCTTCGCCGAGACGGCTACCGCTTCTATCAGGAGGACTACGACGACGAGGGTCGTTCGGTCCTCAGCGTCTCGCACGATCCATGGGGGATCACAGTCACATACTGCGGCTATGCACTGCTGCTCCTCGGGATGCTCGGGCTGATGCTTTCTCCCTACGGACGGTTCAGGAAGCTATTGAAAGGTGCCGCCGTTGCCGCCATCCTCATGCTCCCGCTTGTCGCCAATGCGGCTCCGAGGACGTTGCCGTGCAGCACGGCCTCGAAGATGGGCGAGATGTATGTCCTCTACAAAGGGCGCATCTGTCCATTGCAGACCTATGCCAAGGACTTTACCACCAAGCTCACAGGGAAATCCTCCTACGAAGGGCTGACCTCGGAACAGGTGCTCGGAGGTTTCCTCTTCTACTATGACGAATGGGCTCCGATGCTCGACAATGTGTCCGAGAAACGGAAGAAGGAAAGCGAGGGGTTGGTCAAAATGCTGGTTTCTGGGCATGGCCTGAAAATATTTCCTTTGACTGACGGCATGGGAACCATCGGCTGGTATGCCCAGAACGACGAACTGCCAGTGAATGTTTCGGAAGATGAATATATTTTCATCCGCAAGCAGCAAAGCTATTGCCAGGAACTGGTTGTAAAAGGCGACTATGAAGAGTTGGAGCGCGTGTTCGATAAGATACGCCAGTTTCAGGAGAAACGCGCAGCCTCGGTGTTGCCGTCGCCCATAAGGGTAAGGGCAGAACGCCTATACAATGCCCTCACTACCGGTCGTTGGCTGCCCATGCTCAGCATCACTCTTGGTCTTCTTATGTTTGCCTACAGTCTCTTCCGCATGGGGCGCGGGAAAGCGTTGCCGCGTGTCCTGCACGGACTTTCGGTAACATGGGTAGCATTGCTGACGGTATTCCTGATATTGATTTTTGTACTCCGCTGGATTGCCGGCGGACATATCCCTATGGCTGGCGGCTTCGACAGCATGAACCTCATGGCCATCGCCATCGGTCTGATTGGTTTGCTGCTGCCACTAGGACTATTGAAACGCTCCGACAATCGGAAAATCAATTTGATTCCCGCTGCTATGCTGACCATGGGATTCTGTTTGTTGGTGGCCATGATGAGTGGCAGCAATCCGCCGGTGACTAACCTCATGCCGGTGCTTAGCTCGCCGCTGCTGTGCCTGCATGTGGCTGTCATCATGATGTCCTATGCCCTGTTCTTCTTCCTGATGATGATAGGCATCGCCGGGTTGACAAGTGGGGATAATGCCGTACAATTCCATCGGTTGGGAATGCTTATGTTGTATCCCGCAGTGTTCCTCTTGGCATTGGGTATCATCATTGGTGCCTTGTGGGCCAACATATCGTGGGGCAACTACTGGACCTGGGACCCCAAGGAGGTGTGGGCTCTTATCACCCTCATCGTCTATGTCTTCCCCATGCATCCGACGCTGGCCGTCAGCAGAAAACCCAAGGCTTTCTTCCTCTATTGCACCTTTGCTTTCTTCAGCGTCATCATCACCTATTTTGGCGTCAACTTTATCCTAGGGGGCATCCATGCCTACAATTAAAAAGATTTATTTTATTTGTTGTGGTTTGGACTACCCGGAGAAACTGGGTAGTCCTTTTTTATAGTGCGGTTTTTGCTCTACTCCTTGTCTTTCTGCCGTCAAGCAGTGCCAATGGTGTCGTCTTTTTGTCATCGTAACTTGATAGACAATATTTCCGGCAGTTTGGCGTTAGATTATTTTATGGTAAAAGCATTATTCATCAACGGGAGTCCCCGTAAGAACTTCAACACGTCGCAGCTGCTGCAGTGCGCCATGGAGGGTGCCAGCGAGGCCGGCGCCGAGGTGGAGATGGTCAACCTCTACGACCGCAACTTGAACTACAAAGGCTGCATGAGCTGCTTCGCCTGCAAGGTGAAGGGTGGCAAGAAGGGCGTCTGCTCTTTCCCCGATGACCTGAAAGCCATTATGGAACGCGCCGTCGAGGCCGACGTGCTGGTGTGTGGCTCGCCTGTCTACTGCGGCTACCCCACGGCAGGGCTCCGCGCCTTCATGGAGCGGCTCATCTTCCCGGCGGTCAACTACTCCGACTTCAGCCACCCCGTCATCAACAAGCCGAAGCGCTCGGCCACCATCTTCACCATGAACTGCCCCGACGAGGAGATGTACCGCGCCAACGACTACCACATCCTGATGGACACCAACGCCCGTCAGCTGGGAATGTTCGGTCCCACGGAAATCCTCTACAGCTTCGACACCTACCAGTTCAACGACTACAGCCGCTACGATGCTGCCATGCTCCCCGAGGAGCGCAAAGCCCATGTGCGTGAAACCCAGTTTCCACAGGACCTGCAGAAGGCCTACGAGCTCGGCAAGAGGCTGGCGACGGAAGCAAAACAGGGATAAGTATGTACAGCTTGAAGTATAAGGTGACCACGAGCACCTGCGACAGCGAGGGGCGGCTGAAGCTCTACTCGGCCCTCCAGATGATGCAGGACTGCTCGGAGATGTGGATTGACTCGGTGCCAATGGTGAAGCAGTACTTCGCCGAGCAGAATATGGCTCAGCTGCTGGCCACCCGTCAGGTGGAGGTGGTACGTGTGCCGGAATTCAAGGAGGAGCTGACGGTGACGACCTCTGTCTATGAGGTTAAGCCTATGTTCGGCTTCCGCAACACCTTCATCTACGATGCCGACGGGAAGCCTTGCTACAAGACGTGGAGCATGGGGGCCTTCGTCGACAAGGCTGCCGGCAAGCTGAAGCGCGTCGACGACGCCACCATCGCCTCGATGGCGTTGGAATCACGGCTTGAGATGAACTACAAAGACCGCCGCATCATCCTGCCCAAAGAGGGTGGCGAAGTGCTTGAGCCGGTACACGTGCTGCGCGCCGACATCGACTACAACCGTCACATGAACAACGCCAACTATGTGCGTGTGGCGATGGAACTCCTGCCAGACGACTTCGAGGTCAAGGGCTTGCGGGTGGAATACCGTGTTGCCGCCAAGCTGGGCGATGTGCTTGTCCCTACGCTTTACCGTATCGACGGAGGCCTCATC
>JAEEGF010312864.1_pt1 | contig 63015 bp, 111 predicted proteins | sample 9134171 | NCBI WGS metagenome assembly JAEEGF01 (sample SAMN16246542, study PRJNA631951) | gut metagenome | biome: gut microbiome; feature: rumen; material: AP-attached | host: Bos | place: Iran: Karaj | collected 2018-10 | reverse complement strand
ATACTCGGCTCAAGGATAATACTGTAAGACTCTTTGCCGACAGTCTTATACAAGTTCTGGGCGGTAGTCTGGTCAATACAGTAGTTAACGCTCATAGTAAGGTCAACTTCCTGAATATCAGAACTAAATGCCTCGGTAGTAATCGTTACTTTCTGAGTTCGGTTATCCAGCTTCACGATTTTCTGCCAGGGGGCAATCACATGAACGCCAGCACCCATCGTGCGGTCCTCAACCCTACCGAATGTCGTGAGAATGCCGGTATAACCGGTTGGCACAGTTGTGATACAGGTCAGAGGAATGAGAATCAGGAAGAAGGCGATGACACAAGCCAAGACAATCTTGGGAATTGAGATTTCGTAGTCCGTGACATCATGATAGCCATCGGTGTAGCGTCCATACTGGTCTTTGTTCGGAACTTGACGGGTTACTTTGCGTTGAAACAGATTCATTACTTTTTTCTCCTTTTTTCATTTTCTGTATATATTATACCAAAAATTTTATAAAAAATCAAATAACGACCATGATGCGCAGCTTACTGCTGATGAATAACCATTTCAAAGGTAGCTTTCATCAGGTCTGGGCACTCATCCCATAGTTGGTCAATTTCTTCTTTTGACAAGAGGCTTAGTATAAACATCCAAGCATCAAGACGACTTTTAGCAGTAAATTCTCCCATTGGTTTTTCTCCTTGACAAACTAATTTTTTTGTGATATAATTATTATATATGAAAGGATAGGCTTATGAAATTAGATAGATTTTTAAAAAAGTTTTATGCTGGTGTTGTCATAGGATTGGGTGCAGTAGCTAATTTGGCATTAGGCGGCGGCATAGTAGGGGCATGCATATTCTCATTTGCCCTTCTATTAATCTGTGCTCTTGGATTTGATTTATTCACCGGAAAAGTGGGAGCCACTTTTTTAGGGGAATATGAATTATCCAGTCTTGCCCAAGCGTATTTTTATAACGCACTCGGCATCCTATTCGTAGTACTTCTTACTTGGTTTTCACCCAAGGAAGAAATAATGCGTGAAACCGCACTTGCTATCGCTATGGCTCGTGAAGAAACTCCAATACTAATTAGTGTGTTTATGGGTATCTTTTGTGGGATGTGCGTGTAGCTTGCGGTAGATGGATGGCGCGAAACAAAATAGCCCTTAGTAGTTATGCTTTCAGTCATAGTATTTATGGGAGCCGGTGCGCACCATTGTATTGCGGATATGTTTTATGTCGCATATGCCGGTGGTGTAGGGTTCTATTCTATACTATGGACTACTATTGGCAACATCATAGGTTCATTTATTTTTGTGGAACGTAGATGGCATCAAGTTCGTGTTGTGGGCAAACGCCAAGACTCTGCTTGAAACAGGTCTGGCTTTCCGCATGATAACAACGACAACCAGCTTGACAAGTACGTTTTATAAGCTCAGGATTGATTACCTGCTGTTGGATTACCATACCGCCTTGACGAACAACTTGATTTACAACTTGGGGGATATGGTCGGGATTTTCCTGTAATTTACAGGTTTTTCCATGGGAACAGGTAGAACAAGTCCAAAATGCTTGCGCACATTGGGGGCAGAGGGTGTAATAAGGAGGGTCATTTTGAAAAACCGCATCCTTATCCACGTCCTTGCCGCAAACTTGACAGATAAGATGGATACGTGGCATTAGTAAGAATTCTCCTTCAAAAGAACTTCAATGATTTTATCAACGAACTCGCTGTTACCAAGATGAATGACATTCATATCACTGATGCCGGTGATGGAAACGATACTCTCAATAGAATCCCCAAAGGATTTCTCAATTAAGCCAACGGCATCCGCATAATTATCGGCTTGAACGACCACAGTATCTTTTTCCATTTCATCCTTGATTTCTTCGTAATATTCAACGGTGGCAATAAAAGTCTGCATATGTTTCACCTTTCCTATTTTTCTATAATAATTATACCAAAAATTATTATAAAAGTCAAATAAAGATTTTTGAAGCGAGCAGGACGGTCTTGTAATGCTAGAATATAGCATTTTTTTAATTAAGCTAAAAGGCATACAGTCTGTATGCCTATTCGCGCATAGTAAAGAGGTTTAAAATTATATGGGAGCTAATAATAAGGGGCATTAGTTAAATATGCACTTAACAGAAGAAGAATATGGCTGGCTAGTGCGTTATGCCCACCGCACTGATTAGTCTATGGCATCTATTGCCAGAAAAGCATTGCGAATGTATATTAGTGTTATAGCAAAGAAAGAACAAAAACGTTAGGAGCAAAATGATGAAGCAAAAAGTGATTTACTCGTTGAAAGTAGTGAGACAACTACTTGAAATGGGGTTTCGTCCAATAGAGACGTTGGATAATCCCATAAATGAAAAGTATAAGTGCTGGGTATTTGCGCGGACTCCTGAATTTGAGGTCGCATTGGATTAGGTTTTAGGGGGTAGTGCAGATGGCCGGAATTAAGTTATATCCTAATCAGTCAAGTATTACAATTTTGAAACAAGAAGATAGTGAGCTGTACGCACAAGTTGATATGGGCGCATTATAGGTTGCTATGGTGGAGTTGGATGGTGCAGCATTTAAGATTTGGATGTACTTGGCGAGAAATAAGAATAGATATGAGTTTGCGTTAAGTCCTAAGGCTATGGAAGAATGGGGCATTAAGAAAGACGCTTATTATAGAGCTAAAAAGGTTTTAGAAGAAAAAGGGTATCTGGTAGAAGGAAAACATGGGCTTGTGTTTAACGAGTATCCCGTTGTCAAGGAAGAAGTCGTGACGCCACGATACATTTTTTGAAGCCTGTGTGCGGCGTAGATTCTCGTTTTGCGAATCAAAGCACGGGGAGGTTCGCGTTTTGCCACTAGGGAAACTCCAAGAAGTTCGCATTTTGCGAACATTGAAGTGAAAATAAGTTCGCGTTTTGCGAAGATTATGATGACATAAGGTTCGCGTTTTGCGAAGGTGTGCGCAGCACCGATTCTCGTTTTGCGAATCGTGGTGGAAGTGAGGCTTATGGTAAAAAGCAAGAAGTTTTTGGTAACATATTCTCAAAATGAGAAGATGGTGCTAGTGATTCTCGTTTTGCGAATGGTAGAGGCGAAAAAGTTCGCATTTTGCGAAGATTATGGAGCAGAGAAGTTCGCGTTTTGCGAACTATAAGTGGTGAGAAGGTTCGCGTTTTGCGAAGGTTATAGCATTTCATAGTTCGCATTTTGCGAAGATTATGGAGGTTTATAGTTCGCATTTTGCGAACGTTGTGGAGCTTGTCTTCTCGTTTTGCGAATCAAAGCGCATAGGGGTCTCTGTAATTGAAGTAATAGAAAGTGTCGTGCGCTTGAGGGTCAAGAGAAAACTCATTTGAAAACGCCATTTTTACGAGTGCGGAAGTTGTTTTGCGTGGCAATTTGAACTACGATTTTCAGCCGAAAATTGGCAACATCTTCTCGTTTTGCATAGAGAAATAATAAGAGTTTTTAACTCGCTTTACGCTCCCTTCGGTCGCTCCAAGCCGAGTTAAAAACTCTGCGAGCGAGTAGGGGTGGCGTACGACCGGCGAGGGGCGTAGGCGCACTTGGGGGAATGGGTTAGAAGAAATGAAATGAAAACGCAAGGGGCGAGGAACGTTTGAAAAAATGAGTTGAAAATGCTAGAGAAAAATGAAACGAAAAAAGAGCCTACTTTATGATAGTAGGCTCTTGGAGGCGGAGCTTGTAGAGAGGGCGTGTTGGTTAGTGTGTATTTAGAAAGGAGGAGGTACACAATGAATACTTGTTTGAAGGAGTAAAGATAACCGCGCGTTATAACGACGAAAGGAGAAAGCGTTATAACTATTTTAAGACTAGACCACATATATATGTAAAGGAAACGGTGTAGGTAGTTCTCTTGCTCTTGGCAACCTCTCCCTTAGACGCTGTGTGTTGTAAGGACCCAAACCTTCCACGAAAAAAACCTTACAAGCTACACAGAAGATACGCATAAAGACAGTAAGAGTATACGTAAATAGTGGAAACAGGGAAACATATGTAGATGTTATATGTAAATACGGCATAGATGCCGTTAAATGCGGGAGAGGTCTGGCCGCCGCTCGCTCCGCCTGGGTTCTGCGGTCCAACCAACCAGCCTGGCACCGTTTCCGGATTCCTTTACTCCTGGGTTTGCCCTCTACTACAAAATATCGTAGCAGGACATAGCTATTGTCCCGTTATGTAATTTTCAAGGTGCTACGGTGGATACTAAATCGTTTTTATGGTATCCACCATAGAAAATCGTGGCGATTTTACTTATCCTCAGCTGCCTTAAACAGGTCAGCAAGGAAATCCACCATCTGACCCCATGCCTTCTCCACGTCGTCATCAGTCACAACAACCTTATGGACTACCGGCTGTGCTGTGGTCTTAGGGACGTCTGTGGGCTGCTTCACAGCAGTCTTGCTTGCCATCTTGTCAGCGAAGAGCTGGCACACTTCATCAGTAGTGAAGAACTGGTCTTCGTGCTCCACGCCCTTGACGTCGCACCAATCAAGCAAGCTCACATTGATGTCGTCAGTGAGCGCGCCAATGCGTTCCATCAGCTTCAGGTTCTTTGCTTCACTCTCCTGGTGTGCCAGGGCTGCGTTCAGCGCATCAGTGAAGTCCTGAGCGATTTCATCAGCCGTCTTACCCTTATTCAGAAGTTCAACGATGCTGGTAAGAGTTTTATTATCAATCATCTGATTTTAATTTCCTCTCTTAATTCTTACAATATAATTATAACAAAAAATTTTAAAAAAATCAAGTCAGGGATGCCGCAGCCCCGCTGATGAGACACTCATCAGCCAGCCATATGGGCGAGTGCGCTCACAAAAGTCTTTTTTTTATATTATAACATATTTTTTTAAAAATGTCAAGCGCGCACTCGTTTTTGCCCGCTTACGCGGGCGCATATACGAGTGCTGACGCACTCGCATAGCTTCATCTCGCTCCACTCTTTAAACAGCTCAACCCGCACATACACGCGAGCGGGAGCCTGCTAAGGCTCCCATATGCGCAGGCGAGCGCACCCCGCACTTGCCCGCTAGGGCAAGCGCATATGGCTTGCTTTTGCCCATGAGAGCGGCGCATATGGGGTCGCCGCTCGGTCAAGCGAGCGGAGCGAGCTGGCTCAATTAGCCAAGGCTAACTGTTCACAGAAAGTTTACAAAAAGTTCACAATTCGTTCATGGAAAGTTTACAAAAAGTTCACATTTTCGGGAAAAAAATTTTTTCAAAAAATTTTCAAAAATTTGCTTGACAAATTTGCCAAAATGTGATACGATGGAAGTTTGGCCGACGCCCTGCCGGGCGCGGCCCGGGCAAAACTAAAAGGGCGCAGTTATGCCCAGCTGACATCAAATACCCATCCATTTGTTTGAAATGTAAGAGGAGCAAATGAAACAACAAAACCTTTTTGCTCCAGTTTCTGTGCCAGCTCTTGTAACACATTTTCAGGCACAGCCTCTGTTAAACATACACTAACACGAAACAGGCCATCAGACGCATAATCCAAAATGCCCTTATTGATTTTTTCTTCAACGTAGTCCCAGCGGTGTTGCTTCGCAAGGGCGGCCTGTTGACGCATGGCTTCTGCAGTAATGTTAAACATTGAATTCATTTGAATTTTCATTCCTTTCTTTTTCTGAATTAAGTATAGCATACTCTTGGAGCATTGTCAATCCCCTTCACAAAAAGTTCACAATTACGGCCCGGGCAAAAAGCCCTATGGCGCATTTGCCACAGGGCTTACCGCATTACCAAGCGATTTTGAATAGCCAGTCTCCTAAGTCTCCGCATGAATCTGTGAGGCGATGAGCAGAAGCCCCAAAACCATTTTCTGCCAACAGGTTTAACACATGGTTTACATGGCGGTCTTCCAGCGGAAGCATAGAGAACCGAACTTCCACAACCATTCGTCCTTCCTTACAGGCGGCTTTGATTTTTTTATCAATTACAGCCATTACTATGGGAGACAGTTTGGCATTTTCATCTTGTGCTTTTTTCCGAGCTTCAGCAGCAGTAATCATGCCATTACCTCCTAACACCCAGGCTCGCTAAGCCACTCACCAGTGGCTTCATCTTTTACCGACAGGATTTCACCAGTCACTTCTTCGACCCCTTCGGTCTTGCGAATCTGCTGATAGACAGGGTCTTGCCCATCAACTTCATCAATGACCCTCCACTCATCTTCGGTGTTCAGGTCATCAGGGATTTCTGCTTCATAGCCATAGTAGACTACGCATGACACATAGACTTTACGCATCGTCTTCATCCTCCTCGGAATCCACGATGTAAATATCCATGGCGATGTCATCATCAAAGAACAGCCCTTCGGCTATGTCCATAGCCTCGTCTTCGTTCTCGGCTTTCACCCAGTCTTCCCAGCACTTCTCACAGCGAACCAAATACTTTGCCATTTGTTTTTTTCTCCCTTCATCTGATGTAATTAGTATAGCACAGGGCTATCTAAAAGTCAATACTTAAATTGTGAACTTTTTATGAACGCCCGGGCCAAAAGGCTCCTTAACTCCAGGAGCCATCAGCATGGCGGTGTATCACCGCAGGAGCGTGGCGCATTTCGTCTTGCGCCTCTTTCGCATCTTCGCAGATTTGATGGGCGGGGAATCCAAGAGCGCAGACCCCATCCTTCTCACAGTAGGGGCAAGCCCAATCTTCAATGGGGCAGATGAAAACATCAGTCATCCCAAGTTCCCTCCTCCCACTTTGCCCAAGCCAAAAGAAGGACAACGAAAATGATGAAAAAGCACCAATAGATAGTGGTCATGCGATTCGCCCCTCCTCCCGCAGTTTGACTTCGGCATCATGTACCCCATTTCTTACGATGCGCTCACTCATGGCACTATACCCAATGAGCAACAGGAAATGGAACAGCGGAATGGCCGCCAAGATAAATCCACGAAGTAACGCACCGAACAGAATCGGTCCTCGGCCACCTTCAATGGGCTTGATGTCAGGGTGAAGCTGGCGAAGCTTGCGCTTCATGTCCTGTGCGGTGATGATTTGGAGAACGAACACCAACAGGGTAGTAGCGATGTAGATAGCGAGAATGATTTTCCAGAACATTTTTTTATCTCCTTGTTTTTTCTGTACTTAGTATAACACAGGTAATGGAGCCTGTCAAGATTTGAATTGTGAACTTTCTGTGAACGCCCCGGGCGCGCCCCCTGCGGGGCAGGGGTTAGTAAGTATCGTAGCCCATCCACTCAGCTTCTTCATCGGTATAAACACCGAGAAGCTGGAGGGATTCATCGGGGAAGTACTCATCAAGGATTTCAACGGCTTCGGCCTTGCCCTCAGCTTGAACGAAGAATCGTTCTCCCTCAAAAAGGCCATCGGTGATTTCAAAGAGAAAATTATTCATGGCGCACCCCCTTAGCAATCATCGGTGAAGCAGCCGAGATAGGGGTCATAACCGCAATCGTTATCGCAGTCCTCCCACTGGGCTTCTTCTTCCCGCATCTTAATGAAGTCATCACAGTCTTCATCAGGACGACCCATGATGCACACATCGCCTTCCCGCCAATAAGGACAGGACGCATCGGCCACAGGGCAGATGTAGAGCTGTTCGCACTGATTGTAGGGCCAACCCATGATGCCAGCCAGCTCCGCTTCGCTGGGTTCATAGGAATCAAGGATTTCGCAATCCTCCAACTCGAAAGTGCCATGACAGCCGCACCCACAATAGATGGTGCCATTCTCGCTGGCATACCCATAGTGGATGTCATCAGGCTCACCGAGGTCAGGCTCAACCACGCGAAAACGAACCAGTTTCATTGTTTGTTTCTCCCTTCTTGATTCTGTAATTAGTATAGCATACTCTTGGTTGAATGTCAAGTATTTTTTCAAATTTTTTGCGGAGTGGCGGGGGCCCGGGCCCTGTATAAAAATGCGAAAAAGCTGAGGATTATTCATCCTCAGCCTTGGGCCACAGCCTGCCATCAATTTCGGGATTACGAGCCATAAGATATTCAAATATCTTGCGCTCAATCTGCACATCCTCCAACCCAGTATGGGCTTCATTAAAATTGATGTCACCCATAATGTATCGGTATAGGACTTCGGCGGTGAATTGGGGCTTGCCATAGGTGGTCAGAAAATCGTGAGCCATACAAAAATCAGTATAGGTCTTATCGTCTTTCAGTTCAGCCCTTGCCATCTTCAAGGTATCCCACCATTCAACCCCCCAAGGGAAAACCCACCGCCAACGAGAGGAAGTGCGGTAGCGTTGCGTGGTATGGAGTGCTACATAGTCGAACCTTGCATTGTGGGCAACGATAATTTTTGCATCGTTTTCCATAACAGTTCGATATAGCTCCCTTGTGATATGGAACCACGATGCGAGCTGACGCTTGCCAGCATCACATTCGGCTACATATTGCCCCATCTTGTCCACAAAGTATGCGCTTTTCATCAGGTCTTTTGCGAGGAACACATCGGCATTGATGAAGCTGTTGCGGTCATAGAGGTTGCCGTCAAGGTCAAACACTTCATACCCCACATCATAGCAGAGGGGGTCATCCAACGAATTTGTGGTTTCGGTGTCCAAAATCAGTATGCGAGAATCTTTCTCAATCGCCATTTGTTTTCTCCTTCCCTTAACTTACGATTACAGTATACCACAGGGCAAACGAAAAAGCAAGAGGGAAAATTGTAAACAAAATGTGAACGCGGCACCCGGGTTAAATTTCTCTAATACTATCAGTTATATCTATAAAATCATCTTCAAATTCTGATTCTATAACTATATTTTCTACTCGGTCTAAGAAATAATATTCATCTTGTTGGAATTTTGCGCCACAATCTTCACAATGACAAATCACATGACGTCTTACACAGTATTCACGTGATTCAGGTTTAGCTAGTACTTCTTCTTTTTGAATTTTATCTGCAATAGCATCAATACTAGTACAAACTGGACAAGTTACATTATACAACATTTTTCTTTTCTCCTTTATAATTTTTGTACGGGAAAAACGCGCCCCATTATTTGGGGACGCGCTTCTCAATGAGGGTCAAATCATAGCTCTTGCCATTCACTACAAAGGCTATCATCCTGTTTGCATTGGTGATTTTCACTTCTTCGTAGAGCTGACCTTGGGCATCTTCCCGCAGAAACTCCGCAAGCTCTTTGATGATGCTTTCCTTGACTTCGTTTGGCTTGCGTTGACTTCTGTTACCCTTGCCCTTTTGGTGTTCCACCTTGCGGTTCATAGCGGTTACATTCGCTTGCTGTTCTGGGGTCAGGTCATACTTGGTCTTCTTGCCATCTTCTACATCATCATCATAGCGCACAAGGTCTTCTGCTTCTTCGCGTGAGATACCCAGCTTTTCCATGAGTTCCATAACTCTTTGGTCTCCTGCCATTACTTCTTACCTCCTGGCTTTACTATACCATAAAACTTTTCAAAAGTCAATACTTTTTCTCATTTTCTATTATTATTATATCAAAATTTTTTTATTTTGTCAAATAATTGGGGAAAAAGGTTAGAATGCGGTCGACCACCTCGTCTAGTTATTTCATAGCTAAGTTTAGTTATACTAAATAATACGGAGCGCCCGGGTCAAAATGTGAAACTTTCTTCGTCCATTAAAAAAATCGTGGCAAATTGACCCGGGCGGTTAGCGCAAGCTAACCGAAGCGCAAAAGAAAAAGGGTGGGGGTTGCCCCCACCCCACACAGGGGGGTTAGGCGAGGGTGTAGTAGTTGTGGCCCTTGACCACAGACTTCACCACACGACCAGCGTCCACCAGCTTCTGCATCAGCGGACCGACCTTCTGAGAGGAAGCACCACTCAGAGCAGGAATCAGAGTGCAGATGTCGGGGATGGAATAGGTCACACCCTCCACCATCGCAGAGGCCACAGCCTCGGCGGTCTCAGCGTTCTCACGCTGGGCCTTGGTGGGGCCATTGGGCTTCTGAGCGTTCCGCTTGGCGATGCTCTCCTTGAGAGCAGACACCTTGGAGAGTTCCTCGGCGGAGAGGGTCTCGCCCTTCAACACCTTGTCCAGCACAGTTACGTAAGTCATCTTTTCCATGATAACACATCCTTTCTCGCGGTAGGTCGCGACCCATCTTGTATTTAGTGGGGGCTTCTTGCTCCCCTCACTTTCTGTATTCATTATAGCACAGGCGGTTTCGTTTGTCAAGTGCTTTTTTCAAAAATTTTTGGATTTTTTTATGGCGTCCTTTTTAGGGAACTCGCGCGCCCTGTCCCATGCGCTTGTTTAACTGACTCGCAACCATCAAGCACCATAAGGTTTCCAACCCTATTCCTCAGCCTTCCAATCTCTCCCCCAACGATACCCCACAGACAAGGTATGCTTTGTTGGGTCTGGCCCATCTCCTTGGAACAATTATAGTATAGCATACCCCTTACTTAAAGTCAACCCCTTTTTCTAAAAAAAATAATATATTATTCGCGCCCGGGCAACAAACGTAGGGTATAGCCCTACGTAAATTACGGATGCCTATTTTCCCCCTTTGCGTTCCTCCTAACCTCGATAGAAGCGCGTTGGCAAAAATAGACCAAAAAGTCACTCAAAGATAAAGGCCACTGTTTTGTTTCGCTTACCTGTTGAAGCTATGGTCTACTGTGAGAGGACCACCATAAAGTCACCGACACGCATTATTTGGTACTCATAGGGCCGAGGTCGAGCTTCCCTCCATGTAGTTCCAAGTTCGTGGCCACTCCCTTGGAACAATTATAGTATAGCACAGGGGCCTCCTAATGTCAATACCATTTTGAAAAATAAAATAATATATTATTTGCGGCCCGGGCGGTTAGCCCCAGCTAACTGGGGCCATCCGCTTGAAAGGAACGAACAATGAAAACCAACTCTATACTGCCTGCCTTTACCTTGCCCCACCCACTGGTCCTCGCCATCAGCCCATGGGCGGAACCGAAAGTTTGGAGCCCATCCAGTGGTGGAGCCAGGTAAAGACAGGAGGGAGGGGGAGAACGCCCCCTCCCTTGGGGGCTACACCCTATCAGGCGAGGGTGTAGAAGTTGTGGCCCTTGACCACGCTCTTGACAACCTTGCCGCTGTCAACGAGCTTCTGCATCAGGGGGCCAACCTTCTGGCTGGAAGCCCCATTCAGCGTGGGGAGGAGGGCGCACAGGTCAGGGATGGAGTAGGTCACACCCTCGACCATGGCGTTGCCGACCTGCTCCGCAAGCTCGGCGTTCTCACGCTGGGACTTGGTGGGCTTATCGGACTTGGTGGCGTTCCGCTTGGCGATAGAATCACGCAGGGCGGTCAGCTTCTCGACTTCCTCGGAAGTCAGGTTGATGGGGTTCTCGATGACCTTGTTCAGGACAGAAACATAAGTGGTGTTAGTACGCATAGGGTACACTTCCTTTCTCGTGGTAGGTCACGACCCTTTATTTAGTGGGGCTTTCGCTCCTCACTTTCTGAAATCATTATACCACAGGTGGTGGCGGTTGTCAAGGGGTTTTTCAAATTTCTTTGAAAAAGTTTTTTTGTCCTTGGGACAAGGGGTTTTTACATGATGCCCGCCTTTAAGGGCTCTTTGACTACAGTTTAGAACCTGCACCGCATTCCCTTGTCCCTTGGAACAATTATAGTATAGCAGATGCAGGGTCAAAAGTCAATACCTTTTTTTCAAAAAAAAATAATATATTATCCGCGGCGCGCCCGGGCAAAAGGAGAAGGGGGCACAAAACCCCCTTCGATAGTTGGTATTAGTTTCGCAGACCAAGAGCGGCCATGATTGCGATGAACAGGAACCACAGCACCCACAGCACCACTTCGATGATGACAGGCAACAGGACGAGGAACCAGCTCCAGGCGATAACGCCGATGGCTTTGAGGACGATGAAAATGATGGTGAGAGTAAGGCCCATTATCTGCACCTCCCATCACTGAAACCAGCGTTCCGCAGGGCGGTGAGGGCATCTTCCATCTTGTTGATGGATTCCTTGTGGCTGTCAATGCGGTCACGCAGGCGGCGGCTTTCACCATACAGGCTCTGCACCGCATAGTCGAAGTTCCGCACATCGACCTTCCACTCCTTGACACGACAGATGCGAGCATGGGTGTCATCAAGGTCATAGTAGGACTTCTTGCTGTTCCCAGTGGGACGAATGATGCGAGCGCAGGACAAGGCGCTAATCTGACCGCCATTGAGGTTGAGTTCCTCGGCGTAGAAGGGCTTGCCATAGTTGAGGTTGGCGTTCCGCATGGCGCAGATGGTCTTGATGAAAGCAGGGGTAATCTTCTTGGACATTGTGTTTTTCTTCTCCTTGGTGTTTTATTTCGTTCCCCTTGGAACAATTATAGTATAGCATAGGGGGTGCAGAATGTCAATACCTTTTTGAAAAATAAAATAATATATTATTTCGGAATCGCCCGGGCGAAAAGCAGGGTTGCCCCTGCTCCACCTTACGCCATGAAAGCCAGGTACTTCAATGCCCGCTTGTTGTACATTTCATAGCGAGCTTCGACCTTGGCTCTGCCACGCTCGGTCAGCTCCACATCATAGGTGCAGATAGGAACTTCCAGCGTGAACTTAGGGGTTTCACCACCATGCCAGCGGTCATACTCATCTTTGAGATAGAAATGACCCCACTTATACACATAGCAGTCCTCAAACCCCTTGAGGTAGGCAGGAAACTCATGGCTACCATAGTGACCAGTGGTTTCGGGGATGGGCTTGTGGATGGTCTTGCGGTCAACGACATGGGTGGCTACCACCTTGTAGTCATAGGACGAAAGGTTACGGAGGTCGCGCTGGCGGACATTCAGCATCATTGTTTTTTCTTCTCCTTGTTGTTTGTTTTCTCTCTTGGAACAATTATAGTATAGCATACTTGCTCTTGGTTGTCAATAGTTTTTTGAAAAAATTTTTTTAACTTAGCAACCAGCAAAAGCCCAACAGCAGAAACATGAATAGGGCAGGAGCCACAACGAACTCAAAGAAAGTTTTGACCCACCAAATGATAGACAGGGGACGAACGATGTAATGCTTCTTCATGGTTTATTCTCCTTCGTTTCTTTCTGTAATTAGTATAGCACACACCATGCGGAAAAGCAAGTAAACAAACTGTGAACGGGGAGCCCGGGCAAATTAGGGGTGGCTAACCACCCCCAGCTTATTTGGCAGGCCGATGCTTGATGAGGCGCACGCTGTACTGGTTGCCATTGAACTCGAATGAGAACTCGGTGTCGGTCACATTCTGATAATTCTTGAGGCCCAATCCATCGGTGGCCTGAAATAGGGCAGCCATCAGTTTGTGTTTGTCCGCATCAGGCTTGCGCTCACGCTTGGTTTTTTCCTTGTGCTTGCCACCACCTGCGGTGGTCATAGCCTTGCTTGCTTTCTTCTGCTCGGCGGTCTGCTCAAACAGTTTTTCCCCATCGTCAATGGCTTCATCGGCCTTGAGGATTTCCACAGCCTCGGCCTCGCTAACCTTGAGGGAGGCCATCACTCGCTGAATGTCTGCTTGGGTCATTTTTGTTTCTCCCTTCTCTTGATGGTATTAGTATACCACAGGTTGCGGTGGTTGTCAAGCTATTTTTCCACAGAAATTTCTATGATTTGATAATCATTTGAAATTCCCTTGCCAGCCCATTCAATCGTGGCGTATACCTTGTCTTTTTGATAGGCATTACACCGATTGAAGCGGTCAACCTCGGCCATGAGGTTTTTGCGCTTTTGGTTGGAGCAACAGATGATTTCATGGGTAAAATCCATGAAGCCCTTGTCGTGATAGGTGAACAGCGCTCTGTCCCCTGTGCGGTCAAAGGTGTGGTAGTAGGCTTCAGCAGAATCTCGGTTGAGAAAAAACTTGGTGCCCTCGGCGTCAATCATTTGCCCCTTGGTGCAGACGCAATAGATGGTCATAGTGCCTCCTTATCGGCAAAAACCGATGGGCTTTTTGGTGGTAGAGGAAATAGCTTCCCCTCTTTCCAGTTGAAGTTCATACGCTCCACGAGGGTCAAGTTTGTATACCTTGATGTTGACAGCCGCAGGAGATTCTTCAAAGGCTTTCACCCATCCATCCACATCAGCTTGGCTCTCGGCGGTGCGGAACACACAATGGCCAGTAGGGATTTGGACGATGACTTGAAATTTGGGTTCACGCTTGCGGAAGATTCTCATTTGAATTTCTCCTTACTCATTTGATACTTATAGTATAGCAGAGGGTATTTCAAAAATCAAGTGGTAAATTGTGAACTATTTGTGAACTCGGCGGCCCGGGCCAAAAATGCCCCAGAGGGCATTTTAAAACTCAATTCTGTTTTGCCAGTAGTGTCAAAACAGCCTTGACGATTTCGCGGTTGTCGGGGCTGACTTCATCCAATGGGTCATCATCGGTGATGGTACAAAGGGTGATACGCTCCCAGCGGGAAGCCGCTTGGATTTGTACGTTGAACCCCTCACCCTCAACCCAGTTGTCCCGCACATAGTCAAGAGCTTCTTGGAAAGTGTCAGCAACCTTGACACAATGGCAACCATTGTGGGTGAGCACAGGGTATTCGACGTTGTGGGCATAGGTGATTTTCATTTCAATCCTCCTTCTCCACAGGGAACATCCAGTTCCAGCACTCAGGGCAGATGCCCGAAATGAGGCGTTCCCGCTCTTCGGGAGCCAAATCAGGAAAAGCATCCTGAACCGACCAGCCACCCTGCCACAGACAGAAGCGGTTAAAGGGAACTTCCACATCGTGGGAGGTGTGGCAGATGGGGCAGTAAGTAGCGATAGCGATAGTCATTTGAAATTATCTCCTTCTCTTTTGGTATCTTTAGTATAGCATACTCAATTGGAAATGTCAATAGTTTTTTCAAAATTTTTTCATGCGGTTTCCAGGTCCGCCCGGGCGGTTAGCAGTGGCTAACACCGAATGGAACGAACTGGAAAACCGCATGAAAACAGGGGCACCCCCGCAAGAGGGCACCCCCATTTTCAGTTGGAAAGGGTCAGGCCAGCTTGAAGTAGACCTTGCCCTTGACCTGCTCACGCACAAGGCTACCCTCGTCCTTGAGCTGGGTCAGCATCGCACTCACCCTCGCATGAGCCACGCTGTTGGCGGTGAGAGTGGGCACACCCTTCTCCACATCGGTGATGGAGTACAGGGTATCAGGCTTCATCCAATCAAGGATGTCCTGCTTGAAGCCAGCGTTCTCCTTCTGCTTCGGAGTGGGCTTGCGCTCGGCAGTAGCCTTCTTGAGCAGGGAAGCGGAAATCGACTGGAGTTTCTCAATGACCTCGGCGGGAGCGTTGGTCAGATTCTGGATGGCGTACTCAACCGCAGTACGCTGCGTATACTTGGGGGAAGTGGACATTTGATTCATCTCCTTCTTCTTGATTTTTGTGTTCCCCCTTGGAACAATTATAGTATAGCAGATGGTGGTCTATTTGTCAATAGGTTTTTTAGAAAAAAAATAATATATAATCGCGGGGGCCCGGGCCAAAAAACTGGCCTTAGTAGGCCAGCGTTTTCAGCACTTCCAGTATTGCGGAGGGTTCGTAGGCAACCCCACTTGCCCAACTGTTGCGAATGTCGGTGTTGTCATCAAACAGGATACCCTGCGGAATGTCGGCAACTTCGGCCTTTGGCACACCATAGGGGGTGATATGGATTTCATCCCACTTGACGGAGGGCAGGTGCTTTGCCAGCCATGCCCGCTTTGCTTCGGCTACTGCTTCGTCATATGCGGGGGTGGCGCACTTGCTTCCCCAACTAATGACCCCGATGATGTAGCCCTCACGCTGACGCTTATTGAGAAGCCTTGCCAGCGTTGCGAAGTGAAGCATGGGCTTCGCTTCGGTGTAGGGGGTGGTGTCATATGCTCGGAGCTTGGGGAGCCAATTCTCGACCCCATACAGGTCAGCTATCGTGCCATCCATATCGAAGTAAATTGCTTTTGCCATTTTCATATCTCCTTCTCTTTTGTGATTTAAGTATACCATATTTTTTCAAAATTGTCAACAACTTTTTTCCATATGGTAGCGGGGCCCGGGTCAAGAGGGAGGCTCACGCCTCCACCCTTGCCATCAGCCATGCGATGCGCTTTTTGGTTTCGTGGTTGCACTTGATTTTAGCATATCCACCGTTCTGGGTGCTTTCGTGCTGGATGCTCCCAAAGGTGAAGATGAACTCCTTGAACTCGGCCATATTCATCAGATATACATCGTATGTTTCGGTAATATAGGCCACGAGGTTGGAATGGACGCGGGAGATATACAGGTCCCAAATGCCCTCCATCGTGGTGCGACCTTCGCACAGGGAGCCGTTCATAAGGGAGAAGCCCCCAAACTTGGCCGATATGTTACGCCCATCAGGGAGCTCGATATCGGAGCCCTTGTCGTATCGGCCGTTGTCGTGCTTCGTGCGCGATATGCCGAACGCCTGAGCCAAAGCCCATTCGCGGGCGGTGCCCTTGTTCGCGGGTGCGTTCTCGATGCTGTCAATGTGGATGCGCTTCATGTTTTTGTTCCTCCGTTCTCTTGATGTATACAGTATAGCACACCCCCCACGGGATTGCAACCCCTTTTTGAGTTTGTTAACAATTTGTTCATATTTAGTTAGCATAGGCTAACCATGTATAAATATACAGTATGCGTGCATAAGTATGCAATTTTGGGAAAAAAAATATTCACAATTTGTTCACAATTTGTTCATAAAAAATTCACCAAAAGTTCACAATTGCGAAAAACGCGCCGCCTGTGGCCGCCGGCGGCGCGCCGAAAATAGGCCAGTTTGCATAATTCAGATGAAAAATGTATAAAAATAAAAATGAACTGGAATTTATGCAATCCCAGTTCAAAATCTGATTTGGAATCAGTAGAGCCGCTCCCCCATCCAGTTTAGGAACAGCTGGGCCAGCTTGCCAGTGTCCACCTTGGGGTCATCGCACATAGCGGCGAACTGAATCGTGCGGGGGTGCTCGTACCCATACTTCCGAATGATTCCATCCAGCATGTCATCTCGCGTCATTTTTTCGTTCCTCCTTGTCTCTTTCTGATATTATTATAAACTATAAACTGGGATTTGTCAATACCCAATTTGAAAAAATACCGGATTTTTTTTGAAATGAAAAAAGAGGCTTACGCCTCTTGTACTCATTTCAATTTCAGCTTGGGGGCCAACAGGATGCCGAAGACCATCATGGCAGAATCCGCAACCCATGCCACAGCGTTCTTGGGAATCTTCACCGCAAGCGGGATGGAGTAAAGGACACATTCGATACCAGTTTTTGCCCCCAGCAGACCCACCAAAGAAGCCATAAGCATAGCCGCAATTCTTACCCAAATGTTTTCGGTGTACTTGCAGGCAAGACCGAATCCGATACCAATAAGAGCATTGGCAACTACCCAGCTAATAGAGAAGCCATAGGCAGAAAACAGGATGCTTTCCAGCGCACAGCCCACAACACCGACCACCGCGCCGATGGGGCCAAACTGGCACAGGGCCACAGCAAAGGCCACATAGCCGAAGTCCAGCATGATATTGCCGATGAGATTGACTTTGCAGAAAGCGGACAGGACAACATAGAGAGCGGTCAGAACGCCGAGGATGCAGATAGTCTTAGTGTTTTTCATTTTTTTTATCTCCTTCGTTTCTTTCTATTGGTAGTATAGCACACCTTTTCTTGGTTGTCAAGTGCTTTTTTGAAAAAAATTTGCGGTTTTTCAGCTCCACCCGCCCGGGCAAAAGAAGCTCACACCAATCGGTGTGAGCTGGAAAACCGCATTATGTTAAAACTGTTTCACACTCCAGCCGCGTCCCTGGGTTTTCGAGCATGCCCAGAATAGCATTAGCCGCAGTTTCGGGAGTTGCGTTCTTGAATGAATCACAGCCCCAGTAGGTCATGAGAGAGGTGGGCTTGTCGGTGATTTGTACCACATGACAAGGGATGCCCAGCCCATAGGCGAAGCCCTGCTCCCAGTTGGTGCCAGCGGTGCTCTGCCGTCCAACAGACACAGATACCATAGCATCGCAGTTATTGATGGCAATAAGGTCGGACTGGAAGACCGCCTTTGCCCAGTCTTCTTGACTCATATCCCACGCATTGGGGATTTTCAGTTCAAAAGGACAATGGACTTCGTGGCCCTTTGTCCGCAAAGTGCGGGCGATGTTCATCATCATCGTGCGGTTTTCAGTATCACAGGGACCAGCAAGATAGATTTTCATAGGTCAGGCCTCCTTATGCCCTTGGATTCTCACATTATGGAAGATAACGCCGCCCACTTCATGGGCCACAGCATCTGCTCGCCAGCCTTCGGCATATGCGCCGTAGAACCAGAACTCGCCATCACAGAGGCGGGCTACCACGAACTCATAGTCGTGGGCATAGGCGGGTTCGTTGCGGATGGTGATTTCAGTAGTCATTTTCATATCCTCCTGTTTTCTGTATTTAGTATACCATATTATTTGTTATTTGTCAAGCATATTTTAGCAATATGCCAGCTTCATGGTGGCCCAGCCCAGGACCGAGATTTGCTTATGAGCGCGGCCGATATTCATGGCCTCCCGCTTGGTGTTGACGCGGCGGGACTTGTCAACGTAGTAGACACCATTCGAGAGCCAGATGCCGCAGGTGCCGCCGTAGGCGTTCACGGCGTCCATGGCCTCCTGTGCGGTCCGGACCTCCACGCCCTCCGTGGCAACCTGCCAGCCGGTCCGATAGGTGATAGGCTCGCCAGCTTTAAGGGTCAAGCCGTCATTGTTGCGAAGATTGGCGATGGTGGCGGTGGTAATCATTTGTAGTAGCTCCTCTCTCATTTCCTGACTACATTATACAGCATACCGGGCCAGTTGTCAAGCATTATTTTTCAATTTTAGGAAATTATTTTGTTAACAATTTGTTCATAATTTTTCTCTTGACTTTTCGCAAGCGTTGTGCTATAATTTTTCGGGGACTTTGCACCCATTTCCGGAGTTGACGGGATAAAAAAAGGACCCTTGCGGGTCCAGTTGTTAAATCGTGTATGCGATAAATGTGAGAAGCGGAATGCCCAGCGTGAAAACTACTAAGCCCCATGGCCATCGGTTCTCTAATTTTTGAAACACTCCCAGAATCCCCAATGATAACCAAATATCAATGAGGAGAAATAAAATGCAGACATTTTCAGTCATAGTGGCTACCCCCTATTTTGTGTTTTTCCTTGCCATCAATTCGGCAAAGAGTACGCTGTCCCACATTCTGTCCTCGCTGCTCCAATGGTCGATCATGTTGTTAGCAAACTGGGCATCCTTGAGCTGCTCCACCGTCATGGCCTTGGCCTGCGCTACCATTTTCTCGTACATTGTTTTGTTCTCCCTTCCTCTTTTCTGATTAAATTATACACTATAAACCCGGGATTGTCAATAGGTTTTTTGAAAAAAGTTGAAAAAAAATTTGAGGGCTTTGCGGCCCTCAGTTTATCCAATAATCTGTCGCATGTTATAAAGGGTCCAGTAGAGATTCCAGTTTGCCAGTCCATGAGAATTGGTCAACTCGGCCTGCCCAGTGCAGAGGGTGTAAATCATAACACCCAACAGAATCAGCGTAGCCACGCCCAGCAGAACCAGAATACCCATCATCCACCAAAGAGGGTCGGTCACGTAGTCCTCGATGTGCCACCAGATTTTCCGCATCAGCTTTTTCATTGTTTTGTCCTCCGTTCTTTTACTGTAATCATTATACAGCTAAAACCCCGGGTTGTCAAGCCCATTTTGAAAAAAAGTTGAAAAAAAATTAGCCCCTTGCGGGGCTGGTTTAGGCGGTGCGCTTGAGCTCGTCCATGCGCTCCCACCAGTAGAGAGCAATAGCAAACTGCTCCTTGACTTGGTCGGTGTAGCCCCGCTGTTCCATCAGCTCGGCCTCCCGAAAGGCCTGCTTTGACTTGCACTCGGCAAAGGCGATTGCTTCGTTGCGTTCCTTGGTGTCCATGGTGTTTCTCCCTTCGTTTTATCTGATACTATTATACACTATTGGGGGTGGGGTTGTCAAGCCTTTTTTTCAAGCCGCCTGCGGCTTGCCGTTGCGGTAGGGCTCGAAGCGGAGGAAGTGGGCGCGGCCCTCGCGGACCTCCCAAACCTCGCGGACCGCCTCGATGAGGGTGCCGCCCTCGCGGTCCACCTGCAGAGCAGAGGCGAACATCTGCTCCTCGGTGCCCATGCCCACGCGCTCGCGGGTGCCGTAGCGGGTAATGTAGGTGATGTGGTAGGTGTAAGTCGTCATGGTGGTGACCTCCTCTATTTGGTATACCTAATTATACCGCATCACAGCACGGTTGTCAAGCACTTTTTTCAAAAAAAATGGGTGAAAATTTTGTACCCATTTTTGCAGGCTTGCACCCATTTTCCTGCATTTGCACCCATTTCGGGTTATACAGCGTTTGCATAAAAATGAGTGCAAATGCATAAAAATACCTCCTATGCATAAGCCAGGCCAACCCTGGCCGCGCACATCCGCGCGCGGCCAGCCGAAGCTTATGCATAAAAGGGGTGGATAACTGCGTTTTATGCATAAAATGAAAAATGAGTGCAAATGCATAAAAATGGGTACAAATGCATAAAAATGAGTACAATGTATAAAAAATGAGTGCAAAATGATAGCCGTTAGCTTGAAGCTAACGGCTTTACCAGCGGTGGCAGGCTCTGGCTATTGTGCGGGCTTACTGACTCTCATGGGTCACACTCTTCGCTTTGCCGCGTGCATTTGGCCTGCTTTGGTGAGAGGGTTTTAGTTCCTTCAGTACCACGCACCCTACGGTGTTAAGGGCTCGTACCTCTCTCGGCATGTAATCCTCGCCGCGCTTTTACTTCGGTTCCCCGACTTACGGACTCTCGTGGGTCTCTGGCTTTACAGTAGCGGGCTTCGCTTTCGCGGGCTGAACGCTGGCTCCTTGCCGAAGGGTTTTAAGGGTTTTCCTTCCCTCACTTTCTGTAGCTATTATAGCACAGGTTTGGCTGGTTGTCAAGGGGTTTTTTGAAATTTCTTTCAGATTTTTTTGAGGAGGCCGGTCAGTGCCTGACCGCGACCACGATGCCCATGGCATCCGTGACCAGCTCCACGACCTCATCCCAGAGGTCATTGGCCTCCACGTACCGGACGGCCTCCCCGTGGAACATGCCCACCACTTTGTCGCTCTCGTACATCCTTATGCCCTCCTTTCTTTAGTCCTCTTGGTTCTCGGCCTTGAGGGCTTCCATCAGCTCCTCGTAGTCCTGCTCGTGCGCTTCGGCCCATCCGTACATGTAAGTGTTCATCCTCTGTTCCTCCCTCTCTTGATGTCTACATTATAGCACAGCCCGGGCTGGTTGTCAATACCTTTTTGAAAAAATCTTTTAGATTTTTTCGCCGTGGCAGTTGCGGCAATCCATAACCCGCTTGGGGCACTCCCCCATAGGGTCAAGGTCGCAGGGGTACAGCTCCCGCAGGGCCATGTCAATGGCGATGTCGCGGGCCATCCCATGGAGCTTCTCGCCCCGCTCCAGCATTTCTACCACCTTGCGCTCGGTTTCGTTCATCGGCTTCAGCATTTTCGTGTCCTCCTTGGCTCTCTTTCTGATAAGATTATACACCTAAAACACGGGCTTGTCAATCCCTTTTTCAAAAAAAATGAGTAAAAATTTTAGGGGCCTTGCGGCCCCTGTTTTAGTAGGTCATGTAGATGTTCAGCTCCTCCACCGTGGTGTTGGTCTTCTTCATCCAGTAGGTGAGCCGCTTTTTGGGGGCTCCATCCAGCCACAGGTTGAAGGCTTCCACCAGCTTGGCCTCGGTGTCTTCATCCATGGCCCAGAACTTTTCCAGCACTTCCTGCAGGCGGGTCTTGATGATGCGGACCTCGGTGGGGGTCCAGTTGTAGTGGTTCAGCAGGTCGGCGGCGGCTTTGGTGTAGTAGGCGTTCATGGTTTGTTTCCCCTTTCGTTTCTTTCTGTAATCATTATACATGATAGACACGGGCTTGTCAAGCATTTTTTTTAATTTTAGGAAAAATAATTTGTTCATAATTTGTTCACAAATTTCCTCTTGACTTTTCGGCGGCGATGTGGTATAATTTTTCGCCACCCCAGCGCCCGCTTGCGATTGCCACGGGCAAAAAGAAAAAGCCTTTCGGCTTTTTCTTAGTGTTCCCAGGCCCCCCGCTTGACCCACTCCCCGCCCCGCTCCTGCAGGAGGGTGATGTTCTCGCCCTGATTGAACCAGTCCATAGCGTGGTGGTGATTGTCGATCAGTTCGCCGGTGGAGTTGTTCATGTACCAAAGTTTCATTTTTGTGTTCCCCTTTCGTTTCTTTCTGTATGTATTATAGCACACCCGTGTCAATCTGTCAAGAGGCTTTTTGAATAAAAGCACCACTTTTTTTCAAAAATGTATTCAAGCGTGAACCCCATTTTATCCATGATGTGCCGCATGGGGGCATTGTCTACCCAAGGAGTGCAACCGATTTTTGCGGCCCCGCTGTTCTCTATCATGTAGGTAAAAATCATTTCCGCAAGGTGGCGGCCCTTGTTTTCCTTGCGGAAGATTGCCAGCCGCTTCATGGCATGGTAGCCATAGGTCGCATCATACACCAGTGAGCAAGAGGCGATAGCCTTTCCCTTTTCCTCTATTACATAGCACCTATTGGCGGCGATGTCGGCGGCAACATGGGCGGGGGTGAAGTAGTCCAGCTTTTTGTTTTGAATTGCCCGCACAATGCGGAGATAGTCGGTGGTGGTAGCTTTGCGAATCGTCATTGTTTTGTGTTCCTCTCTTGTTATCTTCTGGAATCATTATAGCATAGTCCGTGCCGGTTGTCAATAGGTTTTTATTTATTTTTTTTTTTTTTTTTTTTAAGCAGCCTCAGTGTTTGCGTCCCCACCGTGGTGCCACTCCTTGTCTCTTTCTGACTTTAGTATAACACAAAAGGGGTTTGTTGTCAAGCCCCTTTTTCAATTTTTAATCCATGTTCTTGCAAGTATTGGGCCACTTGATTAGCAGGGAATTTTAACAGATAATCCATCGGCACCGATGGCCGCAAGGTGTATTCATGCTTGACGATTAAATCAAGCGGCATTTTCCATTCTTTTATGTCATGGGTATTTTTATCAAACAGGCGAGCATTAAAGAACGATATCAGCCGCCCCCGCTTCATGTTCCATACATTAAAGCATAGTGACAAACCATGGTTAGTATAGTATTCGTCCAGATTGTCCCATGTGAGATGAACAGTTTTATCTTGCGGTATGATGTCCCATAGTTCAGTATGGCAATAAGGGAAATCGACTTGCTTATTGTTGCGGTATACGGTGACACGATGCTGATAAAATTCCATTGGTTTATCTTCCTTTCTTTTTTCTGTCTTTATTATAGCATAGAAAAAGGGCCGTGTCAAGCCCTTTCTAAAAATTCTTTTTTGAAATTTGGTTGCTCTTTGTAAAACTGCTGGTTTCTTGTGACTTTCTTGTAAAGCCAGCGGGGGAGCATGTTCAGCCCCAGCCCATTGTAATAAATGCGGATTGCCTGCGCCAGCGTTGCGATGTAGGCGGTCACCAGCATGTCATCGGTTGCCCCTTTTACCATAACCACGCCTGTATCGGTTAGCTGTAAAACCTTGTTTCCGTCAAACCATTCGGCCTCTACTTTATCACCAAAACCAACAGTATCATGGATGTAAGTCAACCTTTCAACTCTATCATTTAGTGCATGGGGACTAAGTATGGCGTTCAGCATGTCCGTGTTCTCCTCTCTCTTTCTGTCTATACTATACCATCATTTGCCCGTGGTGTCAAGTCTTTTTTCAAAAAAATCAATAAAAATTTTAGGGGGCTTTCGCCCCCCTGTTTTACCATTCTTCGCTGCGACCTGTGAGGAACAGGACCAAAGCATTTTTGCCATTCTTACTGGCATGTAGGTCTACCCCATGACGCTTGGCCCAATTGCCAATAGTCTGATGGCTGATTTCTTCATAAATCTCGACGATTGCCATGTAATAAGTATCGAAGTCGGGGGCGGTTTCATTTAAGTAGGTAATGATGTCTTTCATGGTTTGCTCTCCTTTTCTTTTTCTGATTAAATTATAGCACGGGTATGGGCGGTTGTCAAGCCCTTTTTTATTTTTTTTTTTTTTTTTTTTGGCAGCCCCAGTGTTTGCGCCCCCGCTCGGTGCCACTCCCCGTCCCTCTTTCTGATTATAGTATAGCACAAAGCCCCTTGTTTGTCAAGGGGCTTTTTGAAAGTTTTTTTATTTTTTTTAGTCATTCACCGCCGCCACGATGATGGCGATGATGAACACCAGCAGGGTCAGCAGGATAGTCAGCCCTGCGCTGATGATGAGCGGCAGGCACACGATGAACCAGCTCCATGACACCACGCCGGTGAGCTTGAGAATGAGGAAGATGATGAACACCAGACCGCCCAGACCGATACCGCCACGATTGACATTGATTTTCTTTTCGCTTTCCATTGTTTTATCTCCTTGTTTTTTGTTGTCTTAATTATAGCACACTCTTGGGTTTTTGTCAAGAGGGTTTTTGAAAGTTTTTTATTTGCCCATTACGCAAGAGTCAAAGGCTTTGCGGGCTTCGGTGTAGTCCCACAGATTTACAGAGCCGACCCACTTGAGGAAGTTGTTGATTCTCTCCCAACGGGCACGAGGCAAAAGCAGATGCTTCATGGTATCGTTTACATAGCTCCAAAATTCGTTGTTAGTCATTGTTTGTGTTCCCCTTTCTTTTTTCTGATTAAATTATAGCATAGCCCGGGCAATTTGTCAAGCCCCTTTTTGAAAAAACTTTTATTTTTTTTTTTTTTTTTTTTTTTAAGCAGGTTGAGTGTTTGCGTCCCCATCGTGGTGCCACTCCTTGTCTCTTTCTGGCTTTATTATAACAGAAAAGAGGCTTGTTGTCAAGCCCCTTTTTCAAATTATTTTTCAAAAATTGCAAAGCCCAGCTGTTGCATTTTGTCATAAGTATCAGAATCTACTAAAAACCATTCATCATTTAAGGCACATTCGGCAATCGCCATTTGTTTCAGCAAAAGATGATAGGTGGTTTCTTTGGCTGATAAACTGTTTTTATCTACTTGCAAAAAATCAAAAGTATCAAACATTGTCAAGGCTGTTTTGTACCCATTCATGCGGCTTTGGATACAGGTACTTTTTCCAACTTTAACCCAGCAGTAAATCTGCTTATCAGCTTTGTTGTAGGTTACTTGTCCAATGAAATACAGCCCAGCATAGGTAGGAGCATTTTTGATTATGTCCAGCGTGCCAACATTGTCCAGCGTGGGCAAGTCAAATTTTTTATCGTTGCGATAATAGGGAAAAAGGTTTAAGCGTTGCCAACAAGCTTTAATGTCAGTATTTGAATCAAAAAGCTTTTCAATTTTTTCTTCTTCGGTGTATTCGGTGTAGTATTCTTTAACGGCGGGATTGGCGTCCATGATACCCTGCAACGCCTTGCCATTCTGCCGAATAGACAGATAGCTTTTGACAGCATAGAATCTGGTCATGTATTCAGCCATGTAAGTCATGGCAAATAACAGATTGTCCTTTGCAACGATAAGTTTTTCTTCATAGGTAGTCATTTGTTTTGTTCTCCTTTTCTTTTTCTATTGGTATTATAACACGGGAAAGGGGCTTTGTCAAGCCCCTTTTTCAAATTATTTTGTGTAGGTTTTGATAATTTCTCCTGTTTCAAGATTGACAATCTCGGCTTTGGTTACTTCGTCATAGTGTCGGACATAGCCAATAGCTACCATGTTGGCCGCCCATTCGCTGTTGAACATGTTGGAATAGCAGGTGCCGTGGTTCGTGGTGGTGGTCATAATCTGGAACATTTTTGTTTTCCTCTCTTTCTTTTTTCTGATTAGATTATAGCACACCCCGGGCTGTTTGTCAATAGTTTTTTCAAGTTTTAGGAAATTATTTTGTTCATAATTTGTTCACAAAATCGCTCTTGACTTTTGCGGCGGACTGTGCTATAATTTTTCGGGGTGTTTGCACCCGTTTTCGGGATTCATGGGCACAAAAAAAAGAGCCTTTCGGCTCTTATCTTATTTATACACTTTATTGGTGGTGGTCTCAACCTTTTCAATCCACCACGGTGAAACTTCTTCAAAATACTCTGCAAGTGTCATGCCGTATTCTTTGGCAATCTCTTCTTCATAGTTAGCGGTCTCGGTCATGGCGAAGGTCTCAGCCTCTTCCTTAGAAGCAAAGTAGAAGTCCTGTCCATTGTAGCAGTAAGAGTCTTCGGTAGAGAAGTGAAGCTTAAACATTTTTTTGTTCCCCTTTCGTTTCTTTCTGTGTACATTATAACACACCAACCCGGGTTTGTCAACTACTTTTTTGAATGTTCATAGTTTGTTCATAAATGAATAATCCACAATGATTGTGCATAATTTATGCAACGCCCTCCTCCTCCACCATCCTTATTATAGCATAGCCTGTCAAGGTTGTCAATAGTTTTTTTAGAAAAAAATTAAAGGGTCTTGCGACCCTTTTCTTTTACGCTTCACCAACTTCGGCTTTGAGTGTTTCCATCAGCCGCTTTTTTCTTTCGATTTCAGCAGTCAGCCGCTTGATTTCATTCTCGACCTCGGTGATTTCCTTGGGGAGCTTTTTGAGCAGAGCGACCTTTTTCTTGTAGGTCTTGTATTCTTCTACGGTCATGCCCATGGCTTCGGCCTTCTCAGCTTCCCTTGCGGCTTTGCGGGCTTTGGCGGCTTCTTCCTTGGCTCTTTCAGTTTCGATGTAGGCTTCCCATTCGGCGGCTTTGGCTTCCAGTTCAGCCACGGTTTTCACGTATTCCTTATTGACTACGTACCCTTTGGCTTCGGCCATCTTCGCCGCTTCTTCGGGGGTCTCGGCTTCGATGTCCAGCTTTTCGATGGAGTAGTTCATGCTCCCGCACATCATGTTGTGGTAGTTCTCTTCGGTGGCTCTTTCGACCCTGTACAGCTGTTTCATTGTTTTGTTCCCCTTTCTTTTGATGGCTTAAGTATAGCACATTATCCCGTGTTTGTCAACTACTTTTTTATTTGTTCATAATTTGTTCATAATTGCATACTGACTCTTGGTTTTGTATAATTTATACATTTCAGGAGCGTTCCACTTCCATTATAACACAGATGCGGCCCGTTGTCAATAGGTTTTTTATTTTTTTTTTTTTTTTTTTTGGCAGGGTGAGTGTTTGCGTCTTTTGAGTGCCACTCCTTATCTCTGTCTTTACTATACCACATGGGCGGCAGTTTGTCAATAGTTTTTTTCAAATTTTTTAGAAAAAAAATAAAGCCCCTTGCGGGGCTTGGGCTTTACGCTTTGCGGTAAACCACGTTGCCATTGGCATCGGTCACGGTTACTTTGGGGAACCACTTCTCAACGTACATCGTCCATGCCATGTTGATGGCGTCCTGCTCGGTCTCGGCGGTGTAGGTGGCGGTGCTGAAAACTTTCTCTCCTTTGATAGTGAACATTGTTTGTTTCCTCTCTTTCTCTTTTCTTGTCTAAATTATAACATGGAAACCCGGGTTTGTCAATAGTTTTTTCAAAAAAAAATAAAAAAAATTTCAGTTAGCAGAGGCTAACTGAAGCGGCCCCTTCCAGTTAGCAAAGGCTAACTAATTTCAGGGTTCCATGCCCATTGTATCACAAAAGCGGCACGTTGTCAAGTGTTTTTTTTGAAAAAATTTTAATTTTTTTTCAGTAATTCGGTTAATCGTTCCAGTAGTACAGAACGACAGTCATCCCATGCGACTAAAGGACAAACAGTGCAGTCTGCCCACAAGCAGGAGTCCACCGCCTTGGCGATGTTCTCCTTGGTGAGATAGGGCTCAGCCCACGCTGGCATCTTGTCCATGCGTTCCTCCTTCACTCACTGATGTTGGTGTGCTCGTGAAGCACACACAGCGCCTCAAGGCAAGAGTCTGTAAAATAGCTGTTCTCGCACAGCCACGCAAAGTCTTGGGTGACCTCGTGTTCCATGCCGTACACACGAATCACTCGGTCCAGCAGTTCTTCTCTCTTGGGGTTCATCATCGTCTTGGTAGTCATGGGGTTGTTCTCCTCTCTTTTGATGACTACATTATAGCACGTGTTGGGGGCTTTGTCAAGCCCCCGCAACAAATTTTTTTTATTTTTTTAGTAGGCTCCTGCGTGGTAAGTCGCGCCTATCACAGCATCGTCAAGGGGGTCAAATGTTCCCGCATCGTAGAGGATAGCACATAGCAGGTCTCCCACCTGCCAATCTTCCACGCCGTAGAAGCTCCAGTACATGCCCCTGGCATCCATGAACGTAACCACGTCGGCAGTGTAATCCAGCTCTGTCACCACTCCAGCTTCGGCGTAGAGATTGCTGGCGGCGTATCTTGGCTCGCTGCTGGCGGCTGGCACAACTACCACAACAGGCTCTTTGCTGGCGGCCACAGTAGAGGTTGCTGATGGCATCGTTGGACGCTCCACATCGAGGTGGGTTGTATCGTAGGAGTGTTGCGCCGCTTGGAAGCAGCCCGCAAAGCTAACCACCAACAACATCACAAGGAAGATGGCCCATCGTTTGCTTGTGAGTATCTGTTTCATGCTTCTGCCTCCCTTCGTGCGTTCAGCTTCTCCTGCTGTCTGTTGTAGTCCTTGGCGCTCTTGTGCGCCTGCGTGCCTGTGTTCATCAGTACAAGCGTGCGCTGTGTCTTGAGCCACTCCTTGTACGCCTTCTTCGTCATGGTACGCTTGCGGTTCAGCTCGATGGTCTGTTCCATGCTCTTGGTCATTGGTGTGTCCTCCCTCTCTTGATGGTTATAGTATAGCACATCATGGTGTGCTTGTCAAGTATTATTTTTCACGGTTTGCTACAAATGGGTGCAAGCTCAACGAAATGGGTGCAAGCAGTAGCAAATGGGTGCAAGGCGACGGAAATGGGTGCAAGCTCAGCGAAATGGGTGCAAGGGCTGCATAATTATGTGCATACACAGCATACTTATGCAGCCGGTGTATACGCTAAAAAAATTGCTGAGGGGGTGCCTCACGGCAAATCGCGCCGCTGTCTGTCGCCACCGGCGCGACGTTTTGTAGGGGGTGTCGGCTTGTACGGGTGGATAGCGCGTTTTCAACGAGCCTATAGACTTAGTAGGCATAACCCCGGGGGGATATTTTCGGGAAGAAAAAAATCAAATTCGCTTGCGCGAATTTGGTCTGGCCCTTAAAATTCCCAAACGCAATTTTATTCCGCACCAACCCTAGTCCCTACTTTAAAATCCTTAACATCTACTAGCTGTTTAACTCCATTTTCAAAAGTGTACTTCACAAATGCATGTACCAATATGCTATCGCTCTCTAACCAATCCATTAGTTTTCTAAATGCATCTTCAAAAGTATCAGTCTCTACATTAATTCCAGCTTCTTCTAGTGCTTGCCGCCGCATTTCCGGCCATAGGTCCTTATTCATACTTTTGTACATACGGAAAGCCAGCTCTAATTGCCTTATCAAACCATTCAGTACTTGGTCTAATTAAGCCCCATTCCGCAAACTTTTCAAATCCGCCAATAAGCGTAATATACATTCGCGCAATATCCACAATTTCCTGATAGGGCCGGCCATCCACAAACTCATCGCCAATCGCGCAACTTAGTTCAACAACCTGTCCAGTAGCCTGTGCCTTTAGCCAAGCATAAATATTTACACTCACATCAGCTTTTGTTAAATCTTTACCATGCAAGCCGCCACCAGTTGCGCTTTCGCCCATATCACTACCTAATTTCCTATTGGTAGCTCCACTATCTACTTCTGGTCCTCCTGTCCAATAGCCAAGAGGATTAATAGTAGCCTGCGGCCACATTTCTCTTAAATCTTCTTCATGTGCACAGCTTTGGCAAATCACAAGGCCATTTTGATTAGAAATATATTTTCCATCCATAGAATATAAATTCCATAGCTTATCGGCAATATCTGTTAATGCTATTTCTTCTTCTTTCAACGGCACGCCTTTAAAAATACCATTATCACCACAGCGCACTGTTGCACCTTTTTCATTTGCTTCCAAAATATGGTCTTGTGGTCGCTGAACTAATTGAGTACTTAAAATATTAGAAATTAAAAATACTTTTTCTTCAACTTCTCTCTGGTGAAGCCATACATTACTTTCTGTAATAATAAAACACTTATCATGCCCCAGGAGCACTTCAACAGCAATGCGCGCATTAGGGTCGGCGGCATACGCCATATCTACCAATGCTCCAGCGATGCGGTCTGCCATCTTATCTGGATGGCCCGGATTTACCTTTTCAAACATAATTACAGCCTTTCTTCTAATTCTTTTGGAATAGGAAGTCCAAGTTCCTGTAAAACTTCTGCCGCGAGTTTAAATCGGGCATTATTTTCCTGATGACTTGACATGCCGATATACTGAACACCATTGTCGTCTTCCATGGTGTAAAAATCTACTTCACTCAAATCCTCAATGCAGAGTCTCTGACGAATGGCCTTTGGAATACTGATGCGGCCAAGAGAGTCAAGTTTGCGGGAAACATTTTCAGAAATCATTTTATTCGCTTTCATGCGGTTCTCCTTGTCTGATGCGCTTGGGCAAAACCTATTAACACATCTATTTATTTTTTCAAAATTAAAAGGAATATATTTTCTTTCCTTTTTCTATAATAATTATATCAAAATTTTTTTTATTTGTCAATTTTTTTCCTACACCTTGCCAAATTTGACAGAGAAAAAATTTTTTGATATACTGTATATATACGGAGATTGGAGGTTGAAAAGCTTGATTAAATTAGATTATACGCTTGAAACCCCAGAAGAAAGAAATGAGTTAGTCAAGAAAATCTTAGAAGAAACTCCTGAACCAAGTTAGAGTTATTTAGAGATTCTTGCGAACTACCTCATTTTATGTATGGAGAAACAAGAGCGTAGAGAGCGTAAAATCCTGACCGATAATCGTATGACAACAGTAAATAAGCGTGAAACTTCATTTGAAGGGCTTGTCTCCCAATTTGAAAATGGAGAAGATGGTATTTATAATTTAATTTCTGAGGATAAGAATACCATTTTTCAACCTAAAGTAACTATTACAAAACGTGATTTAGAGGAAATCCCATTTTTACAATAGTTGCGCGATAGTATCGCCTGGTGGGAAGAAAAAGCTAAAACAGCCTCTGGAAAAGATGCTTATATTATTAAAAGAACAATTATTGATTTAAGAAAAGATTAGTATATTATTAAAAATGCTTATAGAAAACCCATTGTATGTAACACATTAGTCCATTCAAGAAGCACACTTCCTTTAGATGGTGAATTAACAATTAACGAAGATGGCACTGTATCTTCAACAGGAATAACACTAGCAAATCCAGCTGTCTGTTCCGCAATCTTATGTAATTACTCTAAACTTAAACAAGATTGCGATGGACATTTTGATAGTGATTTATGGTATTTATTAAAAGATTTTGAAGACACAGCTGACCGAGCACTTGCGGACCACCAATTATATTATAAATTAATGATTTATAAAATTGATGGTATGCAAAACATAGACATTCAAACAGCCCTTCAACTAGAGTTCGGTATCAAGCATAGTGTAGAATATATTTCTAGCCTATGGCGTAATAAGATACCGAACTTAATTGCTGCTTAGGCAGAAGATGATTATTTAAACTGGCATTATACGATGATTGAAAAAGGAACTTATAAAAGATGTAGTCGGTGCGGTCAAGTCAAACTTGCGAACAATAGATATTTTAGTAAGAATAAAACTAGTAAAGATGGATTTTATTCTATTTGTAAAGCGTGCCGTAATAAAAAGAAAAAATCCTTGGACGAGTCAGTATAAGGCATATGTGTTGTTTTACTTGAATAGATGAAAGGAGGCAACGATTATGCCAACAGAGAAAAAAGAAAAATGTTTTTGTGAAAAATGCCGAAAGTTAAAGAGTGCGGATGATTTTTATTAGACTAATAATTTAGAAAAATATCCGAATGGCAAATTAAAACAATGTAAACCATGTATGACAATGCATGTAGATAATTGGGACCCAAAAACTTATTTATGGATTTTACAAGAATGCGATGTTCCATATATTCCAGAGGTTTGGTCCAAATTATTAAAGTCTTATGCGAAAGACCCTACACGTGTAACAGGTATGACTATTATCGGTCGTTATCTTGGTCAAATGCGTTTACAGCAATGGCGCGATTACCGTTGGAAAGATAGTGATTATCTACAAAAAGTCGCATTGAACAAATTAGAATCTACTATGAAGGCTAGCGGATATGATGCAGTAGAAATTGCCGAAGCTGTCGCAGCTCAATAGCAAGATTTGAAAGTAGAACCGCCACCTGCGGATATTGTGCCGCCTGATGATGACGATGCGGAATTCACTTATAAATAGCCCTGGGCAAATTAGGTTAATGATGATGACCCATTTTCAGCGTCATTAACAGAAGAAGATAAATTAATGCTTCTTATGAAGTGGGGTAAGAGCTATAAACCATCTGAATGGGTTTAGTTAGAAAAACTCTATAACGAAATGTTAGAATCATATGATATACAAACGGCAGGCCATTTTGATACGCTTAAATTGGTGTGTAAGACATCTCTAAAGGCAAATCAACTTCTAGATTTAGGAGATGTAGATGGCGCATAGAAAATGATTAAAATGTATGATTCACTTATGAAGAGTGGTAAGTTTACTGCTGCTCAGAATAAAGGCGAAAATGGCGATTATATTGATTCTGTTTCAGAATTAGTTGCTATGTGCGAAAAAGATGGTTTTATTCCACGTTATTATGTTGATGGACCACAAGATAAAGTTGATAGAACAATTTAGGATTTATAGGGTTATACCCGCACCCTAATTATGGAAGAATAGAACCTTGGTGAAATGATTGAGGCTGCTGTTCGTCAAATCCAATAGACAAAAGAGAATGAAGCTATATTAGATGCCGATGCCGCTGGCGATGATGAGGCATTTGAAAACTAGCTCTTTGATGAAAACCAAGCTTTTCTTAATGATGATGATTTTGCTGAATTACGTGACCAAATAGATGATGAAGCTGAAGATGATGAAGACTTCATTAATTCACTTGTAGATGAAGAGGACCTAGTTTAATGGCTCTTCAAGATTTACTTAATATTTCATCATCAAAAAAGAAGGTTGGATTATCTGAAGAGCGTGTTGCGGCAATTAAGCCTGTTCTTCGTTAGTATATTGCTTATTGGCGTGAATATCCTGATATGTTCATTGATTTTTTACAAGGGGGTATCGAGGGTAAAATACCAGAAGATGGATTACATTTTTATTTTTATCAACGAGTATTTTTACGAGTTGCTATGCGATATAAATATGTATATATGGTGTTCCCTCGTGCTTATTCAAAATCATTCTTATCAGTTCTTGTATTAATGTGCCGTTGTATCTTATATCCACGTGCTAAATTGTTTGTAACCTCTGGAGGTAAACAATAGGCTGCGGATATTGTAAAAGAGAAAGTTGATGAATTATGCGCATTGGTGCCAGCTCTTAATCGTGAGCTAGATAGACGTCCAGGTAGGACCCGCAATAGTAAAGACTATTGTATATTTGTATTTAAAAATGGGTCATATTTTGATAACGTTGCTGCTAGTGAAAAGAGCAGAGGTAAACGTCGTCATGGTGGTCTTGTAGAGGAAAGCGTTGGTGTAGATGGTAAAATCTTATCTGAAGTTATTATTCCTACCATGAACGTTGCGCGATTGTGTATGGATGGCACAATGTAGCAAGCTGAGACATTAAACAAAAGCTAGATTTTTGTAACCACTGCCGGCTGGAAAGGGACATTCGCATATGATAAACTTATTCAGTTATTAGTATGGATGGTTACAGAACCTCAAAAAGCCTATATTATGGGTGGAACATGGCGTATTCCAGTTCTTATGAAATTATTGGACCGTACATTTATTCAAGATTTAAAAGCTGACGGTACTTATAATGAAGCTTCATTTGATCGTGAATATGAATCTAAATGGTCTGGAACTGCTGAAAATGCGTTCTTCAATGGCGATGTATTTGACCATTGTCGTATTTTGAACTAGCCTGAATATGAATATTCTGGTAGGTCATCAATTCATTCTTATTATGTTCTAAGCGTGGATGTTGGTCGTAAAGGATGCGATACAGTAATTTGTGTATTCAAAGTTACTCCATCTAGTACTGGTCCAGCAATTAAGTCATTAGTTAATATTTATACTATGACTGACGCGCATTTCCAAGATTAGGCTATTAAATTAAAACGATTATTCTATAAATATAAAGCCCGTAGGTTAGTTATTGATGCTAACGGTTTAGGTATTGGTCTTGTTGATTATATGGTTAAATCACAAGATGATGAAGAAACCGGTGAGCATTTCCCCGATTTTGGCGTATTTGGTGGCACATAGGACGATGCGGCAGATGAATATAAGCGGTATCGTACTAATGAAACTGAAGAAGATGCAATGTATCTTCTAAAAGGTAATGCCCCTATTAACTCTGAAGCTCATGCTAATGCACAAACTTAGCTAAATGCCGGAAAGGTAAAAATGCTTATTGATGAACGTGTAGCTAAAGGTAAGTTATTAAATACAAAAGGTGGACAAAAAATGACACCTGAAAAAAGGGCAGAATATTTAAAACCATTTACTCAAACTTCCATATTAAAGGAGGAGATAATGAACCTTCGTGAAGAAAATGAAGGCGTAAATATTATCTTAAAACAAGCGAATAAAAGTATCCGTAAAGATAAATTTTCTGCTTTTGAGTATGGTTTATATTATATTAAAATAGAAGAAGATTCAAAGAAAAAGAAAAAGAAGTTTAAGATAACTGATATGTTATTTGCAAATTAAGGAGGCGCTTATGCTGAGTTCAAGAGGGGAAGTTAAAATCCATGAAATCCTTGAAGAAGCAGGGTTGCGTTTTCAAGAGGAATATGTAATTCCTGGACTATGCAGTTCTAATGGGCGACCCTTACGTTTTGATTTTGCGGTTTTTGACGATGATGGTAATTTAGATTTTTTAATTGAGTATTAGGGTAGATAGCACTATGAGCCAAGTAGTAAATTTGGCGGCAAACGTGGCTTTTACCAATAGCAATACAATGATGGTAAGAAAAAACGTTTTTGTATGTTACATAATATTAAATTAATTGAAATACCATACTTTGAAGAAAATTTAATTACTTATGATTATATTATTCATAAAGCTGGATATTAAGGAGGTGGCGTTTTGAATACATAGGAAAAACAAGCTGCTATCCATGAAAAAGGCTTTAATATGACACAACAAGTATTAACTCCAAATGGCGATTTAACTGAATATGGTAAGATTAAAATCGGTCTAAAAACAGTTGATGATGCCGTTATGGAAATTGGCACTTTTACATCCAAGAGATTACCACTAATCTCAAAAGAAGAAATTATTAAAGCATTAGCTTTATTAGATTATCCTCGTATGCGGATGATTTCTGATTACTTCTATGCGGCAAGCGGTATCTATCAAACAGTATGTAATTATTTTGCTTATTTATATAGATATGATTGGTATATTTATCCAGAGAAAAATAATAAATCTGTAAAATCTGATAAGGTAATTGAAGAATATACAAAATTATTAGCATATTTAGATAATACTTATATTAAAGATATTTGCGGTGAGATTGCTCTTAAAGTAATTAAACATGGTTGCTATTATGCTTATTTAATTGACAGTAAAGATAAACTCTTATTACAAGAATTGCCACCTGATTATTGTCGTGTGCGCTATTATGTAGGAAACATGCCAGCTGTTGAGTTTAATATGCGATTCTTTGATGAAAAGTTCTTTGATGTAGCATATCGTATGAAGGTAATTAAGATGTTTCCAGATGAGTTTGCTAAAGGTTATGCGCTATATAAAGCTGGTAAGTTAGAAGGCGACCCACGAGGCGATGATTATGGCTGGTATTTATTAGACCCAGGTAGCGCTATTAAGTTTAATTTGAATCATAGTGATATTCCAGTATTTTTAAATGCTATTCCATCTATTATTGATTTGGATGCTGCCTAGGCTTTAGACCGCAAAAAATAGATGTAGAAGTTGTTAAAAATCCTTGTGTAGAAATTGCCAATGGATAAAAATGGTGATTTAATTTTTGACGTTGATGAAGCGCGTGATATTCATAATACAACAGTAGCTATGTTAAGTCGTGCGATTGGCGTTGATGTTATTACCACATTTGCTGATGTTGATTCAATTGATATTAGTGATAAAAATACTACCACTAGTGTTGATGATTTAGCAAAAGTAGAACGTTCAGTTTATGATGCTCTTGGTATTTCTCGTAATTTATTTAATACAGATGGTAATATGTCATTAGAGAAGAGTATTTTGGATGATGAGTCTACATTACGTAATTTAATCAATCAATTTGTTATCTTATTTAATTATGTTATTGACCATAAAAATGGAGCTAAAAAGTTTGATTTTAGATTTTAGATGCTTGAAACTACTTAGTATAATTATAAAGAATTGTCTAAACAGTATAAAGATTTAACAGCTAACGGTCAATCTAAGTTCTTACCTATGATTGCTCTTGGACATTCATAGAGTTCTATTTATAACTTAGCTCACTTTGAGAATGAGGTTCTTGAGTTGCCACAATTAATGATTCCTCCATTAATGAGTTCAACAATGAATGGATAGGATATTTTGGGCACGAAAGGTCAAACCAATAGCACAAAAACACAAACTTCATCAGAAGGAGCAGGACGTCCTGCTAAACCTAATGATTAGAAAAGTGATAAGACTATAAAAAATATAGAGTCGCAAAAATAATGAAGGGAGATAGAAGGAATGATTAATAGTATTCCATTGGAAAATAAACCGATAGAAGTATTGAATGTTACTTCTATCAACCCTTTAATTTCTAAATGTGATATTAAAGTGTGTTATGTATCAGATGAACCTAATCGTAACAAGAGTATTATCACAAAAGAAATGGGTAAAAAACTTGCTGCTTCATTGCCTGGCAGTCCTATCGTTGGTTACTATAATGCCGAAGAGAAAGATTTTGAAGAACATAATCGTATCTTAGAGTTTGTTGATGGTAAATTAACATTAACAGAAAATACTAAGCCATATGGTTTTTGTGATGTTCATGCGCCTGTTTGGTTCCAATGGTTCAACGATGATGGAGTAGAGCATGAGTATTTAATGACTCAAGGTTATCTTTGGACAGGTCAATATAAAGAAGCGCAAGGTATAATTGATAATGGAAATAATTAGTCCATGAAACTTAATAATGAAAGTGTTAAAGGAAGTTGGACAAAAGATAATAAGGGAATGCCTTAGTTTTTCATTATTAATGAAGCAATAATTGAAAATTTATGTATTTTAGGGCGTGACGTTGAGCCATGTTTTGAAGGTGCATAGATTACATCTGCTACTGAATTTTCACTTGGTGATAGCTTCAAAAGTGAATTATTCGCATTAATGCAGCAGATGAAAAAAATTCTTGATAAGGGAGGAACACCAGTGTTTACCACTTATGCTGTTGAAATTGGTGATTCCTTATGGAACGCTTTATATGCTTATGCTTCATCAAATGCATATAGTATTAATGGCGTTTTTGAGGAAGACAACCAGAAGTTTGCGGTATTACAAGATGCAGACAACAAGTATTATCGCTTAGACTTTTCGGTTGATGAAGCTGCCGGGTTTGTGCCCGCTGAGAATCTTGTAGAATTAACAGACTATGAGCCTGCTACAGAACCTCAGTTTTCTGCTGAAGCAGTTGCTGCCTATGCTGCAAGTGTAGAAGCTGAAACCGAATCCGAAGAAGAGCCTGCCGAAGAAGCTGCTTCTAAAGAAGAAGTTGTAGAAACTCCTGCCGAAGAACCAGTAGCTGAGGAAGAAGCTCCTGCTGAAGAGCCAGTAAGCTATGTTCTGGACGAGATTCCTGAGTATGTTGAATTACAAACTCAGTTCAATGCGGCCCAGCAACAGATTGCTGAACTCCAAGAGCAAATTAGCACTCTCACAACTGAAAATCAAGAATTAACTGCTTTTAAAGCTGGTATCGACCGTAAGGCTAAAGAAGAGTTAATTAATCAATTTTATATGTTATCTGATGCTGATAAGAAAGATTGTATAGATAATATTGATACTTACAGCTTAGATGATATAGAGGCAAAATTATCTATTATTTGTGTTCGCAATAAAGTGAGCTTTGATCTTGACAAACCTAATACGAAGAAGGATACAACTTTCAGTTTAGATAGTATTGATTCTACTCGTAATTAGACTATGCCTGCTTGGGTCCAAAAGGTTAAAGAGGTTGCGAAAAATAGTAATATCTAACAAGGAGGAAAAAATATAAAATGCTTAGTGATTTCTTAAAGAAGAATATTAAGAGCCAAGCTGCTTATATTCAGAAGCATGGCTACGGCTATGGTCAAGTAGAGCCCAACCATCTTTCTGCCCAGGCAACAAAGGAAGTATATGCCCAGCTGCCAGCACAGAAGGATATTGAGATCCTTGAGAATGGCCAGTTTGTCAAGTATGACTACAAGAATGAAGTAGTTAACTTTGAAGGCAAAGGCGAATGGATGCTCGTTTGGAACGAGATTAAGCTTTATCGTGAGCACCAGGATGATTGCGAGTTCGCAATGATTCGTGATAACTATCAGGCTCGTGTCTATAGTCCCTTTGGTGGTGACCGCGATGGTAATCCTGACACAGTATGGCAGAAGCAGTCCCGTTATTATAACGGCCAGGGCGTAGATGCCGCTGATGGCAGTATCACATTTGCCGATGGTAAAGTAAGTTTTGGTGACAAGAGTTTCCCAATTGACGATGTAACTGCTGGTCCTGATATGTATGAAATTCATTATAATGAGGACCCATTCCACATTGAGTCACTTTACAAGGAGAAGTTAATGCCAGAGAATGGTAGTTCAATGGTTCCTCGTGTAATGAAGACTCATGTTGGCGACATCTACACCACAAACATGATTGGTGATGAGGATGTAGAACTTGGTGCTGAGCTCAGCCCACGTGCCGAGGATGGTATCCTTTCAGTAGATGGTGACGGTTCTATCGTTTGGGAAGTTGTAAAGATTTATACAATGCCCGATCATCAGCCCGGCGTAAAGCTGATGAGAATTAAATAATGAAGAAAGGAGAAGAAGAAAATGTTAGAGAGAGATCAATTACTGCAACTGATGAAAGTTGCTGCTAAGGCAGACCCTTCTGCTCCTACAGCTTATAGCTGGAATGGTGAGAGCCTTTCTAGCGAAGCAATTAATGAGACTCTTCGCCAAGAGCTCAACGAGTTAGCTGGCACATATGCCCTTTATCGTGAGAATAAGAACACAATCTTCAGTCTGATTGAGCAAACAATGGATGAAGTACTTCCTAAGAAGGTTGTAGAACAGTATAATCAGTTCGCAGAAGTTAAGGTATTTGCCTAGGGTGACAAGCCTATCTTCCGTCGTAAGTTAAACTCAAATAATCGTGCAAAGCAGTTCATCACCCGTGTTGGACATGCTGGTGTGTACGAAGTATTCAAGCTTGGTAAGAACGAGGAAGCTTTTGAAGTACGTACAAGCGCCATCGGTGGTGCTGCTCAGATCGGCTTTGAAGAGTTCCTTGATGGCCGTGTAGACTTCTCAGAGTTAGTCCGCATCGTAATGGATGGTATGGATGAGCTCATCTACAAAGAGGTTGCTTATGCTCTTAAGGCTTCCATCAATCAGCTTCCACCTGCCAATCGTGTTGCTGCTAATGGCTTTGATGAGGCTGAGTTCGACCGTTTAATCGCTGTTGCTTCTGCCTATGGCACACCAACAATCTACTGCACATATGAATTTGCTGTTCGTATGATTCCTCAGGAGGCTTGGAGATACACTGAGGCCATGAAGGATGAATTATGGCGTACTGGCCGTCTTGCATAGTATAAGTCAACTAAGGTTGTAATTCTTGAGCAAGGCTTTGAAGATGAGACCAATAGCCGTAAGGTAATCGATCCTGGTTACTGCTGGATTATCCCTGCTGGCGCTAACAGCAAGCCTGTTATGATTGCTTTTGAGGGTGGCACACTCGTAGATGAAGAGCACAATCGTGGTGATTGGAGCCGTGAGATTCAGGTCTATCGTAAGGTTGGCGTTGTTGCTATGTTAGCTAATAACATCTGCGCTTATGTAGATACTTCCTTAATGGGTCAGATGGATACATTCTTCTTTGATGGTGTAACTGGCCGCGTAATTACTTATGATGGTCGTTTTGACGGCGCCGTAAGTGAGAGTGGTGAGCCCGCTGATGATTCAACAGATGAACCAGTAAATCCTGATACACCTGTAAATCCAGACCAGCCAGCTGATCCAGATCAGCCAGCCGATCCTGACAATCCATAATTTGACTTTTTAAATATTTTATGATATGATAAAGGGGAGTAGGGGAAGGTCCCCTTCTCCCCTTATTTTTGTTAAAAGAGTAAAAGGAGAAAAATTAAATATGAGTAAGAAATGGTATTATAAGGTAGCTAATCGAAGCGCTAGTTCGGTAGTATATCGTATTCCCGAGCTGAATATCCGTAGAACATTTGCTCCCGGAGAGGTTAAGATTCTTAGCTTTGAAGAATTACAGAAGTTAAGTTATTAGCCAGGTGGCCGTGAGTTAATGGCAAATTTTTTACAGATTCAAAGTCACGGAATTGTTGCTTCTCTAAATATTCCAGCGCAACCTGAATATTATATGACAGAGAAGTAGATTGTGGAGTTATTAAAAGCAGGCACACAAGATGAGTTTTTAGATTGCTTAGATTATGCTCCTGTTGGTGTTATTGATTTGATTAAGAAATTTGCGGTAAGTCTTCCTTTAACTGACTATGATAAGCGTCAAGCTTTGAAAGCAAAAACTGGTTTTGATGTAGATGAAGCTATTAAGAATCAGAATGCTGAAAAGACTGAGGAAGAGGGAACAAACACAACAACTTCAGCGACAACTGAAATTCCAGCAGGTCGTAGAACCTCTGGTAGTAAATATAACGTAGTTAGTAGACACTAATTAATTTATAGGGAGGCGAGCTGTAAATATGACACCCTTTACAGATGTATATAATCGCTTTCTTGGAAAAATTACTGATGATATGTATGTCGAGCTGACCCCATAGGATACAATTAAAGATTTAAGAGTAATGTTAATTGATGCATTACCTAATTTTGAGTTTCCACGTCATAATTTATATGATTATAATATTGATTAGATTACAAAACCAGAAGATGAAATAACAGATGGGGATTTTGTATTAGGTCTTTTATGGGATGATACGCTTGATGATGACGATGCGGGGCAACCACCTTTGGTAGTTGTAGAGAATTCTTGCTTTGCGGCTACTTTAAATTCAGAAGAAATTAACATTTTAGCTATTTTAATGATGACAGCCTGGCTCCAACGGCAAGTAACCTCTATTGAAAATACACGCATGAAGTATAGTGGTGCAGATTTTAAAATGACTTCACAAGCTAACCATTTACAAAAATTAATGGGCTTATTAGGAGAATGTCAAAGACAATCGCATCACATGCAACGTTTATATAAACGTCGTCGTATTAATGCGAAGGATTTAAATTATATGTCTAACTGGAAAAATGCAGTTGGACACGGTGTGTATTATTAATGAATACAATTTATGGTTTTTCTTTTTCAGAATCTATTATTCATAATGATGTTAAGCGATTAACTAATTAGTTATGGAAATTGATTCCAATGAAAGAAAACGAAGAGGATTGGAGCAAACAATTAAATAGTGTGATTATAGAAATCGCTGGTAAGCATGTTATTTTTAATGCCGACCAGCGTTTTTTATAGCTGTTATCTAAATTAGAAGGTTTAAAAGTAGTTAATTTAGAATTTGCATTATATCGCAAAACAGTGTTTGAGTGTATTAATTTATTATAGGAGATTGGTAAAGAATTATGTCAAAACGATTAATTCCAATGTCACCAGGGTTTAATACCAATATTAAAAATACACAATTACAAGGAATAGCATATCGTATGGGAAATTTAGACGTCCCACCACAATATTATAAAGATACTGTGGCTGGTGCAAATGGTATGGCTATTTAGCTCGCAACACGAGGCGGTTTTCCGCAATAGGAAAGAATGATTCGAGATAAGCGAAAATCATTAGATAGAGCAACTTTATATTCATATCAAGCTGCTCGTATTAAAAAATGTTTACCACCGCATTTACAAGGATAGTTTGAAGATTATCCTCTTGTACGTGCATTAATTAATCCTGATAAAAATAAATTTGATTATGATAATAAGATTCTTTCTGTTGGATTTGAACATGACTTTCATCCAGGTGATGTATTTGCTTGGGATAGAACAAATAGTTATTGGTTAATTACATTACAAGATTTGGATGAATTAGCATATTTCCGTGGTGAAATCAGACGTTGTGATTATACATTAGAATGGTTAGATGAAGATGGGAATATTCAAAGTAGCTATGTATCAGTACGTGGTCCAGTAGAAACAAAAATTAATTTTATTCAAAAACATAAAATTAGTGTTGATGAGCCTAATCATTCATTGCATATTTATATGCCACGAACAGAAGAGGCTTGTAAATATTTTAAACGTTATGCAAAATTTTATTTAAGTTCAGCAGATTTTCCAGTTGATTCTATTTGTTGGCGTGTTGAAGCTACAGATGCTGTAAGTACTGTTGGTATTTTAGAGTTAAATGCGGTTGAATATTATGCTAATAAAGATGAAGACGATATTGAGAATGGTATTGTTGGTGCTAAAATTGCTAAACTTGTTGAACCAGAAGTAAATGAGACTAGTTCTATTATTGGTGATACATTTATTCGGCCAAAAGTTGAATATACATATTATGTTAATACAAATCGTGACGGATATTGGTCATTAGGTCAAACTAAAGTACCAGTTAAATTAGAAGCGTTTGTTAATGATAAAAATTATTCTGCTGTAAAAATTAAATGGAATTCATCTTATAGTGGATAGTTTGATTTATTTTATTAGGATTTATAGGGCAATAATATTACATAGAAAACTATTGTAGTTGAGTCTTTATTTTAAGTGAAAAAGGAGTGTTTCAAAGATGAGAATTAATAATTATCATCCACCAGTAAGTAGTTTTTTATCTATTAATAAAGATATGCGATTATTGGTAGATAAAATTTTAAGTAATTAGCGTTTAAAAAAATTATTATATTATTGTGTAAAGGATCCTTTAAATTGTCCAAATTTAACTGAACAATAGAGTTTAGGTTTATTTGGTAAAGAAATTAAAGTTGTTCCTAAATTATATGTAGATGAAACTACATAGAATTATTTATGGATTAAATTTGATAATTTTTTTACTAGTGAAAACCCTGAATTTCGTGATAATACAATTGAATTTGATATTGTTTGTCACTTTGATTAGTGGCAATTAAAAGATTTTGATTTGCGACCATATCGAATTGCTGCTGAACTAGATAGTATGTTAGATAAACAGAAATTAACTGGTATTGGCCGTTTAGAATTTATGGGTGCTAAACACATTAATATTAATGATGAATTTGCTGGGGTTTGTTTAATGTATCAAGCATATCATGGTGAAGAAGATAAAAAATTACTTGCTAATCCAAATAATTAGGAGCAATTTGAATCTGATTTTAAAGATATGATTAAAATTCAAACAGAATAGGCTGAGGAATATCCATATGGACTATAGGCTAGCCTTGCAAACAGGGATTGATATTCCTGTTCCATTTTGTTAGTTAGTATTGCATTAGCCCATTTTGCGAGAAATTGCTTTAATTGGAGAAACTGATTTTTTCACTGGGATACAATGTTTATGTTTATATAAATCAATGTTTGTATAGGACAAAGTAGATTTATCTGACATAAATAATTTTTAGATATTTATGACGATAATGCAAGAAAAAGAAGCTAAAGATAAAAAAGAAGCAGTCCGTTTAGTATTATCTTTATTATTACCGAAATATAATATTTTATTTACTCCTAATTCATTAATATTATAGCCATATGATAAAGAGTAGGAAAATTGTATTATTGATATTAATAATTTTGAATAGCTTCAAGAAATATTGCGTTTAATATTTTGCACTAAAGAAGGACCAATGACCCAGTAGGCCTTTAATCCCAAAGGTGCAAAAGCTAAAGAAATAGCTGAAAAGTTAATGAAGGGTCGTGAGCGTATTGCTACTGAAAATGGTAGTAAAAACTCAAGTATTTTTAGTCAGTATATGTCAATACTTGGAATTGGATTACATATACCTTATTCTATGTTGACTGAAATGACAATGTATTAGCTTTATGATTAGGTAGAACGTTTTATGCTAAAACAAGCTTGGGATTAGGATGTTGCTATTAGATTAGCAGGCGGAAAACCTGATGATAAACCTGATAACTGGATGAAAAATATTCATTAAAATTAAAAGGAGGAAAAAACTCTATGCGTTTTGGTGTTAGAGAGATTTGCAATGTTGTTCTTCGCGCGAAGGGCCGTCAGCAAGTTGGTAATAAGATTTTTTATAAGCATGAGCCTGTTATCTATTTTGATACATTAAAGACTTCTAGTTTAGAAGGTGCTGCAACAACCGTATATGCTCAGGGCGGTCGTGGTAATTCACGTCTCGTTGCTTGGGAAGGTGAGCGTACAATTACCTTCACAATGGAAGATGCTTTAATCTCTCCAGAGGGCTTCATGATTCTGTCTGGTGCTGGTCTTGTAGAAGGTTCTGATGCAAAACCAATTATGCAGCATATTACAGAGACTATTGATGCAGCTGAAGTTGAAACAACTGAAAATGGTTTTGTAATTAATATTAGTAAGCCTGCTTATTTACCATCTAATAAAGGCGATAATTTTGCATATGTAATGTTTATGAAGGATGGCGAGATTATTACTGAGCCTTATATTCCTACTCATTTAACAGATGCAGAAGATGGTAGTGATTATCCAACTGCAACAGCTTTGCAGGTAGAAACTTCACATGAGTGTTATGATGATGCTCATCTTGATGGTGATACAACTGATTATGTATCTGATGCAGATAGTTTAGCTGGTAAGTTTGATAGTGTACTTGTAGACTATTATACACCACGTAAGTCTTATGCAAAACAGATTGAGATTACTCCAGACAAGTTTGGTGGTAACTTCTATCTTGAGGCTGAGACTTTATTCCGTGATACTAATGGTTTCGATATGCCTGCTGAATTTATTATTCCTAACTGCAAGATTCAGTCCAACTTTACATTCACAATGGCTTCTTCTGGTGATCCATCTAGTTTCACATTTACAATGGATGCATTCCCAGATTATACAAGATTTGATCATAGCAAGAAGGTACTTGCTGCAATTCAAATCATTGAAGAAGAGAGCTCACAAGAGAATCATCGTGGTGAGACTCCAATTGGTGATTATGTAATTCGTGGTGGTAGCAATGAAGATCATCATGATACAAAAGAGGATCACTGAAAATAAATAAATTTAAAGGGGAGAGATAATTAATATCTCTTCCCTTTATTTTTTTATTTGAATAAGGAGAGGCGTTATGAGTTCATTATAGGAAGAATGTAGTTAGATTTTAATTAATGCCACTCGTGAACAAGAAACTGTTAATATTTCAACTATTAAAGCTGGTTTAATTAATATGAAAAATAAAGTTTTAGTTTTACAAGCGGCCGTAGAATTAGAACAATAGCAAAAAATTAAAATTACTACTGATGTATTTTCGGCAGCAACACATCTTAATAACGCTAATACTATTGAAGATTTGTTATCAGCCACAAAAGAATTATAGAATGTTTTGGAAAAACAAGAAATTGAAAACAATACTGTTAATACAGCTAATGATATATATAAACTTAATACTTTAGTTGAAGCATATGAATTAATAGCTCGTTTAAGTGATTTTATGCGAAATAAAACAATAGATTATAAAATTATACTTACTGGAAAATCAATTAATCCACGCCAAATGACAGAATTTACATTAACTTTAGATGAATTATTATCTAAAGATGAGAAAGGCAATTATTAGTTTTTACGATATGATCCAGACCATAATAGTTTACGTATAAAAAGTTCTGGTTTTAATGCTTATAAAGCAACTTATATAAATGATACAACTCATCCTTTATTTGAATTTATAGATAAAAACAGTCAAAATAGACAGCGTTTAGCTTAGTATACTGCTGTGCTTGAAGCGATTTATAATTAGCGTAATAATATTTGGACAGAAGCAAACGCTAAACGTATAGCAAAAGGTTTACCTGATGATTATATCAATCGTGGTAATATAAAAGAATTATTTCTTTTATTATAGGAAGGATATCCTGATTATTTTAAAAATTTACCATATAAAAATGGAAAATATGAAATTGATGATGCATTTGAAAATACTATGGTTAATATTTTAAAAGACAAAATTCTATCTAATACTATACCATTTTATTAGTAGGGTGATTTAGTATTAAATGGACAAGATTATTAGGTAAAAGGAAATGAAGCTACAGTTACAAATATTAAAACTATATTAAATATTTTAACTCGTTTCATTGATTCATTAGGATCAATTAATGAAGGTGTAATTCATCGTGGTGTTGCATCAAAGGATTTAGATTCAATTGTAAAAGAAGAGGCTGTAAAATTTGTTCAACAATTTATTGCAGGAATAAATTGACAATTATAAAAAAATGTTATATACTATAATTAAGAATAGAGTAAAAGGAGGTCATATTATATGGCAAAAGTAAGTTTTACTAAACTTGGATTAAAGAAAAATACTAATGTAATCACTTTATCTTGGAATGATTAGACTATTGAAATAAAAGAATATTTACCAATAGAAGAAAAGGCTAATATTATTGAACGTATTATAAATTAGAGTATTGATGATAAAAATTTTGCTAGTCCTTGTCGTATTGAACTATATACAACATTAGAAATTATTTTTGCTTATACAAATATTAATTTTACTGATAAGCAAAAAGAAAATGTACAAGAATTATATGATTTATTGATTGGAAATGGTTTATGGCAAGCTATTGTACAAGAATTACAAAAATTTACTGATTATAATTATATTATAACAAACGTACAAGCAACTATTAATGAAGTTTATAAATATAAAAATTCTATTTTAGGAATATTAGATGCGGTTAATTAGGATTATTCTAATTTAAATTTAGATGTAACTAATATTCAAGATAAATTAAATGATCCAAATGGCTTAACATTACTCAAAGATGTTATAACCAAATTAGGTTAATCCTATTAGAATATTTTTAACATATATATAGGAATAATCAAAAACAAACCCCTTATTGGTGATTATCCCAATAAGGGGTTATTTTTTTATAATATATAAAGAGAGAAAGGAGAGCATAAAATGGCAGATGTCGTAAAAGTTCAAGTTGTTGCAGATACTAGTACTGCAAAACAATAGTTATAGGATTTATAGAGCTAGTTATAGAGTATTGCAGCTAAACCTGTTGATATTAATAGTGATTCATTAGTAAAAGCCAATTAGATGGCAGTTGAATTACAACAAAACCTATAGAAAGCAATGAATCCTAATACTGGTAAATTAGATTTATCTGTATTTTCTGCCGAATTAGCTAAACAAAAGCGTAGTTTAAATGATTATGCAACTGCTCTGAAAAATGTTGGACCAGAAGGACAATAGGCATTTTTAACATTAAGTAGAACGATTGCTATGGCTGAAGCACCTACTACTAGATTAAATGCTTCTTTAATGAAATTTGGTCAAACTATTAAAAATACAATTAATTGGCAAATTTCATCTAGTTTAATTCATGGGGTAGTGGGATAGGTATAGTCTGCTATAAATTATGCTGAAAAATTAAATACATCATTAACTAATATTCGTATTGTTACTAATTAGAATAATGATTAGATGGCTAAATTTGCTAAATAGGCAAATGAAGCTGCGCATAGATTAAATACTACTACAACTGCATATACTAATGCTTCATTAATTTATTACCAATAGGGTTTAGGCGATAAAGAAGTGGCCGAGAGGACAGAAACAACACTAAAATTAGCTAATGTTTCTAAACAATCTGTAGAGACGGTATCAAGTTAGTTAACTGCCATTTGGAATAATTATGCAGAAGGCTCTGGTAATTTAGAGCATTATGCTGATGTAATTACTGCTCTTGGTGCAGCAACTGCATCTAGCTCTCAAGAAATTGCAACTGGTTTACAAAAATTTGCAGCTGTTGGTAAAACTGTAGGTTTAAGTTATGACTATGCGACAACAGCATTAGCTACAGTTACTGCAACGACTCGTTAGAGTGCAGATACAGTTGGTACTGGTTTAAGAACATTATTTTCACGTTTACAAGGTTTAAAATTAGGTGATACTTTAGAAGATGGTGTTAATTTAAATAAATATTCTGCTGCTTTAGCTACTGTTGGTGTTAATATTCAAGACCAATATGGTAAAGTAAAAGATATGGACCAAATTTTAGATGAATTAGGTTCTAAATGGCAAAATATTTCTAAAGAACAATAGATTGCACTTGCTCAAACCGTTGGTGGAGTTAGACAATATACTAACTTAATTGCTTTAATGGACAATTGGGATAAATTTCAATAGAATTTAACAGTTGCACAAGGAGCAGATGGTACATTATAGCGTCAAGCTGATATTTATGGAGAAAGCTGGGAAGCCGCTTCTAAGCGAGTTAGAGCATCTATTGAGTCTATTTATTCTTCATTAATTGATGATTAGGTAGTAATTAAATTAATTGATGGTTTTGCTGGTTTTATGGATATTATTCATGGAATTACAGAAGGTCTCGGTGGAATGAAAGGTGTTTTATTAACCGTATCTTCTATTTTCATGAGTCAATATGCTAAAAATATCCCACAAGTATTAACTAGTTTAACAAGTGGTTTTAAATCTTTTTTTGGTATTGGGATGGTTAAAACTCAATATGGCAAAATGGATAAAGATACTTGGAATGCACAAAGAGATAATGAAGCTTTGTTAGCTGCTACAGCTCGTGATACTAGTTTAAGTAATGCGGATCGCATTGCTGCTTAGGGATCATTAGCTTTAAGTAGAATGAATGCAGCATATCAAGGATAGCGAAAATTTTTAACAGCTGATCAATAGGCAGCCGAAGAATTAAAATTAAAAAATGCAGAAGCTAGCTATAATTCATTAGAAGCACAAGCACGCGCTAATGAAAAGATTGATTAGACTAGTGAACGAGAATTAGCAGGCGCTCTTAAAAAGGCTGCCTAGATTCATCGGACCGGTATTGAATAGGCTGCATTAGAATAGGCTCGTGATGAAGCAGAGAATGAATAGATGCGTGCGGAACGTGAAGCAGCTGCAAGCCGTGCTGGAGCTAAAGGTATGGCAAAACGAGCTGCTAAGGCTGCATAGCATCAATTAGATATGGAGCGCCAAAGCGGTGAAGATTATGATGTAAATCCTGAGTATGATGCAGCAAAAAAACAAGCAGCTCAATTAGCAGAAAATGCTAAAAAAGCTGATCAAACCGCTTAGGCTAAAGAAGATGCCGCAAAAATTGCTAAGCAAAATGCTGATGCTGCAAAACAAGCGGCTCGCACACCAGAAGAAATAATAGCTGAACGTGATCGAAAAGCTCAACAGTTATGGGAGAAGTAGGATCATAAAAATGCAGCTGGTGAATAGGAAGAATATATTACTGCTGAAGCTGCTAAAGGTAATGCTAAATTAGCAATGCGTCGTGAAGCTTAGTAGAATGGATTATTGGATACTGTACGTGATTTATATGGCAAAGAAGCCCTTTATGCTGATACGGTAGATACTGCAAAAGCGGGTTTAGGCCGTTTTAAAAATGATAAAACAGCATTAGCAGCAGCATTGGCTGATACAACTTTATCTGAAAAAAATAAAACATAGATATAGGATGATTATTTAAAATCTGCAAAAGATAAAGGTATTAAATATCGAGATAATTTAAAAGCAGCAATAAATGAAAAATATGATAAAACAACTGCAGAAGCATTAAATGCTAAAATTGATGAAGCTGGAAAAGGAATTGATGAAGCAAAATCACTTGATGATGTTGAAGGAATTGCTTCAAAAATTGCAGGAGCAATTGAAACAGCTTTAAAAGATGGCATTGGTGAAATTAAAAAAGAATCTGATCGTGGTGAGGAAATGACCAAAGCCAATCAAGCCGCGGCGGAAGCAACTGGTTTAGAAGAGTCTTATATTGAAGGATTTGGTCAAGATCATATGGAGGGTAAAAAGGGAGAATTTGCTGCTGCAAATACTTTACAAGAATTATAGAACCCTCCAGAAAGTAAGAAACCTAAACCATTAGCTGAAACTGATCCTTTTAGTGCAACTGTGGCGGGTTTAGGTTAGGTAACTGCAGCAGCTGCAGCTTTTACAGGAGGTTTATCTGCCGTTTCTAACGCGTTTAATTTATTATAGGATGAATCAGCTTCTTTTGCTACAAAATTAGGAGCTGTTGGTGGCGCTTTAGGTAGTTTAAAAAATGTTGGAGATGTAACTCAAAATGCCGCTGAGTCTATTGGTCAAATGATTGGAAAAGCAGCTCCTGGTTGGATTGGTGCTGCTGTATCTGTGGCTACTATGGCATTTGGTTTAATTAAAGGTCATTTTGATAAATTAAAACAAGAAGAGCAAGAGCGTCGTTAGGAAATTATGAATGATGCTGATGCTAAAAACGAAGAATTAAAAACTCATAAAGATTTAATTGATAATAATTATAAATTAATTGAAAGTTATAATGATTTAAAAAAAGCTGGAGCTTCTAATGTAGAATTAGCTCAATAGCAAAGTAAAATATTAGAGGAATCTTAGGAAGTTGGTCAAACTTATAATATTACTGGATTAGCTAGTAGTATTATGGGTGGGAAAATGAACTAGGCATAGGCTTTAATAGATTAGGCTCGTTTAAAAGAATTAACTGAAGGTAGAGCTAAGAATGAAGCTGCACAAAACGTAGCTGGTAAAAATTTATAGGATGTAAAACGTAAGGGTATTATTACAAATTAGGATGAATAGACTTATGAAACCCTTGGTTATACTATAAGTTATGGCATGGCAAAATATGATGAAAAAGAAGCATACGATATATTAAATAAATATGATTCATTAAAAAATGGTGAATTATCTAAAGATGCTTTTAAAGATGCCGAAAGTTCTTTAGCTACATATAATAATTTAGTTGCAGCCTATGAAGAAATGAAAACTACAATGACTGCTGACCAATAGAGTGATAGTGAGGTTTTTAAAAATACTAAAAAACTTATTGATAGTATGTCTGAATAGGCTGAAACTTATAAAAAATATAAAGATTAGATTACAGATTATGGTATTGAAACAATTGCATTAGGCGGCCAAATTAATGATGCTTCTGGTGGAATTACTACAAATATAGGTAATGCTCGTTAGGAAATTACTGATTTAGAAACTTATGAAAAATATCGTGCTAATTTAATTCAACAAACTGCTAATGCTAGAGGAATTACTGATGAATCTTCTCAAGAATATAAAGACTTAGTAACTTCTGTTGATGCATATTTAGGAACTTTGACTAATGTTACTTCTAATGAAAAAGGGAATTTACAATAGATTAGTAAAGGTTTAAATGATATTGTAGATTCATAGGCAGCATTAGAAGGAAAATCTGATAATTAGAAACGAAAAGATGAAATTAAAGCTAGTTTAAAAAATTTATATGACCAATATGGTGATGCAATATTTGAACTAGATTCTTAGACAGCTTTAAATATTCCTGCTAATTTAGATACAGAAGACTTGTCTGGTCGTTTAAAAACTCAATTAGAATTATTATAGGCAATTGCTGATGCAAATACTATTAAAGCTCAAATTGAATTGGTTAATGGTTTTGATTTAACTGATAAAAGTTCTTTTGAACAATGGGGTTCTTTTGCTAAAAGTTTAAATGCTAATCAAAAGACTGCGGCAGGTGAAGAAATTCCTGATTCTGGAATGTGGGAATCTATATTTGGTGAAAAATTTGATATAGCTAAATTTACTTCACTATCTTCAGATGAGCAATAGCGTCAATTACATTAGTATACAGCAAAATTAAATAAATAGTATTATGGCCCTGGTGGAGAGTTTGAAGAGGTACAAGCAAAACGAGAAGCTGATGCTACGCAAGCAGAAAAGGATTATAATGATACAGTTGCAAAACGAGATGCTAAATTAGCCACTTCTGTTGGTAATAGTTAGATGGCATTATCTGCATAGAAAATTGCTGATAATGCTGATTTATTTCGTACATATAATGAATTAACATAGTTATAGTCTGAAGGAAAGTTAGATGCAGCTGGTCAAAAATAGTTAGCTGAAACTAAAGCTAGTATTACAAAAAATACTGGTATTTCTGAATCTGCTATTGATTCATTTAGTTCATTTACTAATGAAGTTTTAGCAACAATAGATGCTGTTGATGCAGCTGAAGCATCAATGACACGAGCAAATGAAGCAGTAGAAACAGGTCGGGCAGAATAGGAAGCATATAAAAAAACTGGTTTTCGTCAAGCATTAATTGATGAAGCTGATTAGTGGGATATTAATTATGATTCTGTTAAAACCTATGCTTCACAATTAAGAGAAGCTGGTGTATTTACTGAAGATGAAATTGAAGCTTCTGAAAGATATGCTTTAAGTGTATTAAAACAAAATGCTGCTATTGAAAATATTAAAAATAATTATTCAGATTGGTTAAAAATTTTAAATGATGATTCTATTGATAAAAATAGCACAAAATATCAAGATGCTTTTGATGATATGGAAGATTCATTACGATAGTTATTTGGTTTAACAAAAAAAGATCCTATTTCTCCTAGTTTAATGGATTGGGCAAAAAAGACAGGTAATCTTAAAAAATTAATTGAAGGAAATACTGAAGCCTGGGGTGAAGCTTTCGCTGAATAGGTAAAAGGATTTGTTAAAAGTGGTAAATTAACTGATGAATTATCTGGTAAGATTGATGATTTTACTTAGAGAATGGCGAAAAAGAAAAAAGGTGAATTAATTTCTCAGGATGAAGTTAAAGAAGCTCAAGACATTGTTAAATAGATTGCAGCAGCTCGTAAAGCTGCTGGTGAAGAAATGTCTGAAACAGAATAGGTTGATTTATTTAAACAATTAACTAATACAGAAGGCAATATTAGCATGGATGCTAATGGAAATTTTGTAAAAACTATTACTTTAGATATTGCAGAAGGTGAAGATGTAGGTGAAGCAGTTGCAAACGCTTTGGCAGATGTCCCAGAAGGCACAGACGTACATATTGGATATGAAGTTGATCCACCTCCAGGGTTAACAGAAAAAGTTACTGGTCAAGGTGATTTTACTGTTAGTGATGTTCCTATTACTGGTGTAGGAGCAGTTGCAGGTGCTGATGGAGCGTTTCAAGGAGGCAGCGGTCAAGTTACTGTTACTGTTCCAGTTATGGAATCTAAAGGAACTGGTGGCAATAATGGTGGCGGCGGCGGAGGCGGCGGTGGAAAGAAAGAACCGCATAAAATTAAACGTTACCGCAATATTGAAAATCAAATTCAAAATAATAAACGTCAAACGGACGCGGTATCTCGTAAAAAAGATCGTTCATTTGGTACAGCAAAACTTGATGCATTAAAAGAAGAACGTCAATTACGGGAAGAAAATTTAAAACTTGAATAGCAATATCAGAAAGAAATTGAAGATTGGCTTGATAAAGATAAAAAAGATATGATGGAAGCTTTTAAAGCTATTAATTTTACTCCAATCTTTGATGAAGCTGGTGAAGTTATTAATAATGATGAATTTGAAAAAGCATTTGAAGCCATTGGGGATGGTTCTAATGAAGCTTGGAAGAAAGCAGAAGAAGCACTTGCGCAATATGAAGAAACTCTTGATAAATATAATGATAAGTTAGAAGAAATTAAAAAATTACAAGAAGAAATTTTTGACAGTTTTCTTGAATAGACAAAATTAGAAATAGAGTTAAAAGTTAATGTTAGTGATGATCGTTTAGAATATTTAGATTATTTATTAGGAAAAATTGAAGATGATGCTTATTCTGCTGCTGAAGCCATTGCATTATTAGGTGATAAAACTGGTGAAACAATGACACAAGCTGCTGCTTATCAAGCAGGTATTGAAGATATATTAAGTAGACATAAACTTGCTGATGGAACTTAGTTAACAATTGATAATATTGGAAGTATGTCAGCAGATGAATTAAAAGCTGCCGGATTTACTCAAGATGAAATTGATTAGTTAAAAGAATGGCGTTCTGCATTATTAGAAGCTAATCAAACTTTATTAGAAATGCGTACTACTATTGTAGATAAAGTATTATCTGTTTTAGATGATTTTAATGAAAAAATTTAGAGATCTTATGATAAATTTGATACCTATAATTCTATATTAGAAAATTATAAAAATATTAATGAATTAATTGGAACTCAATTATCAAGTCAATCTAAAGATATTGCAAATCGTTTAAATCAATCAATGTTAGCTAATGCTCGTAATCAAACTAAGGCTGCTAAAAATATTTATGATTAGGCATTAAATAGATGGAATGAATTAAATGATCCAGAAGGCGAATTTTAGCAAATGCTTAAAGATGCTGATGAAGAAACATTACGTGAATATCAACGTATTCTTGATTAGGCAGAAGATAATTTAAATGAAGCTCAATAGCAATGGTTAGATTCATGGCAATCTACATTAGAATTAGCTAAAACCATATTTGAAACAGCTATGGAAGATATGGCTAATACATATAGTAAATCTATGAGTGGAATGTTTGGTTCATTAGATTATTTACAAGCAGCTTATGATAGATAGAAAGAAACTAATGAGCAATATTTACAAGATTTTGATAAATTGTATGAATTAAGTAAATTATCTCGTGATATTTCTAAAGCTATTGATGATACTGATAATATTAAAGGTAAATAGAAATTACGTGATTTACAAGCTCAAATTAATAAATTATAGGCTGATGGAAGTAAATTAAGTGAATATCAAGTTCAAGCATTATAGAAGCAATTTGAACTTGAACAAGCGCGTTTAGCTATAGATGAAGCTAAAAATGCAAAATCACAGGTTCGTTTATAGCGAGATGCTGAAGGTAATTGGGGGTATGTTTATACCGCTGATGAAGATAAAGTAGCAGAAGCTGAATAGGCATATGAGGATAAATTACATGAATATCAAGTATTAAATCATGAATATATCCAAAAATTACAAGATGAAGCATTATCTGTATAGCAATAGTGGCAAGAAACCGTTGGTGAAATTTATTCTGATCTAAGTCTTGGTAACATTACGCAAGAAGAAGCAGATGCAAGATTAAATGAAATTAATGAATGGTTAGCGAAATAGCAAGGATATTTCCAAGAGCAATCTAATATAGTATTAGGCAATTAGGCAAGTTTATACCAACGAACATTAGATACTTATAATGTATCCTCTGCTAGTATTGTTGATACTTGGGAAGAAACTAACTTGGCTATGTTAACTAATATGAATTCATTAGATGGATATATGAGTAATTGGACTACTACTGTTGATACTTATTTAAATGATATGTTAAAAAAATATAAAGAATATAAAGAAACATTAGATGGTATTAATGGGGATGCTGGTGTCAGTACAGACATGTTTAGTACTCATATTGAAAATATGACTGTGAATATTGGTGAACATTCAGATTAGACAGTAGAAGATATTGAAAATTTATCTGAATTATTATCTACTACATTTTCTGATGCTTTAGCTGAAACAGTTAAATGGGAATAGGAATATGCAGAAACTATGGCAGATATGATTGCTCAAAATGAAGAATTTATAACTTCATTAAATGAAATGATTGAATTATTAAGCGGCCTTGATGGCGCAGAATTTTATGCTAGAGTAAATCGAACCGCAGGAGCTGCAAATGCTGAAAGTTATGATACTGGTGGTTATACTGGTACATGGGGCTCTTCTGGTAAATTAGCATTTTTACATGAAAAAGAAAATGTATTTAATGCTGATGATACATAGAAATTATTAGATGCTGCTTAGTTACTACGTACTCTTGATATTCAAACAAGTTTGTTTAGTCGTGGTTTAGGGTCATTTATTAATCCAAGAATATTTGAACACCTTAATACTTCTGCATTAGAATAGGATGTACATATTGTTGCAGAATTTCCTAATGTTACAGATCATAATGAAATTGAAGAAGCATTTACTAATTTGGTTAATAAAGCTTCACAATATGCTAACCGTAAAGGTTTATAATATAAAGGGTCAGATAGAAATATCTGACCCTCTTTTTTTATTGGGCGAATTACGGCAATTGATTTTTATATTTTTTTATGAATATATAGAGAATTTTTTGAGATAAAGGAGATTAAACTATGGCAGAGGATTATGCTGAAAATTTATTTTAGGCAGTTGATACTATTGTAACTGAACGTATTTAGAATTTGCCATATGATCGTACTATACGTGCAAAGGTTATTAATAATTCTAGTGCGTTTTATGGTTTATATTATGTAACTACAGATAATTATAATTATTTTCCAGCATATAGTGAAGATACTACATATAATCTTAATGATGAAGTATATGTACGTATTCCTGCAGGTGATTACCGAAAATAGAAAGTTATTATTGGAAAATATATTCCAGAAGTAACATTAAATAGTACACCAACTGGAAATAATCTTTTTTATATTGCTAGACCAGGTACACCAAATAATTTTATTATTTATGATATGTAGGATGATAAATTAGGTTATTTAGTCAGTAATACAGTACGTTTAGATAGTTATTAGTTATTATTATATAAAGAATAGGAAGTTTCTTCTTCTTATTCTCCTGATTAGGATAATCCAATTACTTATACTATATAGACAGTATTAGTACATTATACTATGGAAGATGGTATATTATATGCTGATGAAACATTTAATTTATCTAATTGTTTTTATGGAGTGGACAATGGCACAACAGCAGAATTAGTTTATTCAAAAGAATTAGATGGACAATATAGTATTAATGAATTAACTGCATCAAATGGACAATTTAATATTAGTTTTATTCCAACACATTAGATTGTTCATCCATATACTATTATACGAGCTTATATTACACTTTCTTCTGGAGCTATTATTAGATCAAATCCACTTATATTTGGCGCTAATGCCCAATTAAGTAAAAAATATCGTAATTTTAGCTTAGAAGTGACTAATGATTAGTTTTTTTATTATAATGCTTGTGGCAAGTTTATTGGTAATTCTAATAATTTAACAACAAATATAACAATTATTTATAATAATCTTTTAGAATCAGAGCCTTCTTTTCAACCAGCAACAATTAATATATCAGGATTAAGTATACTATCAAGAGGAACCTCTAGTACTACTTATTCTGGAAATACTGCTACTATTACTTTAACAATTAACTCTAATACAGTATTATCTACTAGTTTTTATATTGAGCATGTCAAGTTTATAATTATAAAAGATGGTGTAGAATATACTTTATTTAAAGATTTTTATTTTGGATATAAATAGATTGATAGTAATGTTAATATAAAACCACTTAAATTATATTTAAATGATAATGATATATTATATTACAATAAATTATTAGTTGGTAATGACGGTAATTTAATTAATATTTCAGCTGATAGTGTTAATTTAGGTGGTAAAGCGTTAACTACAAGTGGGACTTGGGCTGGAACGAGCGAAAATGCAGTTAATGCAATTGTTGCTACTAAATTATCTAATACTGATAAAATTGGTGATATTGATAAACCAGTGTATTTTACTGCATCTGGTATTCCAGAAGCAATTACATCAATAGATGAAACTTTATTAGGATTTAATAGTAGTGATTATGGTTTTTCAACTACTGGACAAAATACTAAATTATGGCGATGGCTTAAAGATATCTAGAGTAATATAAATGCATTGGCGGCCAAGCATAGTGATGTTACTGCATCTTGGCATGCTAATTTATAATATGAGATAAAGGAGGACAATTATGGCGTCAAAAAATAAATTATATCCTCCAATTATAAATGGAGTTTTACCTGCATTTTATAAGAGAACATTATCTAATACTGATACATCTACTTGGACTGTAAAAATTGTTATTCCATTTTCTATGAGCAAAATGGTTGATAAAGGTAGCGTAGCAAGTATATTTTTACGTTTAAAAACGGTTTAGACAAATGAAATTAAATATTGTGCTCCTACTAATGATTTTAATTTAGATGAAGGTGTAGCAACTTTTTATTTAAATGAAGAAGAAGGAAATGAATTAGTTGAAGGGTTATTTTATAAGGCATAGTTAGCTTATAGCTCAGAATCATTAAGTAATACTAATGTTCCTTCTGTATTAAATGCAGGATATTTTTCTACTGTTGGTATTATTAAATGTATTTCTAAACCAACAGTAAAAATAGCAAATTTAAATCCTAATTAGGTAAATTTATTTAATAATTTATTTATTGGAACTTATGAATAGGATATTCAAAAAGGTGATAGTAATGAAAAAGTTTATTCATACTGTTTTACTATAACCGATAAAAATGATAATATATACTATACAACAGGCACTCAATTACATAATGTTAATAATGATATTACTTATTATTCATCTGAAGATGAATTTAGAATGTATAAATTATTGCCTGATAATGAAATTTATTATTTAAAATATACTGTTACTACAATTAATAATTTAGTTATCTCATCTCCCGCTTATCGCATTATGATGGGTGAGAGTATTGATATGGAAAAAATTATAAGTGTATTACCAGAATTAAATTATGATGAAGGATATATTTAGATTAATTTTAAAGGTCCATCTTCATCTATATTAATTAATGGATATTCTTTAGAAACAACACCTGAAGAACGTTGTTCTGGTTTATTTTTATTATCTCGTGGTTATAAGCGTGATGATTATATTATATGGGAAGATATTGCTCGTTTTAGTTTAATGAATGAATATCCTTCGGAACATAGCGAGTATGATTTTACCATTGAACAAGGTGTAACATATTAGTATCGTTTATAGCAATATAATTTACATGGAGTATATTCAAATCCAGTATATTCTAATGAAATTTATGCAGATTTTGAAGATATGTTTTTATATGATGGTGTTCGTCAATTAAAAGTACGTTTTAATCCTAAAGTATCATCATTTAAAGTAAATATTCCAGAACAAAAATTAGAAACTATTGGTAGTAAATATCCATTTATTTTCAGAAATGGAAATGTATATTATCATGAATTTCCTATTTCTGGACTTATTTCTTATTAGTTAGATGAAGCAAAATTATTTTTAAATGAAGATGAAATCGCAGATGGACAAATTTTAGAAAATAATTTTTCATATAATAAATTTACTTCTAAAGTAGCAAATAAAAATATATTATAGCATGAGTTTCGTTCATTAACAGAAGAAGAATGGGAAAAATTATCTGATAAAGAACGTTTATAGCGTACATAGTCTAATCGTAAAATTTCATTAACAACTCAAGAAGTTAAATAGACGTTAAATGATAATATAACTTCTCCAATTCGTTTTGATAAAGATTTAACTAGTGAAAATTTAATGTCAGAACGATATTTTAAATTAAAAGTATTAGAATGGTTAACAAATGGTGAAATTAAATTATTCCGTTCTCCAGGAGAAGGAAATTATTTAGTACGTTTGTTAAACACTTCTATGACACCAAATGATACATTAGGCCGCATGTTACATACATTTAATACTACTGCTTATGAAATTGCAGAATTAACCTATGATAATTTATTAGCTTATCATATGATTTCAGTAGCATAGCCTGAAAAAACTTTAATTTAGTATCAAACTATTTTATTAAATCCACGAACAGATTCAATAGTTTATACACCAACTACAGATGAAGTATTAATGGGTATTGAATTTATAGATTGGATGCCAGGTGATAAGATTATTATTTCATATGCAGATGATTTATCTACTGAAACTATTGTAATTGGTTCTACTGGATATTATTATTTTAATAGTTATGGTCGTCCAATTACAGATATTACATTTGAGCCAATTAGTAGAACTGAATCTACTTATCCTCGAACTGTTAATATTGGATACATAGGTGAACAATAGCATTATTTTGATGTGGTTACAAATGTTAATACAACAACAATTGTAGGTCGTACATATTATGGTCCATAGAATAATTTAGTAAATATTTTAACAAGTGATGATTTAAATTTTATGTGGAAATTTAATATTCCTATTGGAAAATATACTGAAAGTTATAAAACTAAATTATTAGATTTGGAATTATTAAAAGTTAAACGTCGTGAAATTATTCCAATCTATGAAGTTGGAACTAATTTATATGCGACCACTCCCTTTGGTGTTGGACGCCCATTAAATGAATTAAAAGAATTAAATGAAACTGGATTATCATTTTTAAGTAAATTTGCTATTTTTGCTATATATACGCCTGTTGAACACCCATAGATAGATATGGATCATATTGATCCAATTTCAATTGAAAATAATTTACCATAGGATTATTTATATAATCAATTATATCCAGAATGGGAATTTGCTTATTATATAGATAGTATTAATAATACTCGATATTCCAAAGATGAATTATATACTCGTTTTGCAATTACAATTACTAATTCAGAATTAAATTATATTGAATTACAAGATGAACCTGAAATTGTATTATCGCATTTAGGGCCTATTGATATGTTATATTTAAGTAATGGTGTAATGGCAGAAGTCACTATGCGTATTTAGGTATTAACATATACTTTAGAAAGTGAAGCTGACTTAGCACAAAAACAAAAAGCATATTTAAATGCACAAAAAACATTTGAAACATAGTTAGATAATTATTATACTAATGCAAATAATGCAGAATAGAACTATATGACGTATTTAACATAGTTAGGTAATTATGAAGCTAATTATAACCGTAAATAGGCATTAGATAATATGATTTTAGTTGTAAATGCTATTATCAATTCACCAAGATTACAAGAAGAATATGCGGCAAATCTAAAAGATACTGCTCGTTCTAAAATTAATGAATATATTAATACATTTTGGGATAATGTTAATGCTGGTGATTTACCCGCTCCTACTGGATGGAATGCCGGTACTAAACCACCTACAGTTAATACAACAACTGTTAAAAATGAATTAATTTTAGTAGATGAAAATAATACTACTAATATTAATTTATCATATATATTAAATTTAGCAAATACTACATATTTAAATTTATTAGCTAATTATCAATCTTCTATTCCCGAAGATATTAGTAACGCTCTTTGGCCAGATGGATGGACTAGTTCTTATATAGGTACACATACTGTACCTTAGTTAGTAACTGAATTAAGTACCTTCGTAGTTACATTATTAAATACAATGTATAATCAATTACGTTTTAATACTAGTCCTATTGTAAATATATTTAATAGTGAATATTATATGTATAAATTAGAATAGCCAATAGAAGTATGGACTACTTAGTAGTGGACAGTTGATATGGCTAATTCAGTACGTGCTGATTAGATTGAAGTTGCTGGGTTATTAGAAACCCTATATGATGATTTATTTGGTGATAGTGAGCGTATTCTTATGACTAAAAATAAATATGATTTAACTTGTTCTATTTTACAAGCATATTTAAAATATGAAGAAGATTCTGCTAAATTACAAGGTTATATAAATGCTAAAGATAATTTAGAATTAACATCGAATTGGTCGCAATTACAAATAGATTATCAAAACTTAGTCGCTATTCCTGTTGCAGAACAACAATAGATTCATGACGATGCTAAAGCTGATTAGTTAGTACAACAATCACAATGGGAAAGATTTGAATAGATTTTATAGGAATTAGAAAGTGGCGAAATCATTGATGCTGATCCACGGGCAATAGATTATTGTACGGCTGCAATTAATATTGCTCATATGCAATGGAATGTTGATGCAGATATTATGGCTAGAGCATTAGATCAAATTGATGAAATTAATACCGAGTATGAATCTCTTATTACAGATTATAATAATACTTTAAATACCTTAACTACATTAAATGATAAAATTGATAATTTTACTACAAGAAAATTACCAGATGATTTAAGTAGTATTTAGGTTGAATTAAACGCTTGGAATATGTCATTAAATAAAGTAGTATTATATATTGAAATGCTGCAACAAATTGAAGAATTATAGAGAAGTGGTATTACGCAAGCATAGTTATAGGAATATTTTGCTAGATATGAAGCTACATATTAGCAATTAAAATCTTTGCATGATAGCTTATATACTATTGCTTCAGACGCTTTAGAAAATGCAAAAACTATGGATACTGGTATTGCTGCATTAACGGCATTACGAGATGGATGGCAAGCTGAACTAGATGCAATTGGTACATTAATAGAGCCAGTTGAACCTAGACATCCTGATCCATTTGATTATCAAAATATTTATTCTAATCCAATTCGTGCGGCTTGGGAGCGTTATATACAAGCATTACGTATTGAATATTAGAAATTTGAAGCGAGGTATTATTATTATGCGAGATCCAATGCATGACGAACAATTTTTGTTAGCATTAGATAATGATCATAATAAAATTATCTATGCTAAATTAATTTCGCTTACACGCGATGAATAGCCTATTGAGGCAATTGAGGGTGTCGTACAGTCTGGCTCAATTAATATTGATGGAAAGTCGGCTGTACGACGTTCCTGTAATTTAACTATGACAACTAAAATGTTAAATATTAATGAAGTCTATTGGGGATTTACGACAAAAGTTAAAATTGAAATTGGCTTATAGAATAATGTAAATTCTCAATATGATAAAATTATTTGGTTTAAATAGGGCATTTTTATTTTAACTGAATTTAAAACATCATAGTATGTAAATAATTATGTAATTACTTTAA
>JAEEGF010213432.1_pt1 | contig 63071 bp, 47 predicted proteins | sample 9134171 | NCBI WGS metagenome assembly JAEEGF01 (sample SAMN16246542, study PRJNA631951) | gut metagenome | biome: gut microbiome; feature: rumen; material: AP-attached | host: Bos | place: Iran: Karaj | collected 2018-10 | reverse complement strand
TTCGACCCACTAACCTGATGCGGATAATGCCGCCGTAGGAATGGATCTTTTTATTTTCAAAATTATCTCAATATGTTTATCCCTCCAATAAATACAAGGAGGAAAAAATCAATGGAAAAAAACCAAAATCAAAAATCTAAAAAGGGAAGCTTTTTTTCTACTAAAGAGCTGACGCTAGGTGCAATCATGCTAGCTTTATCTATCGTGCTTAGCTTTATCAAGGTCTATCAGCTTCCTGCAGGAGGCTCAATCACTCTTTTATCAATGCTTCCGATCTGCATTTTTTCAATCAAATACGGTGTAAAGAAAGGACTTATAGTTTCTTTCTTATACTCTTTATTCGAGTTCTTCCAGGGCGTTTCTGAAGGATTTCTCGGATGGGGGCTTACAGGTGCAATGCTTGTTGTTAGTACTCTTCTTGACTACATACTTCCTTTCACCTTCATCGGTCTTGCCGGAATGTTCAGAAAGAAAAAAGTCACAGGCTGGATTCTCGGAACTACAATTGCTATTTTCTTAAGGTTCCTCAGTCACTATTTCAGCGGAATATTCATTTGGAAAAGCGTTGGAAATATATTTAATATGGATCTTGACTCACCATGGCTTTATTCTCTTGCCTACAATGGTTCTTTCATGCTTCCTGAAATGATATTTACAATTTTAGCTATTGTTATTTTATTTGCAGTTCCTGCATTTAGAAAGCTTATTATCGTTAACGACTAATAAAATATAATATTATCAATTAAAAAACGCTGTAAGACATATTCTTACAGCGCTTTTTACTGTATAAAATTTTCAATACGGATTTTTTATCAGCCTTCTATTTACCAAAGTATTCATCAAGTCCAAGCAAAATACCATCTGCTATCTTGCTCTGGGTTGTCTTTGAATAATCAGAGGCTCTATCTCCTACCTCGATATCTACTGAAGGAATGGTTGAATAGGAAATCTGTGTTAAATCAAGTCCCATATAGCCTTGTCCATATATCTTGACTCCTGCAGCTTTTTCACCAGATACAAGAGCCTTTCCTAGAGCATCATGCTCCTTCCAGTGGCTCTTTACCGGCTCCATATTTTTGTACGAGCTTACATCAATTGCCCCTATGAAAAAGAACCCCTTATCCGTCTCTGTTGAATCATAGTGAATTGCTATATGACAGTCAGCATTGTTATTTGCAAATACAGTTCTTGCAATATTATCAAGCTGTGCATCACTGCTTTCTCTTATCATTAAAACATCATAGCCATTTTTTAGCAGGAGATCCTTTAAAATAATTGCAAGCTGCAAATTAGCATAAGCTTCACTTGTTCCATCTAAAAAAGTAGTTCCTGAGCTGACCGCCGTTGCCATTGTAGCTCCCTTTGCAGTACTTCCACCTGAAACCTTTGCCGAGCCATCAGGATGGCACTGAGTTTTTACAGAAGTTCCGCCTTTAGTTCCATGACCTGCATTTATAGCAATCGTTTTATTTTTTGCTGAGCTGGATGCTGTTTTATACAAGGTAACAGAGTCAGAATTTATTTTAGAAAAGGATGCATATTTCCAGTCAGCATTCCACTTTATAGTAGATTTAGATGAGTAATTGTCACCTGCTTCGCCTTCCGCAGTTTTTTCAGTTACTTCTTCCTTATCATCTTTTGCAGCTTCCGTGGTTTCTTTTGTAGTTCCTTTTGTAGTTTCTTTTGTAGTTTCTTTTGTAGTTTCTTTTATAGTTTCTGCAGTCGATACTATAGTAGGTTCTACTGAGGATTCTTCAGTTGTTTCTACTGTTATTTCACTTGTATTTTCTACCGATGTTTCTGATAATATTTCTGTTGTAGTTTCTGCTGTGGTTTCTACAGTGATTTCTGCCTCATGACCTGGTATGGCTTCTTTAGTATCCTCTGCTCCATTTTCTTTAGAAGTTTCTAAAGTTACATCAATATTTTCATCAAGAAACTCATTATTCTCTGTAAGTGAAGTAGATTCCACTTTAGTTGTACTAACATGGGGCTCTCCTGCATTTTTTCCGCACGCTGAAAACAAAAGCGTTCCTGCAAGCATCAGCCCTAATATTTTCTTTTTCGTCATTTTAAATCCTCATCTATTACCGCTTAAAATGATCAGCCATAAATATAATCCGACATTTCGTCAAAATTCATTTCATCAAGCGGCTTTTCTAGAACAAACTTTATACTCTTTAAATCAAGTCCGCTGCCACCAAAATGAAGTCTGATAACTCCGAACTTATTCATAAAAAGAATCTTCTTTCTTACGGTCATATCAGCGCCTTTAGTTCCTCTAAAGCCGAAATTTCCGCCCGGTATGCCCTGCATGAATACTGAAACGTTTATCTGAGCAAGCTCTGAAAGCTCTGAGCTTCCTGTTATATCAATATAGTAGCAGGCTCTTTCCTTTACATTAACACCGAATACGAAATCCGAACCTCTTTCTGTATTAATTCCGCTAAATTCAAGCACTGTACCAGGTTCGATATCATAGTAGGTAACATCACCTGCGTCAAAGGAATCGTCCTCTTCTTCAAAATTCAAAAGTTCTAAATCGATTTTCTCGCCAACAAGCTTTTTCATTGCATTTGTATGCATGAGGAAGCCGCAGATATTTGCTGCGCACCTTACGAGCTGTCCTCTTGTTAAATTTCCAATTCTTAGCTCCTCTAAGGTATTATCACCTGTAGAATTAACTGCAGCCTCAGGGCAGACTGCATAAAAGTCGTTCTGAGCCCTTACCATTCTTGCAAAGTCAGTCGTAGTGGTTCCATTTTCCTTATCGCCTATATCAGTCCACCAGTCGGTCATTACTATTCCCTTAAAGCCCCATTCCTTTCTTAGAATATTAGTATTAAGGTCATGTCTTGCACAGGTCCATATTCCATTAAGACTACCATAGGTCGTCATAACAGAATTGGCACCGCATTTAACTGCCATTTCAAAGCCCTTTAAATAAATTTCTCTAAGAGCTCTTTCAGATATAATGCTATCTACGCCTCTTCTATTGGTCTCCTGATTATTTCCGCAAAAATGCTTTAAGGTACCTGTCGTTCCTCCTGCATTAAGTCCCTTTATCTGAGCAGTAGCCATGCTTCCTGTAAGGAATGGATCCTCGCTGAAATATTCAAAATTACGGCCATTTAATGGATAACGATGAATATTAATTCCCGGTCCTAAAAGAACATCAACTCCGTTCTTTGTCATTTCCATTCCTAAATATCTATAAAGTTCCTTGTTTAAATCGGTATTCCAGGTGCAGGCAAGAAGTGTTCCGCTCGGAAGACTAAATGCCTTCTTTCCAGAGTCAAGTCTCATGCCTGAAGGTCCATCAGAGCAGCAGCCACAAGGAATTCCGAAGTTTTTAAGTTCCTTTGAGATTCCTCCAAAGGCTGCAGCTGTTCCTGCAGTAACCTTAGGACTGCCCATTCCTTCTCCCCTTATTATGGCTGAAAGGTCCTCATCTGATAGCTGAGCTAAAAACTCCTCCATGGATTTTTTACCGCTTCGTACATCTTCTAGCTTAATTCCTTTATCCCCGGTATACTCAAGGCATTCAGGTTTATCTGCCATCGCCTCATCAAAATCACTCACATCGCTTGTAGGCACCTTTTCCCAGCCTATAACATAGCCCTCATCCTTTCTTTCAGGATGCATTCTATTATATTCTTTAACTGGTGCTAGCTGCTTTGATAGCTTTTCTAATAGCTTCGTTTCTTTTAATTCATATTTTCCTGCTTCAACAACATCTCTTACATTTTTTCCTGCATAGAAAACATATTCCCCCTCTTCTAAAACGTAAGAAGAAAGGAATCCGCTAGCTCCTGTATCATCATAGGAAGCATAGGTATATTCATCTACTTCTATATTAACTTCGCCTTTTTTACCAGGCTCTATTACATCTGTTTTAGCAAAGCCGCATAAGGATAAAGATGGCTTTCCAAGCTTTCCCTGAGGAGCAGATACGTAGAGCTGCACAACCTCTTTAGAGGCAAAAGTTCCCTTATTTTCAACTGATATTCTAACTCTAACTTTATCAGCCTTTTCAAAGCTTAATACCTTAATATCAAAATCCGTATAAGAAAGGCCGTAGCCAAAAGGATACATAACAGCATCCTTATCAAAGGTCTCATAATACCTATAGCCAACGTAAATATCCTCGGCATAGTTATTTGAATCCTTATCTCCAAAATAAGGATAAGCAGGAGCCTTTTCTATTTTTCTTACAATACTGTCTGATAATCTTCCGCTTGGAGATACTCTTCCCATAAGGACATCTGCAATTCCAAGGCCTCCCATTTCTCCGCCTGTCCATACATACATGATGGCATCTGGAGAAATCTTTTCAATTTCCTCCATGTCAAGAACAGCGCTGACATTCATAAGCAAAATGACCTTATTAAAATTGTCGCGCACCTTCTTTAACATATCTTTTTCAGCAAGAGCTAGCTTAAAAGCGCCCGGCTCATTTACATAATCCTGCTCCTCACCGGCAGTTCTTCCTATAATGACAATAGCTATATCCGACTCTTTAGCTGCCTCCTTCACAGTTTCATCTTCTAGAGGCATTTCCTTTTGAGACCAAGGCTCATTTCCGAAGCCAACTCCCTTATCAAAAGGAGACTCCTCCTCAAAGGCTGCGTATTTTTCCATTAAAGGCTTATTCAAATTCACCTTTTCTTCCTTAAGGGCATCAAGAATCCCCCAAACTTTTCCAGCGTTTACCATTCCGCCAGAGCCGGTTCCGCTTTTATAATAATTATTCTGCATTCTGCCAAAAACTGCAAGTGAAACACCTTCCTTTAAAGGAAGAAGATTTCCCTCATTTTTAAGCAGAACCATGCCTTCAGCATTTGCTTTTCTTGCTACAAGTTCATATTCTTTTCTATCAAGAACCATATCACACCTCGTTTTAAGCTATATTTTTAATCACCTAATAAATATGCTCCGGCCTATTTAAAACCGGAGCCATTAATTTGATCTACGCTTTTTTATCACTTTTAAACAAAATTTTATTGTAAACTGAAATCAAAGGTCCAAGGCCAAAGGCCGCTGCAAGAGTTCCGAGTCCTATTATTCCGCCCGCTAAGAAACAGACTAAGGTACAGGTAACATCAAACATCATTCTTCTCCAAAAGAAAGGTACATTTTTCAGCTTTTTACCTACTATTACAGGAAGTGCATCGTAAGGCGCAATACCGCAGTCAGCCTTTTGATAAACGCTAAGTCCAAGGCTGCATATAAGCACTCCGATGGTAAGTATGACCAATTTAATCACAAACAGTTCAGGCTTTCCTATCTTTATGAAAATATCGTAGAAAAAAGTCACCATATAACCAAGTAAACCGGCATTTATAATGGTTCCTATTCCTAAAAGCTCTCTTGCTGTTAAAATCTGAATTACAAGAAGCACTATATTAAGCAGAAGCTGAAAGGTTCCATACTGCACGCCGGTAACCTCCGCTAGTGCCATATTCATTCCACCAAATGGATCATTTCCTTGCCCGGATAGCTTAAATAAAGCAACTCCTATTGCAATGAAAATATTTCCTAATAAAGACATTATTGCTTTTTTTCCCAAAATCCATTCTCCAAATTAAAATCAAATATCCTTATGATGGAACTGCTTCTTTCCTGTAGCATAGTCTCCTACAATCTGACCATTTCCCTTAAGTGTATATTTATAGGTTACAAGTCCGTCAAGTCCAACCGGTCCTCTAGCATGAAGCTTTCCGGTTGAAATTCCTACCTCAGCACCAAAGCCATAACGGAAACCATCTGCAAATCTTGTAGATACATTCTGATATACGCCTGCACTATCTACCATCTGAGCAAAATATGCAGCAGATGCATTATCCTCTGTAATAATGCAGTCTGTATGATGAGAGCCAAAGTAATTGATATGCTTAACAGCTTCCTTCACATCAGAAACAACCTTAAGAGATATAATAAGGTCATTATATTCCTTAGCAAAAGCATCCTCCTGCATTATTTCTACATTAAGACCTGTTTTTGAAGATACAATATCAGCAGCTTCCTTTGTACCGCAAAGCTTAACACCTGCCTCGTCAAGTCCCTTAGCAAGCTTTGGAAGGAATTCCTCTGCGATGGCACGGTTTACAAGAACAGTCTCAACAGCATTGCAGGCAGCAGGATACTGAATCTTTGCATCAACTACTACCGGAACCGCAAGCTCCTGATCTGCCTTTTCATCTACATATATATGACAGATTCCGCTTGAATGTCCCATAACTGGAATCTTTGTATGCTCCATGATATAACGTACAAAATTATTTGAGCCTCTTGGAATAAGAAGATCTACATCCTGATCGCAGGCAAGTAGCTCATCAATTTCATTATGCTGCTCTGCCTGAAGAAGACACCCTTCCGGAAGTCCTGCTTCAATGGCACTTTTCTTAATAATTTCAAAAAGAACTTTATTGGTATTTGCAGTTTCCTTGCCGCCTTTTAAGATAGCGCAGTTACCGCTCTTTATGCAAAGTGACGCTACCTGTACCATTGCATCAGGTCTTGCCTCGAAAATAACACCGATAACTCCAATAGGAACGCTTATTCTCTGAAGTACAAGGCCCTCATCAAGCTCTCTTGATAATAATACCTTGCCAACCGGATCAACAAGTCCTTCAAGCTGCTTAAGACCTGCAATAGAATCGCGCATCTTTACCTCGTCATACTTAAGACGCTTCTTGATAGCTGCTGCAATATTATTCTTATCTGCATTCTCAAGATCTATCTTATTTGCTGCAAAAACCTCTTCTTTATTTTCTTCAAGCGCCTTTGCAATTAAATCAAGCGCCTTATTTCTCTTTTCTATTGAAGCTGCTGCAAGCTCTGGAGCTGCAAGCTTCATTTTTGCTGCTTCTGCCTTAATATCCATAAACACTCCTTCATATTTTTAGTTATAGCTAAATTTTTATAGCTAAATTTTTATAGCCAAGTATATTATTGCCTAGCTTTATATAACCTGGTTTTATATCGCCTGGTTTTATATCACCTGGTTTTACATCGCCGTTAAATATTTCTGAAAAGGTCAAAATGGGTAAGCTATCCCCAAAAACAAATCCTAAAAAACATATCCCAAAAAAGGATGTAGCCATAAACATTTTACAGCTACATCCTATAATATCAAAAAAGCTAAAAAAAATCTACTACTTTCTGCTAGCCTTTCTATCAACCTTATCCGGAAGCTCTCTATTAAGACAAATCATGATATAATCTCCGCTTGAATCATTAAGTCTTATAGCATGTGAAGAAATCCAGTGATAGCCGTTGCTGCCATGCTTCTTCTGGTATATTTCAGCATATACCTCCTTCTTACCACTGCTAAATTCCTTAATGAGATTGTTTCTGTCAAAGAACTCAGAGAAAAGCTCCTGATAATTCTTATGTACATCAGCAACTCCATCATCGATCATTTCATCAAATTTACCTGTTGCTGGTATTTCAGTATGCAAAAATGCCTTATTTCTTATTGCAACATATTCGTTTGTTGATAAATTTGACAATACTATAAGTGGATACACCTCCATTACCGTTACAAGCATACTCAGCTTATCCGCCGCTGTAAGAATACTTTTGCTGCTCCACTCACTTATCAGTTCCTTATACATACAAGCCTCCATTTTTTAATGCTCTATTTTCTTTACATCAACTTCGATTTCAGGGGTCCCGAATTCTTTGTTGAATAATTTTTCAATGTTTTCCTTATACCACTTAGCTATTTCTTCATTGCTAAGAACGCACACATCTCCGTGGGTCCTGATAGTTACTGTAATCACTTGTTCTTCCATAAATATTCCCTTCCTCGTATATATTTTAATCATCAATTATCTTGCTTATTCTCACTTGAAGAGGTATATGTACTTTCTTCACTTGATGAGGTATAAGCGCTTTCTTTTATTGATGAAGTATAGGCACTTTCCGCATTACAATCACCATTATTTAAATAATAGTCCGCTCTGCTATATCCTCCATAATATCCTTCAGAGGATGCTTTTTCAGAAGAAACTTCTTTGGATAAAACATCTTCAGATGAAGCCTCTCCAGATGAATACCCTTCAGAAGAATAATCATGAGAATCATAATACTTTTCAAATTCGCTTTTTTCTGATTCTAATGGAGCTGAAGTATTTCCATTATTATCATACAAATTATCAAATTCTTCATCTGTAATTCCATTATAACGAGATCTTTCTGCTTTTAAATAACCGGTCTTAGCATCAATCTTTGTCCTTTCAATCAGATCTTGTCTATTTGCATTCTTTGTTGAAGACTGAGCCGATGCTATAGTTTTAAGCATTTCAATTTCGCTTTGAGATAATGGATCATTAATCCCTCTTTTCTCAAGTCCGCTTTTTGTATTGATCTTTTTATATCTAGAATACTTACTCTGTTTTCTAAGTGTCCTAGAAAGAGCAGCACATACTATAGACGGAATTAAAATATTAGTAATAAACCTAATATCAACGTTTGATGACTTAAAACTCATAGTAATTACCACAAGTATAATCAAAACAATCAAAGCAATAATTACTATATTTATCGGATTTGATAACAAAGTCTTTAAATCAAACCCTTGATTTTTTAAATCATCAACATCTTCTTTAAAATCAGGAATCAAATCTGAAAAAACCTTTTTTTCTCCGGCATCAAAATCATTTGACATGCTTCTATAATCCTGCCACTCATTTTCTGACTTTTTATTATTATCATCTGCATGCCATTCATTTTTCATTACTACCGGTTTCGGAACGCTTTCCTTTACCTGATAGTCATTTTTCATTACTGCCGGTTTTGGAACGCTTTCCTTTACCTGATAGTCATTTTTCATTACTGCCGGTTTCGGAATGCTTTCCTTTACCTGATAGTCATTTTTCATTACTACCGGTTTCGGAACGCTTTCCTTTACCTGATAGTCATTTTTCATTACTGCAGGTTTCAGAACGCTTTCCTTTACCTGATAGTCATTTTTAATACTGCTATCTGCTTCTTTAACATGATCCTGTTCATATACTGATTGGAGGTTAACATTTATGTTAGCATTTATGCTATCACTTTTGCTAGCTTTTTTACTTGCTTTATCGCTAGCTTTTTTGCTAGCTTTATTTCCTTTATAATCAATATCATAAGGATCATTACTTCTCCTGAACATACCCCTCCTAAATAAGTTATGCCAAATAATTACAAATCTACCTTGAATTGCTATTAAATCAAGGTGTTCACTATTATAATTATATAATTATTATTCAATTATGTCAATTGACATTTAATACTTATTTTGCAATTTTAAAGTTCCTATTCTCATTATTTTTGTAATCTTTATTTCCATAAATTTTTTTTAGAAAAAAATACAAAAGACGCTGTAAGCATTCCGCCTACAGCGCTTTTATTTAAACTCCCCTTTGTCCAAAATACTGTATATAAAACCTTACTTCTCCCACACCTATTATATAACCTGTCATACAGCCATATAATATAACCTACATACAATGATATAACCTTATAATATAGTCTATAATATAGTCTATAATATAACCTATAATATAACCTATAATTTAACCTACAATATAACCTATAATATTACTTTGTATATCTATTTACTATTTCAACAATAAGGTCATTCAAATGCTTAACATCATAATCACCGATTGTTGGTTCAGCGTGTGATCCGCCAATTCCTGAATGATCTGTAAGGAATGTATAGGTACCACCTGTAAGTAATGAAAAATCTCTGCACATTGCTTCAGTCTCCTGATCAACACCACTTGATGCAATAGGAATTATTCTGATTCCATTTTCAGCTGCTGCCTTAACTGCTTCTTCAATGTTCTTTTTTACAGCTTCCTTTTTACCTTCAAATTCAGAATTACGGTTGTAGTAATCAGTATCCTTATAACCTGCAATTTCATCCTCTGTAAGTGCTCCCTTTTCAAGCTCATCTACTGCAATGGTTGTTTCTTCAAGACCCTCTCCAGGAGCTGTTGTTACTTCTACATAATCGCCGGTTGGCGTATCCTCATAATAAATACCATCATAATCAATACCATCATAATCAATACCGTCATAATCAATACCGTCAAGAATAATATCCTCGTATTCGATGTCATCATAATAATCATATTCATCATAGTAGCTATGAGCCGGTGCATCAAGAATAAGGAACATTATCTTTGTAGAATCCTCGTTCCATGAATGATTTAAAACAGCATCCTTTATAGCCTGATCTACTGCCTCAGGATAATCTCCGCCGCCGCTTGCTATTTCACCCTTAAGTTCCTTAAGAGCCTCATTTACATCAGTGGTAAAAGGATTTGATTTAACAACATATTCATCGCCTTCATCACGGTAGAAATTCATAGAATAGTTGATAATATCAAAATTCTGCTCTGACTTTGATATTCTTGTAGCAATGTCATCAAACTCTGCCTGAAGATAAGTAAGCTCATCTCCCATTGAACCTGTTGTATCAAAAACAAACATAACATCAAGATTCTTTACTGAATCTGTATTAGCCTTAAGATCTGAGCTATCAAAATCAACTTTGGTATTTGATACTCTAGCACCTGCTGTTATGCTCTCACTAGCACTCTTTCCGTCTGCTGATGTAATAGTAACAGTAAGCGCATCGCCATCCTTTATTGAAACCTCTGCCTCATTTTTAACTACATTACCATTCGCGTCATAAGTCTTTGTAGTGTCTGAAAAAGCATTATAGAAAAGATAAGCTCTTCCTTCATTATCTGTTACAGCCGAATAAATAACATTACCTGACGCATCAGATAAAACTACCTTTGCATTCTTTACTGCCTGCTGATCTGAAACTGCCTTTACCTCTACTCTTGAATAAGGTGTCATATTAAATACTCCAAACTCAAAGGTATTGTTATTTACAAGATTTGTAAAGAAGTCAAAATTAAGATTATCGCTCCATTCTCCAGCTGTCAAAAGACCAGCACTAGGACTGATATAATTAGTTTCTGATTCACTTGGCATTTCACCAGCAACTGCCTCCGTCATTGTAACTGCAAAACTTTCCTCTCCTGCATAAGCTGTATCAAACGCCATTTTGCTCTCAGCCTTCATATCATACAAACCGGCATCTCCGCCATATTCATCAGCTCCCTCACTAAACATTCCCGCTGCTGTGGTTGCATATACTTCTCCATCAGCATCGCGAGCTTCTAAATCCGCCGGGCTATCTGCCCCCGCTGTTTTTACTTCAGCTTCTGTTTTTGCTATGGAGGTTCCTGCTGAGGTTCCTGCTGAAGTGCCTTCTGTAGCTATTGCACTTGGAACATCTTCCATTTTTACGTCCGAAGTAGCTACTCCGCCGTTATTATTTGATTTAACATCTACATTTTTACTGTCTCCGCAAGCTGTAAGTGAAAGGATACTGGCAATTGAAAGTGCTGCAAATCTGGTAAATCTACTTCTCTTAAAGCTATTAAAAATAATTACATTTTCATTAAACTTTTTCATAATGGTCTCCTCCGATCATATTCATATTTTGATTTTATTTATTTAACTTTACTATTAAAGATCTTTAACTGCCTTTCTATTATGTATACAGATTGAAATTTGGAAATGTTGCAACATGAAAAAAATTTTTTTAATTATTTTAAAAAGGGCACTAGCTAACCTCTAGTGCCCTGATCTTAAACGATAGTAATATATTCACTCTCGTTTTCAGTTATTAAACCTTTATTTTTAGCATATTCTATGCCCATTATGGACATTTCATTTACTGAGCTGCTCACCCTTGCAAAGCCGAAAAGCTTTCCCGTTTCTCTTATAAGGTCATTTTTAGATAGACCAATATTTAATTTCATTACCTCTAAAACAGCATTTGAAGCTTCTTCCTTGCATATATCTAAAGCATCTCTTTTATTTGGTTCCTCGGCATTTACTCTAAAAATTGAATAATCAGAAGGCTCTTGTCCCTTTGCCCATAAGAATTCATTTTCCCCTGTCATATTATACTCAGTGTCAAGTGATATAACGACCATTTCAAGGAAATCATTCACCTTCTTAGTAAGTCTTACTACACCAAAAGCCGTGGCAGTTTTATGAAATAAAAGTTCTCTGCTTATTGGCGCTTCAGCACCTATGAATTTAAGCATCACCATCTTTACTTTATCTACATTTTCCTTTGCCGTAAACTCATCGGCGCTTAGATTTTCGCCAGTTTCTATAATAAGCGCCTTATATTTTACGAGCGATTCATTTATAGAATTATCTCTTATTAAATCACTTTCATTTAAGCTCTCCACAAGTAAATCGCTTTTATTTAAGCTCTCCTTAAGCAGCTCGCTACTTAAAGAATTCTTTAAAGCACCATCACTATTAGTGTCTCCAAAAAGAGCCTCATTACTTTCAGCCCCTGCTGCTTCGCCCTTTACCAAAAAGCTGTCCGCATTTGCTCCGTCCAAAGTAACAAAGCCGCCCTCTGCTTCAAGCGTTCTTCTTTCTTCATTTTCTTTTTTGAGACGGTTAAGCTCTGCCAAAAGTTTTTCTAATTCACCTTCCTTGTCATCCCACCAGTCCATGCTCCAGATGCGGTAAACGCTCCAGCCTAGACCTCCTAATACAGATTTATGGGACAATTCTCTATCATGTACAGTTTTAGCACTCTGATAGGTATCAGAATCAAGAAGAATGCCAAGGAGATAGGTATGAGGATCTGCCGGATCCACTACGCCCACATCAACTCTGAACTTTGAATGACCGACCATTTTATCACACTTAAAGCCGTTTTCTTCAAGAAAAGCCTCGATTTCATGGGCAATTCCGCCGCTTTCAATTTTTTCAGTAGCAATTCCATTTTCTGTAACAGGAAGCTTTCCTTTTTTAGCATATTCAAGGAACGCTCTAAGCTGCATTGCACCCTGCGCACTGGTTCTTGATATATCGATATCCTCTGGGTCCATGGATGAAAACACCTTCATCTCCATTCTAGAACGGGAAACTGCAACGTTAAGTCTTCTGCCGCCTCCTTCTCTATTAAGCGGTCCGAAATTCATTGATATCTTTCCATCCTTATCAGGTCCATAGCTTACCGAGAACAAGATTACATCTCTTTCATCACCCTGTACATTTTCAAGATTCTTTATAAATAAAGGCTCAGGTACATTATTCATCCAGTTCTCAAGCTCTGCATCACTCTTACAGCGCTCAATGAGCATATCATCTATAAGGTTCTGCTGGGAAATATTAAAGGTTACAATTCCAACGCTTCTTCCTTTAAGAGCCGGGTTCTTTGACCTATTTACAACCTCACGAACAACAGCCTCAGCCTCGGCCTTATTAGTTCTGCTTCTTCCCTTATCAAATACTCCGTTTACTTTAACAAATGATACCTTAGAATCCATGTCACTGCTTGACGGGAAGGTAAATAGCCTATTTTCATAGAACATTCTATTACTGAAGGCTATAAGGCTCTCGCTTCTGCTGCGGTAGTGCCATAAAAGATGCGACTGAGGCATTGAAAGAGCAAGGCAATCATCAAGTATGCTCTCAAGATCATCTGTATCTGCCTCTTCTTCGCTGACCGCATTAGTCATAAAGAAAGATGTCGGCGGCATCTGATTTGGGTCACCTACAATAACTGCATTCTTACCTCTAGCAATTGCACCAACTGCTTTATAAGTAGGAAGCTGAGATGCCTCATCAAATACAACAAGGTCAAATGGCTCCCTCTTTGGATCTAGATACTGTGCAGCTGAAATAGGACTCATCAGCATGCAAGGACAAAGCTTTGGTAATAAGGTCGGAAGCTCAGAAAACAGCTTTCTAAGACTTACTCCCCTTGAATTATTTCTGATTGCTCTTTGAAGAATTCCTGCCTCAGAGCTCTTAGCTGCCTCCCTTGTAAAATCAGGTACGTTGCTGGATAGCCTTGCAAAAATCTCCTTTTGATTGAGCTTTTGAATTTTATCATCAAGACCTTTAAGCTGCACTATTTTTTCATTAAATACACTTCCATTAAAATGATTTAATACGCTGTCTTCATTTACATATATATTAATAAGTCCCTTATACATTGCTCTTTTATATAAAGGCATGATTTCATTAATTTCCATCAAAGGATCAGAATTATTAGAAAGGGCATTGACTAACTCTGTAAGTCCCTTATTTTCTGCCTCCGCCTTTACTGTATTATAAGCAATAAAATCCTTTAGCTCCTTTATATGATTCTTAATTTTATCGCATTTATTGATTTCAGCCGCAATAAAATCATCATTATCACCGCACTCAGAAAGCTTTAGGGTATCATAAATATCAGCCTTCTTCTCGATATGCTTTGTATATGCATTCTTGACCTCAGCTGCTTCATCTATGAGCGAATGGTCATCACAGGCCATTGCAATTATATCATCATTTCCAAATAAAGTCGCAACACTGCCTCTGCTCTGAAGAAGCGCAGTGATAAAATTTTCAGCCTCTAAATAATGGCCCACCTTACTCTCGGCAAATTCCCTCACTGCAGCATTTCCCGAAATTTCCTGGCATTTCTTGATAAGTGCATCTCCCTCTTCCTTTTCATTCTGATATACATTTAGGTCTTCAGAGAGCTTAAGGAGGTCTTCCTTAGTGGCATCCTTAGCATACGGCGCATACTGCTTCCACATGGATTTTTCAGCAAAAAATCTTGGAAGGGCCCATTTTGCAGCTACTGCATTTACCTTCGTCTTTATTTCTAAAGGATTTAGATTCAGGACCTCCTCCTTCCATTTTACTAAAACTGCATTTTTGTAAGAAGCAGCCTTAACATAGTGAGCACACATATCCTTGAGTGAATATAAGGTGCTCTGAATATCTGCATTTTTAAATATTCCTGCTGGCAGACTTCTCCACTTTACCAGTTCCTCACAAACATTTAAAAGATTAGAATGATCCTTTCTTGTGACAGGCTCAGGCTTTTCTATTTTTTTACAATAATTTGAAGATATATTTCTTAATTCCGAGAGCTCTTTTCCATAGGCTTCAAGCTGATCTAGCGCTGTAAGGTTAATACCCTGAGTATATTCATTTACTCTGACTGCACTAAGCGGATGATTATGAGGATGACCTATTTTATCAGCTGCTGATACAAGTCTTTCTACAATAAGTTCATTTTCCGAAAGCTTTACTGCATCAATTTCCTTTAGCATATCAGGATTGAACTCAAAATCCGGCGTCACCTTAGCGTATTTTTCATATTCATCAATTAATTCATATACAGAAAGTCCGCATTTTCTCTTTAGCTTTACCGCATCTGAATAGGTTTCAAGCTCTTTTCTGAGCTCTTTAAGCTGCTCTGCGCTTCTTTCATATTCTTCAGGCGACTTATCCTTTGTTATTTCAGAAACCATCTTAAGCTGACCTATTACATCAGACTTTTTTGATTTATTAGAATGCAGCTCAAGGCAGAATGGTCCAAGGCCTATTTTTGAAAGTCTCTTTTGAACAACTGACAAAGCTGCCATTTTTTCAGCCACAAAGAGCACAGTTTTACCCTGTCCTAAAGCATTTGCTATAAGTGCTGTAATAGTCTGGGATTTTCCTGTACCTGGTGGTCCATGAAGTACAAAGCTCTCTCCCTTTGCCGCAGTTTCTATGGCAAAGAGCTGAGACGCATCTGCAGGTATAGTAATAAGAGCCTCATCTTCAGAAACCTTTTCCCCTTCCTCCATAGGCTCCGGGTCCCAGGCCAACTTTCCATCAATAAGACTTTTAACTATTTTATTCTTTTCTAGCGCTTCAATTCTATTTCTTACATCATTCCACATTACAAATTGTGAAAATGAAAAAACTCCGATATAGGCACTTTGAATTATATCCCAGCGCTTTTGTCCCATTACCGCATTTCTAACGGTAGCAAAAACAACAGGAAGATCTACGCCGTGTTCATCTGCTGGAAGAGGATCTAATCCATTTATTACAATTCCAAAGTCCTGTTTTAACATTTCAAGAAGCGTTATGTTCATTTGCGCATCTTCATCACGCTCTCTGATTATATATCCGCTATTTGCAGATTTACGTACAATATCTATAGGAACAAGTACAATAGGTGCATAACGCGCCTGATTGCTCCTATCTGTCTCATACCAGCGAAGAAGCCCCAAAGTCAAGAAAAGCGTATTTGCGCCTCCCTCTTCAATAGCCACCTTATTGCTTCTATATAATCCAACAAGATTCTTAGAAAGCTCTGCTTCAGAAAGACCGCTCCTTAGTCTCTTATTTTCAAAATCAAGTCTAAAAATATTATTTAAATCGCTTACATTTGCATAGAATTCAGGATTCTTTTCTTCCTCATCCTTTACTTCCATTTCTATAGGTCTTGGCGATACCACATATTCTTTTCCGGATGAGAGCGCATCTTCAAGTTCAGCGATCTGCTTTAATAAAAGAGGTATTACATTTCCCTTAATTCTCATATTAATAAGAGAATTACGCATTCCTAAATCTAGCAGCTTTCTTTCCCAGAATTCTACCTTCCCCTGAGGTTTTACTTCATCATAATTTAAATGCTTTACTTCTATTTTCTGCGAAAGCTTATCAGGTGCTGAAGTAAGTTCATTTTCCTTTAAAAGCTCTGTCGGCACCTGGTATTCACCGCCTATTATGACTCTTTGAGGAAGTGGTAAAATGCCCATTTTTCTAGCTCTATTTATATCGACAGCGCAGATAAAATCATCTACCATAGAAAGCTTTGCATTTGCAAGCTTTACAGCATCCTTAAATTCGATGTTTCTTCCTGAATTCATGCCTGTACATTCAAGGCACACAATCTCATTTATGCCCTCTGCAGTTCTTTTTGATATAATTGCAGGATCATCTATTATGGTATCTGAAAAAGCACTTTCCTCTTCTAGCCAAAGCCCTGCAAAGGCATGTCCTTTAAGTATTACGATAATAGGATGAAGTCCTATGCTTTCTGCAACTGATGCATAAAGAAGCGCCATTTCAATGCAGGTACCAAATTTCTGAAGCAGCATTGCATCGCAGCTCCTTACTCTCTGACCTATGCCTACAAAGCTAGCCGGCGGCTCAGAATATAAAATATTCTGCTTCTGAATTGCTCCATATATGGCTGCTGCCATCGCTAATATTCTATTGGGATCCTTACTTTGATAGCCATCAAGTGCACTGTCATTTGTCCATTTTTCCATCAGCTTTGCAGCATCTCCTGCAATTTCAGGAATCCTTGCATTATTAGGCGTAACAAAAGAAGCCACTAAATCAGGCGCATATATTCCCGGCCATTCATCAAAGGCAAGAACATCTAACTCATTTTGAATTTTAAATATCTCTGAATCATTTTGATAAAGTGAAATAGAAAGAACGCATTTATTCTTTTCAGTCTGAGCAGCAAGACGCTGCGGATTTAATAATACCTTTAAATCTGTAATAAGCAATTCTTCATTTGCTGGTAATACAGCAACTTCTCTACTAAAGGGCATGGTGAATTCCGGTATGGTGGAAATTTTAAGCATAAGATTAGAGAGGTCAGTTTCTTTTTCATTATTCAACTGAACTCTGTATATGAACCTGTCGCCATTTTGCTGCAATGCATAGCAAATAAAAGGCTTCAAATTTATCTTAGCCTTTACTCCAAGTTCTTTATTTTCAGCTAAAAGCTCCTTAGGCGCTCTTTCCTCTAGTTTTTTATTTTCCCCATCCATATAAATAGCTCCTTTATTATACTACAATCCCGAAAACTAGCATTCTTAAGGTTTTACAAACTAACCTATTATACCATACTTTTGATTGAAATAAAAGTATAAATTAGATAAGTTCTTAAATTATTATATTTTATCTAAAAAATAAAACGGTGATTCCTTTTTAGAAATCACCGCTTATTTTTTATTATCTAGATTTACTTTTAAAGATCATTCTTTTTGAGCATCATCTGGCTTATCTTTTAAAGATCATTCTTTTTAAGCATCATCTGGCTTATCTTTTACAGATTTTTTCTTATCCAAATCTGACTTATTTTTTACAGATTATTCCTTATCAGCATCATCTGACTTTTCTTCTGTATCAGCCTTATCTTCAGCACTGTCATCAGACTTATCTTCAGCGTCTTCATTACCAGCATCATCTGGATTTTCTTCTGTATCAGCCTTATCTTCAGCACTGTCATCAGACTTATCTTCAGCGTCTTCATTATCAGCATCATCTGAATTATCTTCCTTCTGAGTTGACTTTGCTGTATTCTCAACTGCATCCTCGTGGTTATAGTCTGCAATCTGAGACATGATGTTCTTCTGGTAAAGAAGATCAAGCTTTTCATAGCCCTTGAAAGTCCATGAATAGGTTGAGAACCATCCACTGCTTATTTTTGAATCAACTTCAAATCTATCTGCAATAACATCATAATCTGATACATCAACAGCAAGCTTTCCATCTGAATCAAGCATAAGGTTTGTATACTTAATTGCCCAATATAATACAGGGCTCCTCTTGTACTTTTCTGTCTTTCCATCAACCTCAGCCTTTAAATCAATCTTTGCCTTGTATTTGTATACAAGATATAACTGATTACGAGTCCATGAGTCTGACTTAGATGTAAGATAATAGCTACCAATATTATCAAACGAAACAAGAGAAACATTTTCATTCCATTCTTTTGCAACATAAGCATTAAATACATCTTCAGCCTGAGACTTCATCATATCAAAGCCTTCCTGTGAAATCTGATCAAGTGATGCTACATAAGATGTAAGACCTTCAACTACAAAATCCTTTGTTGTTACAGAAGGCTTCTTACCAGTTCTATCAATTACTGTTTCAAAATTTGAATCTCCGTAATAATCTTCAACGGTAACTGTTACTACATCACCATTTGAGAGACCTTCAGTCTTAGAAAGCTCATACTCAAGATAATCACATGCATCATCATCTCCTCTTGATGAAAGTCTGGCATTTCCATCTGGTGCATAACCGCTATATTCAAGAGTTACACCTTCAAAAGGATCAAATTCAACAACCTGTGGAACACCTTCTACAGTAATCTTCTTTTCTGTTGAAGAAGGAACCTTACCATAGCTCTCTGCCATGCTTACAAAATCAGTATGACCACTGTAATCTGTAATAGTTATAGTAATTGTATCACCATCAGAAAGACCTGAATCTGGAGAAATCTTGTAATCGATATAATCTGTAACAGAATCATTTCCCCTCTTCTTAAGTCTAGCTGTTGCATTTGGAGCATAGCCTGAATACTCAATTTCAATGCCATCAAAAGCATCAAACTTCTTTATTTCCTTAAGACCTTCTACAGTAAATTCCTTAGACTTTATCTTAAGCTTTACTCCATAAGTCTTTTCAAGATCTTTGATCTTTTCATCTGATAAAGAACAACTTACAGTAACCTTTGTTCCATTTGTAAGTTCTTTTCTTGGATCAACTTCATAAATATCAGCAAGCTTTTCTGCGAGAATCTCTGCACCATTTTCCTTAATGGCCTTCTTTAACTTCTTCATATTCTTATCAGAAGTTGCATTTTCAAGATCTAATTCTCCTCCTAAAGCCATTGAGAAAAGTGTATCGTAAAGACCGCTGCTTGTAAGCTCTGACATTGAAATCTTATCAACATCAACCTTTACCTTGCCATCATATTCCTTAACAAATGCAGCTGTATCAAAATCAATAGTTGCAGTACCTAAAGAATCATAACCGTTATAAGAAAGATTAATAAACTTATCAGGCTTTACAGTAGCCTTATGTGTAAGAACTAATACAAGAATTAAAACAACAACAGCAAAAACTGCAGCGATAATTCCTATTGTCTTCACAGGAATAGCCTGCTTTGCAGCTCCTCCACCTGCATTACCTGCAGCATTAGGAATTACACTTCCAGCCGGAATTCCGTTCTTATTAGCAGCTCCGTTTGCTGCGCCATTAATAGCTCCGTTTGCTGCGCCATTAACAGCTCCGTTTGCTGCACCATTAATAGCTCCGTTTGCTGCGCCATTGATAGCTCCGTTTGCTGCATCCTTTGCAGCATCTACCTTAGGCATAATTTTACCTTCAGTATTCTTTACTGCATCTTTAGCAGCGTCTACAACTGTAGCTGCCTTTTCATCAACCTTCTTTGCTGCATCCTTTACAGCTCCCTCTGCCTTTTCAGCAGCATCCTTTGCAGTTTCCTTTGCAGCTTCAGCAGCATCCTTTGCAGTTTCATCTGCCTTCTTTGCTACATCCTCTGCTTTAGCCGCAACATCCTTTGCAGCATCCTCTGCCTTAGCAGCAGCATCTTTTGCAACTTCATCGACAGCATCAGCTATCTTAGCACCACAAGCTGCACAGAACTTTGTTCCTTCTTCGAGCTTTGCTCCGCATTTGTTACAGAACATTTTCATTGCCTCCTCTTTTCATAAATATTACCCAAATGAATATCGCTAATAATACTAATTAAATAAAGTACGGGGGAATTAGCCTTATTAGCATAACTTATTTTAATGAATAAATACATATTCAAAAAAATAAAACTACAGTTTATTATTCTATCATATGCGTAAAAAAAAGTCAATAATACACTTTTTTACAACATATCTTTCTAACATATTTCGTATCTTGACTTTATTTTTTCACTGTATTAAAATTATACTAATTTGGTAAAGGATTTTTGTCAGACAAAATTCTTTACGATTATAATTTTAAAGGAGGATTATTTATGTCATCACCAAAAAAAGCTTCTTCAAATGATGGATTCCTTGAGAAGACCTTCCATCTTAAGGAGCATGGAACAAATGTAAAGACAGAAATCGTTGCTGGTATTACAACCTTTTTGTCAATGGCCTACATTCTTGCAGTAAATCCAAGCATTCTAGGTACTGTAATGGATGGTAGCGGTGTTTTTGTCGCAACAGCAATCGCTTCTGCTATTGCAACATTTGTTATGGCATTCTGGGCAAACTACCCTATCGCACTTTCAGCTGGTCTTGGCTTAAATGCATACTTTGCTTATACTGTGTGTCTTGGCGAGCTAGCTGCTGAAAAAGAACCTTTTAAAATCTGCCTTACCGCAGTTTTATTTGAAGGTATCATCTTCATTCTTATTTCTATTTTTAAATTCCGTGAGAAAATAGTAAATCAGATGCCTCAGAACCTTAAATATGGTATCTCGGCTGGTATAGGTCTCTTCATCGCAATGATAGGCCTTGTAAATTCAACTGTTATAGTAAAGGATGATTCTACTACTGTTGCTCTTGGCGATTTCAAAAATGCTGAAGTTACTCTGTGTCTCATTGGATTTCTCATTATAATTATTTTAAATCATTACAAGGTAAAGGGTTCAGTTCTCATCGGAATTATCGTAACCTGGATTCTTGGCATGATTGCAGAAAAAACTGGCTGGTATACCGGTGCAAGCGTATTCCCAAATTTCTCAGCAGGACTTAAACTTGATGCCATAAAGAATACAGCCTTCCAGTTTGATTTTAAATGGGCTTCAGAACATTTCATTCAGTTCATTGCAATTACCTTCAGCTTCTTCTATGTAGATTTATTTGATACGGTCGGAACTGTTGTAGGTGTTGCTGACAAGGCCGGACTTCTTGATAAAGAAGGAAAGCTTCCGAGAGTAGGAAGAGTATTTATGGCAGATGCAGTTGGTACTGTTTCAGGTGCTTGTCTTGGTACTTCTACAGTAACAAGCTTCGTTGAATCTAGTGCAGGTGTTGCTGCAGGCGGAAGAACCGGTCTTACAGCCTTCACAACTGGATTCCTTTTCCTTGTATCACTTGTACTTAGTCCTATCTTCCTTGCAATTCCTGGTTTTGCAACAGCACCAGCGCTTATCTATGTAGGTATGCTCATGGTTTCTAGTGCAAAGAACATTTCCTTTGACGGTGATGCAGCTGATGCAGTAGGAGCTTATATGGCACTTATCATGATGCCTATGACCTACTCTATTGCAACAGGTATCATGTTCGCAGTTATTGCCTGGGTTGTTGTTAAGGTATTTACAGGAAAGGTAAAGGATATTAAGCCGGTTATGTGGATCATATTTGTTCTCTTTGCACTTCGAATACTAGCCCTCGTAACCAATTTCATGTAAATATAGATTTTACAAATAAAAAAGTGTGTATAACCTAAAAACAGATTATACACACTTTATTTTTTCCTTAGTGTTTTTTCCTTAGTATTTTTCCTTGGAATTTTTCCTTGGCATTTACACTAACCATCTATTACGTTTATTATATACCTTCTGCTTCAATTAAATCTACATTTTTTCAAGGAACTCTGACAGACTTTCTATCGGTATAGGCTTTGAATGCTTATAGCCCTGAATGTAATTAGCCCCCATTTCAACGCAGAGCTTTTCCTGATCATCAGTTTCTACTCCTTCAAAGAGAATTGAATATTTCAGATCAGTAAAGAGATTTGAGAAGTTCCTTACCATATAGTCTGCATTTTTATTCTTCTGTGCCTCTACTACAAGAGAACGATCAAATTTTATGATATCAAATGGTAATTCCATGATTCTCTCGAAATTAGAATAACCGGTTCCGAAATCATCGAGATAGAACTTAATACCAGTACCTTTTAATTCATTTATCTTATTTCTGATTGCATTAAATTCCTTATCAGTTTTAGATTCAGTTACTTCAATGGCTATTTTATCAAAAGGAATACCGTTTCTAGCTATTACTCTTCCAACATCATCAGTAAAGCTTTCACAGGTAACATCAAGTATTGAACAATTGACAGAAATCCTTTCAATAACATATCTCTCCTTTATAAGATTCTTCACCTGCGCACATACTTTATTTAGAATTATCAAGGTAAGAGTATGAATAAGATTATTTTCTTCTGCAATAGGAATGAATTTATCAGGATAAATAATGCCTTCATTTTCTAGATTTAGCCTCATAAGTGCTTCGGCAGTATCATACTTTTTAGTTCTTACATTATATACCGGCTGGCAATATACCAATACTCTCTTGTCATCAAGGTCATTTTTATTATTTATATCATGAAGTTCATTGAGAATATATTCATTTCTCTTATAGTTATTAATATCAACATCATCGATGAAATGCACTGTATTATAGGGCATTACCTTTTCCTTCTCATAAAGTAACTTAAGATAATCAGAACCATTCCCTATCATCTCGGTTGTTCCGCTTACAGTAAGCTTATAATTCAGCTTCATCTTATCGTGATAAACTTTAAATTCGTCAATTATTTCATCTACATCCTTCTTCAGCATAGCAAAAGACATATTTGCCATAACCTTATAAGCTAAAATGAAACGATTATCGTGAAGCTGATAAATAACACCTCTTTTTATATTAATTTTCATGAACTCATTAAATTCATGCTTTATGTACTCATTCTCGTTATATGCAGTTGAAAAATTTTCTATTACCGCACTGACAAAAACCATTCTCTCACCGTTTTTAATCGCATCATCAACTGCAAACATAAAGGCTTCTTCGGAAGCTGTACCCGTATCTGGATTGTATGGATTTCTATGAAGGAAATACAAAAGTCCTAGTATTATTATAAAGAATGAAACATTTATAAATGATGATTGCTTCATAATTCTGCCTGTAAAAAGCATCACAGTTGCAATAAGAGTAACATATAAAAGGCCAGAATAAATATTAGATACAATCTTACTTCTATTTAGGAACAAAATAAAGAACATTGAAAAAACTATAATATTGTAAAGTATAATAAATACATTTAAGCCGGTATGTTCATCGCATTTTTCGTCTATATAATAGCCTGTTTTATTAATTGTGGTTATAACGAATACAAGAATAGAAATAATATAGAAAATTCCATAGATAATATTCCATATTCTTTTCCATTTTAAATCAAACTTTACAATGCTAAAAAGCCTATTGGCATAAATAATGCATTCAGCCCCTATAAAAAGATGTAAAGCAAGCTTAGAGAGATATATGTAAGCATTAGGAACACTTCCCCTTACACTAAAAAAGTAATGATAAATAATATTTGAATTACAAGCCAAAAAAAGAACAATTACCATTGAACTTAAAAGCTTATAATCTAAATTTTTTCTTGTAAAGGAGCGTCTTAAAAGTAAAAATACCGCAAGGCAGAGAAATGAACACGCAACATCTACCTGAGGAACATAGCCGTTATAAAAATAAGCCTTAAAAAACTCCTCTGAAAACATATTAAAAAATGATAGCAGCATAATTCTCCACCTCCTTTACATATGATAAAGTAATATATATGCCCGACGGGACTCGAACCCACAACCTTCAGCTTCGGAAGCTGCTGCTCTATCCATTGAGCTACAGGCATTCATTAAACAAGCTTATTACTTTTAAAGGTAATAAGCCTGTAAAATATTAAATATAATTATATCAAAAATATAAAGAAAATGCAATTAAAATGTTATTTTAAAAATTACAGCTCTTTTACTGCTCTTGAAAGCATGAGCTTGATTCTGTTGAGCTGATTAACTTCACTTGCCCCCGGATCGTAATCGATGGCAACTATATTTGCCTCTGGATGCTTATTTCTGATTGCCTTAATAACACCCTTACCGACAATATGGTTAGGAAGACAAGCAAACGGCTGAGTACAGATAATATTTCTTACATCCTCATTAATGAGCTCGATCATTTCAGCAGTAAGGAACCATCCCTCACCGGTCTGATTACCGATAGATACATAAGGTCTGGCATTTTCAACAAGCTCTTCAACTCTAGACATAGGCTTAAATCTTTCACTCTTTTCAAGTGCCTCTCTTGCTCCCTTTCTAAGGAACTCAAGACCGCTTATTCCGATCTGATTCAGACCAGCACTGAGCTCACTCTTACCAAGATACTTAGCCTGATACTTCGCATCATAGCAGCCGTACAGGAAGAAATCAAGGAGATCTGGAACTACAGCTTCAGCGCCCTCCTGCTCAAGAAGGTCTACAACTCTGTTATTCGCAGTAGGCTGGAACTTAACAAGGATTTCACCAACGATACCTACCTTAGGCTTCTTTATGGTTTCATCTATTGGAAGATTATCAAAATCATGGACAATTCCTTCAAGATTTCTCTTATATTCCTTCCAGTTTCCATTAGTAACTGACTTCTTACAAACCTTTAACCACTTCTGATGAAGCTTATTTGCGCTTCCCGGAACCAGCTCATAAGGTCTTGTGCGGTAAAGCACTCTCATGAAAAGGTCTCCGTAAACTACAGCCTGAAGTCCTCTTATTGCAAGATCTGGAGTAATTACAAAGCCAGGGTTCTTCTCAAGTCCCTTTGTAGAAAGAGAAATAACAGGAACCTGAGGCATTCCAGCCTTTGCAAGAGCTCTTCTTACAAAGCCTATATAATTTGTGGCTCTGCAGCCGCCGCCTGTTTGAGACATCATTACTGCAGTCTTATTTAAATCATATTCACCCGAAAGCAGCGCATCCATAAGCTGTCCTACAACTAAAATAGATGGGAAGCAGGCATCATTATTTACATACTGAAGACCTACATCAATAGCCTGACGGTTGTAATTTGGCAGAACTACTATATTATAGCCGCATGAACGGAAGGCTGGCTCAAGCATGTCAAAATGAATAGGTGACATATTTGGCACAAGGATGGTATAATCCTTCTTCATGCTCTTTTCAAATACTACTCTATGATACTCAGCTGTATGGACCTCTGGAAGAATATTCTTTATCTGTCTTTCCTTAATTGCTGCAAGAAGAGATCTAATACGAATCCTTGCTGCTCCAAGGTTATTTACCTCATCGATTTTCAGCATTGTATAAATCTTGCCTGAGGCTGAAAGAATATCATTAACTCCATCTGTTGTAACTGCATCAAGTCCGCAGCCGAAGGAGAAGAGCTGTATCATTTCAAGATTTGCCTGCGTGCGAACAAAGGACGCTGCTGCGTAAAGTCTTGTATGGAACATCCACTGATCGACAATGAGAAGCGGTCTGTCTACCTTTCCAAGATGGCAGATTGAATCCTCTGAAAGTACAGCAACTCCGTAAGAATTAATAAGCTCTGGAATACCATGATTGATTTCAGGATCAATATGATATGGTCTGCCCGCAAGGACAATACCAGTCTTTCCTGTCTTCTTAAGATAGTCAAGAGTCTCCTCGCCCTTCCTTCTTACATCGCTCTTACTATTTGCAAGCTCTACCCATGCCTTATGAGCTGCGATTTCAATTTCCTTTGCAGGAATATGATTCTTTCTTACAAAGAAATTGACTAGTCTATCTGTCAATATCTTTTCGCTCTCAAAGGACATGAATGGATGCTGGAAATTTACCTTATTTATTTTTAAATCCTCGACATTATTTTTAATGTTCTCAGGATATGAGGTAACCATAGGACAGTTATAATGATTTCCTGCCGTACTATCCTCAATTCTTTCATAAGGGATACAAGGATAGAAAATATACTTAATTCCCTTATCAATAAGCCATTCAACATGACCATGTACAAGTTTTGCCGGGTAACACTCATTCTCTGATGGAATGGTCTCAATACCCATCTCATATATCTTTCTTGAGCTTAAAGGACTGAGAACAACTCTATATCCAAGCTCTGTAAAAAAGGTATACCAGAAAGGATAAAGCTCATACATATTAAGAGCTCTAGGAATACCTACAACTCCTCTAGGAGCAAGATTTTCAGCTAATGGCTCATAGCCGAACATTCTCTTTAATTTATATTCGTAAAGGTTAGGAATATTATCCTTATTCTTTACCTTTCCAAGACCTCTTTCACATCTGTTACCAGAAATGAAGCGTCTTCCATCTGAGAACTTATTGATTGTAAGCATACAATGGTTCTCACAGCCCTGACAGCGTGTCATGGTAGAGGTAAACTTAAGCTCTTCAATTTCCTTAATTGAGAGCATTGTAGACTTCTGACCTGTGTAATGATTTTTAGCAAGAAGAGCTGCACCAAAGGCACCCATTATACCTGCTATGTCAGGTCTTACTACATCTCTTTTAATAAGCTTTTCAAAGCTTCTAAGTACAGCATCATTATAGAAGGTTCCGCCCTGAACAACAATGTGTTTTCCCATGTCATCAGGATTAGTAACCTTTATAACCTTATACATCGCATTTTTAATTACAGAATATGCAAGACCTGAAGAAATATCTTCAACCGTTGCACCTTCCTTCTGAGCCTGCTTGACCTTTGAATTCATGAATACTGTACATCTAGAACCAAGGTCGATAGGGCTCTTTGCATAAAGAGCAATCTTTGCAAAATCAGCAACCTCATAGTCAAGAGACTTAGCAAAGGTCTCAATGAAGGAGCCGCAGCCTGATGAGCAGGCCTCATTAAGAACAACTGACTCAACAGTCTGATTCTTAATGCGGATACATTTCATATCCTGTCCGCCTATATCAAGGATACAGTCTACATCCGGTTTAAAGAAGGCAGCTGCAGTATAGTGAGCCACAGTTTCTACCTCACCCTCATCAAGCATGAGGGCAGCCTTAATCAGAGCTTCACCATAGCCTGTTGAGCAGGCACGCACGATATGCGCATCCTTTGGAAGCTTTGAATATATATCCTTAATTGCACTGATTGTTGTCTTAAGAGGGCTTGCGTTGTTACTTGAATAGAAGGAATAAAGAAGAGTTCCATCCTCACTTACAACAGCAGCCTTTGTGGTAGTAGAACCGCAGTCAATACCAAGGAAGCAATTTCCCTTGTATTTTGAAATATCAGCCTTCTTAACTGAATCGACATCATGTCTCTTCGTAAACTCTGCATATTCAGCCTCGTTCTTAAACAAAGCATCCATACGCTGAACTTCCATTTCCATATGAACACCATTATTAAGGCGCTCTGCAAGCTCGCCAAGGCTTACCATGGTATCAATGGACTTAGCTTCGCTATTTCCGCGCTTCTTTACCTTTTCCTGCTCGGCAATAGACTCTGCATTAAGAGCTGAACCTATAGCAGCAAAAAGATGTGAATTATCAGGAGCAAAAATATGCTCATCTGTAAGCTTTAAGGTACGGATAAAAGCAGCGCGCAGTTCGGTAAGGAAATGAAGTGGTCCTCCAAGGAAGGCTACATTTCCGCGAATAGGTCTGCCGCATGCAAGTCCTGAAATTGTCTGATTAACTACTGCCTGGAAAATGGATGCAGAAAGGTCTTCCTTAGTTGCACCCTCATTGATAAGCGGCTGAATATCTGTCTTTGCAAATACACCGCATCTTGCAGCAATAGGATAAATGGCCTTATAGTTTTTAGCATAAACATTAAGACCTGCTGCATCTGTTCTAAGAAGAGCTGCCATCTGGTCGATGAAGGAGCCTGTACCACCGGCACAGATACCGTTCATACGCTGATCAATACCATTTGAGAAATAAATGATCTTAGCATCTTCACCACCAAGCTCAATAGCAACATCCGTCTTTGGAGAATAATGCTCAAGGGCAGTTGAAACTGCAACTACCTCCTGAACAAATGGAATATTAATATTATTAGCAAGAGCTAGACCGCCCGAACCAGTTATAACAGGCATTACCTTTAATTCCTTAGAAAGATTTCCTATAACGGTCTCAATGCCCTCTGGAGTATTTTTAGAAATTACACCAAAGCTCTCTTCGATTAAAGCTGCAAGAGTTGACTGGATATTGGCAAAATGTCTTCTATAATCTGAGAAAACTACTTCCTGATTTTCATCAAGGATTGCGATCTTTACCGTAGTTGAACCAATATCAACTCCCAATGTATAATTATTATTTAACACCTTTGTTTCTTCTGCCATTTACTGACCTCCATAGCAGTCACAAATAACTACTATCACATTCTTTTTTTAAACCCAAGCTATTATCTATATAACCCAAAGTTTTTTTCAATTCTTAGTATTATATCACAAAAATAATAATTCTTATTGATTCCAATCAATTATAATCAAAATTTAACTACTTATTTAAAACTTTTTTATTTTTTCCAGGTTGATGGCACAAGTAAAATAAGCATAGGGAACATTTCAAGTCTTCCTGCAAGCATGTCAAAGGAAAGAACTATTTTTGAAAAGCCGCTGAATGAGCTGTAATTTCCCATAGGACCTACTGCATCAAAACCTGGTCCGATATTATTAATCGTTGCGGCAATCGCAGTAAACTCAGTCGTAATTCCCATTCCCTCAAAGGAAATAAGAAGCAATGATACCACATATACTAAAATAAAGGACATAAAATACACATTTACCATTCGCATTGTCTCATGGTCCACCTTTTCGCCGTTAAGCCTTACAACCTTTACACTTCTTGGATGAATGACCTGCATAAGTCCCTTTTTAACATTTTTAACAAGAAGAATAATACGAGGCACCTTCATTCCGCCGCCCGTACTTCCAGCACAGGCTCCGATAAACATAAGAAACAGCAATATGAACTTTGAAAAATCCGGCCAAAGATTGAAATCAGAAATAGCAAAGCCGGTAGTTGTCATAATAGAAGCCGCATTAAAGGAGGCATGGTGAAGTGCCATAGGAACACTGTCAAACAGCCCTGCATTATAAATATTTACAGTAATGGCTACTACTGAAATGAAATAAATCACAAAATACCATATTACTTCTTCCGTAGTAAAGGCTTCTTTAAATTTCTTCTTTAAAATAAAGTAATAGGTATTAAAATTCACACCAAATAAAATCATGAACACAGTAATAATCACTTTACTAGCCACGCTGTACTCGCTAAAGCCGGCATTAGAAATTGAAAAACCGCCAGTACCTGCTGTAGCAAAGGTATAACATACCGAGTCAAAGAAAGGTACTCCGCTTATAACAAGGAGAGCTGCCTCTACAACGGTAAGTGCAAAATAAATCTTATATAATATACCTGCAGTCTGGCGCATTCTAGGTACAAGCTTACCTACAACCGGGCCCGGGCTCTCCGCCTTCATGATATGCATGGTCTGTCCGCCCGACATTGGAATAATGGCAAGCATAAATACAAGAAGACCCATACCGCCTAGCCAATGAGTCAGGCATCTCCATAAATTAGTAGCGTGAGATATATTAGTATAATCTGTAATTATTGAAGCTCCCGTTGTTGTAAAACCGGAAACTACTTCAAAAAAGGCCGAGGCATAATCTGTAATGTCACCACACATAAGCATTGGCAACGCGCCAAAAATTGAAAGCGCTATCCAGCTAAGCGATGTAATTACAAAACCTTCCTTTGCAAAAATCGAGGTATTCTTAGGCTTTTTTATGGTAAGAAGGGTTCCTGCAAAAAGGCATATTCCTGCTGCAATAACATAGGCAATGCCCTCTTCTTCAAGATAAATCCAGCCTGTAAGTGCTGGAAGCAGCATCGCTCCCCCTTCTATTCTCAAAATATAGCCAATGATATAAAATACCATTCTATAATTCATTACTCATCCTCCAAGAAATCGTCAAGATCAGAAAGTCCAGAAAGCGTGGTTACTATAATAATAATGTCTCCCTCTTGTATGGTATCCGATCCCTTTGGAGTATTAATATTACCATACCTATTTATACTGCACACAAGCACATTTTTCTTAAGCTTTAGCTCTGCAAGAGTCGGGCCTATCATTCTTGAATTAGCCGGCACACGGAATTCAAAAGCCTCGGCGCCTCCCTCTGCAATACGATACAATGCCTCTATTTTATTATAACTGTTCTGCTTGGCTCTTACATATCTAATGATATATTCCGCCGCAATTTCTTTCGGATAGATTTTTACTCCAATATCCAGCTTATCTACTATATTGGTAAAAGCCATATGGTCGATCTTGGTAATGGCCTTTGCCTTTGATACAGTTTTAGCATATAGCGAAAGCATGATATTTTCTTCATCAATATTTGTAAGTGCTACAAAAGCACCTTCACTAGATAAGCCTTCCTCTTCAAGTACAAGCTTATCAGAGCCATCTCCGCAGATTACCTCTACAGAATTTCCAAGCATGGAAGATAGCTCCTCACAGCGTTCTTCATCTCTTTCTATGATCTTAGTAGTAATTCCAGCCCTATCAAGCATTTCTGCTAAATAAAAGGCTATCATTCCTCCGCCTACTATCATGGCATTCTTGATTCTTGCGTCCTGTATATGGGCATTGCGGAAGAATTCATCCATGTTATAAGAGGATGCAAGAATTGAAACCTTATCTCCTAGCTTTAATTCAAAGGAACCATCCGGAATAAAGGTCTCATCACCTCTTCTTACCGCACAGACTAATACATGCGACTTGAGCTTTTTAAAGCTCTCAGAAATGGTACTATTTGTAAGGTGAGAACCCTCTTTTAGCTCGATATTAAGAATTTCAATTCTTCCCTTGGCAAAGGTATCTACTTCGATTGCAGACGGGAATCTAAGGAGCTTTGCAATTTCAATTGCAGTCGCCTTCTCAGGATTTAAAAACATTGAAAGTCCAAGCTCATCCTTAATATAATTTATTTCATCTGCATATTCAGGATTACGTATTCTAGCAATGGTATGCTTAGCACCTATCTTTTTTGCCATGAGGCAGCAGAGAATATTTACTTCATCCTCTGGCGTAACCGCTATAACAAGATCTGCCTTAGCGACACCTGCCTGCTTTAAAACATTATAGGTAGCTCCATTTCCTACCATGCTCATTACATCTATTTCACTAGAGACCTGCTCAACAATATCCCTGTCATTATCAATGATAATGACCTCATGATTTTCATTATTTAACTGTTCTGCAATAGACCTGCCTATCTTACCACAGCCAACTACTATAATCTTCATAGCTTCCTTTCATAATATGGAATTAATGGATACAAAAATAAAGTCACAGACAACATACTGTACCATTATAACACTTTTAATACAAAATGTCGAGTGTGACAAATTTAATCAACAAAGTCACTGTATTTTTCACCCTTAAAGTAAGCAACAAAATCACTCATACTCCAGCTTCTTCATCGTATTTTTTTAATAGCTTTTTATCCTGCTTAGAAAGCTCAACCTTCTCGAATAAATCAGGCCTGCGCTCCCTTGTCCTAACTAGAGACTGTGTCCTTTTCCATTCATCTATCAGCTTGTGATTTCCTGAAAGAAGAACCGGCGGAACCCTTCTTCCCTCATAAATTTCAGGATGCGTATACTGAGGATACTCTAGGAGATTGCCGCTAAAGGTCTCAGTTTCAGCAGAAACATCATTATGAAGGACTCCTGATACCATTCTAGAAATAGAATCAATCATTACCATTGCAGCAAGCTCGCCGCCTGTCAGAACATAATCTCCAATGGATACCTCATCAGTAACTACCATGTCGATGGCTCTTTGATCAATTCCCTCGTAGTGTCCGCAGATAAAAATAAGATCCTCGCTCTTAGCAAAATCCCTTGCCATATCCTGATTGAACATTCTGCCTGCAGGGGATAGATAAATTGTCCTAACCTTCCCTTTTCTCTCTTCAGGGATTTTATCCATTACAGCATTATGGCATCTTACTATAGGATCTGGATTCATAAGCATTCCTGCCCCTCCGCTATAAGGATAATCATCTACCTTCATATGCTTATCTAAAGTATAATCCCTTATATTAATAGCTTCAAAACCGAGCCTTCCTGCCTCCTTAGCACGCTTTAGGATGCTGACATTCAGCCCATTTTCAACCATTTCAGGGAATAGTGTCATAACATAAAAATTTATCATAATTTTTCCTAATATGTAATCTAGATTAGCCTAGATTATATTTATTTTAATGGTAAAACTCTAACCTGCTTATAATATATAATTAATAATGGTTAACTAATAATCAGCTACATTACCGTTTTTGCTTATAAAACGAATAACCAGCATATAAAATTTACTGCACTATCAATACTAATCCAGCAAACCAGGGATTACCTTTATCATTATCTTTCTATTTTCGATGTCCTTATTTAAAATATACTGAGGAATATAAGGAACAAGCATTTCCTTTGGATTTCCCTTTTTATTTGTAACTAATGTACTTTCAAAGACCATTATCCTTCCGCCTGCAGTATCTAATATATCCTTGAACTCACCGAGCTTATTTCCATTTTCATCTATAATATCAGCGCCGATCATATCGGCAACATAAAATTCATTTTCACCTAGAGGAGAAGCATCTTCTCTTTTAATAATAACTTCCCAATTACGAAGCTTTTCTGCTTCATTCATATCATTAACTTCTTCAAATCCAACTATGACAGTTCCTTTGAAAAACTTAACAGAATTCACCTTAACGCTCTGTTTTTTTCCATTTTTCTCAAGAGTCATTTCCTTAATTCTCTTGAAATTCAAAATATCAGGAGTATCAGGAGCTATAACTACCTCCCCCTTAATGCCATGCGGCTTTACAATTCTACCTATACAAAAATAATCTGTCATAAAAACCTCACAAAAACAAGGGCTATTAGCCTTATTAGCCAAATAGCCCTCTAACCTATCACTGAACGATCTCAACCAGAACCTTTTTGTCATCCTTAATAGCTGCTGCCTTAACAACAGTACGGATAGCCTTAGCAATTCTGCCATGCTTTCCAATGACCTTACCCATGTCTGTATCTGCGACATGAAGCTCTAATACGATCCCTTTTTCATCTTGTTTTTCGATGACATTAACGTCATCCGGATGATCAACAAGTGATCTGGCTATAAGCTCAACCAGCTCCTTCATTCAATCACCTCCAAGATTATTTAACAATTCCTGCCTTCTTTAAGATAGCATGAACCTTTGGTGTAGCCTGTGCGCCGTTAGCAACCCACTTCTTAGCTGCTTCTTCATCAAGTGTGTACTCAGCCTCTGGCTTGTGTAAAGGATTGTATGTTCCGATAATTGCAATAGCCTTTCCATCTCTAGCTGTTCTCTCATCTGCAACAACGATTCTGTAAACTGGAGCCTTCTTAGCACCAACTCTTGTTAATCTGATCTTAACCATTTTTTGATTCCTCCATAAATATTTGATTGAATTAATTTATATAGTAAAGCGGATATGCTGCGTTGCTTACTGCTCGTAAATCCGCATTCTCCACAAAACTAAACCTTTTAATTAAAACGGGAATTTCATTCCCTTCATGCCAGGCAAACCAAAACGCTTCTTCTTGCCCTTTCCACCGCCGCCGAGCATTCCTGACATCTGCTTCATAAGCTTTCTGCTCTGCTCGTACTGCTTCATTACCTTATTTACCTCTGCAATATCAACACCTGCACCATTTGCAATTCTCTTTTTTCTTGATACATTGATGATATCCGGATTTTCTCTTTCCTTTGGAGTCATGGAATAAATTATTGCTTCCATTCTTCCCATTGAATTTTCAGCCTCGGCGATCTGATCATCTGAAAGATCACCTGCACCGATTCCCATTCCGCCTGGAAGAAGTTTCATGATATCATTGATTCCGCCCATTTTCTTCATCTGCTGCATCTGAGCGAGATAATCATTGAAATCGAACTCTGCCTTCTTCATTTTCTGCTCGAGCTCTCTTGCCTGCTTTTCATCATACTCTGCAGAAACCTTATCGATAAGGGTAAGTACATCGCCCATTCCTAAGATTCTTGATGCCATTCTGTCTGGATAGAATGGTTCAAGGTCTGAGAGCTTTTCACCCATACCTGCATAAAAAATCGGCTTTCCGGTAACAGCTCTGATTGAAAGTGCTGCACCGCCTCTTGTATCACCATCAAGCTTGGTAAGAATAACACCGTCAATACCTACCTTATCACTGAAGGCTTCAGCAACATTGACTGCTTCCTGACCTGTCATCGCATCTACGGTAAGAATCGTAGTATCTACATCAATGACCTTCTTGATATCTACAAGCTCATCCATCATCGCTTCATCAATCTGAAGACGACCGGCTGTATCTATGATAATTACATTATTCTTATTTTCTTCTGCATGAGCCTTTGCTGCTTCAACAATCTCAGCTGGCTTATGATCAGTTCCTATTGCAAAAACAGGAACACCCTGCTTTTCACCATTTACTTCGAGCTGCTTGATAGCGGCCGGTCTGTAAATATCGCAGGCTACAAGCAATGGACGCTTTCCCTGCGCCTTAAGCTTTCCTGCAAGCTTTGCTGCTGTGGTAGTTTTACCAGCACCCTGAAGACCTACCATCATAAGTACTGTAGTAGCATTTCCTGCTTTAATTGGAAGCTCTGTAACAGAGCTGCCCATGAGCTCTACCATCTGCTCATTAACTATCTTTATAACAGTCTGTGCTGGGGTAAGGCTTTCAAAAACCTTTTCACCTACACATTTTTCCTGAACTGAATTTACAAACTGCTTAACTATTTTAAAGCTTACATCGGCTTCAAGAAGAGCCATCTTAACTTCTCTTAAGGCTGCCTTGACATCTGCCTCTGAAAGCTTGCCCTTGCCACGCAAATTTTTAAATATATTTGTGAGCTTTTCCGAAAGGCCTTCAAATGCCATTTAAGTCCTCCTAATTCTTCTTATCAATGCTGTCTGCAAATCTTGCAACCAGCTGAAGCTTATCTTCATAATGACTTAATGCCTTTTCACTGCGCTTGATTGAATCTCTCACGCCTTGCCTTGTAATTCCAATGTCATCAGCAATTTCTGAAAGAGACATGTCATTTACTATATAATCCTCGAATATCTGTCTATTTCTGTCCGTAAGTAATGGACCATAAAAGTCATATAACATTGACAATCTGACAATTTCTTCTATCTCATCAGCTGCCGGCTTGGAATAATCCTTCATACTCTTCTCCTGTAAAGCAATTTACTTTACACCGGAGTGAGTATAACAAAAAAAAGTCGGCTTGTCAAGTACTTTTTAGCTTTTTTTCTTGTTTTCTCCTAATCTGACTGTTTTAAAACTTCCCCTGACTAAACAAAAATAGTCCGATTCCTACTGCTATGGTTATATTTAGAGAATCGACCTCTGGCGACTCTGGTATTATAACACTGGTTCCTTTATGTAAGAACTCCTCTGGAAGTCCTGTCGCCTCATTACCAAACACCAATGAATAAAGCTCAGGCTTTGGCGCATCCGCAGCAGAAAGCGGCTTTTTTCCATCTAGCATAAAGGTAAATACCTCATGCTTTTGATAAAGCTCTCTATACTCATCAAAGCTGTCATAGTACTTAATTCTAAGGCTGAATATTGCCCCCATTGAAGAACGGATTACCTTAGGATTCATGATATCAGGTGCCGGTGAAATAATTGCCACATCATGGATTCCAAAGGCTAAACAGCTCCTCAGAATAGTACCCATATTACCCATATTAGATGGATTAACCAGCACCAAATGGGATTTATCTGCCATAAGACCACAAGTCTCATCAAGCTTTTTCTCATATGCTGCCTTATCAATTATAGCTGTAACAAAAACATTTTCCTTATCAGAGAGCCTTTTTACCTGCTTTCCATTTACTCTGCAAGGTATATTTCTCTTTTTACATTCATCAAAAAGCTTCTCCTTCTCAGTAAAGCTTTCATCACAAAAGACCTCACGCACACAATCAGGTCTTTTCTTAATCGCCTCAAAGGTAGGAAATGCTCCAAGTGAATAAGAGTAATCACTATCCTTTTTATACGGCTTATAGCCTTCCATTTACTTATATCCTCCATCACCATTTTTAAGCTTTTATCATACAAATAATTATATTGCCCAAATATTTATATTGCCAAATACTCATATTGCCAAATACTTATATTGCCAAATACTTATACCACTCAATCCCCTAATGATCATTCTTCAACATATTCAAGCTCGTATTCCTCAAGAAGCTGCGCTCCTATAAGAATATTTTTAATTACTGACTTCGCATTCTGCTCAACGTCCTTAATATATTCCTTATTTCTTAAAAGCTCCATGCTTTTATTATGCTTTTGCTTTTCAAGGACTTCCATTACATCATCTGTTGATACATTGATAAACATATTACTCTTGATATCATATTGCTGAAATGATTCAAGATCAATCTCATGTGAAATAACATTAGGCTTTGGCAACTGTATAATGATTTTCTTTTTCGTATTATCTACAGATACCTTCATCTTAGTAAGATCATAGCCAACAAGGATAACTCCTGAATAGACATAGATTCGCTCTTCACTAGTTGGAATCCCTAAAACATCTTTAAAGATTTTATGCTCAAAAACATCCTTATAATGATACTTTGATGTAACAAGCTCTCCAGCAGACTCTATCTTTGTCTGAACAGTATTAACACTTATAGTTGTAGTAGTAGCCTCGGTTGTTGTAGTTGTTGTAGCTGAGGTGGTAGGAACAGTTCTTCTTTCAGTAGATTTCTTAGTAAAAGTATCATTCTGCTCAGCAAGCTCTGAATATGAATTAGCCTGCTCTATGGCACTCTTTTTCTTTCCTGCCTCATTTCTATACATAGCAAAAAGAATGGCAAGCAGGCAAAGCAAAAGTATAACAACACAAATTATTATAAACTGAGAAAATGAAATAGCGCTCTTTTCTTCCTCATTTGAAATTTCATCTTTATTATCCTTACTTAATTCTTTATTCTTACTTACTTCCTTATCCTTCCTTACTCCATTTTCATCCATGCGCAAATCCTCCAACACATACTAATAAAAACGTAAACGCCCATCATTTATAATATCATATTTTCCGCTATTTTTCAATAAAATCTAATAAAATACCGGTCCATTTATCGAAAATGGACCGGTAAATTAATTCTATTATTTAATGATCAAAAATTAAACAGGATAAGCCTTGTTCTTAGTATCAGCTGATGCAACATCAACCTTCTCCTGCTGAGCCTGTCTGTACTTGAAGAAATCTGTAGCAACTTCTGGGAAAAGAGCATATGAAAGAACATCTTCATCCTGCTGCTTCCACTTAGCACATTCTGCCTCGAACTTAGGAAGCTGTGGCTCGATAAGATCTGCTGGTCTGCATGTGATAACCTTAGCATCTCCTACGCACTTCTTCTGAACTTCCTTGTTGAAAGGCTTAATTGTCTTACCAAACTGACCTGTAAGGATCTTCTTTGATTCCTTAGTAACCATCTTGTATCTCTCGCCCATAAGAACGTTGAGAACAGCCTGAGTACCAACAATCTGGCTTGAAGGTGTAACAAGAGGTGGCTGACCGAAGTCTTCACGAACTCTTGGAACTTCCTCAAGAACCTGATCAAGCTTATCTGCCTGACCAGCATCTGAAAGCTGCTTAACAAGGTTAGAAAGCATACCACCTGGAACCTGATACTTAAGAGTCTGGATATTAACACCCATAACCTTTGTGCTAAGAAGGCCACTTTTAATGTACTTCTCACGAATAGGCTTGAAGTAATTAGCAACCTCGATGAGCTTGTCGATATCAAGGCCTGTATCATACTCTGTGCCCTGGAAAGTCTTAACCATAACTTCTGTAGCAGCCTGGCTTGTTCCTAAAGCAAATGGTGAAATTGCTGTATCAATGATATCAGCGCCAGCCTCAACAGCCTTCATAAGAGTCATTGAAGCAACACCTGAGGTGTAATGTGTGTGAATATCAATAGGAAGCTTTGTACCAGCCTTAAGAGCCTTAACAAGCTTTGTAGCCTCATAAGGAATAAGAAGACCAGCCATGTCCTTAATACAGATTGAATCTGCACCAAGATTTTCGATATCCTTAGCGATCTTTGTCCAATAATCAAGAGTATAAGCGTCACCGATAGTATAACTGAGTGCTATCTGAGCATGTCCGCCTTCCTTCTTTGTAGCCTTAACTGCTGTCTCAAGGTTTCTGAGATCGTTTAAGCAGTCGAAAATTCTGATGATGTCGATACCATTTGCGATAGACTTCTGAACGAAATATTCAACTACATCATCTGAATAGTGGTTGTAACCTAGGATGTTCTGTCCTCTAAAGAGCATCTGAAGCTTTGAGTGAGGAAGACCTGCTCTAAGCTTTCTAAGTCTCTCCCATGGATCTTCCTTGAGGAATCTAAGGCAAGCATCAAAAGTAGCACCGCCCCAGCACTCAATTGCGTTATAACCGATCTGATCCATTACTGGAAGAATAGGAAGCATCTCATCGGTTGTCATACGTGTAGCCATAAGAGACTGATGCGCATCACGGAGCACAGTCTCATTTATCTTAAGCTTTTTTGTTTCTGCCATTGTATTTTTCTCCATTCTACGTAAATTCTGATTACGCCAATTTCTGTATTACAGATAAAGTGCCATGAATACGCCCGCTGCAACCGCTGTTCCGATAACACCGGCTACGTTAGGTCCCATAGCGTGCATGAGAAGGAAGTTTGTAGGATCTGCCTTAGCACCCTCCTTCTGAGCAACTCTAGCTGCCATAGGTACGGCTGAAACACCAGCTGCACCGATAAGAGGATTTATCTTTCCGCCTGTAACTACCGCAAGGAGCTTACCGAAAAGAACACCCGCTGCTGTTCCGAAAGCAAATGCAATAAGGCCAAGTAAGATGATCTTAAGAGTATCTACTTTAAGGAAAGCATCACCTGATGATGTAGCACCTACAGATGTACCAAGAAGTACAACTACGATGTACATAAGTGAATTTGAAACTGTCTCTGTAATCTGATGAACAATACTTCCGCACTCCTTGAAAAGGTTACCAAGCATAAGCATACCAATAAGAGGTGCTGTTGAAGGAAGAAGTGTACAAACAACTAATGTAACAATGATTGGGAAGAGGATCTTCTCAAGCTTTGAAACAGGACGAAGCTGCTCCATCTTAATACATCTTTCCTTCTTTGTTGTAAGAAGTCTCATGATAGGTGGCTGAATAATAGGAACAAGAGACATATATGAATATGCCGCTACCGCGATGGCACCAAGGATCTCTGTCTGTCCAAGCTTTGTAGTAAGGAAGATAGATGTAGGACCATCAGCACCACCAATGATACCGATAGCTGCTGCCTGTGCACCGTTGAAACCAAATGCAATAGCAAGCATGTATGATGCGAATACACCGAACTGTGCTGCCGCACCCATAAGGAAGCTTATAGGATTAGCAATAAGAGGACCGAAGTCCGTCATGGCACCTACGCCCATAAAGATGAGACAAGGTAAAATCGACCACTCATCGAGCTGTAGGAAATACCAGAAAATACCACCATTGGCTTCTGCCGTTGGAGCTGCCATAAGATCTGGATAAAGGTTTACCAGAAGCATTCCGAACGAAATAGGTATAAGAAGCAATGGTTCAAATTCAAATTTAATTGCAAGAAATAACAGAACAAGCGCTACTACAATCATGATAGCATTTTTATAATTGAAGTTTGCATACCATGTCTGAGAAGCGAGATTCTGTAAGAATTCACCGAAACCCATTTAATAACCTCCAAAGTTATGAATATGAAAAATTAGTTCATTGTAAATACAACCTGACCTGAATCAACCATGTCACCTACAGCAACATCGATTGATGCAACAGTTCCATCCTGAGTTGCAACAATTTCATTTTCCATCTTCATAGCTTCGAGAATGATAACAGCCTGTCCCTTCTTAACAGCATCGCCTGGCTTGTTGTTAAGTCTAAGGATCTTGCCCTGCATAGGTGATGAAACCTTAACTGAACCTGCACCGCCTGCTGCCTTCTTAGGAGCTGGAGCTGCTGCTGCAGCTGCAGCTGGTCTAGCTGCTGCTACTGGTGCTGCTGCAACTGGTGCGCCTGCACCATTCTCTTCAACTGTTACATCATAAGCTGTTCCATTAACTGTAATTGTATAGCTCTTCATAATAAAATCCGCCTTTCCGACTTAGAATTTTTAATTAACTTATTAGAGTGCTCTCTTAGCACGCTTGATTGAACGAACAAGAATACCATTAACAGGCATTTCTCCACTTTCGTTTAAATAACTATAAACAGCTGCTGTAATAACTGCTGCAAGCTCTGTATCAGCTGCAACCTCTGTCTCATAAGCTGCTTCTTCTACTACATTATTTTCCTCAGGCTCCTGAGGCTTCTTTTCTTCAACTGCACTTCCAGTATTGCCATTCTTAGCAGCACGCTTTGCTTCTCTTTCTGCTTCCTTAGCAGCCTTTTTAGCTTCCTTAGCAGCCTTCTTAGCTGCTCTAGCTGCCTTTCTAGCTGCAATCTCTTCTGCATGCTCTTCTTTATATTTTTCTGAAATGTTATGGAAAACATTAAATAATGAAATAATAAGAGCAATAAATATAAGAGCTACAAGTGTTGTAAAAATACCATAAAGAGACTTCTTGGCACCAGAAGCTGCATCCTCTGTAAAATCTCTTCCGCTAGCAAATACAACATTTGACTTAGAAATAAATGTCAGCGCTAATACTGAAAACGCTCCAAATACGGTCTGTAATTTATTTTTCATAAGAACCTTCCTATCTGTAGCTTTTCTTTATTATTAAACTGTACCATGCTTCTTTGCAATTCTAGTCTCACGCTTAGAATAAAGCATTTCGAATGCATAAATAAGATGCTGACGAGTTGCTGCCTTCTCGATAACATCATCTACATAGCCACGCTTTGCTGCGCTAGCTGCACTCTCTGACTTCTCCTCATATTCAGCTGCCTTCTTAGCAGTAAGAGAACCGTCTCCATCATTCTTAAGCTCATCAGCATAAAGGATCTGAGCTGCAAGCTTTGAATCCATTGTACCGATCTTAGCATCATCATAAGCAAATACTAAATCAGCACCGATATGCTTTGAATTAAGTGCGATATAAGCTGTTCCGTAAGCCTTGCCAGCAACGATTGAGATCTTAGGAACTGTAGCATCTGCAAATGCATATGCCATCTCAGCAACAGACTTTGCAAGACCTGCCTCTGAGCACTTCTTAGCCTCAAAGCCTTCTACATCAACAAGTGTAAATACTGGAATATTGAAAGCATCACAGAGCTTTACAAAATCTGAAACCTTCTCACAGGCATCCTTGCTCATGCGGCCATCGAACTTTGTAACAGTCTTGCCATTCTCATCAAGAATAGCTCTGCGGTTTGCAATAGCACCAGTAGTAACGCCGTTAAGCTTGATAAGAGCTGTAACAACATCCTTACCATATTCCTTCTTAAGCTCGATAACTGAACCTGGATCTGCAATATCTGCGATAGCTAATGCTGTATCCTTAAGCTCTGCATCAAGATTGTCAAGTGATCTGTTAAGGTTTGTTCCTTCTTCAGCAATTGAAGGATCTTCTTCATTACACTGTGGAAGAACTGCAACAAGCTTTCTAACATTTGTAAGAACATCAAGCTCATCTTCAGCAACAATGTCAACCTGTCCATTTGCTGCCATGTAAGCTGCACTTGAAGTATCACACTTTTCAACACTATTGTCTTCTATTGTATTAGGATTATTAACAAAGAGCTTTGCATTCTCCTTCTCCATAACAACTACATCTGAAAGAGCTGCAAGAACTGCGCTGCCGCCGCCACAGTTACCAAATACCGCTGTGATCTGTGGTACAATACCTGAAGCGCGAACTTCCTTCTTGAATACGAAACCAAATGCTGCGAGTGCATCTGTTGCCTCCTCAAGACGAAGACCTGAACAATCAACAAGACCTACTACAGGAGCACCTGTCTTTGTTGCAAGATCATAAATGCGTGCAATCTTTGTGGCATGCATTTCGCCTATTGAGCCTCCTAATACTGATGCATCCTGGCTGTATACAAATACAGGGTTACCTTCGATAACTCCGTATCCTGTAATTACGCCGTCTGAAGGTGCAGCAGTCTCGGTAGCGTTAAAATCGGTGTTTCTTTTTGTAACAGCTGCGCCGACTTCAACAAAGCTGTTTTCGTCAAGAAGAGATGCAATTCTATCTCTTGCTGACATCTGTGACTTACTAGCCATACTTAAATCCTCCATGTTATTTTGTAATAATCGTCTTCCAAACCGTACTGTCATAAAATTCTCGGCGGGGAAACCCACAGGCTTGCCTGTGGGAGGAACCGCCTCTAAAATTACTCGCTCCGAAGAGCGGTTGGTGTACCATCGCCAATGTTAATAAGAGGTTTTATGTAAGCAACACTGTCCCTATACCTCAGAATTGTTTAATCACTTACCTTAGAGCTACAGACTTGGTACTACATCCGTAGGTAACTATGTATTCTCTCTTAACGTAGCCTCTGTTTCAAGGCTTAGGCTACTCACTCAGGGTTGTCATACAACCTCACGGGCTTGCCCGTGGGTATTAGTGAGCCTGCTCTCCTCTTTAAGAATTAATTCAGTCTTAACAGAATATTCATAAAATAAATAACAGGACACATTAAAATCCATCAATAAACAACCACTTTACATCAGAATTTTAACAGTACTTTTTCGAAAACGTTTGAAAAACCCAAATTTTTCACATATATATTATAAACTAGTACTTGTCAAATTGCAATAAGGAAATTGATAAAAATTTAACTAATTCACCATACAGGATTTTATATCATTATAAGAAAATCCCTTACGTAAAAGCTTAGCAATCAGCTTTTTTGACTTTTCATACTCCTTATCCTTATCCTCATCCTCATCTGATATCTCATTCTCAAATTCTGCCCCTGCAATATTTCCTTCAAATTCAATATTCTTAAGGATAGGTTCATCTAAATCATCTAACGCATCTTTAATCCCCGCAATCCTCTTAATTGCAATTATCTGCATTTCGTGAAGAGCCTCCATAGCTTCCTCATCCGAAACCTCTTCCTCTTTTTTAGGTACCATTTCTCTTCCAGCCATCAAAACGCCCTCATCAATATCATCCTTATCAACTCCCTTTTGAGCCAAATAGAATTTAATTTCTGTAAGACTTTTAAATTCAGCCATTCTTCTAACATAGTTTTTGGCAAACCTGATATCATTTACATAATTAAAGCTTTTGACATATTCAATCGCTTCATCTATTGCATCAGCCGGAAGCTCATAAGTCTTAAGCTTATCCCTTAGCATTTTTTCTGATCTATCATTTAATAAAAGAAGGTCAAGAGCCTTCATCTTGGCAAAAGCAGCTTCCTCACCTTTTTCAGGGCGCTCCTTCTTTCTTCCTCCCCTTCTTCTATACTTTTTTTCTTCCATACTAACCCTTTTACCTCTTTCTCTTTTATATATCACAACATAGTTTTCTATTTAGCATACAACTATATGTTACTTTTCTTTCACATAAAACTATATTCCACTTTTCTTTCACGTTTTCACGTAAAACTATATTCCACTTTTTCTTACACACTAAACTATATGCCTTTTTTCTTACGCATAAAACTATATACTATCTTTAGTATATTTACACAATTTCGGGCAAATAAAATAAGCGGATGACCTTTGCCTGCCATCCGCCTTTGGATATTAAATATCACATATTATACACATCACATTCTATTTTAATACTTTATCAAATACTAAATAAAATATCAGATAAAATACTAAACAAAATATCAGATAAAATATTAGATAAAATATTAGATAAAATATTAGACAAAATATTCGATATGCTTAATTACTTATTTTTTAAGATTTACTGATTCTCGTCCTCGCTCTTAGACTTTCTGCCTCTCTTTGAAGCCTTAACCTCTTGCTCTTCTGAGCCTTCATCTACAGCTCCTGCAACACCTGCAGCGCTTTCATCGCTAGCATTGCTTGCATTGCTAAAGGCATCTCCATCTGCAAGATCATCTGGAAGACCATACTTTTCACGGATCTTATTCTCAATTTCAAGACAGATATCAGGATTTGCAATAAGAAATTGGATTGTATTATCTCTTCCCTGACCGATTTTCTGATCATTGTATGAGAACCATGCACCGCTCTTAATAACTATTTCTTCTTTAACAGCAAGGTCTAAGATATCGCTTTGCTTTGAAATACCGGTTCCGTACATGATATCGAATTCAGCTTCTTTAAACGGAGGAGCCACCTTATTCTTAACGACCTTAACACGAACTCTATTTCCCTTATTTTCGCCATTTACCTTGATATAATCTGTTCTGCGCACATCAAGACGAACTGATGAATAGAATTTAAGAGCACGGCCACCAGTTGTTGTTTCTGGATTTCCGAACATGATACCGATTTTTTCACGGAGCTGATTAATAAATACAACGATACAATTTGTCTTGCTGACAACGCCTGTAAGCTTTCTGAGACCTTGGCTCATAAGTCTGGCCTGAAGACCTACATGATTATCTCCCATATCTCCTTCAATTTCTGCTCTTGGTACAAGGGCTGCAACTGAGTCGATAATGATGATATCTACAGCACCTGAGCGAACCATTGTCTCTGCAATTTCAAGAGCCTGCTCACCATTATCTGGCTGTGAGATATATAAATTGTCGATGTCTACTCCAATATTGTGCGCATATACAGGATCTAAAGCATGCTCTGCATCAATAAAGCCTGCGATGCCGCCGCGCTTTTGAACCTCTGCTACCATGTGAAGTGCAACAGTAGTTTTACCTGAAGATTCAGGTCCATATATTTCTACGATTCTTCCCTTTGGGATTCCTCCGATTCCAAGTGCAATATCAAGACTAAGTGAGCCTGTAGGAACAGCCTCAACATTCATTTTCTGAGAACCCTCGCCGAGCTTCATAACTGAGCCCTTACCAAATTCCTTATCGATCTGGGCAAGTGCAGTGGCAAGTGCCTTCATTTTTTCTTCTCTTTCCATGCTTCCTCCGAATTAACGCTTTACGTAAAACGTTATTTTTGTTTGATTTTTTGATGATAAATATATTATAACAATATTTTTGCAAATTGCAAGTGCTTTTTTTCACGAATTAGAATATTTTTTGTGATATATAGCATTTATTTGCTAAATACTATTCTGCCGCCCTTTAAGATGAGCTATTTCAATATTCCCGCACTTGACATTTAGCATATTACAGGATTATTAGTTTATAAATTTAAACACATAAAAATCATACCATGAAAGCCAGTTCATATATTGCAAGATTCGCTCTACCAGCTGCTTTTGACTTCAAAATATCTAAAGCCCTGCACCTGCATAGGCTCATATTCTATGCCTTCAATTTCAATATAGCTCTGCCTGCCTAGCATGACAAGCATTTCGCTCATCTGATCTAAGGTTCCCTCTAAAACAAGAATAACAGAACCATCATAGGAATTTTTAACATACCCGGTAAGTCCAAGGCTTTCAGCAATAATATGCGCCTTATAACGAAGGCCGACTCCCTGAACTCTTCCTGTAAGAGTATATTTTCTACAAATAATTTCTCTTGCCATATAAACTCCGTAATAAATCTACCACGATTTTTTCGCACCTAGGTAATTATAGCATAAACCTTAACTTATTTAAAGTATTTTATTATTTTTTTTGTTTTTTATAATTTTGCTATCATCCATTACGTATAAATGGTGATAGAAAATAATACTTACTAAAAAAGCGGCAAGCCGAAGCCTGCCGCCTTAAATTTCACTTAATCAGTATTAAATCTCAAAAGGATCAGCTTTCTGCCTCTGCCTTTGATTCTTCAATAACTCTCTCCTGAACATCTGATGGAGCCGGATCAAAACGTATAAGCTTATACGAATAAGTTCCGATACCTACTGTAAGAGAACGAAGGGCTGTTGAATAGCCGTAAAGCTCTGAAAGAGGAACCTCTGCAATAATCTCCTGCTGCTTATTATGGAGCATGTTCATTCCCATAACTCTGCCGCGCTTCTTATTAAGATCGCCCATTACATCACCTGTAAAGCGCTCTGGAGCAATAACCTTAAGCTCTGCGATAGGCTCTAGGATAATGTCACCTGCCTTAATAACACCTTCCTTAAAGCACATCTTAGTAGCTGTCTTGAAGGAATTTTCTGAAGAGTCAACCTCGTGGTAAGAACCACCAGTAAGAGTAGCCTTAAGTCCAACTACAGGATAACCAGCAAGAGGACCTGCAAGAACAGATTCTGCAATTCCCTTTTCAACTGCCGGGAAGTAGTTCTTAGGAACAGCACCGCCAAATACGCACTCAGCAAATACATAAGGAACACTTGTATCACCAGATGGCTCAAAGTCAATGATTACATGACCATACTGACCATGTCCGCCTGACTGCTTCTTGAACTTATATTCGCTAGTAGCCTTTCTTCTAACTGTCTCACGATATGAGAACTTAGGCTTATAAATATCGATATCGACCTTATAGCGCTCAAGGCACTTTTCAGCAAAAATGCTGATATGCTGATCTCCGATACCATAAATAAGCATCTGATGATTATCCTTATCATTTTCAGTACGGATAGTAAGATCTTCTTCCATAAGTCTTGAGATAGCATTCATTACCTTATCATCATCAGCTTTTACCTTTGCCTTATAAGCCTTGAATTCATATGGCTTTGTAAGCTCTGGCTTATTGTAGATAATAGGATTATCCTTTGTTGCAAGAGTATCAAAGGTCTTAGTATCAGAGAGCTTTCCGATTGCACCGATATCACCGGCATAAAGCTCACTTACCTCTATCTGCTCCTTACCTCTTAATACATAAAGTCTTGAGAGCTTTTCCTCAGACTCTGAATTTACATTATAAATGGTAGCATCATTCTTAAGTACACCAGAACATACCTTAATAAGTGAGAATCTACCAATGAAAGGATCAACTATGGTCTTAAATACCTTTGCTGTAAAAGGCTTATTAGCATCATAATCAGCATGGAACATTTCACTAGAATTCTTATTAACACCAGTGATTACCTTCTTATTAGGTGATGGGAAGTACTTAGTGATAGCCATAAGGAGCATTCTTGCACCCTGAGCTGAAAGACCTGATCCCATAAGAACAGGAACAAGTGAGCCATCAGAAACGCTAGCACTTAAGGCATTAGAAACCTCAACCGGAGTAAACTCCTCGCCCTCGAAGAACTTTTCCATAAGCTCTTCACTTGTCTCTGCAACAGCCTCCATGAGCTGCCCTCTATACTTTTCAGCATATTCCTTTGCATACTCAGGAATATCACCATCTACATAATCAGAACCGTTAAATCTTCTACCGGCATTCTTAACAACGTTTACGAAGCCGACAAACTTACCATTTTCACGAATAGGAGCATGGAATGGAGCAATCTTATTTCCATAAAGCTCGGTAAGTCTTTCAATTACACCTCTAAAGCTCGCATCGTCATCGTCCATATCTGTAACAAAGAACATTCTAGGAATACCATGCTTTTCACAATAATCCCAAGCCTTTCTCGTTCCAACTTCAACACCCTTCTTACCAGATATAACAATAACTGCTGCATCAGCTGCAGAAAGAGCTTCCTCTGCCTCACCAATAAAATCAAAATAACCTGGAGTATCTAAGAAATTGATCTTAGTATCTTCCCAGATAATCGGTACTACAGATGTCTGAACTGAAAAACCATGCTTAATTTCGACTTTATCAAAATCGCTGATTGTATTTCCTGCGTCAGTAACTCCCTGGCGTGTTGTCACTCCAGTTACAAATGCACACGCTTCAACAAGTGTAGTTTTACCACAACCGCCGTGGCCTAAAACTGCGACATTGCGAAGCTTTTCATACTTGTAAATATCCATGTAGCCTCCTTTTATGGTGTAACCATTATTTTTTTTATTTCAATCTATGAATATTATACAATATTTATAACTAAAAGTCAAAATATTTGTGCATTTTCACAATATTTTTTTGCCCCCAAATGGCAGAAAAAGTCAAAAAAATGCCACCTTTAATGCAGTGCATAAAAGGTGACATAAAATTATAAATATAATAAGTATAATAGATTTAATTCAAACTTAATTATCCAATTTAATATTAGCAAAAAGACCACCAAGACTTGTGCCGATCTCGCCATCTGAATAGCTATGATCTCCTTCGAAATCATTACCATCTGAATTCTCGCCGTTACCAGAAGCCTTGCTATTAGCTAGATCTCCAGCTAAAGGTTCCCCGGCACCTTCACTCTCATCGATTGAAGCAGCATCTAAATTCTTCATGGTAAGACTTATCTTATCATTATCGGTATTAAGAATCTTTACCTTTACTTCTTCCCCTTCCTTAAGAACAGCTCTTGGAGAATCAATTCTCTTATCAGAAATCTGTGAAACATGAAGAAGTCCTGAAAGTCCATCAGGGAGAGAAACAAAAGCACCATATGGCATAATTGTCTCAACCTTACCGCTTACAATACTTCCAGGAATAATGCTTCTGATTCTTGCAGCCTTTTCATCTGCTTCCTTCTGTCTTAAAACATCCCTAGCTGAAAGTACAAGCTTTTCATTATCCTTATCTACAGTAATAACAATGACCTCAAGAGTCTTTCCTACATAGCCTGTAGTATCCTCAACATAAGAATCAGCAAGCTTTGAAGCAGGAATAAAGGCTCTTACATCCTTAAGATAAGCAACAACACCGGCCTTAGTAGCCTCCTGTACCTTTACAGAATAAACAGTCTTATTCTTCATGCCCTCTTTTAGCTCATCCCAGGAAAGCTTCTCAGTAGCCTCCTTACATGAGAGATAAATATTTCCATATCTATCTTCACCAGTAACAACTGCAGTAATCTTATCGCCCTTTTTAACATCAGACTTAATAGAAAACTTAGGATCGTTTGAGAGCTGAGCTAAAGGAATGATGCCCTCAGCATAGCTATAAAGATCGAGAGTAACCTCTTTTTCTGAAACACCGATTACAGTACCGGTAACAATATCACCCTCTTTAATTCTGTTAAGAGAGCCATTTAACATATCCTTAAAATCATCCATTGAAGGAATTGACTCTGCCTCTGCTGCAGCTCTTGCCTCATCAGCAGCTGCCTTTGTCTTTTCAAGAAGAGCCTTCTTTAAATCCTTATTTATCTTTGGTTGCATATTATTATCCTTTCCACCATATTTCTCATTTTTCTAAAGGCGCATATAATAAGCTTAATCTGCGCCCTTGCGCAGTTATTATTATAAAAAAAAGTGCCGCTTATGTCAAGCGGCACAGAATTTCAATTTACATATTATTCCAATTATTATTGAGTAAAAAAAGATGTACCGGACAGGAATCGAACCTGCAACCTTTGGTTCCGTAGACCAACGCTCTATCCAATTGAGCTACCAGTACATAACTTTTATTTGCCGTGAAATGTCGTTTCACAACGTTAAGTATGATACTACTTTTTAAGCACTTTGTCAAGTACTTTTTAAAAGTTTTTCTACATTTTTCGAAAACTATTTACCTATTAGATTTTACGTGTAAATAACTACGTAACGCTCTTTTTACTTATTATCATCTACATAAGAATAATACTCATGTACAAGGCTCTTATATCCGAGACTTTTCATATCCTCATATCTAAAGTCAAATCTTTTCTTTGTTCTTTTTCCTGTAGCTACATATCTGATGCAATCCTGGGCATAATTATCTATCACCTTTAGACTATCAGCAGTGCTTATTACAGAAAAGAACCAAAGACTCCAGGTAAGCTCATTATCTTCAGCTCCCTCTAAAAGCTTTTTATTGAACTTATTAATGAAGGCTTTTGCCGCCTTTTTACCATCGATATTATTTTTATCGCTCCACCTTAAAAGAGATCTGCTTTTTCTATACATCTTTCCCTTTAGTTTTTCAACTGTCTTAGGCGCAATATCTACATTCTTTCCATCAAAACAAAAGCCTAAGAACACCCAGCCCTCGCTAGGCGCAAAAAAGCTCTCTTTATCAGGATTAATGGATAGACCTGCTTCTATAATAAAACTCCTTATCTCATCTGCTAAAGTCTTTACCTCATCTAGAGAATCTGCCATAACAAGAATATCGTCGGAATACCTGGCATAAACCACACCTTTTTTCTCCATTCTTTTATCAAGCTCTGAAAGATAAAGATTTGCATAAAAGGATGCAATAGGCGTACCCGCCATTATTCCCTTTTCCTCAATTATGCGCTCATTTTCAGAAATAACATAATCTTCCTTAAGAAGGCCCTGCAAAAATGTATAAAGCTTTGCATCATCAGATAAAGCAGCCTTTAAAACAGGCAATAATCTATCAATATCAATGGAATTAAAATAATTATGAATATCAGCCTTATAAATATAACGAGGCTTTTCCCTGCTCTCCTTTACCATTTTCCTAACAGCATCCTTAGCTGTTATCTTTTGTCTAAAGGAATACAAATTAGATGAAAAAACATCATATTTTCTTAAAACAAGCCAGGTAAGCAGCTTTAGTACCATATTTTCAGAATAAGGATAAGTATATACAGTTCTTTTTTTGTCACTGCTAAGCTTACTGATCATTGACTTTCTAGGAAGAGGAAAATCTCCCTTATTTATCTCATCACAAACCAAAAGATACTTCTTATCATCTATGTATTTTTCAAGGTCTTTAACAAAGTTTTTAGAACCAACATTAGATTTCTTATAGGCAAGATACTCTCTCCAAACATCTTCCTGCGATAATTTATCTATAAGAGACATAAAACCTCCTAACTTAAATATTGTCATTTTCATACAAATTTTGACTATACATTTCTATGTTTTTGGTTACTTAACAGTTAGTCCTTCCATGTACTATTGCTAAATTTTAATAATAAAGCACATTAAATTTAAAGCTTTTAACACTGCAATAAACGACTACAGCATAGTAAAGCTTTTAACACTGCAATAAACGACTACAGCATAGTAAAGCTTTTAACACTGCAATAAATGACTATAGCATAGTAAAGCTCTAAAACGCAACAAAAAGACCTAGCACCATGAAAGATGCCAGGTCTTACAATGGAAAAAATCATTAAAGAACAAGTAAATTACTTGTTTGCACCAGATCGTACTCATAAAAGCTGCTTGCGAAGCTATATTTCTATCATCTTTATGAGCCTTACCCACCACAAGCGCAAAGCATTTTTCCATTGCTCTCGATAACTAAACGATCAATCTTCTACTCCAAAATAGATTATAATGAGATTTCCCTTAAATAATCTACCTTCCCCCTGGTAGATTATATTTATTATATCTCAAAAAACCCAAAAATCAAATTTTTCCATCAAGTGCCAAATGTGTGCGGTGCTTGACATATTCTCTAGTATTCCACCAACCTTGATGATCATAATAGAATCGACAATAAGGCGTACCCTCATACTTGCACTTATTTCTAAGCCAATTCGTATTATTGCGTTCTGAAAGAATTTCAACAACTAACACAGGCTTTGTGCCATCATACAATAAGAACTGCTTTTCGTCATGATTGACAACAAGCTTGTACATAGGGTACTCTTCCTTGATAACAAACTCAAAATACTCCATAAAGGTGCCATTATAATTATACTGATTTTCATCAACAGGCATATTCTCCCCCCAAGAAAAACCTGAAGTTGCATCATCATCCACGTCCTCATTCGAATAACTATTGGCATTTACCTTAGCCTGAGCACCGAAGTCATCACTATTAACTCTTTCATTCATAGCATTCTTTGCCATTCTGGCAGCGCCAGAAACCAGAAGTTCTGCAGCTTTTTCAAGATTTACTTTTCCACTAAAAAGACTTGAAAGAAATCCCATTTTCTATCCCCCTAAATCTTGGTTTAGCCAACATATAAGCCAGGGCTAAATCAACTAATTAGCATTACTACTTAAATAAATGATATTTACAGATTTTTTAAAAAATAGCTCAAATAAGATTTCAAAAATAGATATTAACCATTTTTAATCACATTGCTTTATAAAAAATATGATCAAATAACCATTTACCATATTTGATACTAGCACATATGCATCCAAAAATCAACTAAATTTTATATATTGCATTGTAATAAAAATATAAAGTTAATTCAAATAATAAACAAACGCATTTCAACCAAGAAATAACGAAACATAAAAAAATCGATAAATAAATGAGATATAAGTATCAATTAAAAAGAAAAGGGATATGGCAGATGCCATATCCCCAAAATTTATTTAGCTTTAATGCAGACTTCTAGCCATAAACTAATTAGAATTAGTTGTTGATGAGCTTATCCTCTTCCTTATTCCAGCTGTAAAGCTTTCTGATTTCAGCGCCCCACTTCTCTGATGGATGCTCTGCGCCTAACTTACGAAGCATATTGAAGTGAACTCTGCCGCTTGCGCTGCTCATGTCGAGTAAGAAATCCTTTGCAAATGTACCATCCTGGATATCTGCAAGAACCTTCTTCATAGCCTTCTTTGTATCTTCTGTGATAATCTTAGGTCCTGTGATGTAATCACCATACTCAGCTGTGTTAGAAATTGAATAACGCATTCCAGCAAAACCTGACTGATAGATAAGGTCTACGATGAGCTTCATCTCATGGATGCACTCAAAGTATGCGTTACGTGGATCATAACCAGCTTCGCAAAGAACCTCGAAACCTGTCTGCATAAGCTTGCAAACACCACCACAAAGAACTGCCTGCTCACCGAAAAGGTCTGTCTCTGTCTCTGTTCTGAAGTTTGTTGTAAGGATACCAGCTCTAGCTCCGCCGATACCAGCACCATAAGCAAGTGCTCTGTCAAGAGCCTTTCCTGTAGCATCCTGCTGAACAGCAACAAGCATAGGAACACCCTTACCGATCTGGTACTCTGATCTTACTGTATGACCTGGTGCCTTTGGTGCAATCATTGTTACATCAACGCCCTTTGGAGGAACGATAAGACCGTAATGAATGTTGAAACCATGAGCGAACATAAGCATATCGCCATCCTTGAGGTTTGGAGCAATATCCTTCTTGTATACTTCAGCCTGCTTCTCATCTGGGATAAGAACCATGATAACACTAGCCATCTTTGTAGCCTCTGCTACTGAATATACATCAAGTCCCTGAGCCTTTGCCTTCTCAGCTGACTTTGAACCCTCGTAAAGACCGATAACAACCTTAACTCCTGACTCCTTTAAGTTAAGAGCATGAGCATGTCCCTGGCTACCATAACCAATAATGGCAACTGTCTCGTCCTTAATTACATTTAAATCGCAATCCTGTGCATAGTAGATCTTTGCTGTTGCATTCTCTGAAAAATCTCTTGACATCTTAAATTCCTCCATTTTATTAAATGATGATTATATTATTTAAACTGCATTACAGTTTAATAAGCTATTTTTACATTAGTCTACATCGATATATTCTGCAATGTCGCCTGAGCCTGAAAGTCCTCTCTTAAGACCTGTAACACCAGTACGAACAATTGTAAGAATTGTATAACCCTTAAGAAGATTAAGGAAAGCATTAAGCTTAGCCTGATTTCCTGTAAGTTCGATCATTAATGCTTCAGTAGCTACATCGACTATCTTAGCTCTGAAGATATTTGCTACCGCGATAATCTGCTGACGCTGCTTTGCATCTGCCTTTACCTTAACAAGTAAAAGCTCTCTTGTAACAGAATTATCTGGTAAAAGCTCTGTAAGATCTGAAACATCTTCAAGCTTGAGAAGCTGCTTCTTGATCTGCTCCTGAATCTTGCTATCACCCTCAGTAACAACAGTCATTCTAGAATATCTAGGATTTTCTGTCTCACCTACTGTAAGTGAAATAATATTAAAAGCTCTTCTCGAGAAAAGTCCTGATACACGGCTAAGTACACCCGGATTATTTTCTACAAGAATTGAAAGAACCATTTTGCTCATAACACCCTCCATGATAAATTAGTATATCCTTTACGCGATGATACTATGATACCACATCTCGCAAGATTGTCAACTAACAATTTTTATCAAAAATACATTACGATTTTATCCTGTTTTAAAATGCATATTTTGGAAGCATTTTTCTACCTTAAAATTTTAACTACTTTTTGATAAACATATTGATTTTAAGCCTTTCATCCATTACATAAATGGATCTTCTACAGTCTCGGGCTCTGGATAATCAACACCAAAGGTTTCAACTGTAACGCTCTGCATCTTTACATCCTCAAGTGGCTTATCTGAAGCATTTGTCTTTACTGTTGCATATTTATTGACAACATCCATTCCTTCTATAACCTTACCAAAAGCAGCATACTGTCCATCAAGATAAGGAGCAGCCTTATGCATGATAAAGAACTGTGAGCCTGCTGAATCAGGATGACCTGCTCTTGCCATTGAAAGAACACCTGGATCATGGCTTAAATCATTCTTAAAGCCATTAGCAGCGAACTCGCCCTTGATGCAGTATCCTGGTCCGCCTGTACCGCGGCCTAATGGATCTCCGCCCTGAAGCATGAAGCCTTCGATAATTCTATGGAAAATTACACCGTCATAAAATTTCTTATTAATAAGTGAAATGAAATTGTTTACTGTGTTAGGAGCAATCTCTGGATAAAGCTCTGCCTTGATTACACTGCCATCTACAAATGTGATGGTTACGATAGGATTCTGTGCCATAATTTTTCCTCGATTCAATTTATTTTATTAAAAAAAATAGGCTGGTATACAACACCAGCCTAAAGCTCATAGGCAGGTTTGAACTGCCGACCTACTGATTACGAATCAGTTGCGCTACCAGCTGCGCCATATGAGCAAACAAATACTTTATATGGCTGCTAGCCGCAGCCATATAAAGTTCATTTACAAATGGTGATTATACTATATTTCAAGTGATTTGTCAACAAATATTAAACTTCTTCTCCAATCGCGCGAGATTCCCACTTGATTGCTGCTTCGATATCACGGCCAACTCCTACGCCATGCTCATAGCAAAGTGCTGTCCAGTGACAAGCACGCTTATTGCCCTGCTCTGCAGCCTTCTTGAAATAAATGAAGGAATCATTCTGGCTCTTTTCACAGCCCTCGCCGTTGAAAAGGCAAACTGCTGTATTGTACTGAGCACTGTGATAGCCCTTATTTGCAGCCATCATGAACCTCTGGAAAGCTCTAGACTTATTAATAGCGGTTCCGCGTCCTAAATAAAGGCAAACACCAAGATTATTCATAGCCTCAATGCTTCCCTTTATAGAAGCCATCTTAAAACAGTTATAAGCTTCTTTGAAGCTCTGTTCGGTTCCTCTACCATAGTAGTGACAAATACCAAGTTCATTTAATGCATCAACATCGCCATTTTTTGACTTTTCTTTTAACTGATTGAATTTTGCATTTTCAAACTCGAATAGCTCATCATTCGAAGATAAATCCATAAGTAAGCCCTCCTTTGTCTAAACCTTATTCCCCATTCTTAACGCAATTAATACATTCCGTAAACAACCTGTATGTTTTAGACAAAAGATTACTGATAAAGAGGATACTTATCTGTAAGTCCCTTAACGATAGCCTTAGCTTCCTCTGCATTCTTCTCTGGATCATTGATTGCAAGATCAATAGCCTGTGCAATGAGTTCCATGTCAGCTGTGTTAAGTCCTCTTGTTGTAACAGCTGGAGTTCCGATACGAACACCACTAGTTACGAATGGCTTTTCAGGATCCTGTGGAATTGTATTCTTATTACATGTAATATTAACGCTATCAAGAACAGCCTCAGCAACCTTACCTGTAACATGCTTTGATCTAAGATCAACAAGCATAAGGTGATTATCTGTACCACCAGATACGATATCAAATCCATGTGACTGAAGTGCCTTGCAAAGTGCCTGAGCATTATCAATAATGCCCTTTGCATAAACCTTGAATGAAGGATCAAGTACTTCCTTGAAGCAAACAGCCTTAGCTGCAATAACATGCATTAAAGGTCCGCCCTGTACTCCCGGGAATACTGCTCTATTGAACTTATGCTCTGTAGCAAATTCTTCGCTTGAAAGGATAAGACCACCACGAGGTCCACGAAGTGTCTTATGAGTTGTTGTTGTAACAACATGAGCATAAGGAATTGGGCTCTCATGAAGACCAGCAGCTACTAAACCAGCAATATGAGCCATATCTACCATAAGATATGCACCAACCTCATCTGCGATTTCTCTGAACTTCTTGAAATCAATCTTTCTTGCATAAGCAGAAGCACCAGCAATAATAAGCTTTGGCTTGCACTCCTTAGCAATAGCAAGAACATTATCATAATCGATGAAACCTTCAGCATTTACACCGTAAGGTACGATATTGAAATATAAACCTGAGAAATTAACTGGTGAACCATGAGTAAGGTGTCCTCCATCAGAAAGGTTCATACCCATTACTGTATCACCTGGCTGAAGAAGAGCTAACTGAACAGCCATATTTGCCTGAGCGCCTGAATGAGGCTGAACATTTGCATATGTGCAACCAAAAATCTGCTTAGCTCTCTCACGAGCAAGATCCTCAGCAACGTCAACAAACTGACATCCGCCATAATATCTATGTCCTGGATAACCCTCAGCATACTTATTTGTAAGTGGGCTTCCCATAGCTGCCATAACTGCCTTTGTTACAATATTCTCAGATGCAATAAGCTCAAGATGGCTCTGCTGTCTGTCCATTTCGTCCTGTATGCTCTTTGCAAGCTCAGGATCTTCTCTTAAAATCTCGTCAAAAGAAAACATTTTAATTCCCCTTAAATAAATTATTTTTAGCCTATATCAAGGCTTTTTTACATTATAAATTATGCTTACTGACCCGGATAACCGCCGTTATTTCCAAAGCCGCCGCCAAAACCGCCGTTAGGAGCACCGAAGCCGCCCTGTGCTGGAGCACCCTGGCCTGGCATTCCCATTCCTGGAGCACCGAAACCTCCCTGAGGTGGCATTCCCATTCCTGGAGCACCGAAGCCGCCCTGAGGTGGCATTCCCATTCCCGGAGCACCGAAACCTCCCTGAGGTGGCATTCCCATTCCTGGAGCGCCGAAGCCGCCCATTGGAGCACCGTATCCACTCTGCATTCCACCAAGGCCCATGCCCATACCAGCATTTCCGCCATAGTTTCCTGTAAGTGATCTAGTAGCATTTTTCTCAGCCTTATACTTCTCGAGCATATCATCATAAAGGTCAAGACCGAATGATGTATCAAGAGGTCTGCCTGGAAGAATCTTATAGGTACGAGCACCATCCTCACGGCGGTCTGCTCTATAGAATGAGATTCTCTTAGGTCTCTTAGCATAGATTTCGTTAGCAAACTGAAGTAAGTGAGTAACCATGAATACGGTCATACCATTTGCATAAAGAGCACCTGTAAGGTCTCTTGCAATAGCAGAACCTTCTTTTTCAGTTGTGGTAGCGAAAGACTCGTTAAGAAGTACGATTGATTTTCTTGTAATATTATCAATGATAAAGCTCATACGCTTTAATTCATCTTCAAGACGACCAGAGTTCATTGCTGCATCTTCACGTCTAGCAAAGTGAGTGAACATCTGCTCATATAAGCAGCATGAGAAATCTGTTGCTGCAACGAAGATACCGCAATCTGCCATAAGATGAGCAAGTCCTAAGCTTCTAAGGAAGGTTGACTTACCACCCTGGTTAGCACCAGTTACGATAAACATGCTGTTTGGAGTAGCTGGAATATCATTTGATACAGGCATCTTCTTTGTTCTAAGCGCAAGTGTTGGATCGTAAAGTCCAATAGCCTCGATCTTAGTTGGAAGTCCATCGATTCTATCAGGAGCTCCGCCGTAGCTTGAACCCTCTGCTGGAGCTGTATCCTTGTCAATAGGATCTACTGATACGATATGAGGCATACATGTGATAAGTGATGAACTATCAAAGTTTGCTCCAAGTATGCAGCAGCCTGCAAGGAATGCGAGCTGATCACGAAGGTTGTGGAAGAAAGTAAGCTGCTCTTCTACGAAATCAGAATAGTGGTCAAGAATAGCCACTGCAACTGAATCCTTAAGCCTATCTACTTCATCAAGAACTACATCATCTCTCATCTTGGTTGTATCAGCTGAAGTCTTTGAGAAGAAGCTTGAATACCACTTTGATTCCTTCTGACGCTCTTTAGCTTCCTCCTGAGATAATGGTGAGAAAGCCTCAACCTTAAGATCAGAAAGCTTGCAGCCTGGTCCAAGACCAGAAGAAATTGTATAAGAACCATTTGTATTATAGAACTCGAGGTTCTGAACTGCATAGTTAAGTCCTGAATCAAAAACTTCGCCGTATTCATTGCTGAATCTATCAATAAAATCAGTAAAACCATTTCCTACAGCAAATCTGCTTCTGATATCAGAAAGACTCATTCTAAGGGTCGAGAGTCTGTTTGTCATCTCTTTAAGGTACTGCATTCTTGGTAGAATAGCGCCCTTTGAAGATGGATCTCCAGCATTCTTAGCAGCTTCTGCAAATCTATCAAGAGATTCACAAGCTCCCCTTGTCATGTCATAAAGAGAAAGTACTTCATTCTTGCAATCAAGTGCCTGAGCTACAACGCCCTGACGATAAAGCACTTCTGCTCTTGTCTTTAATGGTCTTACAAGAACATTCTTGAACTGTTCTTTAATAATTGGATCAGGTTCTGTCTGGCCAGCTCTTGTATCTGCAAATCCAAGGATGACCTCGATATTAAGATCGTCGATTACATCCTCCTGGCTCAAATAGCCCTTGCTATCATCTTTTTCTCTATCCTTAAATAATAAATATACGTGCATTTACATCACCTTTCTTTATCAAGAATTTGCTTTATTATTACGCTTTCTTGCGGGCCTTTAATCTCTCCATGAGCTCTGAAAGTGTCATGTGATATTTTTGAACAAGAGTCTTTGAGAAACCACTCGTTGCAGGCTCGTGTCTTACGATCTTAAATGTTCTGACATTTTCATCATGTGGATCAACCATAGCAGCAGCACTGACAATACTTCCATCTGGAAGACCTGAACTCTCGATCTTTTCAGGCTCGATTCCCATTTCCTCAGTACCTGCAGCTGCAAGCTTGAATTTTACATTACCGTTAAGTGCAAGCTCTCTGATATGTGTAACATAGATACCCATACAGTTATTTGTGATGAAATGCTTAAGAGCATTAACACCCATTCTGTATGCATCGTATGTAGCCGCTGTTGTAAAAAGCTCGTTAAGGATAACAAAGTTTTCTCTGTTATTGGACTGCATGAGAGGAATAAGACGTGTAAGCTCTTCCTTCAGCTTACCAAGACCAGTTTCATCACTTTCATCCTTTGAGAAGTGTGTCATGATACCCTTGAAGCAAGGAACAACTGCTGTTGAAGCTGCAACCTTAAGACCCATTGTTGTAAAGTAAATGAGCTGGCCTACGCTTCTTGCAAAGGTTGTCTTACCACCCTGGTTAGGACCAGTTACGATAAGGAACTTTTCCTTTCCTGTATAGTAAAGATCATTTGCAATTACCTTTTTATCAAGAGGTAAATTCTTAAGTATAAGTGCTATATCGAGCATGTCATGTGCATCGAAAAGAACTGTATCGATTTCTTCATCTTCCTCTTCCTGCGCTACCGGTGCGCTATTTTCGCCATCAGCATTTACGCTAGCTGCCTGAGCCTCACTGTATGGATTTGCACCAGCAGACTGAGCTGTGTAAGGATTTGAAAGATTTGCTGCATATGGATTCTGTAATCCATTAAAGCTGTTCATTCCACCATATGGATTCTGAGCTGCCATATATGGATTTGCAAGATTTCCAAAGCCCGGCTTATTTCCAGCTGAATAAGGATTATTAAGGTTGTAAGGGCTTGAAGCATTATTCTTCTTCTCATTAGCGAACTGACTGAACTGAGACTTTGTAGGATCATTCTTCTTTTCCTTAACTTCCTTAAGGTCTGTAAGATCTGGATATGTGAAATGATAGTCCTTTTCTTCAAGCTTTGCAATAAACTTTGCATATGCTACATATACCTGACATTCATCAGCAAGTGTGAAAATCCAATTTCTACGAATGTTGAGATACTTCTGGCAGATGTCATTGATCTGATTGAAGATATCCGGTGCTGTTCCGTATAAAAGCTCAATAGCCTGAGCCTCGAACTTTGATGGCATTATATCATTCTCGAAGATACTCTTCATTGGAACTGCCTCTGCAGTATCGATGTAAGTATCTGAAACGTCATTGATCTTAAGCTTTGTACCATTTACGTTGATGGTAATGTGCATTCTTTCAAGACGTGAAGAAATAGCCTCCGCATCAGCCTTAAATGAACTGAACGTAGGATCATTTACGATTGAAGCTATCTGCTTCTTAAGCTCATCAGCTGCAGGTAGTCCTGGCGCAACACTCTTTAAAGCATCATTTAAACCAAGTACCGCACACATATATGAGAAATTTGCATCATAGCTGTACTTAGCTGAAACAATACCCTGTAGCTGAGGGTTATTTACCTGAAGAGTCTTTCCATTTGTCTCCTCATAGAGCCTATTATAACGAATAGACTTTCTGATAAGATCTGTAAAAGCTTCAAAAGCCTTTGTCATCTTTGGTGACTCAACCATCTTCATGGCTGACTGACGGTAAAGAAGCTCTTCCTTTGATTCTGCAAGCTGGTAGAAATATGGCTTGATATTAACTTCTTTGTTGGCATATTGGCCGATTGCATCTACGACCTGATTCATGTTGAGATCTTCGAAAAAGTCAGGTTCCGTTCTCTGACGATCTCTTTTTGGTCTTCCTTGATAGAAAATACTGTAATCCATTGGCTACCTCTGCTCCTAATAGATATATATATAGTTTTTTTATTGTATTACATACTACATTATTGTAGCATAAAAGCTAGCAAAATGCAACCTTTTATAATAAAAAAAAGATAAAAAACCCCTTGCATTTATCGAAATGCAAGGGGGTAAAAATCAAAATTATATGTTTTTTAATTAATTAACTATTACTGTACCTCGTATGGAAGTAATGCTAAGTTACGAGCACGCTTAACAGCTGTAGTAATTAATCTCTGATGTCTAGCGCAGCATCCTGTAACTCTTCTTGGAAGGATCTTACCTCTCTCTGAGATATACTTCTTAAGTGTAGCTACATCCTTGTAGTCGATAACTACAGTTGTCTTGTCTGAACAAAATGCGCAAACCTTCTTCTTACGACGAACAGCTTTTCTCTTGAAATCTGTTCTATCATCGTCCTTATTTCTGTTATTCTTGTTGAATGCCATGATATTCACTCCTTATCGATTCTGAAAAATAAAATGGAATATTACTTAATTAATTGAATGGAAGCTCATCAGTAAGTCCGCTTGCTGCATTCATAAAGCCATCTTCTGCGCCGCTAGGTATACTGCCAGTGTTTGATGTGCTGCCACCATTTGTGGAACCTGTCTGGTAACCAGCTGATGCATTCTTGCTCTCTGCAAATTCAAGCTCTTCTACGATGATCTGAACTGAATAATGCTTTACTCCATCCTTTTCGTAGTTGTCATTCTGGATTCTACCAACAACAACCATCTTTGTACCCTTTTTGCAGTACTTCTCTACAAAATCTGCCTGCTTACTGAAAGCTGTGCAGTTAAAGAAATCTGCCTCTGGCTCGCCATCTCTCTTGAAACGACGATCAACCGCTAATGAAAATCTAGCTATGTTTAAATTGCTAGCTGCAGTTCTGATTTCAGGGTCTCTAGTTAATCTTCCAATTAATATTACTTTGTTCATTCGGATACCTCCTTTGGGTTTTACCCTAATTAAGCATCACGTCTTACACACAAATATCTGAGTACGTTCTCGTTGATACGAAGCTTTCTGTCAAGCTCAGCTGGAACGTTTGATTCAGAATCGAAGCTAATGAATGTATAGAAGCCTTCTGACTCCTTATTGATATCATAAGCAAGCTTCTTCTTGCCCTGATCATCAACATTAGTGATTGATCCGCCGTACTTTACAATACGCTCCTTGATCTTCTCAACTACTGTTGCTCTAGCCTCATCTTCGATTTTTGCGCTTACAACTAATGCTAACTCATAATTATTCATCGTTGCCGCACCTCCTTTTGGTCTCTGCCTACAGTCTATCGCCGTAGGAAGGAATTACACATCACAATGAATCACTATATCATACAATTTATCAAAAATCAAGTACCTTTTTCAATTTTTTCATTTTACATCATTAAATATTTTCGGTGCTGCTTTTGTGAGTACATCATAAACATTAAATCAAAATTCTCTCTTAAAGAGCTCATTCGGCAGATTCTTTAGTACTACTGCTGATTCCGGCTTAAGTGAAATTTTTAAGAGACCTTCATTTATTTCATAGATCTTCATGTCTACGCCAAAGCCCTCTCTATCAGAATAAATCATCCTGACAAGCACTCCGTTATCCCTTATGCCTATCTGCCATACAGGTATCTCTACCTGCTGCTCATAATCATTATTATTTATCATGACCACGAACTGATCTTCAAGATTGAATCTTCCATAGGCAACTATGCCTCTTACGCCGTAAATTATTTTAAAGGAGGCCC